>Ga0213881_10000363_pt1 | contig 31023 bp, 29 predicted proteins | sample BarmaccoBMER_R08_FD_160104 | JGI IMG/M metagenome (GOLD analysis project Ga0213881, IMG submission 160104) | Barbacenia macrantha exposed rock microbial communities from rupestrian grasslands, the National Park of Serra do Cipo, Brazil - ER_R08 ...
TTCGCGACGGCGGTGCGGGCCTCGAGTTCGATTTCCGAGGTATCCGGTGCCCCCGCGCACAGCAGGAGCTGGGCGCCGTGGTCGATGTGGTGGGCCGCCGCCAGGAGATGTCCGACGCCCTTCTGCCGGGTAATCCGTCCCACAAACGCGACGATCGGCCGCGCCGGGTTGGCCCCGAGCCGGCGAAGGGCGTCGGTCTCCTGGACCGGACGGTAGATGTTGGCGTCGATGCCGTTCCGGACGACGTGTACCCGCTCCGGGCGCACGGCCGGGTAGCAGTCCAGCACGTCGGCACGCATGCCCTCGCTGACCGCAATGATCGCGTCGGCGTGTTCGTAGGCGGTGCGTTCCACCCAGGAGGACACCCGGTAGCCACCGCCGAGCTGCTCGGCCTTCCACGGCCGGCGCGGCTCCAGCGAGTGCGCGGTGATCACGTGTGGTATCCCGTACAGGGTCCGGGCCAAGTGGCCCGCCATGTTGGCATACCAGGTATGCGAATGCGCGAGTTCCACGCCACCCAGCGCGTTGGCCATCGCCAGGTCCACCGACAGGGTCTGCAGGGCCGGGTTCGCGCCGGTCAGTCCCGGTGCGACGGCGTGGGCGTGCGTTTTCGGGCGGGGGGCGCCGAAGCAATGCACTTCGACCTCGCACCGTGCCCGCAGCTCGGGCACCAGGTGGCTGACGTGCACGCCAGCGCCGCCATACACCTCAGGCGGATACTCCCGAGTCAGCACTGCAATACGCACGCTGTGTCACGCTAGCGCTCCCATCGGCGGAGCCGGCCACCGGTAGCACCCTCACCCGGGCTAACCGGTGAACATTCGGTGGCCGGGAGTGGCCCTCGCGTGGCTCTACCGTGCAATCGGCGCTAGGGTAGCCTATTGTGAAGGGACAGCCGCATGTGCTAGGCATCGTTCTTGCCGGCGGTGAGGGAAAGCGGTTGTGGCCGCTGACAGCGGATCGGGCCAAGCCGGCGGTGCCGTTTGGCGGCAACTATCGATTGATCGACTTTGTGCTCTCCAATTTGGTCAACGCCGGCTACATTCGGATCTGTGTGCTTACCCAGTACAAGTCGCACTCGTTGGATCGGCACATCTCCACGACGTGGCGGTTGTCCTCGCTGCTGGGGCAGTACATCACCCCGGTGCCTGCCCAGCAGCGGCTGGGCCCCCGGTGGTACACCGGCAGCGCGGACGCGATCTTCCAGTCGCTCAACCTGGTGTACGACGAGGCGCCGGAATACATCGTCGTCTTCGGCGCTGATCACGTGTACCGGATGGACCCCTCGCAGATGGTGGAGCAGCACATCGCCACCGGCGCGGGCGTGACCGTCGCCGGGATCCGGGTGCCGCGCGAGCAGGCCAGTGCCTTCGGGTGCATCGGCGCTGATGCCTCCGGGCGGATCACCGAGTTTGTGGAAAAGCCGGTGCTGCCACCGGGCACGCCGGACGATCCTGACGTCGCCTTTGCGTCAATGGGGAACTACGTGTTCACCACCAAATTGTTGGTGGCCGCGCTGAGCGCTGATGGCGCCAACCAGGATTCTGACCACGATATGGGCGGCGACTTGATCCCGATGCTGGTGGATGTGGGGGAAGCGGCGGTTTATGACTTCGCCGAGAACGTGGTGCCCGGTGCCACCGACCGCGACCGCGGTTACTGGCGTGATGTCGGCACGCTGGACACCTACTACGAATCGCACATGGACCTCGTGTCGGTGCATCCGGTATTCAACCTGTACAACCGGGAGTGGCCGATCCGCACCGCGGTGCCGCCCTTGCCGCCCGCGAAGTTCGTCCAGGGTGGCACGGCTCAGGAGTCGATCGTGGGGGCAGGCTCCATCGTCTCAGCCGCGCAGGTGGTCCACTCGGTGCTGTCCAGCGACGTGCTGGTGGAGGCCGGGGCCTACATCGAGGGCAGCGTGCTGATGCCCGGGGTGCGGGTGGGCAAGGGTGCCGTGGTGCGTCGGGCGATCCTGGACAAGAACGTGCTGGTTCCCGACGGCGCCCAGATCGGCGTCGATTCCGACCTGGACCGGGAACGCTACACGGTGAGCGGTGGCAATGTCGTCGTGTTGGGCAAGGGAGCCCACGCGGAGTAGGCCGGTGAGCTAGCGTGGCGCGGTGCGGATCGTGCCTTGGTGGGCTGTGCTGTCCTCGGCCTGTGCCCCCGTGCTGCTGATTGGTGGCTGGCGGCTTGCCGCTGCCCGGCAGTCGGGTGGGTTCAACCCGGTGCGTCAGACCATCAGTGAGCTGGCTGCCCGGCCCGCCACTGAACCCTGGATCATGACGGTGGCTCTGGCGGGTGTCGGCGTGTGCCACATGATCACGGCCGCGGGGTTGGCGCCAGCGGCCCTCCCGGCCCGGGTGCTGCTGGCCCTCGGCGGGGCCGCCACCGTCTCCCTGGCCGCGTTGCCGCTGCCGGCTACCGGTGACTCACCAGCACATGCCCCAGCGCATACCACGGCCGCAGCGATCGCCTTCACCGCGCTGTCCCTGTGGCCGGCGGGCGGCCTACGGCGCGGTGGCCTGCCCGGGGCTGCTCTCTGGCGCTGTGCCGCCGCGGGCCTGCTCGGGCTGCTCGGCTGGTTTGGGGTCGACTACTTCGGCCAACGTCCGGGGGTCGGGCGCTCGGAGCGGGTACTCGCCGGGGCGCAGGCACTGTGGCCGCTGGCGGCCGTACTGCTGGCGCCCCGCCAACGGAACTGCCGGGAACGGAACCGATGACAGCCTCAGACCTGACAGACCCCGACGAGGTGCCCGAGAAGCGGCCGAGCGGCTCGCTGAGGGAGGCGATCGTCGGCTACTACGACGAAACCTGGCTCGACTATCGACTGCTGTGGCTTAATCGGGACAACCTGGCATTCCATTTCGGTTACACCGATGAAGGCACCCGCAGTCATGCCGATGCGCTGAAGAACATGAATCGGGTGCTGGCGGACCGGGTGCAGATCCAGCCTGGCGAGCGGGTCCTGGATGCGGGGTGCGGGGTCGGCGGCAGCAGCCTGTGGTTGGCCACTGAGCGCAGCGCCCGAGTTGTCGGGATTACGTTGGTTCCCCGGCAGGTCGCGATGGCGCGCGGTCACGCTGCCCGGCGAGGGCTGAGCGACCGCGTTCACTTCCACGTGGCCGACTTCACCGCGACGCCCTTTCTGGACGCGAGTTTCGACATCGTGTGGGCGGTGGAGAGCCTGTGCCACGCGACGTGCAAGGCCGCCTTCTACCAGGAGGCCGCTCGGCTGCTGCGCCCCGGGGGGCGGGTGGTCGTCACCGAATACATGCGTGCCGCTCGCCCGCTGGACCCGGCCGGCGAGCATCTGCTGCGCGAGTACGTCGACGGCTGGTCCGTGCCTGATCTCGACACGCCCGCCGAACACCTGGGGCACCTGGCTGCCGCCGGGTTCACCGATGCCCGGCTCGACGACGCGACGGTGCACACCCGCCCCTCGCTACGTCGGTTGTACCGCCTGGCCTACTGGACCTACCCGCTGGCCTGGCTGGGCCGCGTCACGAAAATCCGCTCGGAGGTCCAGCACGGCAACGTGATCGCCGCGATACGCCAGTACCAAGCGCTCTGCCACGGCGCGTGGTTCTACGGCATCCTCTCGGCCGCCTTGCCGCAAAGTTAGGATCGCGGCGGCGTCACGACGCGCGCAGCGCGAGCAGGAGCCCATCGCCTAGCGGCAGCATCAGCGGGATGAGCGTCTCGTCGTCGCGTACCATGGCGCCGAGAAGGCGCAGGGCAGCGGCAGCCGGTTCGGTTACTGCCGGACCAGCGCCGTCGAACGCGATCACCCCGCCGGGGCGCAGCAGCGGTACACCGGTCTCCAGATAGCGCGGGTACTCGGGCTTCGCGGCGTGCACGAATACCAAGTCGTAACCGCCGTCGGTGAGCCGGGGCAGCACATCCAGGGCTTGCCCCATGATCAGCCGATAGCGGGACGGCGGGAAGGCGGCTTCGGTGAAGGCCCGCCGGGCGGCGCGCTGGTGCTCGGGTTCGGCGTCGATGGAGGTAAGCACCCCGTCGGGGGCCATCCCGCGCAGCAGCCACAGCCCGCTGATGCCGGCGCCGGTACCGATCTCGACCACGGCGCGGGCGGTGAGCGTACTGGCCAGGAACCGCAACGCGGCACCGCTAGCTGGTCCGATGGAGGTGGCGCCCATCTCCTCGCCGCGTTCGCGCGCCGCAGCCAGCACCTCGTCCTCGGGGGCGAAGCTCTCCACGTACTTGCGCACGGCACTGGCGGAGAGGGCAGGCGGCTCTCCTGCGCAGCCGGTTAGCCTCACGTTGCGCAGCGTAGCGTCCCAGGAGCGCATCGTCTCGGCGACGCTGCGCCGGACAGGGGACCCCTCCTCCCCAGTCGCACTCTTAGGATCTTTTAAGCCGTCCCTTACCCGGGGCACACGCTGGTGCGCCATGATGAGAACGGATCCGTTGGGGGCCGGCTGGTTAGGTCCCCTGGCAGGCAACCCACCGGGAAACATCGACCGCCGCCCCGCGTTGCACCACCTGTTCGCGCCCCTGTACCCGACGTCGTGTCACCGATCCGCCTTACCAGCAGCCCGCCGTGCGTCACCAATCCGGAAGTGGGAGACCCAGCCGATGGCCACCCAGGCCCGCTTCGACCATCCTGCCCCCGGTCAGGTGATCTCCCTCACCCAGGCTGGCGAAGAGGCGGCTCGGATGGCCGAGGCATGGGTCCCACCCTCCTGGGACCAGGTGGTGCGGGAGCACGTTGGCCAGGTTTACCGGTTGGCGTACCGCCTTTCCGGCAATCCGCACGACGCTGAGGACCTTACCCAGGAGACCTTCATCCGGGTGTTCCGCAACTTGGGGTCCTACAAGCCCGGCACGTTCGAGGGCTGGCTGCACCGGATCACCACCAACCTGTTCCTGGACATGGTGCGCCGGCGTGCCCGGCTACGGATGGAGGGCCTGCCCGAGGACACCGACCGGCTCGCCGGCGGTGGGCCCAATCCCGAGCAGGTCTATGCCGCGACTCATCTCGACCCGGATCTGCAGGCTGCCTTGGACGGCCTCGCACCGGAATTCCGGGCAGCTGTCGTACTGTGTGATGTAGAGGGCCTTTCCTACGAGGAGATCGGTGCCACGCTCGGAGTCAAGCTCGGGACGGTTCGCAGCCGGATCCACCGCGGCAGGCAGGCCCTCAGGGCGGCGCTGGAACGGCGGCCCGTCCCAGCAGAGTAAGGGGACCGGCAGAGAAGGAGGCTGGATGACGGACCTGCGGGGCCGCGGCTTCGCCGACTTGGTAGCCGGTCTCAACGCAGGACAGCACCTGGCTATGGACGCTGTGGTGGCCTTTGTCGACGGCGAGCTCGGTCCGGTCGCTCGCGACCGCGCCGCCACGCACATCACCGGGTGTCAGTTCTGCGCCGCAGAGGTCGACGCGCAGCGCTCCACCCGTAGTGTGGTTCGTTCGGCGCAGTGCCCGCCAGTTCCCGCTGACTTGCTGGCCGCGCTGCGCGACATCCCGCACACCGCTGGCCTGCCCCAGGCTCCAGCCGGGCTGGCGATGACCGCGGAGGGTACTCTCGTCGCGCTCACCGACCCGCTTCGAACCCGGTCCGGGCCGCTGGGCGCACGCCAGCGTGGGGATGCCGATCCCTCGGCACTCGGCCGGTGGATCGGGCGGTAACCAGCACTACGCGCATTTCACCAGGGTGCGGGCAGACTGGATGATCGTTAGCGCAGAGTTCCCTGGGAGACCATGGCCACGCCGCAGGATCACGACTCCGACCGGCCCTTCATGAGGGAGGGGGGCGCGGGGCCGCCGAAGTTCGTCCGGAGACCGGCCGGGCGGCCCACCGTCGATCCCGCTGCGGCCCAAGCGTTCGGCCGACCACCCGGAGTGCTCGGAGCTTTTGCTGATCAGCAGGGTGACCTCCGGCGTGCCTGGGCCACCGTCTCGCCGCCACCGGAGGCGCTGGCGGCGGCGTTCGGGAGGCCGCGGGGATCCGCTGAGCCCCTGCAGCGCCCACCCGGGCCCACTGGCGCGCCGCCCTGGGGGGAGTCACCGCGCGAGGACGCCTTCTGGCCGCACGGCGCGGAACACGACCCGTGGCGTGATCCCCGGGCGGCAGCCGTGCTGGGCCCTCCGGCGGTGACACCAGCGCCCGGTGAGGCCGAGGAACCGCTGCCCGCCGCCCGGCTGAGCCTGGCGGAAGTGTTGTTCGGTCGCCGAGTGAGCAACCGGGCTCTCGCCCTTCTGGCGGCGGTGGCGCTGACGATCGGCGCAGCCGGCGGGCTCGTGGGCCGGCTCACCGCGGACGGTGGCGCCCTGCTCAACGATCCAGGCGCCACGCTGGCGCAGGTGCAGCCGGCGATCGATCGGCCGGCGGGCTCAGTGGCGGCGGTAGCCGCTCGGGTGCTCCCCGCGGTGGTGTCCTTGGAGTTCCGGGTCGGCGATCAGGGTGGGTTCGGCTCCGCCGTGGTGATCGACGGCCGTGGCTACCTGTTGACCAACAACCACGTCGTGGCCCCCGCCGCGAACATCCCGCAGGCCACCTTGGAAGCGGTCTTCAGTGACGGGACCCGGCTGCCAGCACGGATCGTGGGCCGGGATCCCAAGACCGACCTCGCGGTCGTCAAGGTGAAGGTCGCCAACCCGACGGTGGCGCAACTGGGCCGCTCCTCGACCCTCAAGCCGGGCGACCCGGTCATCGCGATCGGCTCTCCCCTTGGCCTTGCTGGCACGGTCACCAGCGGCATCGTCAGCGCGGTGGACCGGCCAGTGCGGCTGGAGAGCGATGGCGGTGACGGCAACGCGGTGATCGACGCAATCCAGACCGACGCGGCGATCAACCCCGGCAACTCCGGCGGAGCGCTGGTGGATACCGCTGGCGCGGTGGTGGGTATCAACACCGCCATCCGCACCCTGGGTGCCAGTGACGGGGGCAGCGGTGACGGCGGGGGCTCCATCGGCCTCGGCTTCGCCATCCCGATCGACACGGCCAGGACGATCGCGCAGGAACTGATCCGTACCGGGCACTACCAGCACGCCGAGCTGGGCGTGAACGCGGCGTCGGTGACCGATGGCAAGCTTGACGGGGCCCGAGTGCAGAACGTGCAGCAGGGTAGTGCCGCTGCCGAGGCCGGCATCCTGGAGAACGATGTGATCACTAAGGTCGGCAACCGCCCGGTGGGCAGCGCCGAGGCACTGACCGTCGCTATTCATGAACGGGCAATCGGCGAACGGGTACCGATTTCGCTGATTCGCAATGGGCGCCCCCTCGTAGTGACCGTCACCCTGAAGTCAGACTGATCGAGCGCCGACTTGCTGACGGGGTCCGCCTGATCAGCTCCCTTGTCGAACTCGGCGCACGGAGAAGCACCCAAGATCGGGTAGCCTGCGGCGAAGGGACCTTGGGGAGGAGCGGCGCGTGATGGACGTTGACGACGCGCGGACGATCGGCCGGCGGGTGCGGCAGATCCGCCTCAGCCGGGGCAAGTCGCTGCGGGTGGTCGCCGGTCTGGCAGGGATGAGCAAGTCGAAGCTGTCGCTGATCGAGCGGGGAGAACTCGCGCTGGACCGCCGCTCGGACATCGTGGCCCTGGCCAACGCGCTGCACGTAGCCCCCTCTGAACTGACCAAAATCGACTTACCCGCGCCCGGGAACGGGCACAATGACGTTGCCGTGGAGGCGGTGCGCCACTCGCTCATGGCGGTTAGCCGCCACCGGCCCGGCGGGCAGGTACTCGGCATCGAGGAGCTGCGCAGCCGGGTCCGGGTCGTGCTGGACGCCGGGCTGGGACTTGCCGTGTGGGGGGACGGGCTGGTGCTGCTCGCCGACGGGGAGTTTGAGCTGGCCCGGGCCGAGTTGGAGGCGGTCACCGTGCCGACGAACACACCGGAGTCGATGCAGCTGGCGGGCATGCTCGCGCTGTGTCGGTCGCTGGTGGCTGCTGCGGACCAGCGCCCGGCGGACGCCGAAGCGGCGTTGGACCACGCCAGCGAACTGGCGGAGCATACGGGAGAGGGTAACGCCTACTGGTTGGGCTTCGGCCCGACAAACGTGGGGCTATGGCGCATGGCTGCAGTGTTGGAGGCCAGCGACTATGAGCGTGCCGTCACCATCGCGGAACGCCTGAATCCGCGGGTGCATCCCAACCGATCGCGTCAAGCTGCGTACTGGATCGACTACGGCCGTGCGCTGGCTCGGCTGCGGGGACGGCAGGACGCTGCCGTCATGGCGTTGCGCCGTGGTGAAACGCTCTCTGCGCTGCACATGCAGCGCAACCCGTTTGTTCGTGAGGTGCTCGGTGGGTTGCTCGTGCGTTCCCGGCGGGACGCGGTGGGCCGGGAGCTGCGGGGGATGGCCTACCGCGCCGGTCTGCCGGTGTAGCCCTGATCCCTGACGCGTCGGGGATCAGACATCGTGGTGCCGTGCGCCGGGCGTAGCCTTCCCGATTTGTGAGGCTGCAGGACCTCGTCTATGCCGTCTATGAGCGCCGGCTGGTCCGCCAGCTCGGCACCGCCAACCGTCCCCGCCATGTCGCGGTCATCATGGACGGCAATCGACGCTGGGCCAAAGAGGTCGGGTTCACCGACGTCAGTGACGGCCACCGGGTCGGCGCCGCCAAGCTGGTCGAGCTCCTGGGCTGGTGCCGGGACACCGGAGTCGAGATCGCGACGTTCTGGCTGCTGTCCCCCGATAACCTGCGCAACCGGCCGCCCAACCAGGTGGAGCCGCTGCTGGAGATCATCGCCGATGTCGTGGACGAGCTGTGCGCACCGCACACGCCCTGGCGGGTGCGGGTCGTCGGGGCTCTCGATCTGCTGCCAGCGGAGATGGCGCAGCGGCTGACCAGTGCGGCGGCTCGGACCCGGGATCGGCCCGGGTTGGCGGTGAATGTCGCGGTGGGCTACGGCGGCCGCCAGGAGATCGCCGACGCGTTGCGCAAACTGCTACTCAAGCACGCTGAGGCCGGAACCACCATGGAGGAGCTCGCCGAGGTGCTCGACGTCGAGCAGATCGCCGAGCATCTCTACACGTCGGGCCAGCCCGATCCTGATCTGGTCATCCGCACCTCGGGGGAGCAGCGGCTATCGGGTTTCCTGCTGTGGCAGTCGGCGCATTCAGAGTTCTGGTTCTGCGACGCCCACTGGCCGGCCTTCCGGAAGGTGGACTTCTTGCGTGCGCTGCGAGACTACGCCGCCCGGCACCGCCGGTTCGGCTCGTGAGGCGGCGTCTCTAAGGTCAGCACCATGAGCGGTAGCGCCCTTGACCTAGTTCGTGAGTACCTGCTGTTGGGTCTGCGGTTTGACCGGCTCATCGAGGGCTTCGTCGATGCCTACACCGGTGATGCGGCGCTGCGCCGCCAGGTGGACAACGAGCCCCGGCCGGATCCGGCGGCGCTGGCCCGCCGGGCGGCTCAGTTGCGGGCGCAGCTGCCGGCCTGCGGGTTGCCCGAGCCGCGCGCCCGCTTCCTGGACGCGCACCTAACCGCCCTGGAGTGCAGCGGGCGGGTGCTGGCCGGTCAGCAGGTGGGGTTCGTGGCGGAGGTGGCGGCATACTTCGACGTCATGATCGAACCAGGTGATCCTGAGGTGTACCGCCAGGCCCATGCCGAGCTCGAGGCGCTGCTGCCGGGTGCCGAGCCACTGGCGGACCGGTTGACCGCCTACCGGGCCCGCGACGAGATCGCGCCGGAACGCCTGGAGCCCGCCGTGCAGGCGCTGTCCAGCGCCCTGCGGGATCGGGTACGGGCCAGCTTTGGGCTGCCAGAAGAGGAGATCGTGCACTACGAGGTGGTCACCGACAAGCCGTGGAGCGGCTTCAACTACTACCTCGGTGACTTTCGCTCCCGGGTGGCGATCAACGCGGACCTCGGGCACCGGATGGCCAACCTGCCGCACCTGGTCGCGCACGAGGCCTACCCGGGACACCACACCGAGCACTGCCACAAGGAGGCCGGTCTGGTGCGGAAGGAACACCACACCGAGCAGACGATCTTCCTGGTGAATACCCCGCAGTGCCTCATGGCCGAGGGGTTGGCCGACCTCGGGCTGCGGGCCGCGGTCGGTCCCGGGTGGGGGCCGTGGGCCGCGGAGATCCTCGACGATCTGGAACTGCGGATGGACGGCGAACTCGACGAGCGTCTCGAGACGGCTGCGGCGGGTCTGCTCGGGGTCCGCCAAGACGCCGCGCTCATGCTGCACGACCAGGGTGCCGACACCGAGGAGGTGCTGGCCTACCTGCAACGATGGCTGCTGGTCCCGGAGGCGCGAGCCAGGCAAATGGTGCGGTTTCTCCGCGACCCGCTGTGGCGGGCCTACACCAGCACCTACGTGGAGGGCTACCGGTTGCTGCGGAGCTGGCTGCAGGCCCGTCCCCCCGGGCACTCCCTGAGCCAGCGCTACCTGCGGTTACTCGACGAGCCGCTGATCCCGTCCGTGGTGCGCGCCGAACTGGCTCAGCGCAGTGCCTCATGAAAAACCACAACCTTTTCACAGGTGATTCACCTGGGTGGATGCCTGCCACAAGGGCCACACAGCGGTACCGTGCGGTGGCAGCGGGATGTGCTGGACGCGTCTCGCCACGGGAGGCCCTGGTCGTGGCTTATGTCGAGCGGGCGGGTACACCGCCCACGGCGAGCACGGGAGGGTCGGCACCCGGCCCTCGTGGTCGATCCCGCTGAGCCCGACCGGGGCGGAAGCGGGAGCGATCAACCAGAGGCCGGCCGGCCCACCGAACAGCGGGCGCGGGTGCCGCGCACGCCAGGGAGCTGCCGTGATCGCTTCTCGCTCGCCACACTCCACCGCCCCAGGTCTGCGCACCTACGTCCTGGATACCTCGGTCCTGCTGTCCGACCCGTGGGCGCTGCTCCGATTCGATGAGCACGAGGTCGTGCTCCCCCTGGTGGTCATCGGGGAACTGGAGGGCAAGCGGCATCACCCGGAACTGGGCTGGTTCGCCCGAGAAGCGTTGCGCCTGCTGGACGATCTGCGTCTGGCCCACGGCCGGCTGGATGAGCCGGTCCCGATCGGCGAGTTGGGCGGCACCCTGCACGTCGAGCTCAACCACTGTGACCCCTCGGTGCTGCCGATCGGGTTCCGGACCGACACCAACGACTCCCGGATCCTGGCCTGCGCGTTGAACCTGCTCGCCGACGGGCGCAACGTCACGCTGGTCACCAAGGACATGCCGCTGCGAGTCAAGGCAGGAGCGGTCGGGTTGGCCGCCGAGGAGTACCGCGCCCAGGACGTGGTGCCCTCGGGGTGGACCGGGATCAGCGACGTCGAGGTGGGGCCTTCGGTGCTGGAGGAACTCTACAAAGAGGGGATCGCCGATCTCACCGAGCACCCGGAGGTCGCCGCTCTGCCCTGCAACACCGGCTTGCGGCTGCTTGCGGGAACGGCGAGTGCGCTAGGCCGGATCACCGCGGACAAGCGCGCCCGGCTGGTCCGCGGGGACCGCGAGGCGTTCGGCCTGCGCGGCCGCTCGGCTGAGCAGCGCATCGCGCTGGACCTGCTGCTGGACTCCGCGGTGGGCATCGTCTCCCTCGGTGGGCGGGCCGGGACCGGCAAGTCGGCGCTGGCGTTGTGCGCGGGCCTGGAGACCGTGATGGAGCGTGGCACCCACCGGCGGGTCATTGTCTTCCGGCCGCTTTACGCCGTGGGTGGTCAGGAGCTGGGCTACCTGCCGGGCAGTGAGAGCGAGAAGATGCAACCCTGGGCGCAGGCGGTGTTCGACACCCTCGGCGCGATCGCCTCACCGGAGGTCATCGATGAGGTGATCGACCGCGGGATGCTCGAGGTGATGCCGCTGACCCATATCCGGGGGCGGTCGTTGCACGATAGCTTCGTCATCGTCGATGAGGCGCAGTCCTTGGAGCGCAACGTGCTGCTCACGGTGCTGTCCCGGCTGGGCACGGGATCCCGGGTTGTGCTCACCCACGATGTCGCCCAGCGAGACAACCTGCGGGTGGGCCGGCATGACGGGGTGGCCGCGGTGATCGAAAAACTGAAGGGGCATCCGCTGTTCGCCCACGTCACCCTCACCCGGTCGGAACGCTCGCCGATCGCGGCGCTGGTCACCGAGATGCTGGAGGGTTACGCGCCCTAAGGGGCGTGGTCGCTCTTCAAGAGCTACCTACCTGCCTGCGGGGTGCCTTGAAGAGCTACCTACCACACCGCATGCGGGGTGCCGGGCACAGCGGCCAGCCTGATCCCGTTGGCAGCTCCGCTCGACACCAGCGCCACGCCCCGAAGCGGGTCGGAGAACACATCGAAGGCGTCCAGCACCTGCTGGAAGCAGCGGGTCGCCTTCTCGTAGCATCTTTGCAGCCGATGCACCGTGCTGGGCCTGCGTATCACCGAAGCGTCAGGGCAGTCCGCCAACTCGTGCAGATAGCTCAGGGCGTCTTCCAGGCAGGGTAAGGCCTCGTCGAAGCGGCCGGGGTGGTGGGCGGGATCCTGGCGACCCGGATCAGGGGTGAGCGCGCCGAGGCGCCCGGTGCTCAGGGCGCGAGCTGGGTGCTCGTTCGCGGCTCCGCACGCCGTGAGGGTCTGTTCGAAACCGTCTAGCGCCTCATCGAGGCGGTGCGCCAGCCGCGCCAGTTCGCCCGGACCGCGTACCGCCAGGCCGTCCCGGCCGCTGGTGAGGGCCCGCCGAGCGCCAGCGAGGGTCAACGCGCAGACTCCCCGCCAGTCGTCGTAGTACCCACGAACGAGGAAAATCCTGGCCAGGCGTACCCCCAGCGCCCAGCCGAGCTGGTCTGACCCCACCGAGTAAGCCTGCTCGATCGCGCCTATCAGAGCTGCCCATTCGGTCCTGAGCCAGCCGGAAGGGTCTCTGACCACGGCTCTGACCACCGACTCCTCGGGGCGCCAGCAGATTCCGCGGGGCAAGGTTGCCGCAAAGGTGGAACTGGCCATGGCCCGCCCGGCTTCCTCGGCCAGCGCCAGCCAGCCCCCGAGCACCCGGTCCAGCGCGGCGAGTCGGTCGACTTCCGGCTCCTGGGCGGTGAGCACTTCCCGGGCGTAGGCACGGAGCAGGTCAGGAAAGCGGTAGCGCAATCGTCCAGAGGCATCGGGCCCGGTCATCTCCAGCAGGTGCCGATCGACCAGGGTGTCCACCAGCTCCTCGGCCCTGGCCTGGGAGACGTCGAGCAACGCTGCGGCCACCCAGGGGTCGAAGTCGCGGATCTCGAGCAGCCCGAGGAGCCGGAAGGCGCGCCGGGGGAGCGCATCCAGGCGGTGGTAGCTCAGCGCGAGGCGGGCCCGCACGTCCAGGTCTCCCAGTCGCAGCGCATCGAGGCGGTGCTGCTCCTCAGTCAGCTCGGCTTCCAGGCGGGACAACGGCCAGTGCTCCCGGGCCCCGAGCCGTGCTGCGGCGACCCGGACAGCTAACGGCAGCGAACCGCAGAGCCGCACGATCTCCCGTGCTGCCGCGGGTTGCGCCGCGACCCGCTGTGGCCCAGCGACCCGGGCCAGCAGCTCGAGGGCCTGGTCGGGGGTGAAGACGTCCAGATCGACCATCCGGGCGCCGTTCAGGCCGGCCAGCCGCATCCGGCTGGTGACCAGCACCGCGCACCCGGGGGTGCCCGGCAGCAGCGGCCGCAGCTGGGCCTCGCACGCCGCGTTGTCCAGCAGGATGAGCAGCTGCCGGTCGGCCAGCCGGCTGCGGTACACGGCGGCGCGTTCGTCGATGTCGTTGGGGATCGCCGTGCGGTCCACCCCGAGTGAACGCAGGAACCGGGCCAGCACGTGCGCCGGTGCGAGGGAGTGGGCCGCCGTACCGCGGAGGTCCACGAACAGCTGCCCGTCGGGGTAGTGGGCCCGCAGCCGGTGGGCGGCGTGCACCGCCAGGGTCGTCTTCCCCACGCCAGCCTGCCCGGTGATCGCGACGAGGATGGGTGCCGAGCGGTCCGCCGCGGCGGCCAGGTGCTGGATCGCGGCGAGCTGGGAGGTGCGGGCGGTGAAGTCGGTGATGTCAGCGGGCAGCTGCGCCGGGATGACGGGGGATATTTTGGGGAGTGTCGTCGGGGCCTCGAGCGTCGGGTCGCCGGTCAGGATGGCGTGCTCCAGCCGTTGCAGCTCGCTGCCGGGCTCCAACCCGAGCTGCTCGACTAGGGCGCCCCGGGTGCGGTGGTAGACCTCCAGTGCCTCGGCCTGCCGGCCGGTCTGGTAGAGCGCGGTCATCAGCAAGCCCTGGAGCTGTTCGCGCATCGGGTGCCGGGCCGCTAGCTCGGCGAGTTCGGGGATGATCGAGCTGGCCTGACCGCAGGCCAGCTCGGCGGCATACAGCTGGGCGAGGCCGGTGAGCCGGCGCTCGGTCAGCCGGTCGGCCTCGACGCGCAGCAGCGGCAGATCGGTGATGTCACCGAAGGGATCGCCGCGCCACAACCGCAGCGCCCTGCGGAGCAGTTGGACAGTACGGGCCGGCTGCCCGGCAGCGGCCCCCTTTGCCAGCCCCTCGGCCAGCAGGGACTCGAATCGCTCGGTGTCGAGTTCACCGGGGTGCACCCGCAGCGTGTAGCCGCCGTGCTCGAAGCGGATCCGCGTGGGGTCGCCCAGCACTCCCCGCAGCCGGTGCACGTGCAACTGCAGTTTCTTGGCCGCGCGCGGGTCTCGCTGGCCGGCCCACAGCGCATCCACCAGAATGTCCACCGGCACCGGGGTGTTCGCCCGGGTAAGCAGCACCCCGAGCACCATGCGGAGCATGGGCGCGGAGAGCGGGACGGGCTGCTCCCCCTGCCACACCCGCAGTGGGCCGAGTACGTCGAAGTCCATTCGCACCCCCAGGCTCCGCCACCGCACTGTCACCGCACCGTCACCAGCACTGTCACCGCACCCCCGGTCTGACACCGAGTGTAGCCACACAATACCATTTAGTAACCGAATTTTCGCTCGATCGGTCGCGGCGTCCCGGTGCTGCGGGTGCCTCAGGTTCTCTCCAGATCACTCCTGTGACGGCTGTTACCAGCAGTGGGTGACGACAGCAAGCGAACGGAAAGTGGAATGAAAGCGGAGTCACCTAGCGTAGTCGGAGCAACGTCACGGATCTCAGGAGACGGTCGGGCGGGGGCCTGGGATCCCCACGAGATGAGCGAGAGAGGGGCTTTTTTGATGTCTTGGACCTCCGCACGTGTGGGCGGTTCGATGCTCGTCGCGGCCACTGCCACGCTCGCCATTGCTGTGCCGGCAAGCGCGGAGACGGGCGGGCGGTCACCACACTATTCTGGCTATCCCGGCCCTGGAGTGGGAAATGCCACGATGATAGCCTGTGGCGTAAGCTACCCGGCTAAAGATCACCGGTGGGTGAATTTTCCGCCCAATACCTCAACGTTACGCAGCGGTCCCAGCAACTCCTGCATCCAAACCGGCCAGGGGTATCACGACCAGCGCGCCCAATACCTCTGCTACACACCGGGAGACGGGGGGACGTGGACCTTCTTGCGCAATGCCGCCACGGGGGATCAGGGCTGGGTTCGGGATGATTTGCTGCCCGGCTACGGGAGCAACGTGCCTTGCGAAGAGCACCCACCGCCAGCATTTGTCAGGACGTGACGGCTGGGGCTGTCCCCGTCTGTTTGTCGAGCGCTGGGGGCAGCCCCTCCGACGTCCACAGTTACCGCGGTGTGTTCTCGGGATGGGGGGACTGTGTTCTCGGGATGGGGGATAGGGCCATGCCCAGGACGTCGAGGGCTGTAGTGAGTTGTTCGGGGGTGAGTGCGCCGTTTTCCAGGTGACCACGTTCGCGCACCACATCAGCAATACTGCGTTGTTGTAGGAGCGCCTGCTTGGCGATGGAGGCCGCCTCCTCATAACCGAGGTAGCGGTTGAGGGCGGTCACAATCGTAGGGGAGGACTCGGCGTAGGCGCGGCAGCGTTGCACGTCGGCCTGGGCGTCCTCGATGACCTTGTCGGCGAGCAGCGGGGCGGCCGCGGCAAGCAGCCGGGCTGACTCCAGCACGTTGCGCGCCATCACCGGCATCATGACGTTGAGTTCCAGGTTGCCCTGCGCGCCGGAGAACGCCACGCAGGCATCGTTGCCGATCACCTGCGCGGCGACCATCATCGTCGCCTCACAGATCACCGGGTTGACCTTTCCCGGCATGATCGACGAGCCGGGCTGCAGATCGGGCAGTCGCAGCTCGCTCAATCCGGTGCGGGGTCCCGAACCCAGCCACCGGAGGTCATTGGCGATCTTGAAAAGCGACACCGCGACGGTGCGCAGCGCACCGGAGCACTCCACCAGGCCGTCCCGGGCGGCCTGCGCCTCGATGTGATCACGGGCCTCGGTGAGCACGTCCAGGCCGGTGGCCTCGCGTAGCTGCGCGACGACGGCGGCACCGAAACCCGCTGGGGCGTTCAGCCCGGTGCCCACCGCGGTGCCCCCGATGGGTAGCTCGCCCAACCGGGGCAGGCAGCTGGCCAGCCGCTCGACGCCGTGTTGAGCCTGGGACGCCCACCCGCCGGCCTCCTGGCCGAGCGTGACGGGCACCGCGTCCATCAGATGGGTGCGGCCCGCTTTGACCACCTCGGCCCAGTCGCGCGAGCGCCGGGTCAGCGCTGCGGCCAGGTGGGTCAACGCGGGCATCACGCCGTGCGCGAGGGCCTCGGTGGCAGCGAGATGGATGGTGGTCGGGAACACGTCGTTGGACGACTGCGAGGCGTTGACGTGATCGTTGGGGTGCACGGGGCAGCCGGCGCTGCGGCTGGCCAGCGTGGCGATCACCTCGTTGGCGTTCATGTTCGAGCTGGTGCCCGAGCCGGTCTGGAACACATCGACCGGGAACTGGGCGTCGTGCTCGCCCGCCGCCACCTCCTCGGCGGCCGCCGCGATGGCCTCCGCCCGGGTCGCATCGAGCACCCCCAGCTGGGCGTTCACCCGCGCGCAGGCGGCCTTGACCAGCCCCAGCGCGCGGATCTGGGAGCGTTCCAGACCACGCCCGGAGATCGGGAAGTTCTCCACGGCGCGCTGCGTCTGCGCCCGGTACAGGGCGTCTGCGGGCACGCGCACCTCGCCCATGGTGTCGCGCTCAACCCGGTAGTCACCGGTCATGGGCGCATGAGCTGATCGAAGTCCACCGCAGCGTACTGGCGCAGCTTGGTCAGCCGGTGCACGCTGTCGATCATCCGTACGGTGCCGGACTTGGAGCGCATCACGATCGACTGCGTGCGGCAGCCACCGGCGTGATAGGTGACCCCCCGCAGCAGTTCCCCATCGGTGATCCCGGTCGCGCAGAAGAACACGTTGTCGCTGTGGACCAGGTCCTCCGTGGTGAGGATCCGCTCCAGATCGTGCCCGGCATCCAGCGCCGCCCGCCGCTCGGCCTCATCCCGGGGACACAGCCGGCCCTGGATCGCGCCCCCCAGGCAGCGCAGCGCGGCCGCGCTGATGATTCCTTCCGGGGTGCCGCCGATGCCCATCAGCAGGTCCACGCCGGTGTCCGGGCGGGCCGCGGCGATCGCGCCGGCGACGTCCCCGTCGGTGATGAACGTGATCCGGGCACCGGCCTCGCGGACCTGGCGCGCCAACTCGTGGTGTCGCGGGCGCTCCAGGATGCACACCGTGATGTCGGAGACGTCCATCTGCTTGGCCTTGGCGACCCGCCTGATGTTCTCCGCCACCGGCGCGGACAGGTCGATGACCTCGGCCGCTTCCGGTCCGGTGGCGATCTTTTCCATGTAGAACACCGCGGAGGGGTCAAACATCGTGCCCCGTTCGGACACGGCGAGCACCGCCAGCGCGTTGGGCATGCCCTTGCTCATCAGCGTGGTGCCGTCGATCGGATCGACCGCGACATCGCATTCCGGGCCCTGCCCGTTGCCAACCTCCTCACCGTTGAACAGCATCGGCGCCTCGTCCTTTTCCCCCTCGCCGATCACCACCACGCCGCGCATCGACACCGAGCCGACCAGCTTGCGCATGGCGTCCACGGCCGCCTGGTCACCACCGTTCTTGTCGCCGCGGCCGACCCAGCGGCCAGCGGCCATCGCCGCGGCCTCGGTGACCCGTACCAGTTCCAGGGCGAGGTTGCGGTCCGGTTCCTCCCGCGTCGGTTTTTGCCGCGGGATCGGCGCAGTATCCATCGGTCCTCCCGCTCAGGAAACGGCGAAACTAAAATTCTCTCAGATCCTTCTGGTCCTTCTGGGTGAACGTCTGGGTGAGTTTCTGGGGGAGTTTCTGAGTGAGTTTCTGGGGGAGTTTCTGGGGGAGCGGTGCCACATCAGGCTGCTGCTCGCGAGCGGCGATCACCGACTCGATCCGTTCCCGGGCGCCAGCGAGGTAGCGTTCGCAGGTCGCGGCGAGCAGTTCGCCGCGCTCCCACAGCGCGAGGGAGTCCTCCAGGCTCAGCCCCCCGGCTTCCAACCGGCGCACCACCTCAGCCAGCTCGTCCCGAGCGGCCTCGTAGCTCAGCGCGGCGCCCTCCTCGCTCATGCCCGCGTCCTCTCCTCACCGGTCACCACCGCATGCAGGGCCCCATCGGACAGCCGCACCCGCAGCTCGGTGCCCTCGGGGGCCTCAGCGACCGACCGGAGCACCTGCAACGTACCGCCCCGGCCCTGCCCCGTGCCGCCCCGGCGCTGCACCACGGCGTAACCGCGGGCCAGGGTGGCCGCTGGCCCCAGGCTCCGCAGGCGGGCCGCGGTGTGCGTGAGCCCGTCCTGCGCCGCACGCAGCCCGCCGACCATGGCCCGGTCGGCGCGGGCACGCAAGTCGGCCACGACCTGGCTGCGCTCGGCCAGCGGACGCATCGGGGTAGCCAGCACCGGGCGGGTTCGCAGCGCATCCAGCAGCCGCCGCTCCCGGTCCACCCAGCCATGCAGGGCAGACCGGCAGCGCTGGCGCAGCTGGTGCAGCGCCGCGGCCTCCGCTGCGGCATCGGGGACCACGCACTTGCCGGCATCGGTCGGGGTGGAGCAGCGCTTGTCCGCAACGTGGTCCACCAGCGGGGTGTCCGGCTCGTGGCCGATCGCCGACACCACCGGGGTGGTGCACCGCGCTACGGCGCGGCACAGCGCCTCGTCGGAAAACGGCAGCAGGTCCTCCACGCTGCCCCCGCCGCGGGCCAGCACGATGACGTCCACCGCGGGGTCGGTGTCCAGCACGGCGAGCGCGTCGATGATCTGTCCCACCGCTAGGGGACCCTGCACCGCCACGTTGTGCACCTGGAAACGCACTGCGGGCCAGCGGGCGGTGGCGTTGCTGAGCACATCCCGCTCGGCCGCGCTGGCCCGGCCGGTGATCAGCCCGACGCAGTGGGGCAGCACCGGTAGCCGGCGCTTTCGCCGGGGATCGAACAGGCCCTCGGCATCCAGGATCCGGCGGAGCCGCTCGATGCGGGCCAGCAGCTCGCCGATGCCGACGGCGCGGATCTCATCGATGCGCAGGCTCAGCGTGCTGCGGCTCAGGTGCAGGGCGGGCTTGCCGTGCACCACCACCCGGCAGCCCTCCACCAGCGGCGGCTGGGCCTCGCGCACCAGCGCGAGGGGACAGGTCAGGGTCACCGACACGTCGGCCGCTGGGTCGCGCAGCGTGAGAAACGCCGTCCCGGTGCCCACCTTGGCGCTGACTTGGGTGATCTGGCCTTCAACCCAGACCGCGCCCAACCGATCGACCCATGCCGCGATCTTGCGGGCGACGGTGCGGACCGGCCAGGGCGCCTCCGGGGTGGTGGCGGGTTCGGTCACGGAGATTCTGTCGGGTGGGAGCGGACCGTGGAGATCCGGTTAGACAGCAGCGTGAGAAACGCTGGTCGATCCTGGTGGAGGTGCTCATAGTCCAGCAGTGCCGCAAGTTGGGGCAGCGACAGCCCCCGCAGCTTGCCCCGGAGCTGGGCTAGCGACAGCTCGTCGTACTCGGGCAGCGCCGCGGGTGCCAGGCTGGCCGGCTCGGGTGCCAAGCCGGCGTCGTGGTCAGGGACCACCACCACCCAGTCGTTGATCTTGCTGGACTCACCCACGGTGCTCGCGCCTGCGTCCGTGCCAGGCTGGTGCGGCTCGTCATCCTCATCGAACCTGGCCCACGCTGGAGTGTCCTCGACCGGGCGGAACAGCGAGAACACCTGATCGCCCTTGATAGCCAGTTCGGTGACGCGCTGCTGCACCCGCATCCCGGCCTGCACGGCGCGGCTCGCGGCCGTGATGGGGAACTCGGCGAGCTGCTCGGGCAGCTTGCGGGCCTGTTCTACGGCGGTGACCACCAGTCCCATGGCGACCCGGAAGGGCAAGGGTACGTGGCTCATGGTTGTCAAGCCTGCCGCAGCCACCGCCCCGGTGCCTACCCGGGCTCGCCCTAGGGTGGGGGTATGACCAAGCGTGTGCTGCTCGCCAAGCCCCGCGGCTATTGTGCCGGCGTCGAGCGCGCCGTGGTCACTGTGGAGCAGGCCCTCCTGAGACACGGGGCGCCCGTGTACGTGCGCAAGCAGATCGTGCACAACCGGCACGTGGTGGAGAGCCTGCGCAGGCGCGGGGCGGTCTTCGTCGAGGACGCCGACGACGTACCCCCGGGCGCTACCGTGGTCTTCTCCGCGCACGGGGTGTCCCCGGCGGTGCACCAGCAGGCCGCCGCGCGCAGCCTGCGCACTATTGACGCGACTTGCCCGTTGGTGACCAAAGTACATCAAGAGGTCAAGCGGTTCGCTCGTGATGGCTACGACATCTTGCTGATCGGTCACCGGGGTCATGAGGAGGTCGAGGGCACCGCTGGCGAGGCACCCCGGCAGGTCCAGCTCATCGACGGGCCGGACGCCGTGGATTCGGTGACCGTGCGAGACCCGTCGCGCGTTGTGTGGCTGTCCCAGACGACGCTGTCGGTGGAGGAGACCCTGCGCACCGTAGCCCGCCTGCGGGAGCGCTTCCCCCAGCTGGCCGACCCGCCCAGCGACGACATCTGCTACGCCACCCAGAACCGGCAGGTGGCGGTGCAGGCCATGGCGGCCGAGTGCGATCTGCTTCTCGTGGTGGGGTCACGGAACTCCTCCAACTCGGTGCGGTTGGTCGAGGTTGCGCTGAACTCCGGCGCCCGGTCGGCCTACCTGGTGGATGACCCGCAGGAGATTGAGGCGGCTTGGCTGGAGGGGGTGCACACCATCGGCGTCACCAGCGGCGCCTCAGTGCCCGAGGTGCTGGTCCACGGTGTCCTGGACTTTCTCGCCGAGCGGGGCTACACCGACGTGCAGGAGGTCATCACAGCGGAGGAGAAGCTGGTGTTCTCCCTGCCGCGCGAGTTCAGGGGCTCGATCCCCGCCGGCCCTGGACCATCCGGCACCGAGCCGTGCGGAGCCGGGTAGCGGTCAGAAATCATGGCGTGGGGGCGGCCGCCGGTAGATGATCAGCCGGAAGACGCCGATCGCCAGGGTGAACCCGGTGGTGATCGCCATCAGGGGGAAGCTGTCGATCAAGGGAGTGCCGATGGTGACCGCCGTGGAGACCATTCCCCCGGGGGGATGATCTCCAGCCAGCAGGATGATGCTAGGCACGGCCACCGCCAGGATCAGCGGAGGTTGCACCATCGGGCCGAACAGCCCCTGGCGCCGCACCACCACCACGGCAAGTAGGCAACCGAGAAAGTAGCAAACCTGAAACGGGATGCCCAGCCGGTTGAGCCGCTCGATATCCAGGAATGCGCCGGTCGCGGCGAACGCCAGCGCGCAGAACACCGCCACCCACCAGGGCATCCCGGCGCGATCAGGCGGCAATCCGTGATCGATCCGGGGCCCGCGCTGCACAGTGCTTCGAGGGCCCGTCACTCGTTCACCGTAGACCGCTCGTGATCGCCGCTTCCTGCCTGGTGCAGCGCCTCGGTGACCCAGCTCCATTCCTCTTTTCGCTGTCCCGCATCCAGCGCGACGAGCGAGTCGGTCGCAGACGCGAGGAGCTCCACCGCGTGCACGGCGCGCGGACTGCGTTCCACGTGCTCGGGTGCGTCGAGCTGCTCGGTGACCACGCCCAGCTCACCGAACCGGCGGGCGGTGACCAGTACCCGTGACTCCAGCGAGGTGACCGTGCGGTTGTAGGCCTCCACGGCACCACCGAGCTGCTTGCCCAGCCGGGCCACGTGGCCGCCCATCGTGGCCAGCCGGGAGTGCAGCTCGCGGCCCAGCTCGTGGACCCGTGCGGCGTTGTGCGCCAGCGCCTCCTGCCGCCAGGTATAGGCCACCGTGCGCAACAGCGCGATCAACGTGGTCGGGGTGGAGATCACGATGTTGCGCTCGAAGGCGTGTTCCAGCAGGGCGGGGTCGGACTGCAGCGCGGCCTCCAGGAACGGGTCGCCGGGGACGAACAGCACCACGAACTCCGGGGTGGCCTCGAAGCGCTGCCAGTAGGACTTGTGCGCCAGCGAATCGACATGCCCGCGCAGGTGCCGGGCATGCGCGGCCAGCCGCTCGGCCCGGCGGTCCGCATCGGTGGCGTCGAGGGCCTCCAGGTAGGCCCCGAAGGGCACCTTGGCGTCCAGCACGATGTGCTTGCCACCGGCAAGGTGCACCACCAGGTCGGGGCGGACCAGGGCGTCGTCGTCGCCGCTGGCGTCAGTGGCGGTGAGCTGGCGGGAAAAGTCGCAGTGCTCGACCATGCCGGCCAGCTCGACGATCCGCTCCAGTTGCAGCTCGCCCCATCGGCCGCGGACCTGCGGGGCGCGCAGCGCAGTGACCAGTTGCCGGGTCTCGCTCTGCAGCTGCTCGGAGGTGCGGTGCATCGCCCCGACCTGCTCGCGCAGCCCCGCATAGGCGGCCTCGCGCTCCTTTTCCACCGTGCGCAGTTGACCGTCGAGCCGATGCAGGCTCTGGGTGATCGGGCCGAGCAGCGCCTCGATGGCGTGCTGACGCTGGGTGGCGTCGCCGTCTGACTTGGCGGCCAGCGCCGCGGTGAGTTTGGCCAGCCGTGCCTCGGCGAGCTGGACGAACGCCTCGCTGTTACGCGAGAGCGCTTGCACCGACAGGGACTGGAAGCTGTCCTTGAGCTCGGCCTCGCGGTGGGTGAGCAGCCGTTCCCGGTCGGCCGCGGCTCTGCGTTCGGCGTCGAGCCCGGCACGGACGCCGGCCAGTTCCGCCTGCGCCGCCGCCAGGCGCTCGCTGGCCTCCTCGGCACGCTGATGGCAGCGCTGCGCCCGCGCCGTCTCGGCGTCCCTGGCCGCTGCGGCGCTCTCACCCTCCCGGCGGGCGGCGAGCAGCTCGGCCTGGATGGCGGCCCTGGCGGCGTCGCCGGCCCGACCGGCCTCGGCCACCGCGGCACGGCGCAGGGCAGCGGCTGCCAGCCAGCTGATCAGAGCACCGAGGGCCAGCCCCACGAGCAAGGCAATCAACACGGAGTAATCCACGCCGCACACCCTGCAACACCCCACCGACAGAATTGGCGAGGCGCGCCGCCCCCTGCCTCTCCAGCACGCGCGATCGGCGCCTGGACTCGGTGCGCCTAGACTTGACATCTCGTGAGCCTGACCCTCGGCATTGTCGGCCTGCCCAACGTCGGCAAGTCCACCCTGTTCAACGCGCTGACCCGCAACAGCGTCCTAGTGGCGAACTACGCCTTCGCCACCATCGAGCCCAACGTCGGGGTGGTGGCTTTGCCCGATGCGAGGCTGACGGTGCTGGCGGAGATGTTCGGCAGCGCCAAGGTGGTGCCGGCGACGGTGTCGTTCGTGGACATTGCGGGCATCGTCGCTGGCGCCTGGCAGGGCGCGGGGCTGGGCAACAAGTTCCTCGCGAACATCCGCGAGGCTCACGCGATCTGCCAGGTCGTGCGGGCTTTCGATGACCCCGACGTGCTGCACGTCGACGGGCGGGTGGACCCGGCCGAGGACATCGCCACTCTGGAGACCGAGCTGGTGCTGGCCGACTTGCAGACCTTGGAGCGCGCGCTGCCCCGGCTGGAGAAGGAGTCCCGTACCCATCCCCGAGAACACCGCGCCGCGCTGGCCGCCGCGCAGGCCGCCAGGACGGTGCTAGACACCGGGCGGACCCTGTTCTCCGCGCACGCGGAGCTGGACCTCACCGCACTCACCGAGCTCAGCCTGCTGACCAGCAAGCCGTTGCTGTATGTCTTCAACACCGACGAGAGCGTGCTCACCGATCCGGAGCGGCAAGCTGAGCTGCGCAAGCTGGTCGCCCCCGCCGATGCGGTGTTCCTCGACGCCAAGGTGGAGTCCGAGCTGCTCGAACTGGACCCGCAGTCCATTCGTGAGTTGCTGGACTCGATCGGGCAGCCCGAGCCGGGACTGCACGCGCTGGCCCGCGCGGGGTTCCACACCCTGGGGCTGCAGACCTTCCTGACCGCCGGGCCCAAGGAGGCCAGGGCGTGGACCATCCGCGCCGGAGCCACCGCTCCGCAAGCCGCCGGAGTGATCCACAGCGATTTCCAGCGCGGGTTCATCAAGGCCGAGATCGTGTCCTATGACGATCTGGTGGCGGCCGGGTCGATGGCGCAGGCCCGGGCCGCGGGGAAGGTCCGGATGGAGGGCAAGGGCTACGTGATGGCCGACGGCGACGTGGTCGAGTTCCGCACCGGAATAACCTCTAATTCCAACAAGTAGCTCCGGGATCGGTGACAGGCTGTGATGATCTAGAGCGAAGCCGAGCCCGGACCCGGGGCTCGGCCCGGGCAATCGGGTCACCGTCATACCCGGACCCAGCGCCCGTCCCAGACCAGCCAACGATCAAGGTGAATGATCAAGGTTAGCACTGCTTCCGATCGAGCCTTCGTCGCTGCCTGATTCGCCGCGTCACTTCGGTAATCACAACCAGGCTACCGACAGGCAAAGCTGACACCCAGAGTGACACATGAAGCAAAAAAATAATCACGCATATAACTACCAGCAAAAGCGTCAGTTGTGACAACAACGAACTCGCCCGCCTAGTACGATCGTCGTCATCGACGATGTACTCGACGAGTTCAAACCAGTTAGTACAGCCATCCTGGCTCTTCGATGAACCACCAGCGCTGCGGCCAGGCTTGCGGGCCTTTGCCTGTCGATCGGAACGTGCTCGAATCGGACGGTCGCCCGCTTGACGGTTTGTATCGGCAGTTCGCCGATTGCCGGACTGTGCCGAACTCCTCGCTGAAGGCATGGCAAGTAACCCCTCATAGGGAAACTGCGCCGTGCCCAATCGGCTAGCAGATGTTCGGCTGCAACAGCTCGGGCGCTTATCAAGCTTGTGGACGCATAGTGTAGCAGAGCCGCCTGGGCCTAGACCGCCAGGACCCGCTGGCCTGCGTCGATCGCTTCCATCACGGCGTCGATGCGTAGCCATGTCTCGCCGCAACGACAGAGCAACTGAAACGAGAGCAGCCGCGGACGACCTTCGATGGTCACTTCATTTTCGCGATGGCGGGGTTTTAGCACGGCTAGCCCACGGATATCGATATTTACCTCAGTCTGATGTCTTTCTGAATGGCTCCAGTCAATAAGCCACTCATCGCGAATACCCTCTCGCTCCAGTTCGGTCCCTTTGAATATGGCATTCCATCTCTTTATTTGTACTTCCGCATGATTTGCATCCTCCGAGAAACGGATTTCTTTCTCGCTGTTTCTGCCGGCTGGAGGCTCCGATACAGAGGGGATGAAAACGGGGAATGTCGACGTTGGGTATACGCGCGCCAATACGTGGCCGCGCGCCGAGCATCGCACCTCCAATAGCACTCGGCCGCGAAACTTGCGTGCCACCTTTGGGTCCAGGCCGCGGGCAATCACCTCACGGACGGGACGACTTTTCGCAAGATTATATTCATAAAGTTCCGCAAAACCTGGAGTCCTCGCCTCCGACAACTTTCTCTCGTACTTTTCGATGTGTTGATCGAGTTCCGTTAGCCACTGGGCTATCAGTCGATTGTCGCGACGTCGTTGTCGATCGTCTTTATCGCTACCTTTACGTCTTCTGTCCATTGATTCTCCTAATCCGGATCCGCTTGCGAGTACTCACCCATCCCACCGCCGCGCCCGAGTGCCATCTGGTGTTGCTGGGGCTCATCCGCGAGGTTGCCTCACCTCGCGCTCGCCTGCGCGCGTAAGGGCGCATTCGATCCCATGGTACGAGACAATGAGATTGACCACTCATCGTAACCGGGGACTCCGACTTGGGAACTCGCTAACTCGACCGTGGGGGGCGGCGAGCGCCCCCGGTCGGCGGGCCGCTGGTGAGCTGCCCAGCCCGGGCTCGGCGAGCAGTGACCATGTTCACCGAGCTGGCCGGAACGCTTCGCACCGGCGCTGCGCGAAGCCGTCCCCGTTGTCCCGCCGGACCTTGCCCGAGTGGGACAGGTTCGCACAGCCGCTGACCTGCGGAGTAGCTCACAGGAGCAAAACTGGGACGGGACGCTGCAGGCTGTCCCAGCCGTCCCAACCCCTCGAACACAGGCCACATCAACGACACCCCACACCCGGGGGACGGGACACCGGAACGACCGGGGTAGGGGGGTTACGCTGCGGTGCGGTATTCATCCCGACAGCGGCGAAATGGTAGCGCGAGGCGAGGGGTCTTTAGGTGGGCCAGCTGTAGACCACGGTGTGCAAGACGGTGAGCGCGGTCCCGCTGACCCCTTCCGCCACCGCGGGCTCACTCGGAGCTACAGACCTATAGCAGCGGGCCGCGTTGCAGTGCCCGCCCGCACCGAGGAACACGATGTCACGCCACCGCTGGGTAACCCGCTCCCCCCACAGTGAACCCTCCTCACCGGTTGGGGTGAAGGTGAATCCGCGTTGCCGCGCTAGGTGCAACAGCCGTGTCACGGCCGCCGCGTCCGAGTCATCGGCTGTGGGCGTCATCCGGGCCAAGCCCTCGCGCACTGGTCCAGTTTGATCAGCAGTGTGATCGCCCGGACCCACAACTGTCCGTGGCTCAGCTCGGGTGTCTCCTCCGCCAGCGTGATGACCTCCCGCAGGATCGAGCGCGCGGTCACCTCCATGGTGCGCTGCCGCAGGTGCTGCAGGTGCCGCAGCTCGGGGTTCACCACCGAGGTCCACCACTGCCCCTGGCACGCGGTACACGACCACGCGTCGACCTTCGGGGACTCGCACGCCACCCTGGTCACACCACCGACGGCGCCGCAGTAGGGGCAACCGTCAGGGTCGGGTTCGGTGTTCATCGGCACCTCACCGAGGTTGCTGGAACCGGCTGGCCACCAGGAGTCGATTCGGGGGTATCACTCAACCGGCGGCCAGCCGGGGTCGTGGGGACGATCACGAGATGAGGGGGAAGCAACGCCGCTAAACAGGTCACACAGCGCCATCGACGCTCCGGTAGACCCCGCTGACGCACCCAGTCCGGCAGCGACCGGCCACACGCGGTCACCAGCAGGTCGGGGATCTGCATCATCGGCAGGTGCGCCATCCCGTCCGGGCAGCGCACCCACCCCGAAACCCAATCGGTCACCCCAACCACACCGCGACCACATCGAACAACGCCACCACGGCCGCGTAGTCCAGGGAGAACATGCAGCAGTGATCCGCGTTGCCGTCGAGCATCAACCGGTCACCGTCACGCCGAACGACCAGACGGCCGGTACCGCCGTGGATTTCGCACGTCGCGGGGACCTCAATCCGTGGCTCGCTCATAACGGCGCAAACCACCGCAGTGCTTCACGAACACACTTCCGGCAGTAACGCGGGTTGTCGTCGTCCACGCTCGGTCCATCCGTGACCGGCTCCCCGCAGACCGCAACCATGGTGGTCGGAAAGCCCCCTTCGAACACCTCAGCAGTGGAGAGGAGGTGTATTGCGTTCCCCAGCGCGTCGACGCTCACGACACACACTCCGGACAGTGGCCCCGCGCCGGTACGACCATGCTCGCCGGGTGGAACCGGGCAGCTCACCGGTGGCCGGCCAACCGGAGGGTGCTCGCCCACCCGACCGATCAGCGTGTCGACGTTGGCGCAGATCTTGTCAAGTTGTCTGAGCACCGTGCCCAGGGTGGTGAGCTGGGTTGATATCTGGTGTAGGCGGTGGTCAACCGCGGCAAGTCTTCCCAACAGGTCGTGATCAGTACGGGGCACCGGCTGGTTTAAGGGATCCGCGCTCATGACATGTTCACCCGATACGCGGTGCGGGTTGGCCTTGGCAGCGTGGAGGGAGGCCATGCTCGGCTGGCGCGGGCGTCGCGCCAGGGAGGTGCTTTAGTCCCGCGCTGGTCATGCTGGCAAGGCAACACCAGTCCTGGCTGCCGCGGTAGACGGAGCGTAGTCAGTTCTGTGCTATTCCGGATTGGAATATTCGAGGGGCGCCTAGTCGCTGCTCAGGGCGGCCCAGGGGCAGCGCGGCCACCGCGTAGCCGATGAAACTGGCGGCTCCGGCGACCAGAGCCCTCATCGGCCGAGGAGTTGGTGCCTGTGTTGCCAGGCCAGCTCGATGCAGGCCCGGGCGATCGGTGCTAACGGTTCGGTGCGCAGCCGCTCGCGGGCCGCTGCGGTGAACGGGATTCCCACGGTGGGGCGGCCGGCCTCGGTGCTGACTGCGGCACCTTCCTCGTTCACGGCGACCATCCCGGCGAAGAGCGCATCGAACACGGGTGCCTCGATGACCGCGACCGTCACCAGTTCCACCGTCAGCGTGAGTGGTTCGAGCACTATGGCGCACGCGAAGACCCGGAAATCACCTGCCTGGCGGGCCCGCTCGAAAGACGCGAAGGGCTCGTCGGTGTCGTAGGAGATCGGCTCGATGTTGTTGCCATCGTGTTGCCGAGGAATTCCTCGGAGAACTTGCGCTGGACGTTACGCCAGAGCGAGAAGTCGTTGCTTTGATGCGCCGGTGCTAGTGCTGCGGGCTGGAAGACACCCGCGGGCATCACGTGGTACATGCCACCCCCGGCGGCCACCGCCTTGGGTGATGTTCCAGCAGTGCAGTCGCGGGCGCACCGTGTGCTGGCCGCGATCGAGCGCTCGATCCCGTTGCCGGCACTCGTGGGCCGTGACCTCCGACCGAAAGCGGTGTCCCTGAGTGTGGCCTCCCGCGAGGTGAGCGCCGCCCTGGCCCGCTGCGGCGCCCTGACAGTGGATGTGGAGACCACGGGGTATCCGGTTGGACATCGGGACTACGCGCTGCGCACGGTGCAGATGGGGGATGCGAGAACCGCAGTCGTGTTCGACGCGACCAACCCAGATCACGCCGGCGTGATCCGTGATCTCTTAGCGTGCGCGCCCAGGCTTTATGCGCACTCCGCCACCGCCGACCTGGTGCCCCTGGCGCACGCGGGCCTGGTGGACGCCGACTCCGCCTGGGAGCGGATGGGGGACACCGTGATCTGCGCCAAGCTCAGAACCTGTTGGTAAGAGCCTGTTGGCAAATGGTCACGCGGCTTGCTGATCTTGTCGTTTGGGTGTCGGCGCGAGGGTGCGGGGCTGGCCCCATCGAGGATGAGGCGGTGCACCAGACTTCGTGCGGTCCAGTTGCCGAGTCATGATCGTAATGGTGGCCCAGAGCACCATGGCTTCGTGGTGCTCTGGGCGTCGTTCGTAGTCGCGGACCAGGCGGCGGTAACGCATCAGCCAGCCGAAGGTGCGCTCCACCACCCACCGGCGGGGCAGCACGACGAACCCGGTGGCATCGTCGCTGCGTTTGACGATGGTCAGTGTCAGGGCCAGCACGGTGTTCGCCCAGCTGACCAGGCGCCCGGCGTAGCCGCCATCGGCCCAGGTCAAAGTGATCGTGGAGAATCGCTCGCGCAGCAGGGCCAGCAGCCGGTAGGCCCCGTCACGGTCTTGGACCGAGGCGGCGGTGACCACGACAGTCAGCAGCAGGCCGATAGTGTCCACGGCGAGGTGCCGCTTCCGCCCGTTGATCTTCTTCCCGCCATCGAAACCCCTGCTCGCCGCCCCGACGCTCTCCGCCCCCTTCACCGACTGGGAGTCAATCGATCCGGCCGTGGGCAGATCAGCACGACCCAAGGCCACCCGCAGCTGCCCGCGCAACCGATCCACCAGTCTCTGCGGCAGGCCGCGGGCGTTCCACCGTTCGAAGAAGGCATACACCGCCTTCCACGGCGGGAAGTCCACCGGCAGCGCCCGCCACTCGATGCCATAGCGAGTGACGTAACCGATCGCGTCCAGCACCGCCCGCAGATCATGCTCCATCGGCCGACCAGCCGGGCTACGGCGTAACTCGGCCATCATCGCCTCAGCCTCCGGGCGCAGCAGCGCCCACTGGGCATCGGTCACATCCGAGGGGTAACGCGGCACGCGAGCATGACACGCACACCCCGACACGCGGCAACTGGCCTTCGCGGCCTCAACACGGTAAACAGACATCCACGGGCTTCTGGTAGATCGGGTAGGTGGTACTCCTCGACTACCAGCAGCCCGTTCCCCTACCCCGCCCGACACACCACCGTGACCAAGTCGTTACCCATCGTCACCACGGCCAAAGCTCAACTAGCCCCATTTGCCAACAGGCTCTAAATGATGTTGGCTGGGTTGGTCCGAGGTGACGGTGGGTAGCGATTAGATCACGGTGGCGTGTCGTGTCGGGCGGGAGAGCGGGCTCCTGGTAACCGGGGAGTACCACCTACCCGAGCGACCAGAAGCCCGTGGATGTCTATCTACCCTGTCGAGGCCACGAAGGCCAGTTGCCGCGTGTCGGGGTGTGCGTGTCACGAGCGCGTGCCGCGTTACCCGTCGGATTTGACCGATGCCCAGTGGGCGCTGCTGCGGCCGGAGGCCGAGGCGATGATGGCTGAGTTACGCCGCAGCCCGGGTGGTCGGCCGATGGAGCATGACCTGCGGGCGGTGCTGGACGCGATCGGGTATGTGACCCGTTATGGCATCGAGTGGCGGGCACTGCCGGTGGACTTCCCATCCTGGGAGGCGGTGTATGCCTTCTTCGAGCGCTGGAACGCCCGCGGCCTGCCGCAGAGACTGGTCGACCGGTTGCGCGGGCGGCTGCGGGTGGCCTGGGGCCGCGCCGAGCTGCCCACCGCGGGATCGGTTGACTCCCAATCGGTGAAGGCGGCGGACACCGTCGGGGCCGCGAGCAGGGGTTTCGATGGCGGCAAGAAGATCAACGGCCGCAAACGGCACCTCGCTGTCGACTCCCTCGGGCTGGTGCTGGCCGTGGTCGTCACCGCCGC
>Ga0213881_10000364_pt1 | contig 31000 bp, 40 predicted proteins | sample BarmaccoBMER_R08_FD_160104 | JGI IMG/M metagenome (GOLD analysis project Ga0213881, IMG submission 160104) | Barbacenia macrantha exposed rock microbial communities from rupestrian grasslands, the National Park of Serra do Cipo, Brazil - ER_R08 ...
GCGGTTCCATCAACATGGGTTACCGCGCCGAGCTCTTTCCTGCGATCCTGTCGGACCCGTACCACGAATGACATGAAGTCGTAATTTGCCGCAGTGTCAGGTATTTCGAAATATGTTCGAGCAGCCTGGGGGATGACCACGGGAGCAAAAGGCCGAAAGCTCTCTCGTTTCTTCACCATAGCGTTAATTCTGGTCTGGTTTTCCTTTGGCCTCGCATCAGCGATGATGCTCCGGTTCCCAAGCGCCCTTGGGCCAAATTCAGATCCACCCTGTGCCCATCCGAAAACCGCGCCTTCGGTCAACAGAATTGCCGTTGCATCAACGATATCCGCCCGACGCTCGAACTCGATCAGCGGACGCCACGAAGTCAGCTTTTCTTCAATCTCGTGTGGTGCGCCCAGTGTAGGACCCACGCTAGCGCTGCGTATCCGTACTTGCGGCGGCACAGCCCCAACGAGCTCGTACTCCGCCGCGAGTGCTGCACCTTCCCCCGCTCCAGAGTCGTGTGATGCCGGATGCACAAACATTTCTTTGAACAATCCGGAGCGGAGGATGACTCCATTCAGGCTGCAGTTGTGTGCAACGCCGCCACCAAAGGCCAGGCTGGAAAGGCCGGTGAATTCTGCCCAATAAGAAAGTACGTGTAGTACGATCTTTTCAACCATCTCCTGTAGCCCGGCTGCGAAGTCCATGTGTTGCTGGGTAAACTCCTCTCCTTTCCGCCTGGGCGTGATACCATGGGCGAAAAAAGTCGGCCCTACATTATTTAAGCCTAAATTGCTCGGCGCAAGATCATAGTCACCCTTTTCGCCTAATGAATACATCGAATCAAATATTTTGCGATATACGCTGGAATCTCCGTAGGGAGCGAGCCCCATGACCTTATATTCGTCTCCGAACTTATATCCGAGCTGGCGAGTGCCGCTCAAATAGAGCATTCCCAGTGATTTCGATATTGAATAGGTTGTGAGACTTTCCAGTCGGCCGTCCACAGCTCGGAAAACGCTTCCAGAACATTCTTCTCCCATGCCGTCCATGACGACGACTAACGCCTCCTTCAGGCCAGAACGGACGAAGGTCGACATCGCATGCGAAAGGTGGTGTGGAACATAAATCAGCCTGTCGTCGGGGAATTCCCATCCGAACTCTGCTTTTAGTCTGTCTTTGATGAGCTGGCGAGAGTAACGGGTGGGCACAAGAGGATTATCTGTGTAGAGCTGATTGAGCACCGAATCCGTGTGGTCTTCAGGGAAATAGTATGCAACTGCATCGACATTAGAGGTCAATACATTCGCTTTGGCGAGGCAAGATCGAATCGCATTTATTGGAAACTTGGTGGTCTTCTTGATCCGGTTGAGTCGCTCTTCCTCTACCGCGGCGAGCAGGGCGCCGTCCTTAACTAAGGATGCGGAAGCATCATGACAGAAGAACTCCAACATGCCAGGCACCAGATCAGCGTCCTCCGCGGAGAAGTTCCCGTTCAAGCCGAGTATCAACATGTTTTGCACCGAACCAATCAGACAGCACCGAGAAGGACGTCGAAAGTGTGTAGGCTGTAGAATAACGCTAACGCGCGCGAATGCAGAGGGTAGAATACCGGCGCGGGTACTCGCTCGCAGTGTCAAATTTCCACTAAGCACCCATTTTTGGGTACTGGGATCGTCGCCCCATCAGGACATGGCACGCCGACGATTTTCAATCGGAACCACCTCTGCCCTGGCAGCCACGGTGGTCGCCCCCGCCTCAACCAAGATCGCCGGTTTGGCTTCTGGTGCCTGGTGGGTGAATAATGACCCAATTGTGGATGGAAAGTGGAATGTCGTGGTCGATGGATGGAACTTTCACATATGTGTAACATATATCCTTGACCAACCGCAGATGTGGATGTCGAAATTATGGAACTAGCTGTACTTAACATTTCGGTGTCACGGAAGGGGAACGAGGTACGTTGGTTGCGTTGGCTACAGGAGTGGCCCGGCTGCCTTCGCTGACTGGATACCGGTTCATTCTTGGCTCGGCCGTGTTCTTATGCCACGTCCTTGCTGCGGCTCAATTCTATGACAACAAAGTCCTGAACGGTCTTGGCGTCATCGCGCCGTACGGAGTTGCCGCACTCTCGTCCTTCTTTGTGTTGAGCGGGTTCGTACTGACCTGGTCGACGCGGCCAGCCGACGCCTTAAAACTTTTTTGGCGCAGGCGGATCGTCAAGATTTTTCCTAACCACCTCGTTACGTGGACATTCACTCTCGTCGTGTTCATGGTGATAGCTGGCCCACTTCCGCTCTTGGGTGCGCCCTCTCCCATCGGTGCAACGCTAACCAACCTCTTTTTGCTGCAAACCTTGGTCCCAAAACCTGATTACGTTCTGAGTGTCAACGGGATCAACTGGTCGGTCTCCTGTGAGGTGTTCTTTTACCTTTTCTTTCCATTCTTGCTCCGCCCGCTGAAACGCATTCCGGATCATCGATTGTGGCACTGGTTTATTGCCATGACTGTGGTGATCGCGGTCGTTCCTGGTGTTGTCAATTTGGCAATTCACGCTCCAATGTGGCCGTTGTGGCCGCCGCTGTCCTTTACTCAGACGTGGTTGGTGTACTTTTTTCCACCAGTGCGCATGCCGGAATTTATACTTGGAGTGCTGTTGGCCCGTATCGTCCAGACCGGCCATTGGCCAAACCTGCGAGCGCGCTGGGTGTGGCTCTTTGCTGTCCTAGTGTGGCTCGGGACATTGATTCTGCCCGCCGAGTACGGGCGCAGTGGGATATTCGCCGTACCCTTTGGCCTGTTCATCCCCATCATTGCGAGTCGCGATATCCATGGGCGTCCCAGCTGGCTTAGACGCCGTGCCGTGGTGACCCTTGGCGACGCCAGTTACGCCATGTACCTGGTTCACTTCCCCTTATTAGCCGTAGTCCGGTATCTGATCGGGGCGGAACGCGCGTTCAACGCGATCAGCGGAACGTTGATCATCGTCGCCATGTTTGTCCTCACCCAGTCCGCCGGCCTTGCGCTGTACCAATATGTTGAGCGGCCGCTGATGCGCCGTTTCTCATCACCTCGGCAGTACCGCAAGGTGAACGGTCCGGTAGGTCAGTCTAGCTAAGCGGAGCTGGATGGTCCAGCCCACATTGACATCGTCGCGTTTCAGCCACCAACGCCTCCAAGCAAAGTGCGTGTCACTGCTTTGGCAACGTCCACTTGGTGTTCGTTGAGGTAGAAGTGACCTCCCGAGAAGACGGAAAGCGTGAACTGTCCCGTGGTGCATTGATCCCATGCGGCAACTTCCTCGATCGTTGCTCGGGGGTCGGCATCACCAACGAAGGCATGAATGGGGCAGTGAAGTTTCAACGCGTCTTGATATTGGTAGGTCTCGATTGCCTCGTAGTCGCTCCGAATCGTCGGTAGCACCATCCGCAAAAGCTCTTGGTTATCCAGGACCCTGGTGTCAGTTCCACTCAACGCCTTAATCTCCGCCACTAACCCCTCGTCATTCTGTTGGTGCACGTGCTCTGCCCTGTGCTGGGAGGGTGCCCGCCTACTCGAAACGAATAATGTGGCCGGGCTGACACCGGCCTTATTCTCGAGTCGCCGAGCCACCTCGAACGCTGCGATCGCACCCATGCTGTGACCGAACAACGCCAGCGGTCGGTCGGTCATGCGCTTGAGAACCGTGAAGACCTGATCGGCGAGTTCGGCCATGCTGCCAAAGCACGGTTCCCCCCTGCGCTCTTGCCGTCCCGGATACTGCACAGCCACCACTTCCAGCACACCTGCCAGTGACCGAGAAAACGAGAAGAAAAAACTCGCAGAACCTCCGGCGTGCGGAAAGCACGCCAGCCGAGGATTACCAGGATTGTGCGCAGGTGCAAGATGAAAACGCTGGAGCCACAGAGCGTCATCAGTGGTAACCCTCGTCATGTCGTTTCCCGTCTCGTTATGTCTCGGTGTATGGAACACAGGGAGCGAGAATATTAGTGATCACAACCGCTCTCCTGCGGGTAGAATCTGGCGGAGTCCAACCGAAGGAAAGCCAGGCAGGCGTCGTTCCCGTGGATATCCGATGGACACCTCTTCAAAGCGAACGCCGTCGTACCAGGTAGTCCGAGGGATATGCAGGTGACCGTACACCACTATGGATGTGTGGAACCGCCGATGCCAATCTGCGGTACGTTCGGTGCCACACCACAGTGCGAGCTGTGGATAACGCAGCACTCGAGTCGGTTCACGAACCATCGGAAAGTGGTTGACCAAGACCAATGGGATGTTTCTATCGCATGCTGCAAGTCGACGCTCCGTTACGGTAAGCCTGGCCGTGCACCATTCATCCGTGCTGGGGTAAGGATCAGGATGCAGCATGAACTCGTCTGAACACACCACGCCAGCCTCACGTGCTTCTGCCAGCGATTGTTCCTTATTTGCAAGACTATTGGTGCGGAAGGTGTAGTCGTACAACAAGAATAATGGGGCAATAGTGACCGGTCCTCCGCTTCCCCGCCACACGGGATACGGGTCCTCTGGAGTCAGCACACCAATACGCCGACACATCTGGACCAAGTACCTGTAACGTTGTTCGCCCCGCATCTGTATCGGATCAGCCCTCGGCGTCCATAACTCATGATTGCCTGGTGCCCAAACCACCGTGACAAACCGTGCGGCCAGCAGCTCTAGCGCCCACTCGATATCAGCAACCGTCTCACCAACATCACCAGCGACCAGTAACCAGTCAGAGCTCGATTCTGGCCGGAGCTCGGCAACAATGTGCCGATTCTCCTCATACGCAACATGCAAGTCACTGATAGCCAGCAGTTTCCCCGCTGCCACCCGGTTGGTATTCACCAGATCACCTCACTGGTGATGGATGGTGATCAGGTAGGCGTGCTGCTTCAGCAGAGATCGGCGGCGCGCACGCCGCGTTCGGCCAGCAACTATGCATAAGTCCCCGTTCGTCCCGGCGGGCGCCGTGTTGGCGGCTAGGGCTGGCCGGCTGGCCCAATGTGCCACTTGTCAGCTATCCGTGATCACCAGCAACGCCCTGGCCGCCAGTTGGTAGCCGAGCGAGCCGAGACCGACGATAATGCCGCTGGCCAGCGGGGCGAGCACCGACTCGTGGCGGAACCTCTCCCGGGCCCACACGTTGGACAGATGCACCTCGATCCAGGGCCGTGGGTAGTTGGCCAGCGCTTCGCGCAGGCTCCAGCCCGCGATCATCAGGGCACCCGGGTTGATGATAGCTCCCACCGTGTCGTAGTTGTCCTGAATCGCGCGTACTAATTCCCCTTCGCCGTCATGTTGGAACGAGCGGACCTTCCACCGATCGGAAACTTCCTCGCTGACGACGTCCGCAATGTCGGCGAGCGTGTCCGTGCCATACACCTGCGGTTGACGCCGACCGAGTATGCCCAGATTGGGGCCGTTCACTAAAAGTAGTTCGCCCACAAGCACCCCACGCACTGAAAGTCGTTCTGGCAGCGAAACAAGCACGACGGCGCGATTATTGCATGTTGCCGTGAGATGGTACACCACAGGCGGTGTCGTCGTCGCGAATAAGGGGGAGCTAAGGGGATGCTAGGGGGTTGGGGTCGGTCGTTTCCATCGGTAATGTTCCGAATCGACACATTCACTTCTCATCAGGTGGAGCGAAAGTGGGCAACCATGAGTGTTGATTCGCATCAGGTGCTGGAATTTCCTCCGTGGCCACAGTTCGGAGCCGAGGAACGGACTGGACTGATCCGCGCGCTCGATCAGGGGCAATGGTGGCGCGTGACCGGCAGCGAGGTCGACGCGTTCGAGCAGGAGTTTGCCGAGTACCACGGTGCCGAGCACGCGTTGGCGGTCACCACCGGGACGCACGCCCTGGAACTGGCCCTCCAGGTCCTCGGGGTCCGCCGGGACACCGAGGTCATCGTCCCGGCGTTCACGTTCATCTCCTCCTCGCAGGCGGTACAGCGACTGGGCGCCGTCGCGGTGCCAGTGGACGTCGACCCGAATACCTACTGCATCGACGTATCCGCTGCCGAAGCGGCGATCGGTCCTCACACCCGCGCGATCATGCCTGTGCATATGGCAGGTCAGGTCGCCGACATGGACGCGTTGGTGAAACTGTCGGCGGACTCCGGCGTTCCGCTGCTCCAGGACGCGGCGCATGCCCATGGTGCGCGGTGGCAGGGCAAGAAGGTTGGTGAGTTGGGTTCGGTAGCGGCGTTCAGCTTCCAGAATGGGAAGCTGATGACGGCGGGTGAAGGGGGCGCTGTGCTGTTCCCCGACGCCGAGCTATACGAGGAAGCCTTTGTGCGGCACACTTGTGGGCGTCCACGCGGTGACTGGGGCTATTTCCACGCCGTCGCGGGGTCGAACTTTCGGCTCACTGAGTTCTCCGCCGCCGTGCTGCGTGCCCAACTGTCCCGGCTGGACGAGCAGATCGCCGTGCGGGAGCAGCGCTGGCCGGTGCTGACCGCTCTGTTGGCCGAGCTGCCAGGGGTCGTGCCCCAGGGACGCGATGAGCGGTGCGATCGCAATCCGCACTACATGGCGATGTTTCGGGTTCCCGGTATGGGGAAGCTGCGGCGTGCCGCGCTCGTCCACACCCTCACCCAACGAGGAATCCCAGCTTTCGTCGCCTTCCGCGCGGTCTACCGCACTGATGCCTTCTGGGAAATCGGGGCGCCAGATACGTCGGTAGACCAACTCGCTCGCCGCTGTCCCAACTCTGAGGCACTGAGCCAGGACTGTGTGTGGCTGCACCACCGCGTGTTGTTGGGCAGCGAGACGCAGATGCATGAGATCGCCTCCGTGTTGGCCGACGTTCTCGCCAGCTCGTGATACTCCGCGTCGCCATCATCGGACTGGGATGGGCGGCAAGGTCGATCTGGCTGCCACAGCTTAGTCAGCACCCCGCCTTCGTCGTGACCGCGGCGGTGGACCCCGATCCGGTCGCACAGGCGAGCTTCGCGCGGCAGGGGAGCGACATCGCGGTGGTTGCCGACGTCGACGAGCTGTCAGCGGGCTCGATTGACCTCGCGGTCGTCGCGGTGCCTAATCACTTGCACTGCACGGTCGCCTGCCAGTTGCTGGCCATGGGACTCGCGGTCTTCCTGGAGAAGCCGGTGTGCCTGAGTTCCGCTGAGGCGGACCGGTTGGCCGCGGCGGAGCACTCCGGAGGCGCGGTGCTGCTGGCGGGCAGCGCCGCTAAGTACCGGACCGACATCCGTGCCCTGCACAGTCTCGCCAGGACACTCGGGCAGATTCGGCACGTCGAGCTGGCGTGGGTACGTGCCCGAGGCGTGCCGGACGCCGGCGGCTGGTACACCCATCGACGGCTCGCCGGCGGAGGTGCGTTGGTCGACCTCGGTTGGCATCTGCTCGACGCCGTCTCACCGCTGTTGGGATTCACCGCTTTCGACCAGGTGGTGGGAACTGTCTCGGCTGACTTCCTCAACAACCGCAACTGTCGAGCGGTGTGGCGGCAGGACCATACGGCAGGGCTGCAGTGCGGAGATGGCGGTGACGTCGAGGACACCGTACGCAGTTTCCTGGTCATTGATGATGGAGTGTCGGTCTCTCTCCGAGCAAGTTGGGCCTCCCACGAAGTCCGCGACGTCACAATGATCAAGGTCGAGGGCGCGGCCGGCACCGCCACCCTCTGCTGCACGTTCGGCTTCAGTCCTGATCGCCAGCACGGCTCAACGCTGTTGCACACCCGAGACGGCAAGAGCGTCCCGGTGCCCGTACCCGATGAGCCGATCGGTACCGAGTACCGCCGGCAGCTCAACCATCTTCCGGTGCTGCTGGCTGATCCGGCCAGCAAGGGCCGAGCGATCCAGGAGGCTCGCCAGATCATCGGGATGATCGAACGCGTTTACGAGTCGGCTCGACTTCGCGGGGCTTCCCCGCACGACGGTCCTCGTGGTGGACCCGGACCTGCAAAATCCTCATCCCATCAGGGAGCACACTCATGGAAGCCGAGCTGAGCAGAGCACCGATCCCGGTGCTCGCCACTGCCCGTCACCCGCCCCGTGCGGTGATCTTCGACCTGGACGGTGTGCTGGTCAACAGCTTCGAGGTAATGCGTGAGGCATTCACGATCGCCTATGCCGAGGTTGTCGGTCCCGGCCGGCCGCCATTCGAGGAGTACAGTCGGCACCTCGGACGCTACTTCCCCGACATCATGCTGATCATGGGATTGCCGCAGAACATGGAAGCGCCGTTCGTTAGGGAGAGCTACCGGCTCGCCCACCGGGTGACCGTCTTCAACGGCGTGCTCGACACGGTCAGGACACTGCGGGAACGCGGACTCCTGCTCGCGGTCGCCACCGGCAAGAGCGGTCCTCGCGCCCGATCGTTACTCGACCAGCTCGGCGTGCTGTCGTTGTTCGATCATGTGATCGGCTCCGACGAGGTGGCTCGTCCCAAACCCGCGCCCGACATTGTGGTGCACGCGCTGAATCGGCTCGGGGTGTCGCCCCAGGACGCCGTGATGGTCGGGGACGCGGTGACCGATCTGGCTAGTGCCAGTGCAGCCGGAGTTCCCGCTGTCGCCGCTTTATGGGGCGAGACTGACGAGGCCGAACTGGTTCGCGCACAACCCGACGCCATGTTGCGAGAGCCGGGCGAACTGCTGTCCTGGTGCTCGGTGTAGTCGGTTCCGACTGACGTCGATCGGGTAGCTGAGGGGTGGGGCTGTTGGCTTGCCGCAGGAGGGGGACGGGATACCCACTCCCCTGGTGGTCCCCCCTATCCGGGCCTGATCCTGGGCCATCCTGGAGCTGAGGCCCGCCGGAGGCACCTGTGTTTGATTATGAGCTTGGGAACCTACCTACTGCGCCAGGTGATACCCGCTGACCTGCTGATGGACTGCACCTTGGGGTAGCGCGGGCAGGGCCCCGGCAAAGTCGGATATGAGTTGCTGTGAGCTGTGGTGATGGTGCACGACACGCCGAGGACTGAGGTGCTCTGGCGGGCATGGTCCCTTGAGTGATCATGATGGTTCTTGATGCCGTGTGATCATCCCGAGAGACCATGCCCAGTTCTGTATCTTCGCCGATCGAGCCTGTCGTTGCTCACCTGGCCGCTGCTGCTGATAGCTATGGGGTGTCGGGCAGTGATCTGTTGAGTGCGTTGTCCGGTGCGCCGGATCCGCGAGCTCGCCGCGGTCGTTCACCGCGATCGGTGAGTGGGCTGCCAACGCCTCACCGCAGGTATTGGCAGCGCTGGGCGTAGTCGGTTGCCCGCCAAGTGAGTCCTGTGCGCGCAGGACACTGCAGCATCTGGAGGGCGAGACGGTCGATGCCGTGCTCGGTGAGTGGGCCGCCTGCTGCACCAGCCGCTGCGGTGTGCGCCGCGCACTCGCGGTGGACGGGAAAACCGGGCGCGGCTCCCGCAGCGCCCAGGACCCGGCTCGGCATTCTGATGGCCGCGATCGATCACCACGCCGGGATGGTGATCGGCCAGATCGACGTCCCGGGCAAGACCAATGCGATCCCCCTGTTCTCCCAGCTCTGTGATCAGATCGCCGACCTGGAAGGCGTGGTGGTGACCGCGGATGCGATGCACTGCCAAACCGCCCACGCCGACTATCTCGTGCTGGCGCGCCGCGCGCACTACATCCTGCCTGTCAAGGGCAACCAGCCTGCGCTGCGTAACCAATGCCGCGTAGTTAGCGCCCTGGTGGGGTTGTCGAGGAACTACGGTGGTGTGGCGAGGGTGTAGGTGCCGGAGCGGGTGAGGAATCCGAGGCGGGTCCATTCGGATAGTTGGGTGAGCATGTTGTGGAGGTTGACCTGTAGTGATTCGGTGAGTTCGCGTCCGCTCCAGGCCCGGCTGGGATCGCTGTTCATGATCGTGATGATGCGTTGTCGGCGGGTCGGTGGTTGGGGTGGCGGGACGGGTGTCGTTGCGGTCGTGGTAGCGGCTGGTGGTGCATGTGACCCTGCGGGCGCTGTAGCGGGGCCGGCGTGCGGGCAGCAGGGTGGCCAGCACAGCTCGTCCGATCACGCCGAGCAGGTCGGTGGGCTCCTCGGCGCAGACGCCGGTCGTGCTGGTGAGCTGGTCTTTCGCGGCGTGCAGGGCGGTGGTGAAGCTGGCCCGGTCGGGGTCGGTGCCCGGGCGGGTTTCTACGGCGGTGACCATGGCCATGCGCAGCAGTTGGTAGACGGTGAGTAGGGCCCAGGTTTCCTGCTCCAGGCCGGGCCGATCGCCCGAGCGCAGGATGTGTGCCTGCAGCAGGGTGTGACGAAGCGCTAGATAGGCCGGCTCGATCTCCCAGGCGTTCGTGGGAGAGCTGGATGAGCGCGTGGGCTGGGTAGCGGTACGGATCGAGCAGGGTGGTGATCAGTCGGGAGCTCTCGCGCACCCTGGTGCCATCAGATCCGGTCACCGTCAGATCGGGCAGATGCCGCAGGACCGGCGGGCGGCGGGGGGACTGGGCGCGGGCGAGCAGCATCGCCCCGGTGGCGGCGATGTCGGCGAAAAAGGCATTGGCGTCAAACCTCCGATCCAGCAGCACGAGCATGCCCGGTCCCAGCCGCCGGAGCAGCCGCCGGGCTAGGCTGGTCTCATCGCGATCGGCTGGCTGAGCCGAGCGTGGCGCCGAGTTGCAGCCATCGAAGGCGGGGAACAACCCCAGCGTGAGGACGAAGTACACCCCGACCCGTGAGGGCAGCTCACGTAGCCGCCGCTGCACGGTCCTGGTCTGCTCCAGCACGTCATCGACCAGCTCGAAGGGTAAATACTGGGTCAACTCGCCGAGATGACCAGGAGCGAATACCCCTGCGGCCACACAGACGGTACGGGTGATCGTGGTCATGGCAGACTGAGCGCGCAACGGGGCCTCTGGCAGCGGGAAGATCGTCATGGGTTGACCCGACCTACCAAAGGCCCCGTCGCCCTACCGCCCGCCACGCCGCGCGCCTGCTTGATCCCATGCCCAAGCGCCTAACTCCGTGGCATTGGTCGCGCGACACGCCTTCGGCGCGCCCTTGACCCCCGAGCCTCTGCGACCCCTCATGCAGGAAACGCGGGCAGGCCCAGCCTGCCCTACCCGGCACGCGTGCTCCACAAGATCAGCCACCCGTTCACCATCACTACAACCGAGGTCTCCACAGTTCGAGGGGATTGACGGGGGCCCTGGCAGCGCGGGTGGCCGCTATTGACCGTTCGTTACAGCACGCGGACAGCACGACCCGGGTGTTTTGCTTGCATGTCAGGTGGAGTCGAAGCGGTATCCGTCGCCCAGCTCCGCGAGTACGATCGGCGCACATGACAGCGCCGAAAGCAGAGGGCGAACGGGTGGTCCTGGCCCGACGGGACAATTTCAACCCGATGGTGCCGTTCCGCTGGACCGCTGAGGCGCCGCCCGGGCTTAACGACCTGGAGTGGGCCGAAGAGCTGGGGGCCCAGTGGGAGGTCGACGAGCTGGTCACCTACGACTACCCAACGTTCACCGACCTCCTCGAATACTACGAGAGCGACCAGTACATGCCGGACAACGACTGATATCCGCATCGCCGTCCTGCGTTCCCTGCTTAGCCGTGAAAGACCGTCGGTGCGTCCCACGCAGGGCACGTGGAGGACACGGATTCCTTGTCCGCTTATTAGCCAAGCTTCACCCTGCTCCTGGCCTGGGACGAAGCTCGCAGGTACGCCCTGACACCCTCGCAGGTGGCATCTCCGTTGGCCGGGCGCCCTTACGACCTGCGGCACGCTGCGGTGTCGCTGTGGCTCAACCGGGGTGTCCCGGCGCCCGAGATCGCTCAACGGGCCGGTCACTCGGTGGACGTGCTGCTCAAGGTCTACGCCAAGTGCATCGAGGGCGACCGCGTGAAGATCGATAATGTGGTTGAAGACGCGTTTGCCGAGTAGGGGCGAACTCATGTCCGGCACCACGCCGACGGGGCCTTCTCACGTCCCAGACATCGACACCGCCAACGGCGCCATCATCGGCACCTTCAGCGGCGGACAACATCACCCCCACACCCTGGCCTCCGCCGATACCCTTGCCAACTGTCTGTACACGCTGGGTGAGTACCAGCGGGCCCGAGACCTGGGCGAGGACACCCTGACCCGCCGCCGACGGGTGCTCGGTCCCGACCACCCCCGCACCCTGGACACAGCACACAACCTGACCCTCGTCCTGCGCGATATGGGTAGGCACAGACAAGCCCGCAAACTAGAGAAGTGGATCAAATCTCGGGACTCATCCTGAGGAAAGCTCTCTCGCCCCCAACCTGCCCTCACCACGGATCCTCTAACGGCGGTGTGGTACAACCAGTCGGGCGACGGCGAAGCTGACAAACGTCGGCGCCGACTGGACGATCCGCACAGGGGCGACCGTAAGGCCCCTATTTGGCCGCCTGCCCCAAAGCCGCAGCTCGGAGCACACAGTACGCGGCCGAGACACCCAGTGCCTCCAGTGATCGCGCAACCCCGCACGTGCCGGCCCGCGCGAGCACGGCCGGCAGGCCGCGCGCAGCAAGCGGGACCGGCCCGGCGGACAGGTGAGTTAGGCGACGGACTCACCCACGTCGGCGCCGCGCAGGCGGCGCTTGATCCCATACAGGCGAATTCGGCAGCAAAGTAAAGTGGACGCGAGGCGGAAACGCTCGATGTCAATGACAGTCTGCACATGAGGCGACCCAGAGTGGACCACTTGTGCCCATGCACGGGTGGCCCTGAACTACGTCGACGCAGGAGCGTCCGCTCACCTGACGTCGTGGGGCGCCAGGTGAGCAAGGGTTACTTGCGGGTAACTTGTGAACGGACACGACCAGTTTGCTGGCTATGACAGTTGCTCGTTTTGTGATAGTTAGCAGTTGTCGTCTATCGGAATTATCGGTCACCTGGGGTATCTCTATTGCCGAGAAGGTTAGCCTCGTCCAGTGCGTGAACGACTAACCCTTTGCTCACCCAAGGCTCGCGCGGATTAGCGGCGAGTCGTTCAAGCCACTGGAGTTGGTCTGTGAAATAAGTCCAATATGGTGTGCCTTCCCTGAAGACGAGTATTGGTCCCTCCGTGCCTCGTTTGCCGTGACCGTAGAGCATCACGCGGCAGCTTCGATCAATCTTTTCTATTGCAAAAGAGCATGGAAAATTGAAGGTGAATATTTTCATTCCGGCCGACGGTGTTGTCGGTATTATTCTTTGCGAAGCGTCAAAGAGTGGCCGAAGGATCTCGCGTGCATATCGCACGGGATCCTCCATTGCGGCTTCGACGGGTTCAACACGATATCTATCTCGCCGGGAATCGCAATGTGGATCCATGATGTAGAATGTTACCGGAATCTCACTTGCTTTCGATTCGAATAACGGGAGAATGTCGTCTTTGGCGTAGAAGTTCCGGGTTAGTCCAAAAACTGTGATCTCTTCACTGGCGTTGTTGACGCGTTCCACTAAATCGTCAAGTACGGCCGGGTTGGTGTGCGGCCACAGATGAGAGATCCCGGCTTCCTTGAGCTGATCGGCTGGCCCGATGGACGGGTCGGGTCGGGTCGGTTTTTGTGTCTGCGGTGTAGCTGGTTCGGGTATGAATTCGATTCCCTCGTCGTGCGTGTGAAATAGTTGATCGACCTTCCAGTCGGGAAACATGCCCTCCAGGATCCGACAGTGGTCGGCATACGGGAGTCCAACCAAGTCACCGGAAAGCCACCGGTAGAACTGTGCTTTGCTCGGCCAACCACTCCGCAGAGTTGGATCGATGACCGCGGCAACCCTGTCGTATTCACGGCAAAAAGCGCGGTGAGTCTGCAAGTGGCGGTGCTGGAGCAGCACCTTGAGCACGATTGGCTTAGCGTTCAACGAGGTGACCTCCTTCGTTCCGAAACGAGACGAGACAGGCTACCACGCCTGGGAGACCAAGCGAGACCAGATGAGGTGGAGAAGCGTGAGAGGAGACGATCGCGGGGTCGAGAACTGACCCTGACCTGAGCGCGTTTCCGCAGGGCTTGGTTCTGATCGGTGAGGTCGTGCCGGACAATGAGTATCAGACGCGCGAGGACAAGGCAGCCGGCCGGTACGCCAGAAGATCGACCAGATGACAGGCAAGCGGCAGTGGAAGGCCACGGTCACCGACCCGGATGAGCCCACCGCCAAGCGAGCATCATTCGAGATCACCCTCATCGCCGAGGTCCAACCGGTCCCCACCAGCACGGAAGTCCTGCCGGGGATGCGCCCGATCAAACTGGACGGGCTCACGGCTGAGCCCAGGGTCGCCGGCAACGGCGAGTTCAAATATCAATTCTACGTCTACCGGGCAACCGGTTTCGCGGTCACGACCAGTGCAGCCGCGACCCGACCCGCACCGTCGACCAAACCCGCCGGCAGTACCGGTCACGGTGAGTCGTCCAGCAAGGCCGCGGGAACCCCGCCATGAACACCGGCGAGCCCGCACGCGAGGGCGACACGGGTCGGACTGCCCAGCCGGTTTCCGGTCCCCCTCGCAACGACGCGCACCACAGGTCGGGTGCTGAAGGCGGTGTGATGGCTTCAAAGACATCCGTTCGTGCTTGGGAAGGAGCCTACCGACACTACGGCCGCGCCTGGGAATGGACCGCCCGCTCCCCCAAGGGCGACCCGGCGGCAGCGCGGGAGATGGCCTCAGCGTCCTGGGCGGTCGCGGCGGCGTGGCGGCACATCGCGACCACCACCACCTTGCCGTGGTGGACATTGGCAGCTAATGATGGTGGAAACCGAATGCGTGTTCCCCCTGTCGAGACGCTGGAACCTTCAACCTCTTTAAAGACTTCTGCATAAGCTTCCTAGAATGCTCCTATGGTTCATCAAGCCGCGGTGCGCTTTTGTTTTGTGTGGGGTGGGGGCTGTTGAGGTGTCGGTAGACCTCGCGGGCGATGTATCGCTTGAGGCATCGCATGGCTTCGGGTTTGGTGAGTCGGTGATGGGCCTCTGGCACGGGCTCCTATAAGGTCACGACGCCCGTCCGGCCGCGTGCACGCTAACCGGCACCGGGCGGCCGACAGATCATTAGAAGGACAGTAACAGCGTCGGTCAAGCATCGAGTCAGACCAACCCGGCACCGGCGTGCACATCCTCACCGTCAAGCACCCGTGACACTGCGCCACGGTGGTTCCGGTTTGGGTTACTGCCAGCATCGGCGCCGGTAACCTGGGCTGACTCATCAAGCATCTGGCTGCTTTGGGCGTGCTTTGCGCCTGACTTGTCGTCCGGGTTGCCGGCACCGGCCTGGTTCACCGGCTGGCCTGATCAAAGCCTGTCCGCGTTGCCGCGCGTGACTCGTCACAGATGTGCCGTCTGGTGCTGCGCCCAGGCCGGTGCCGTCCTCGACCGTTCACCTGGAGGAGGCCACGGCCGCATGTCCATGCTCGCAGAGACCCCTGATGCCGTGATCGGCGTTGACACCCACACCGACACGCATACCGCCTGTCTGCTTGATCACCTTGGCCGGGAGATCGGGATCCTGACCGCACCGGTGGATCCTGGCGGCTACGCCACACTCATCGCGTGGGCCGTCGATCACGCCCCCGGTCCGCGGCTGCTCTGGGCTCTGGAAGGCTGCCGCTCGCATGGTGTGGGATTGCTCCGCGCCTTACACCGCGCCGGACACACCGTCATCGAGGCTGGTCGTCCCCGTCGGGCCAGCCGCCGTCCGGGCGGCAAGTCCGACCCCGCCGATGCCCGGCAAGCGGCTCAGCACGCTCTCGCCGCATCCGTGAGCTGGATACCGAACTACGCGAGAACCAAAAACAGCTGCACCACCTGGTGTCCCAGGCGGTCCCCCTCCTGCTCGCTCAGCCTGGTGTGGGCCCCATGAGCGCCGCCCAGCTGGTGGTGTCGTGGTCGCACTCAGGCCGGTTCCGCTCCGAAGCCGCCTTCGCCTCCCTGGCCGGGGTCTGGCCCCTCGAAGTCTCTTCCGGCCGCATCACCCGCCATCGGCTCAACCGCTTCGGCGACCGCCAGCTCAACCGAGCCCTGCACGTCATCGTCAACTGGCGCATGCTCCACGACGACCGCACCCGCGCCTACCTCAACCGCCGACGAGCCGAACAGAAAAGCGACCCCGAAATCAGACGCTGCCTCAAGCGCTACACCGCCCGCAACCTCTACCGCATCATGGAACCAACCCCAAGCCTTGACACGCCATAGAAGCGTCAGGCGGGACTGCACATGAGCGTGCCTAGCCGGTTTGGTGATTGGTGGTCTGACCATAGGCCTTTGCTGGTCGAATCTGGATCTTCACCTCAGTCCATCGACCGAGCCTGACGTGACCCAACACCGCCGCTCCGACACGCGCGAAACGCCGGGACCACGGTGACCAGCTCACAACGAACACACACCCCACCACCGGTAACACACCTGCCGGCCCGGAAGGGACCCAACAGCATCACAGTGGCGCACCGCGGGACCCGTTGAGCCGTTGTTGCCACCATGAGATTCCACAAAGGCTGCATGATCGTGGCCAGCGGTTTGATCGTGCTCCTGGCCGGATGCAACAGCGGCAACGGCACCTCCGCCCCATCCACATCGGCTACTCCCACTACCTCTCCCGCGCCAGCGGCGGTGACCTCACCCGACCCCAACAGCGGCACCGACTCGTCGTCAAACAGCGGCACTGGCTCGACCGGAGCTGGCGCATCCGACTCGGGTTCCTCGCCTGCTCCCGCGAATGCGCCTGCCCCGGCGAATGCGCCTGCCCCGGCGGATGCGCCTGCTCCCGCGAATGCGCCTGCTCCCGTCGCTGGACCCCCTGGCGCGCCAGAGCGCGACCGCCACGACGACCAGCGCGGACTGAACTGGCGCTTACAGGATCAGCATCCACAGGATCAGCACCCACAGCCGCTAGCACCGGCGAACCACAACAACGTTGCCCCGACCCAGCGCTGCCAGCAGAATCCCCACCTGACAGGGTGCGAGCCCATCCCTGCACCCGCGCACCACTAGTTGCGCTCACTCGTCCAACCGTGGTTGGCCACAGGCATCCCGGAGCCGATCTTCCCGGGTCATGCTTGTCCTTGTCTGGTGGAGGAGGACCGCCTTACTCGGGTCCCAGTGCGGCCTTCGGCCGCCGCCGCTGGTCGCCGGTCCGGTCCTCGCTCCGCTGCGGGCGGCCGGCCCGGCGGCGGCGCACACCAAAGGCCCGATGACCGAGGACGAAACTCCTCAGCCACCGGACCTCATACAGTTTGATCATGCTGTTGTGGTGCGTCCGGACCGGCCTTCTCCGCGGCCGGTCCTCGTCACGGGCGCCCGCCACCGGTCGAGGCCGCTGCCGCGTCCCTGCGGGATCACGCTGCGCGTGAGCCTGGACCGGTGATGATCGCCCGGAAGGATTGGCCACTACGACGACAGGCCCTCGGAATGATCCTCCGAGGTATTCGATGGGGTGATCAGCGCCAGATACGCATGTCCGCAGTGACCTCGGTCGTGCACGCCGTGTCCAGCAGCGCATGAGCCAGTTGATCTCCGCCGTTGGGCTCAGAAAGCCATGACGCTGCTGCGTCAACTAGCGCGAGACGTTGCAGAGCTGACAGCCGGGACTCGCGTTCAGCCAGTACTGCCACCGCATCCAGCCGTTGACGACTTGGCACGGTCTGGCCACCCCGCTGCATCGGCATGATCGGCTCGGGCTCGCCCAATACAGATGCGGCCAGATCCAGTGTGCGGGACAGCTCCAGCGCGGTGAGGATCGGTCGTGGTGCCCGGTGGAATACCCGGGAGACCGCTGATCACTCCTCCAGCACCCGCGCCACTGATCGCGCCCGCCACGGTGCCAAGCGCAGCACCACCGACGGCGACTCCTCATCACCCAGCACGAGTGTGCCGCCGTCCAGTTCCACCTCCTCACCGTTATCCAGAGCCAGCCGTAGGCGGTCCGGATCGGACTGCATAGGGTTCGTCATCGGGCCTCCACCCTCCATTCCAGGGTTGGGGATCAAGGCCGAGGGCCGGTGCCTCCACACCCGTCCTCGGCCGCTTACTCAGTCCCGCGTAGGACGCTCCATCACATCGGTCGGGAGCATCCCGCAGAAGATCCGCCAGCTAGTCCGCCTGCCTGCGGTGGAGCCGACCGTCCCAACACCTCGAAAGGGGGGTTGGGACCGTTTAGGGGCCTTGATCTGTAGCCGGCTATGTCACGTTTGGCGTGTTGAGCGTGCGTGGCCATGCTTAAAGCACGCGTTTGATGGCCGGGTAGCGGGGTCTCGGTGGGAGGAGCGGGTGCACCACTGCTGACCGTCGCCGACAGTGCTCGACGCAAGTCCAAGAGCGAGCCCCAGCTCGGAAGCGGCCAACTCTGATGGGTGGTTGATGCTGCATCGGCTAGGCGGATGCTGTGGATCTTGCAGGCGGTGGGCGTTGCCGGTCAGTCTGCGGGATTTCGTTGTTTGACAATGCAGTCGGGTCCTGGGTAGACCAGTGACTCGTGTCCGTCTACGAACCGCACCAGGTACGGCGGCTCTCCCTCCGGACCGCGTACTTCCAGGATTTCCCCAACGTGTTCCTGCATGCCGACGTTGCGGCCCTTGATGTGAACCCTGTCACCAACGGTCGCGTGCATGGCGCTCCCTCGCTCCAGCCAGACCGACGGACGTACTCCTTCATCGGCGAGCGTGCCGCACAGACCCGGGGGAGTGCAAGGGCCATGGCGTCGCCTTTGACCTGGTGGGCTGAGTTTCAGGGCACGTGGTGGCGAGCATGGGAGTCTGGCTACCGTGCATGCGTACGCGGCATGGGTACGCGCCCCGGCCTGCACAGATAGCCGCCCTCGGGTGGCTCCGGTTTACCGCTGTTGACCTGTCAAACGGCACGACAGGTCTCGGGCCTGCCGCAGGACAGGAAGGACGGAAGCGGGGTCGTCTGACCACGTCGGCGAGTTTGCCCCTGGACCGCTACGTCTCCGGTGCCAGCGGGACGGGCTACCTGCGACCTGGTGACCACCACCTTCGTGCTCAGCCTGGGACTATCCCGGAATGGAGACACTCCGCCAGTGTTTTCTGTCAAGTGTCAGAGTTGTGTTTGATCTCGGCCGCTACGCCCGTTCCCGTCGGTCGGGGTCTGGGGTGCCGAGCCGATTGCGCGGGTCCGCGCCTCCCAGCTCACGAATGTCTCAGGGCCTCGCTGCGTGATGCCACTGCGCGGCATTCTTGACCTGCCGATCCCAGTCCTTCACGGCACACGTCGCGACATTGGTTATGGGGTGGTGCACCGTGGTCGCGACACGCGCTGGAAGATCACATACTGCGGCTGCCGTACTAACGATCAGTAAGGAGACATCTGGCGGGGTGATGTTTAGTCCGGGCGGGCACACCCTGACCAGCGGTGGCTACGACGCTACGGTGCGGTTGTGGGACACGGGCCCTGACGAGGCCATGAAGAACATCTGCTCCTCGATCGTTACCTCGCTCACCCCTGATGATCAGGAGCGGCAGTACATTTCCGACTTGTCCTATCAACGGCCCTGCTAGCGCTCGCTGGTTACTCGTGCAATTATTACCGGTAGAGATCAACGGCTACGGCACCGTGAAGCAACTCACCCTAGTTCAAGCATGGCAAACGCTGCTGCAGATTTCCACCAGCCGGATCTCGGCCACCTGCTCCGGAGCCGATCACCGGCTAGGCTCGGTGAGCGAGGGAGCGAAGGAGCAAGGAAGGAGCAAGGGAGCGAAGGCTAGCTGAACTGGGAGGTACCCATGCGGGAGTCGCACTGTGCGGTGGTGGCGACCATCGACAGCGCGGAGGAGGCTGAGGTGCTGGCGCGCGGGATCGTCGATGCACGCCTTGCCGCCTGCGTACAAATTGTCGGGCCAATCCGCAGCATTTATCGGTGGGCGGGTGATGTGCAGAGCGAGCAGGAGTGGCAATGCTGGATCAAGACCAGCGCTGACCGACTGGACGCGCTAACCGAACATATCAAGAAGAATCACAATTACGACGTGCCGGAAGTCGTCGCCCTGCCGATTATGGGTGGCAGCGCCGATTATCTGTCGTGGGTGACAGACGAGACCCGGCCGGTTTGAGTGGCCGGAGTGCTACCGGCGCAGGCTAGAGATGATTTGGTTCCGCACAGCACCGGTAGCGCTCCGGTCGCTGGTCGTCGTGAGCGCGGATGCGAGGGCCACGAGCCGCTGCCTGGCAATGTTGGTTTCCGTTCGTAGGGTCACCTCGATCGCGTCTGCGACCAGCGAGCGTGCGCGGTCGAACAACGCCAACCCACCCCGAACCCGCCGAGCAGTGGTCGGCGCAAGGCGATACCGGCACCGTGTCAGCTGCACCGGGGCCCGGTGGGTTTCGCCAGCCTGATGGTGAGCAAGCACAACGGGACGATCGTGGGTAATCCCCCCGGCACTGGCGCCTGCGTGATCTCCCTCGATGAGGAAGGGGCCACAACCCTACGCGACCTACTGACGCAGTGGCTGCGGTGAACCTGGTTAGCGGCCTGGCTGTCTAAGGTCACTCTCAGGCGGGAGGTCCACAATGGTCGAATGCGCATCCTCGTCGTCGATGACGACCGGGCGGTCCGGGAGTCGCTGCGCCGGTCGTTGCAGTTTAACGGCTACACAGTGCAGCTTGCGGGGGATGGCCAGCAGGCCATGGAAGTGCTGGCCACGCAACGACCGGACGCGATGGTGCTCGACGTAATGATGCCGAGGGTGGACGGCCTGGAGGTGTGCCGGCGGCTCCGCGGCACCGGCGATGACCTGCCAATTCTGGTGCTCACCGCCCGGGACGCGGTCTCTGATCGGGTCGCCGGGCTGGATGCCGGCGCGGACGATTACCTGCCTAAGCCATTCGCCCTGGAGGAGCTGCTCGCTCGGCTGCGCGCGCTACTCCGACGCTCCCCGCCTGACAGCGTCGGAGCTGCCGGGCCCGCTGGCGCCGCGCTCGCGTTTGCTGACCTCGTCCTGGATCAGGGCACTCGTGAGGTCGCCCGGGGCGGTCGCCGGATCAGCCTGACCCGCACCGAGTTCAGTTTGCTGGAGCTGTTCATGCGACACCCCCGGCAGGTGCTCACCCGTAGCCGGATCCTGGAGGACGTCTGGGGCTACGACTTTCCCACTTCCGGCAACGCTCTGGAGGTTTACGTGGGGTACCTGCGGCGCAAGACCGAGGCAGGCGGTGAGCCGAGACTGATCCATACCATGCGGGGCGTGGGCTACGCCTTGCGGGAGACGCCTCCGTGACCCAGGCAGCCGGCCTGCGCTTCGGGAATCGGCGGATGTCGCTGCGTACCAGGGTTACCGCGCTGGCCGCAGTGTTGGTCGGAAGCGCCGTCGCGCTGGTGTCGCTCGCCGGCTACTTCACCGTCCGTACCAGTCTTTACGACCAGCTTGACACGACGCTGCTGCAGCGCGCCGATTCACTGCGCAGCACGCTGGCCAACGCCGAGCAACTCGGCGTCATACCCGAAAGTTTCTTCAGCGCGGCCGACATCAGGGTCGGCCTGCTCGACGGCCGCACCGGCCAAAGCTTTGTCGGCGGTGACATGTCGATGGGCCTCGACGAGCTCGCTGTGGCGCGCGGCGAGCTGCCCCAGTCGTTGCGCACTGACCGGGCGCGCGACTTGCGCGTCGCCGCCGTGCCAGCGGGGCCGGGCACCGCCCTGGTGGTGGCCCAGGGACTGGGTGCCACCCGGGCCACATTGGCCCGGCTTGGTTTGGTGTTTGCGCTGGTCGGAGGAGCCGGCGTGCTGCTGGCCGCAGCCGCAGGCACTGCGGTGGCCCAAGGTGGGTTACGCCCGGTGCAACGACTAACCGAGGCGACCGAGCGAATTGCGCGCACCGGCGACTTGCAACCGATCGCCATCTCCGGCGACGATGAGCTCGCCCGACTCACCGGGAGCTTCAACAGTATGCTCAGCGCGCTGGCGGAGTCTCAGGAACGCCAACGCAGGTTGGTCGCCGATGCCGGGCATGAGCTGCGCACCCCGCTCACCTCGTTGCGCACCAACCTGGAGCTGCTGGCCGCCTCCGACCGCCCGGACGCTCCTTCGCTGTCCGAACAGGACCGCAAGGAGATCTCCGACGACGTGCGGGCCCAGGTGGAGGAGCTCTCCACACTGGTCGGTGACATCGTCGAACTGGCCCGCGAGGACGCTCCGCAGGTGGTGCACGAACCGGTGGAGCTGCTGGAGGTGGTGGAGCGGGCGTTGGCCAGGGCGGCCCGGCGAGCGCCGGGCATCCACTTCGAGGTCAACCTCATGCCGTGGAGTCTGCTCGGTGACGCCAACGCCCTGGAACGTGCCGTGCTCAATCTGCTTGACAACGCCGCCAAGTGGAGTCCGGCGGCGGCGACGGTCACCGTCCGGCTAGCGCCGACTGGCCGTGGGACGGCCGCGGTGGATGTGGCCGACACCGGACCGGGGATTGCCGAGGCCGACCTGCCCTACATTTTCGAGCGGTTCTACCGCTCGTCAGATGCGCGTACCCTACCCGGGTCGGGACTGGGGCTGGCCATTGTGGCGCAGGTCGTTGCCCGTCATGGGGGTACGGTGAAGGTCAGTCGACGCCCGGCGGGCGGGACGCTGATGACCCTTGAGCTGCCCGGCCGACCATCCACATAACACCCCTAGGTGCCTCATATGCATATCTCAGGAATCCAGGCCACCCTAGAGCCATGACCGACGAGATGCCGCGACCGCAGCAGCCTGCCGACCCCGGCGCGCGCCCCGATCCATCCTGGGCTCCGACCGGTCACCCCGGGCCGTCCTGGCCGGTGGGCCAGCACTCAGCATCCGGTGGGAATCCGCCGACCGCGCCACTTGGCCTGCCGTCGTCAGGCGTTCCCGGACCGCGCCGCGGCGGAGCCGTCGTGGGAGCCGTCGTGCTGTCGCTGATCGTGGGTCTGGTCGCCGGAGGGGTCGGGGGCGCCGTCGGCTATCACTTTGCGAGCACCGGATCCGGCGTTACCAGTGCGCTGGACTTGCCTGCGCCGGGAGCCCTGCCAGCCGCGAACCTGCCGGTCGGCTCGGTCGAGCAGGTGGCGCAGAAGGTGACCCCTAGCGTGGTCCAGCTCCGGGTGCACGGACCCCAGGTGTCCGACGAAGGCAGCGGGATCGTGCTCAGCTCCGACGGACTGATCCTCACCAACAACCACGTCGTCGAGCCTGCCGCGAGCGGCGGCGACGTCTCCGCCGTGTTGCAGGACGGTCGCTCGGTGCCGGTCGAGATCGTCGGTAGGACGCCCTCTTTCGACCTTGCGGTGGTGCGGGCACAAGGTGTCAACGGTCTGACTCCGGCTCAGCTGGGGACTTCCAGCAATGTCCGGGTCGGGCAGGAAGTGGTGGCGATCGGCTCGCCGCTGGGCCTGTCTGGCACCGTGACCAGCGGCATTATCAGTGCGCTGGACCGCCCGGTACGGGCCGGCGGCGAGGGCAGCGGCCAGGACACCGTGCTCGACGCGATTCAGACCGACGCCGCAATCAACCCAGGAAACTCCGGTGGCCCGCTGACCGACATGCAGGGCCGCGTGATCGGCATCAACACCGCCATCGCCTCGCTCGGCTTCGGTAACGGGCAGGCGGGTTCGATCGGTCTGGGCTTTGCGATCCCTATCGACCAGGCCAGGCGGATCGGCAACGAACTTGTTCACAACGGCCGCGCCACCCAGGCCGTCCTCGGGGTGATCGTTCCCTCCGGGCGGCCGGAGGACGGTGCAGCAGTGATTCAGCAGGTCACCCCCGGTGGTGCCGCCGCCGCTGCCGGAATCCAGCCGGGAGAGATGATCACTAAGGTGGGCGACCGAGTGATCGATAGCGGGGACGCGCTGGTCGCGGCCATCCGTTCATACACACCGGGCTCCCAGATCACGATGACCGTCAAGAACTCGGCGGGGGCCACGCGGCAGGTCCAGCTCACCCTCGGCAGCCAGCAAGTTGGGACCCGCTGATCCACGGTGCCCTCAAAAAGGGCGCTGCGCGGGTTTGCCAGATTGAGACCTGGTTCTCAGCTCGGATGGTGCCCGGCTACGGTGCTCGGCATGGAACACAGCGCGCGCACCCTGGGGCGGGCTCTCGTCGTGGTCGTCGACGACCGCGTGGTGCATGGCGAGCATGAGGACGCGACTGGTCCGCTGGTCACCGAGCTCCTCGAGGAGGCTGGTTTCGTGGTCGACGGCTCGGTCGTGGTGGCCGGCGAGTCGGTGGGCATCCGCAATGCCCTGAACACGGCGGTGATCGGCGGCGTGGACCTGGTGGTCACCGTCGGCGGTACCGGGGTATCGCCGAGGGACGTCACCCCGGACGCCACGGCCGGCGTGCTGGACCGCCCGATACCGGGTATCGCCGAGGCCATCCGTGCTTCCGGGCTTGCCGCTGGCGCCGTGGACGCGGGTCTATCCCGCGGGCTCGCTGGGGTCTCGGGTAGCACCCTTGTCGTGAACCTCGCGCCATCGCGGGCGGCGGTCCGTGACGGGATGGCCACCCTCACGCCCCTGGTCGGACGGGTGATCGACGAGCTGTCCTGGCCAGACCACGACTGAGCACTCACTACGACGCGCTCACCAGGACGGCGCACTTCACCACGACGGGACACTCATCACTGGACACCCCCCGCGACGGGCCCGAACTCCTCGCCGTTGCGGGCCCGCGGGGCGGGACCGCTCAGGACTTGCCGCCTGCCCTGCCGTTTCGGCTCAGCGCATCCCCGACCAGTTGGCTCACGTTCTCGAACTGATCGTGGTAACGCCCGCCGGTGGCCTTATCCACCGTGGACACTGCGACCCCGACGCAATTGACGGCGATACCGCCGGCCTTCTCGACGAGTGGGGCGGCCTTTTCCATGGCCTGCTCGACGATCGGGCCGGCCGTGACCGCTACCTTTTCGGCGTACGGGCCGGCCTTGTTGATCGCTTGCTCGACGAGTGGACCAGCCAAGTCCCTAGCCACCTCGACGTACGGGCTGGCCTTCTCCCTGGCCTGCTCGACGTAGGGGCTGGCCTTCTCCTTGGCCTGCTCGACGTAGGGGCTGGCCTTGTCGATGGCCTGCGCAACAACAGGACCGGCCATGCCGATGACCGGGCCGGCCACGTCCTTGATTTTGCTCACTAGACTCATGGTGGGAGCCCTTCCGCTCGTGAGATCGAGAACCCTATCCTGACACTGGGATCCGGTAGCGGGAAGTGATCGGCGCTGGCTGATCTGTGCGATCACGCGGTTGGGGAGTCGGTTCGTCTGATTGCTTCCTCAGTGGACGGTCACGGTGAGGGTCTGGGATAGTGAGGCTGCCGCGACCCGGGTCGCGGCAACGGGATCGAGTGCGACCAGCACCAGCCTGCCCTCCCGTTCCTCGGTGCGGGTGCCGGCCTCCAGCACCGCGAGCACCCGGGCGCCGCGGGCCAGGATCACCGGCTCGTTCTGCCGTTCGCCGACGGTCACCACGTCGACCGCGGCACCAGGATGCAGCAGTGCGGCGACGCCCGGATCCGCAAGCCGCAGCGGTACGCTCACCGTGTCCGGATTCGTTGTGACCGTTCGGGCGAGATCGGAGCCGGTCAGCCGCACATCGGTCAGGGGCTCACCACGCCGGACCGGTGCGGCCAGTGTCCGGCCCAGCACCGCGGTCGAGGTCCGGGCAGTACCGTCGGGCACCAATTGCGCCGGTAGTGCGCGTAGCGTCACCTCACTTGCCTCGAGCACGGTGCCCGGGGGCAAATCCCGCGCAGCGACTACTACCGTGTTGTCGGCGGAGGATCCTCGGCCCGGAGTCAGCGCCAGCACGGTGGCGAGTCCGATGAGCACCGCGGCGGCGGCCCGGCGCAGCAACAGGGTCCGGCCGAACCCGGATCCCCGCATGAGCGCATCGCAGCGCTCCCGCAGCAGCAGCGCCAACGTAAGCGGACCGCCGTGGTCTCGCCAGTGTCCCATTTGACCTCCCGACCTTGTCGTCACGATCGCGACGCTAGGCAAGATCGGGCTGGAGTTGCAGTCGCACCGCTGCCGGCTGTGGATAACCAAACGGCTGGGGATAACTCCCTGCGAGACCCGTAGCAGGTGTGGCTAGGTCAGGAGGCGGTGGCGGTTGCTGAGCTCGAGGCCGGCGAGGACGACGCCGAGCCCGACTCGGACTTTGAGTCGGAGGTGGACCCCGACTTGGACGGCGTGGATTCCGAGCTGGGCTTGCCGTTGGAACCAGGCTCGGACTTGCCGTTTGAGCTGGACTCAGCTGAGCTGCTGGAGCGGCTGTCGGTGCGATAGAAGCCGCTGCCCTTGAACACAATGCCCACCGACGAGAACAGCTTGCGCAGCCGGCCGGAGCACTCGGGGCAGTCGGTCAGCGACGGGTCGGTGAACTTCTGCACGGTGTCGAAGTGGTGCTCGCATGCGGTGCACGCGTAGGAGTAGGTCGGCACGTTTCGCCTCCACGTAACTAGCACTCTGCGTACGAGAGTGCTAGTACGATGATAGCAAGGCCGAAGGCGCGGTCCGTCGGATGGAACCTTCCGGGAGTCGCGCCAGGACAACGGGGTCGGCGCCACGCTACCCGACCCGCCTTGGTGGTCGCAAATGATCGATTCCGGGCGGCGCGGAAGCGCACCGCGTCGCTGACCTATCCGGATGAGAGCTTGTCCCGGCGGGAGCTCGCCGAACTGGCACCATCCAGCAAACAATCGAGCAGCCGGCCGGTACCCCCAGTAGGGCAATAAATCAGTAAGGCAAGGAGAACAGGCCCCGTCCGGGGGTCAGGGCCGCCGTGACCGGAACATCATGTGGTTGCACCGGCACCGAGGCGAGCACCTCGTCGTCACGAATGATGGCCACCAGCGGGGTGCCGGTGCTCGCCAGCGGCAGCGTCCGATCATAGTGTCCGCCACCGCGGCCGAGCCTCATCCCGTGCCGGTCGACGGCCAGTGCCGGCACCAGCACCAGGCCCGCGGTGGCGATCGCCGCACAGCCCAGCCGCGGCCCGGTCGGTTCGAGCAGCCCCCGCGGCCCGGCCCGCAGCGACCCGGCGCCGGTGTACTCGGCCCAGTCCAGCGGCCCCCGGGGATCGATCAGAGGCAGCAGCACCCGGCAGCTGCGGCGCGCTAAATTGTCGAGCAGTTCCGGTGAGCCCGGCTCGCCGTTGACCGGCCAGTAGGCGCACACCGTGCCGGGTAGCCCAGCCAGCGTCGCCGCGGCCAGGGCGGCCGCCTCGGCCTTCCGTACTGCCGCCGGCACCGCCCGCCGCGCTGCCACCAACCGCCGCCGCAACGCCCACTTGGCGCTCTCGTCCGCGTAACCGTGAGACTGGCTGCATCGAGTGGGGCCGATAGGGTCGGTCATCATGAGCGCCTCGATTCATGCCACGCTTGCGCACCGTGCGTTCCGCACCGCAGTGGTGCCCGCGGCCGGGCTCGGGACTCGATTCTTGCCGACTACCAAGACCGTGCCCAAGGAGCTCTTGCCGGTGGTCGACACCCCGGCGATCGAGTACGTCGCCGAGGAGGCGGCGCAAGCCGGAGCCGACCGGCTGGTGCTCGTCGTCTCACCGGGCAAGGAGTCGGTAGCGGCGTACTTCAACTCCAACCCGGATCTGGAGGCCGAGCTGCGGGGGCACGGTAAGGATGCGCTGCTGGCCAAGGTGCGCCGGGCACCAGGGCTGATTCGGGTTGAGGTTGCGGTGCAACGCAAACCGCTCGGGCTGGGGCATGCGGTGGGCTGCGCCGAGCCGTTGCTGGCGGACTCCGATGACGCCGTGGCCGTCCTGCTGCCCGATGACTTCGTACTGCCCACCGGGGTGCTGATCACGATGGCCGCGGTCCGTCAGCGGCACGGCGGCAGCGTGCTGTGTGCCTTCGACGTTCCGCGTGAGCAGATCTCGGCCTACGGAGTGTTTGAGGTCAGTGACGTCGATGACCCCCATGACGCCAATGTCAAACGGGTGCACGGGATGGTGGAGAAGCCGGCGCCCGAGGCAGCGCCGTCCACCTTCGCGGCGGCCGGTCGCTACCTGCTGGACCGTGCGGTGTTCGACGCGCTGCGCCGGATCATCCCCGGCGCTGGCGGCGAGCTCCAGCTCACCGACGCCATCGCGCTGCTGATTGATGAGGGCCATCCGGTGCATGCCGTGGTGCACCGCGGCGGGCGCCACGATCTGGGCACCCCAGGCGGGTTGCTTCGGGCGTCGGTGGACTTCGCGCTCGCGGACCCTGATATTGGTCCTGGTCTGCGGAGATGGTTGCACCACAGGTTGGAGCGGGAGACCACGTGAGGTCGCTGGACGAACAGCTCGGGCGGGTGCTGGAAGCTGCGGTGCGTCCCGCGCCGGTGCGGGTGGCGATCTCCGAAGCACAGGGCATGCTCTGTGCGGAGGAAGTCGTGGCGCAACGCTCACTGCCCGGCTTCGATCAGGCCGCGGTCGACGGGTATGCGGTGCGCAGCGTGGACGTCACGGAAGTTCCGGTTACTTTACCGGTGGTGGGCGAGATCGCTGCGGGTGCGAGGCAGCCAATGCGGTTACAGCCCGGTCAGGCGGTCCGGGTCGCCACCGGCTCGGCGTTGCCCGCCCTGGCCGATGCGGTCATCCCGCTCGGGCACACTGAGGACGGGGTGGCCCATGCGGCCCGGGTCACCGTGGCGCGCTCGGTGCCGTCGAAGGCCTACGTGCGCCGCACCGGAGAAGATGTGCAGACCGGTGACGTCGCGGTACGCCCTGGCGCGGTGATCGGTCCAGCGCAGGTGGGGCTGCTCGCCGCAGTGGGACGGGGCAAGGTGCGAGTGCACCCGCGGCCCCGCTTGTCGGTCCTGTCGGTCGGTGAGGAGCTGGTTGACGTCGATCGCACACCGGGCACCGGGCAGGTCTACGACATCAACTCCTACGCGCTGGCTGCGGCCGCCCGCGATGCCGGCGCCGAAGTGCACCGGGTCGGCATCGTGCCCAGCGATCCGTCTCGATTGCGCGAGGCCGTGGAGGGCAGACTGCTGCTCTCGGAGATCGTGGTGGTGACCGGCGCGGTTGGCGGGGCGATGGGGGAGCAGATGTGCGCCGCGCTAACCGAGCTCGGCCAGCTCGATGTGGAGCGAGTGGCCATGCACCCCGGTTCAGTACAGGGCTTCGGTCGGCTCGGCCCAGACTCGGTGCCTACCTTTCTGTTACCGAGCAATCCGATCAGCGCGCTAGTAATCTTCGAGGTGCTGGTGCGGCCGATGATCCGGCTTGCGCTGGGCAAGCGCAATCCCCATCGTCGCACCATCACCGCGCGGTTGCTGTCCCCGGTGACGTCCACAGCGGGCCGTCACGGGTTTCTCCGCGGTCAGCTGCTGCGCGATCCCGACACCGGGGAGTACCTGGTGCAACCTCTCGGAACCTCCGGTGCTCATCTGTTGGCCTCGCTGGCTGAGGCGAACTGCCTGATCCTCGTCGACTCAGACACCACTGAAGTACCGATCGGCGAACAGGTAGCAGTGAGCTTTCTCGCCCAGCGCGGATGAGGCACCGTGTTCGGGTCTGGGCCTGATGGCCGTCACCCGGGCTGGCCGGCGCGGCTAGGCCCAGTACGGGTCGCCGCGGGGGAGGTCACGCTGCGGCCGGTGCGGCTGCGCGACGGCTCAGCGTGGAGCCGGTTGCGGCTGCGCGACGAGGACTACCTGCGGGCCTGGGAACCCGACGCGGAGGGCACCTGGGCGGAGCGTTCCACCACCATGGCCTGGCCGGTGATGTGCGGCGGGCTACGCGCGACGGCTCGGCGGGGGCAGGCCCTGCCGTTCGCCATCACGCTGGATGGGCAGTTCGCCGGCCAGCTTACGCTGGGCAACGTGGTGCGTGGTTCGCTGCGCTCGGCCTGGGTCGGTTACTGGGTGGAGTCGAGCGCCGCCGGGGGTGGCGTGGCGACGGGGGCAGTGGCGCTGGCGGTGGACCACGCGTTCGGGCCGGTCGGCTTGCACCGGGTCGAGGCCACCGTGCGGCCGGAGAACGCGGCCAGCCTCCGGGTGCTGGCCAAGCTCGGGTTCCGGGATGAGGGACTGCTGCAGCGCTACCTGGAGGTGGACGGCGCGTGGCGAGATCATCGGTTGCTCGCCATGACCCGGGATGAGGTCGGCGCTGGGTTGGTGCCACGTCTGATCCGCTCAGGCCACGCCCGCCACCCCTAGCCCCGCCACCCCTAGCCCCGGCGCGCCTCCGGCATCCGGATGTTTGCTCTGACTACCGTGACGCAGCAGTGGTGCAGGCAGTTCGGGAATGGCGAACCGGGGTAGGGGGCGAGGAGTGCCCAGCTCGCTGATCTTCGCGGCGCTGGCGGCGGCATGGCTTGTCGTCCTTGTTCCAATGGTCGCGAAGCGACGGCAGGAAGTGGTGCGTACTGCGGAGTCTGCGCTTGCCTCTCGGGTGCTGCGCCGGCCCAACCCTCCTCGTGCGGCGCTGAAGCACGGTCAGGAGGTACATATGAGCGGTGGACGGATCGCGCAGCGGGAGGAGCCTGCCTTGGATGAGCGGGATGAGCGTCGGTACAGATCGGGTCGCGGTGGCTATGACCCGGAGTTCGCCGCACAGTTAGCCCAGGCCAAGTATGCCTTCCGGCAGCGGGTAGTGCTTGCTCTGGCTGTCGGAGCGATCACCACCGTCGCGCTGGCCTACATCGTGTCGAGCTTGCTGTGGTGGGTGCACGGTGCGCTAGATATGGCCCTGGTCGGTTACCTTGGCTACCTGCGTCGGCAGGTGCGTATCGAGGATGAGGTGCGACAGCGTCGAGCCGCGCGGCTGGCCGGTTCGCAAGCCAGAGCGCCCGCTGCTGACGTGTTCCACGACTTCCACGACGTCCCCCTCCACGACGTTCCCGCCGACATTGCCCACGACACCGAAGAGCCAGTCCAAGAGCCGTTAGTACGGCGTGCTGCGGCACCGTCCGCTCTGCACCCCACCGCCGTCGTGGTGGACTTCGATGACGAAGATCCGATGTTTGACGAGCTGGAGCCTGTTTTCCAGCCACCCTACCGCCGGGCGGTCGGCGAGTAGCCGCTGACCGGCTGCTAAGCTCCTCGTGCATCGCGGGGGGCTGTAGCGCAGTTGGTAGCGCGTCTCGTTCGCATCGAGAAGGTCAGGGGTTCGATTCCCCTCAGCTCCAC
>Ga0213881_10000365_pt1 | contig 30963 bp, 28 predicted proteins | sample BarmaccoBMER_R08_FD_160104 | JGI IMG/M metagenome (GOLD analysis project Ga0213881, IMG submission 160104) | Barbacenia macrantha exposed rock microbial communities from rupestrian grasslands, the National Park of Serra do Cipo, Brazil - ER_R08 ...
CCGGGACGATCAAGGATGAGGTGCGGGCCCGGGTGGCGGTGCAGGCTGTGCTGAACCCGGCGAGGTAGAGGGTGTCCCGCCAGTCGAGGGTCTCCCGCACGCCCCAGAGCGGCCCGTCCGGACCCGGAGCTACCCGCTGGAAGCTGAACCCGCCGCGCTTGGCGGCATCGAGCAGTCGCTTCGCGGCCGCGAGATCCGGACTCTCAGCGGTCATCGCCGTCCCCCTCGACCACTTGCACCATCTCTGATCCCTCCTCACCTGGGGCGGTGGTGCCGTAAGGCGTCGAGGTCACCCTTACGGCACCACCGCCCCAGGAACTATACCAGGAATCCTGATAGAGATACTGGTTTCTGTGGATGGCAGCCTAGGGGAGGTATGACGTGGCGAGGAAGCGGCGGTGGGGCAGACTGGGCGACGTGACCGAGCAAGATCCGGGACCGGTGGTCCAGCGCATCATGCTCGGCGGCGAGCTGCGAGCCCTCCGCGAAGCGGCCAAGATCAGCACTGAGGACGCCGCTACCGCGCTCAGGTGGTACCGCGCCAAGGTCAGCAAGGTCGAGACCGGCACGGTCAGAGTGACCGTTGCCGAGCTATCTGACCTGCTCAGACTGTATCGGGCGGACGAGGCTACCAGCGAGCGGGTGCAGCGACTCGGGGAAGAAGCCAGGCGCAAGACCACGCCGGCCCGTGTGCCGGACTGGGCGAGCAAGTACGTCAGCTTGGAAGCTACCGCGATCGAGATCAAGATGTTCTTCGGCGACTTCATTCCCGGCCTGCTCCAGACCCGCGAGTACGCTAGGGCGGTGCTGTCAACCTCTGTCGTCGTGCCGCCGGCCGACGTGGAACAGATGGCCACCAACCGGGAATACCGGGCGGAACGCCTGCGCAGCGGGGCGCCCCTGCTCTGGGTTGTCCTCGGTGAAGAGGCCCTGCGGCGCACAGTCGGCGGCCGCGAGGTCCAGCGCGGGCAGCTTCTCCGGCTGCGGGAGCTGGCCGGGCTGCCCAACGTTACCGTGCAGATCATGCCGCTCTCCGGCGGCGCGCACACCGCGCTCGGCATGTCGTTCATCCTGCTCGACCTTGGCCGATCCCGGACCGTGTACATCGAGGGACTGACCAGCGCCGACTACCTCGTTCGCCCGCAGCACATCCAGACCTACAATCTCGCCTTTGATCGCCTTCGGGTCGCCTCGCTGGGAGACCGAGAGTCGCTGGCGATCATCAACACGCTCATAGACGAGTTAGAGGAGTGATACCCATGCTCGCCATACCCGATGACGCCTGGTACAAGTCAAGTCGCAGTGCCGGGGCCAACAACTGTGTTGAGGTGGCCCACGTACACGGATGGACAGCCGTGCGCGACAGCAAGAACAAGGCCGGCCCCGTCCTTGTCTTCCCTGACGGCGAATGGGGCACCTTCATCAAAAGTGCTGTCGTCAGGCCAGCCCACTCGCCAACCTTGTAACCCTCAGTAGCCAGAGCGACCGTAGAAAACACCAAACCCTCCGCCTGGCGGCGGTGGCGGGTACCCAGCAGCGCGCCCAGCACAAGCGAACATACCAACAGAGATAGAGCATCGCCTTCACGCGGAACCAGTCAGCTGCCCTAACTCGGCTAGCGGTACTTGGTCGCCAGCGACCAAGTACCGCTAGTTTGGGTGAACCAGCCAGCGCCCAGAGTTGACGATTCTTCTCGCGGGCCTCCCGATGTCATCCGCGCCACCATTGGGTGGGGCGGTCAGGATCCCATTTCTTGGTCTTCTCGGTCCCGATCGGCGGGTATCACCTGCGAGACGTTGAACCGCTGCCATCGGTCAAGCATCTCGTCGTAGGTCCCGATAAACGCGCGAAGGGTAGCGCGGGAGTCACGGCGAACCAGTTGGGTACGGGTGCACGTCACGCTTCGCTCAATCACCGCCCGTGTGACCATCCATTCTTTAAGCAACGCCATCAAATTCCTCGTTTCAGTTGGACACGAGTGGATGGGGTTCTCCGGTGAGTGCAGCGAGCGCGGCAGCCACCTCGGGGAGGCTGGCGCGGACGTAGGTCGCGGTGGTGCCTGCGTTGCCGTTGTCGGTATGTCCGGCATAGGCGCGTGCGGTGGCATATCCAAAGTTGCGTTCGACCCATGTCAATGTGGTGTGACGGAGCCAATGGGTGCTGACTTGTTGAGTTGCCACCCAGAGAAGATGTTTGCCGAGTCGGACCCAGAGATGATCGTAGCGGCGGGAGGTGGTTGGATGTCCGTTGGTGTAGCGTAAGAGTTGGCCGTTTCTCGGCGCGTGGCGGTGTTGGGCGTGCTGCTGTAAGTGGGCCATCAAGGTCGGAGAAACCGGTTGCCAGCGGACCGTTTCCCCCTTCGCGGAGCTGAATGAGGCATTGGTCAGGATCAAGATCGTCTGGCCGCAACGCTAAGGCGCCGCCGCGTCGGCAGGCGGTTTCGGTGTGTAGGCGCAATAGCAGCGCATCGAGCGCAGGATCGTTGCCTGTGGTGGCAGCGACCTGGTTGATTTCGGCTCAGCATTCCGGTAGAGACGGCGAAAGGCCGCGATGAAATGTTCGGCGGCGCCGCGTCCGCCACGCGCGTTCCTACGTATCACGACACGAGTTCGGACGTGCTCCACAAATTGCTTGATCTCTGAAGGTGTGGGTTCGTCAAGCCCCCGGTTACCCCACTGGTGAAGGATGTGGTTCCAGTAGATGTCGTATACGCGGCGCGTTGCGTCGGTGACAGCCGCGCTCACCGTCGGGATGTATTCGGCGAACGTCGGCGCGGGGGCACGGTCTAGTGAGGCTGCGCCTCGGACCGCCGAGGTGGTGGTTGAGATGTCACGTTGCGGCTGCATGTCGTGAACTCGACACCACCGACATTTTCCGGCGCTGGGATGTCGGTGGTGTCGAGTTCACGGCACCGGGCTACGCAGGACCTGATCAGCGCAGCAGATGATCGGCAGAGCGCGGTCCGGAACGGGAGTGAGGGCATCACCCTGGAGAGGCGCCCAGAACTCGGCTTCAGTGCCGAACTTCTCAGACCAAGGATCCCTACGTCCCGTCCGAGACTGCGCTCGGAAGGGATGGCCCCTAGCGAAGCCGATAGCAGGTCGGCGGGGGACACTCCTCACCGCGCTAGTAACAGGCGTGCCGCGTCGAGGTCAGATGCGCTGGCAGTCATCTGGACTCACCGCCAATCGGACCCAGCAAGCGACAACGGCGCACGGGCCAGCGGTGGTTCGGCCAATGCCTCTTCGGCCTGGTGGCGGCTACTATGCAGCGCCGGTGGGATCACCGGGCTGACCACAGCCCCGCTCACCGCCGCTACCCCGAACGGGCGTGGCAGAGCCCGCTCCAACACGGGTACGTCAGATGTGCCACGTTGTGGTGTCCGAGGGGGGACTTGAACCCCCACCCCCTAGTCGGGGACTAGCACCTCAAGCTAGCGCGTCTGCCATTCCGCCACTCGGACTTACCGCTGGGACGTGCGCACAACGAGGGTAGCTGATCTGCGCCCTACGCCCCAACCCGACGCGAACATCGTGGCTTCGCCAGCTCAACGGTGGTAGGAAGGGCCCAGTGGAGGGAGCGCCAGTGGAGGGAGCGGCAGGCAGCACCAGCACTGCGGAAGACGAGGTCGTCGGCCTGGCCAGCGATCTGATCCGGATCGACAGCACCAACACCGGCGACCCGGACACCCTTGCCGGGGAGCGGGCTGCGGCGGAGTACGTCGCCGGCAAGCTCGCCGAGGTGGGTCTTGAGCCAATCTATCTTGAGTCCGGCGCCCCGGGACGGGGCAACGTGATCGCCCGGCTGCCCGGTGCCGACCCTCAGCGGGGCGGGCTGCTGGTACACGGTCACCTCGACGTGGTACCCGCCGACGCCGCCGAGTGGGCGGTGCACCCGTTCTCCGGCGAGGTGCGGGACGGCTACCTGTGGGGCCGTGGCGCAATCGACATGAAGGACATGCTCGCGATGACCATCGCCGTCGCCCGGCGGTTCCGGCGTGATGGCGTCATCCCGCCGCGCGACCTGGTGTTCGCCTTTCTGGCCGATGAGGAGGCTGGTGGGCTGCAGGGCTCGGGCTGGTTGGTCAAGCACCGTCCAGAGCTGTTCGAGGGCTGCACCGAAGCGATCAGCGAGGTCGGCGGGTTCTCCCTGACCATCCACCCAGGGCGCCGGCTCTACCCGATCGAGATCGCGGAGAAAGGCATCGCGTGGATGCGGCTGCGGGCCCGGGCCCGGGCCGGGCACGGATCGATGATCCACGAGGACAACGCGGTGACCGCGCTGTGCGAGGCGGTGGCCCGGCTGGGCAACCACCGCTTCCCGGTGGTGATGACCCCGGCGGTGCAGGAGTTCCTGACCGCCATCGGCGAGGAGACCGGGCTGGACTTCTTGGGTGAGGACCTCGACGGTGCGCTCGCCAAGCTCGGCGGCCTGGCCCGGATCGTCGGCGCGACACTGCGCGACACCGCCAACCCGACCATGCTCGACGCCGGGTACAAGGCCAACGTCATCCCCTCCACGGCGGAGGCGGTGGTGGACTGCCGGGTGCTGCCCGGTCGCCAGGCAGCGTTTGAGCGGGAGGTCGACGAGCTGCTGGGCCCCGAGGTGACCCGCGAATGGGTGGTCAACCTGCCGTCGGTGCAGACCACCTTCGACGGCGAGCTGGTGGCCGCGATGAACGCCGCGATCCAGCAGGAGGATCCCGGGGCCCGAACCATCCCCTACATGCTCTCCGGCGGCACTGACGCCAAGGCGTTCAGCCAGCTGGGAATGCGCTGCTTCGGGTTCTCGCCGTTGCGGCTGCCGCCCGATCTCGACTTCGCCGCGCTGTTCCACGGTGTCGACGAGCGGGTGCCCCTCGACGGGCTGATCTTCGGTACCCGTGTCCTTGACCGGTTCCTCCGGAGCTGTTGATTCTGCTAACGTCTGCGCCCGTAGCAGTCTTGGTTCCAAGAACGCCTGTGGAGCAAGCGCCACAGGCGTCTGTTGTGTCCGGCCAACGTGGTGCGTCCACGGCTCCGGCAGGTGAGCACAGCAGCGATCCGAGGCACCCGCATTGCGGGCCGCACAGATGGCCCGAGAAGGAGATGGAAGATGGCGACCGGTACGGTCAAGTGGTTCAACGCGGAGAAGGGATACGGCTTCATTACCCAGGATGTTCCGGGCAGCCCCGACGTGTTCGCCCACTTCTCGGCGATCCAGGCGGCCGGCTACCGCACGCTGGAGGAAGGCCAGCGGGTGGAGTTCGAGATCACTCAGGGACCCAAGGGTCCGCAGGCCGACAAGATCGTCACGATCCGCTCCTGAGGCTGACGCGCAGGATCGGGATGCCCAGGCACAAACCGACCGACTCATGGAGGGTCCGCACCCGTTGGTGCGGACCCTCCATCATGCCCGGGAAGGCTTAAAGGGACAGCTTGGGCTGTGCCACTGAGGTGCGCTGCCGGCGTAACCACACGGTGCGTGTGCCATCGGAGTACATCCGTACCCGGGACAGTTCCCACCCCGCGAACTCGGCTTGCACCGCGAGCTGGGTCGCTGCGGTTCGCCGGGACACCCCCGGCGGTAGCCGCAGCGGTTGGTATTCCCAGTCGAGGCCATCACCGTCCACTGTCTCGATCATCACTGCCCTAACCGTTCGGGATCGATCATCTGCGGTCCTGTGCCTGAGCGTCTCGTGGTGCCGTATCCCCTATCCACCCGGCGACGAGCAACGCAGCGGGTCGCGCCGCGAGCAAGGCACCGGGCCACCGACCTCCTCGTCGGTAGGGGGCGAGAGGTGTAAGTCAAGCATTCCTGACACGACACCCCCGCGTCATCCCCGGGTAGCTGATTGTTCGCGGCGGGTCCGCGTTGTGCCCCCCGTAGCGGATAGGGTTCTCGACTGTGATCCCCACGGTCGATATCGTGCTGCCCTGTCTGGATGAAGCCGAAGCGCTGCCGGGTGTGCTGGCCGCGATGCCGGCGGGCTACCGGGTGCTCGTTGTCGACAACGGCAGCACGGATGACACCGCTGCGGTCGCGGCCGCGTGCGGAGCAACCGTGGTCTCTGAGCCACGGCGCGGCTACGGTGCCGCGGTGCACGCGGGGTTACTCGCCGCGACCGCCGATCTGGCCGGCGTGCTGGATGCCGACGGATCCCTTCCGCCCCAGGCACTACCCGAGCTGGTCGCCGCGGTCGCCGCCGGCGCTGACCTCGCCGTGGGCCGCCGGATACCGCGAGCCGGCGCGTGGCCATGGCATGCCCGGCTCGGCAACGCGGCACTGGCCGCGATGCTGCGCAAGCGCGGGCTGCCGGTGCACGACATCGCACCGATCCGGGTCGCCCGCCGGCAGGCACTGCTCGAGCTGGGCGTCACCGACCGCGGCTTTGGCTACCCGTTTGAACTGCTGTTGCGGGCTGGCGCTGCTGGCTGGCGGGTGCGCGAGTTCGACGTCGAATACCGGCTGCGGGCGGGGGGGCGTTCCAAGGTGTCCGGCTCGATCCGGGGCACGGTGGCGGCCGCCCGCGACATGGCCGCCGCGACGCGGCGGATCAGCCGAGCGGGCGTTCCGGATAGCCCAGCTCAATCGCGCTGACGTCATCCAGCGCGGCCCGGATCGCGGGGGCCAGCTCCAGCTCCTCGGTGGCCAGCGAGCCGGCCAGCTGCGCGGTGTCCCGGGCGCCGACGACCGGGGCGACCACCCCCGGCCGGTCCCGAACCCAGGCCAGGGCCACTTCCAGCGGGGAGGCACCCAGCCCATCGGCGGCGGTGACCACGGCCTGCACGATCCGGTTCGACCGGTCGGTGCGGTGGTGCTCGACGTAGCGCGCGTAGTGCGGCGAGGCTGCCCGGGAGCCGGCCGGGGTGCTGTTGCGGTACTTGCCGGTAAGTACCCCGCGGGCCAGCGGCGCCCAGGGCAGCAGACCCACCCCGTGGTAGGCCGTCGCCGGGACCAGCTCCCGCTCCACTCCCCGTTCCAGCAGCGAGTACTCCACCTGGGCGGACACCAGCGGCACGTCGGAGATGGTCTTCGCAGTGGCCAGCTGCCAGCCGGTGTAGTTGGACACCCCGGCATAACGGACCTTGCCGGAGCGCACCGCGTCGGTGACCGCGGACAGCGTCTCCTCCAGCGGCACGGCCGGATCCCAGGCATGCAGCTGCCACAGGTCGATGTGGTCAGTGCGAAGCCGGTGCAGCGAGCCGTCCAACGCCGCCAGCAGCGCCCCCCGGGATGCCCCGCCGCCGAAGGGCCCGTCGTCGCGGCGCGCCACCGCCTTGGTGGCGAGCACCACCTCGTCCCGGGGGATGACGTCGGTCAGCAGCTCACCCAGGATCCGCTCCGACTCGCCCTCGTTGTAGACGTCTGCGGTATCCACCAGCGTTCCGCCAGCGTCGATGAAGGCGACCAACTGCGTGGCGGCCTCCTCGGCGTCAGTGTCCCGACCCCAGGTCATGGTGCCCAACGCCAGCCGAGACACCCGCAGTCCGCTGCGGCCGAGATAACGCTGTTGCACGGGATGCACGCTAGCGGGTCGTAGGGTGGCAGGGATGGGCACCGTGATCCTGTTACGACATGGCCGATCCACAGCGAATACGGCTGGGGTGCTGGCTGGGCGCACCCCGGGAGTGGTCCTCGACGAGCACGGTCGTGCCCAGGCTCAGAGCCTGGTCGAGCGGCTGGCGCAACTGCCGCTGGCGGCGGTGGTGAGCTCCCCGCTGCAGCGATGCCGGGAGACGGTGGCCCCGCTGGCGCAGGCGAGCGAGTTCGGGGTGACCGTGGACGACCGGTTCGTCGAGATGGACTACGGCGAGTGGACTGGGCGAGAACTGCGCAAGCTGGCCAAGGAGCCGCTGTGGAAAGTGGTGCAGGCACACCCCTGCGCGGCGGTGTTCCCCGGCGGCGAGGGCCTGGCCGCCATGCAGGCTCGGGCGGTGGCCGCGGTGCGGGAGTGGGATGCCAAGCTGGCCGCCGGGCACGGCCCCCAGGTGCTGTGGCTGGTCTGCACCCACGGCGACATCATCAAGGCGGTGCTCGCCGATGCGCTGGGTGTGCACCTGGACGGCTTCCAGCGCATCGTCGTCAACCCCGGCTCGGTCAGCGCCATCACCTACACTGAAACCCGGCCGTTCGTGCAGCGGATCAACGACTGCGGTGACGACCTGCGGTCGCTGGTCCCGCCCAAGCGCCGACGCCACCGTCGGGCCTCGTCGGACGCCACGCCCGGGGGGGCGACCGGCACCAGCTAAGGAGTGGGGAGGTCGCTACCGCTGGAGTGCGCGTGCTCTAGGGTCGCTCCTATCATGTCCCGTGTTATCCATGTCTTCCGCACCCCCGACCGGTTCGTCGCGGGCACGGTTGGCGAGCCCGGCGATCGCATCTTCTACCTGCAGGCAGCTGACGAGACCAAGGTGGTCAGCGTGCAGCTGGAGAAGGAACAAGTCGCCATTCTCGCCGAACGCCTCTCCGCCCTGCTGGATGAGGTCATCCGGCGGTTGGGTATCGATGCCCCCGCCGAGTCCGCGCAGCTCGCGGTGGACACCGAGCCGTTGCGCTCACCCGTCGAGCAGGAATTCCGAGTCGGCACCATGGGCCTGGGCTGGGATGTCGAGTCGCGGGCCATCGTCGTCGAGCTGCTCGCCGTGAGCGAGCAGGAGGTGGACGAGTCCATGGTGCTCGACGACACCGAGGAAGGCCCCGACGCGGTGCGGGTGTTCCTGTCCCTCCAGCAGGCACGGGCGTTCACGGTGCGCGCCGCGCGGGTGATCTCAGCGGGGCGCAAGCCCTGCCCGCTGTGCGCGGAGCCGTTGGGGCCCGAGGGGCACATCTGTCCCCGGCAAAACGGTTACCGCCGCCAGCTCGAGACTTGAGTGGGGCCAGCGGTGCTGCCTACCGATCCGGCGGCGCTGCCGTTGCTGCACCATGGCCGCATCGACCTGGCTGGCCGGCTCGTCGAGGCGTCCAATGTCACCCTGTTGTGCACCGTGCACGGCGATGGGCTCAGCGCTGAGTGCGTCTACAAGCCGATCCGCGGGGAGCGCCCGCTCTGGGACTTCCCGGAGGGCACGCTCGCGGACCGTGAGGTGGCCAGTTGGCTGCTCTCCGAGGCCACCGGCTGGTCGCTGGTGCCACCTACCGTGCTCCGCTCAGGACCGCTGGGGCCCGGCATGGTGCAGCTGTGGATCGACGCGGAGGATAAGCCCAAACTGGTGGACGTGGTGGCCCTCGACGCGGTACCGCGAGGATGGCGCACGGTGCTGCGGGCGCACGATCGCTACGGCAACCCGGTGCTGCTGGCGCACGCCGACAGCGAAGGAATGCGCCAGCTGGCCGTGCTGGACGTATTGATCAACAACGCCGACCGCAAGGGCGGGCATGTCCTGGCCGGGGCGGACAGCGCGGTGTATGGCGTGGACCATGGGATCTGCCTGCACCATGAGGACAAGCTGCGCACCGTGCTGTGGGGTTTCCTGGGTCAGCCGTTGCCGGCCGCGGTGCTGGAGGTACTGCGCCGGGTGCGATCAAGACTGGACGGCGCGCTGGGCGTCGCGCTCACCGAGCACGTGACCCCAGCGGAGGTGTGGGCCGTGCGGGAACGGACCGACCGGCTGCTGGCCACTGAGAGGTTCCCCGCGCCCACGGGGAACTGGCCAGCGATCCCGTGGCCCGCCTTCTGAGCATCACCACCACCGGCCAGCGGACGATCATGATCAGCAGCAGCATGGACCCTACCCAGGGCAGCATCAGCAGGATGATGTCCACCACGTCCACGGTAGCCTCCGCTCCCTGCCCGGCTTCCGCTTCGGCGCCTACCGCCTGGCTCAACTCGACCAGCCTGGCCCCCGCTACCGGCAGCACTCGAGGCGCCACGATCACAAGCCCGACCACCCAGTACGCCAGCGAGGGCACCACAAGGCCTACCCACAGAGTGATCGTCCGACGGACCCAGGGCTTGAGCTCATGCACCCGGGGATGAGCGGCCCGCCCGGCATCGCCTTTAGCCGCTGCTGCCGAGGCCGCCAATGCCCCTGCCAGCGATGTTGGTCTGGGAGCCGTGAATGTTTATGTTTGAACCCAAACCGAAGCCGATGCCGTTGCGGCTGCAAAGCTCAGTGTGTCAGACGTTCATTCTTCCTAGAGGAGCGTGTTCTGTTGGATCTGAGTACCGAACTCGGTGGTCGCGATCTGGCTTGGTCGCCGACCACGAACACCGCATGAAAGGCTCACGCACCGCGAACACTGTCGGATGCGAATGGAGTAGCTTGTTCCTATCGGTGACAACCTGTGTACTTCATGCGGGTGCTGATTTCGTCCGGAGTTAGTGTTCCGTATCTGAGGCTGGCGGATACCGCGCCTGGCAACCGGGGTGTTGGCCAGCTCTGCTGGTGCGTAGCGTGGAGCCGTGACCGTCGTCCCGGCGCGGGGATCTCGACAGCCGCCGAGCAACCTGCCGCGTACCCTGGGTGCGCTGCGCGCCTGTGGGCATGTCCAGCGTGACATCAAGGGCGAGGTGCGGGCGAACCTGCTCGCCGCGTTGCGCAGCGGCACTGATCCGTGGCCAGGCATCATCGGGTTCGGCGAGACCGTGTTGCCACGGCTGGAACGGGCCTTGCTGGCCGGGCACGACGTGGTGCTGCTGGGTGAGCGCGGCCAGGGCAAGACCCGTCTGCTCCGCGCGCTGGTGGGGCTGCTGGACGAGTGGACGCCGGTGATCGAGGGCGCTGAGCTGGCCGAACACCCCTACCGGCCGATCACTCCGGGCTCGGTGCGGCATGCCGCCGAACTCGGCGACGACCTGCCGGTCGCCTGGCTGCACCGCTCGTTTCGCTACACCGAGAAGCTCGCCACTCCCGACACCAGCGTCGGTGACCTGGTCGGCGACGTCGACCCGGTCAAGGTCGCGCAGGGCCGCAGCCTGGGCGATCCGGAGACGATCCACTTCGGGTTGGTGCCCCGCGCGCACCGCGGCATCGTGGCGATCAACGAACTGCCCGACCTGGCGGAGCGCATCCAAGTCTCGCTGCTCAACGTGATGGAGGAGCGGGACATCCAGGTTCGTGGCTACGTCTTGCGGTTGCCGCTGGACGTGCTGCTGGTGGCCAGCGCCAACCCCGAGGACTACACCAACCGGGGCCGGATCATCACCCCGCTCAAGGACCGCTTCGGTGCCGAGATCCGCACCCACTACCCGCGAGAGATAGCCGCCGAGATGGCGCTGGTTGCTCAGGAGGCGGATCTGGGCAGCATCGGCGCGGAGGTCGGCGAGGTGCTGCTGGAGGTGCTGGCCCGGTTCTCCCGGCACCTTCGGGCCAGCGCGGCCATCGACCAGCGCTCCGGGGTGTCGGCGCGGTTTGCGGTGGCCGGTGCCCAGACCGTCGCCGCTGCCGCGCTGCGGCGATCCGCCTTGACGGGGGAGGAGCACGCGGTGGCCCGTCCGATCGACCTGGAGGCGGTGCCGGCGGTACTGCGCGGCAAGCTGGAGTTCGAATCCGGCTACGACCAACCAGTCGACAACGACCCAGGGCGCGACCAGCAGGGGGAGGTGCTGACCCACCTGCTGCGCCGTGCGGTGGCCGACACCGCCCGGGCTCGGCTGCACGGCGTGGACCTCACCCCGCTGGCTGCAGCGGTCTCCGGCGGCCACCGGGTGGTGACCGGAGACCGGGTACCGGCCGGCGAGGTGCTGGCCGCGCTGCCGGAACTGCCGATCTTGCACGAGGTGGCCACCCGGCTCGGGGCCGCACCTGAGGGCCCGCTCGGCCCGGTCGCCGCCGCTGTCGAGCTCGCGCTGGAGTCGCTGTACCTCACCCGCAAGCTGGGCAAGGACGTCGAGGACGGCCGCACCGTGTACGGATCTGGGCAATGACGTCAGGACACCGGTACAGCTACGGGCCCTGGCAGGGCGGCCCGGACCCGCTGGCGGCCCCGCCCGACCTGTCCGCGGCTCTGGAGGCGATCGGCCGTGACGTGATGGACGGGGCATCGCCCCAAGCAGCGATGCGGGAGCTGGTGCGCCGCGGGCTGCCGGGCACCCGGGGGATGGACGAGCTGGCCCGCCGGATCTGGCGACGCCGCGCCGAGATTACCCGCCGGTACCGGCTCGACGGCACCGTGGCGCAGATCCGCGAGCTGCTGGAAGCGGCCCTCGCCGCGGAGCGGCGGGCGCTGTTTCCCGACCCCGACGACGACGCCCGGTTTCGCGAGGCCCTGCTCGATGCGCTACCCGCGGATACCGCCCGTGCCGTCAGCGAGCTCGCCGACTACGACTGGCGCAGCCTCGAGGCCGCGCGGGCTTATCAGCAGATCCAGGACCTCCTCGGCCGGCACCTGCTCGAAGCGCGCTTCGACGGGATCAAGCAAGCGCTGCGGTCCACCTCGCCCGAAGACCTCGAGCGGATCCATCAGATGCTGTCAGATCTCAACGATCTGCTCGCCGCACACGCCCGCCGGGCACCCGACACCCCGCAGCGGTTCGCCGCATTCCTGCGCAGGCACGGCGACTTCTTCCCCGAGAACCCACGCACCGTCGAGGAGCTGATCGACGTGCTGGCCGCCCGGGCCGCCGCAGCGGCCCGGATGCTCAACTCGATGAGCCCGGCCCAGCGCGCCGAGCTGGCCGAGCTGGGCCAGCAGGCCTTTGGCGACCCACGGCTGGCGGCGCAGCTCACGGCGCTGGATGCCCAGCTGCAGGCGCTGCGGCCAGGCGAGGACTGGCAGGGCTCCGCACGGTTCCGCGGTCACGACCCGCTTGGCCTGGGTGAGGGCGCGCAGGCAATGGCTGACCTTGCGGAACTGGACGCGCTGGCCGAGCAACTCGCCCAGGCCTACCCGGGGGCCCGCGCCGAGGACGTCGACCTCGATGCGCTGGCCCGCCATCTGGGTGAGCAGGCCCGCATCGACGCCCGCCGGCTGGTTGAGCTGGAGCGTGAGCTGGGCCGTCACGGTTTCTTCGTCCGCGGCCCGGACGGCTCGTTGCGCCTGTCGCCCAAGGCGATGCGCCGGCTTGGCTCGCAGGCACTGGCCGAGGTGGCCGACGCGCTGCGCAGCCGGCGCGGCGAGCGTGAGCTGCGCCGGGCCGGAGCTTCCGGGGAACCCAGCGGGGGCACCCGGGCCTGGGAGTTCGGCGACTGCGAGCCGTGGGACGTCCCCCGCACCGTGCGCAACGCGGTGCTGCGCAGGGCTGTGTTGAGCCGGGCTGGACGCGACGGCGAGAACCCGCTGCTGAGCGTCGAGGATGTCGCGGTGGTGGACACCGAGCAGCGCGCGCGGGCCGCGGTGGCGCTGTGCGTGGACACCTCGTGGTCGATGGTGCAGGACGGGCGATGGGTCCCGATGAAGCGCACCGCACTGGCGCTGCACCACCTGGTTGCGACCCAGTTCCGCTCCGACACGCTGGAGCTGATCACGTTTGGGCGCCACGCACGGCGGGTGGACATCGCGCATCTCACCGGGTTGACCGGGGTGTGGGAGCAGGGCACCAACCTGCACCATGCCCTGCTGCTGGCGGGGCGGCATCTGCGCCGCCACCCGGACGCCGCGCGGGTCCTGCTGGTGGTCACCGACGGTGAGCCCACCGCGCACCTGGAACCCAGCGGGGAAGCGGTCTTCAGCTACCCGCCGCAGCCCCGGACACTGGCCCTGACCGTGCGCCAGATGGATGAGCTGGCCCGCCACGGCACGGCGGTGAGCATCGTGATGCTGGGCCGCGATCCCCGGCTCACGGGATTCGTACACGGACTGGCCCGGCGCTGCGGCGGTCGGGTCCTGGACCCGGGGGTGGACGGGTTGAGCGCCGCGGTGGTGGGTGACTACCTCCGGCACCGCCGACACCCGGTTTAATCCCCAGGTCCCGGCGGTGCCGTGACGTAGGGTCGAGGTCATGCAACCGTGGACCTCGCCGCCGGTGCCAGTCCTACCTGGGCGAGGCCCCGCGCTGCGGCTGCACGACACCGCGACGCGCCAGGTCCGGCCGACCAAGCCTGGGCACACCGCGCGCATGTACGTCTGTGGGATCACCCCCTACGACGCCACCCACCTCGGGCATGCGGCTACCTACCTGGCCTTTGACCTGGTGCACCGGTACTGGCGCGACGCCGGGCATGACGTGCACTACGTGCAGAACGTCACCGACATTGATGATCCGCTGCTGGAACGGGCCCTGCGCGACCAGGACGACTGGGTGGTGCTCGGGATGCGGGAGACCGCGCTGTTCCGGGAAGACATGGAGTCGCTGCGGGTGCTGCCTCCGCGGGACTTCGTCGGGGCCGTCGAAGCGATCGGCGAGATCATTGAGGTGGTCGGCAAGCTCCTCGCCTACGGCGCGGCCTACCGAATCGACGATCCCGAGCACCCGGACATCTACTTCGACCACCAGGCTGCAGCGCACTTCGGATCCGAGTCGGGGTACGACGAGCAGACCATGGCGCGGTACTCCGCCGAGCGTGGCGGGGACCCGGAGCGGCCCGGTAAACGGCACCCGCTGGACGCCCTGATGTGGCGCACCGCCCGCGAGGGTGAGCCGTCGTGGGATTCCGAGTTGGGTGCGGGGCGTCCTGGCTGGCATGTGGAGTGCTCCGCTATCGCGCTCAACCGGCTTGGCACCGGCTTCGACGTGCAGGGCGGCGGCTGCGACCTGATCTTCCCGCACCACGAGCTCTCCGCCGCCCACGCCGAGGCGCTCACCGGCGAGTACCCGATGGCGCAGCACTACGTCCACACCGGGATGATCGGCCTGGGCAGCGAGCGGATGTCCAAATCGAAGGGAAACCTGGTCTTCGTCTCGCGGCTGCGCGCCGACCAGGTCGACCCGATGGCGCTGCGGCTGGCGTTGCTGTCCGGGCACTACCGCACCGACCGGCCCTGGACCACCAGGATGCTCGACGAGGCGGTGGGCCGGCTGAACCGCTGGCGGCAGGCCGTCGCGCTGCCCACCGGGGTGCCGACGGAGGATACCGTGCGCCGGCTGCGGGCCCATCTGGCCGACGATCTGGACACCCCGGGCGCCCTCGCCGCGCTCGACGCCTGGGCCACCGAGACGCTGACCCGACGTGGTCGTGACGTCAATGCGCCTGTTCACTTACAGGCCGCGGTGGATGCCCTGCTGGGCATCGTGCTCTGACGATGGAGGCGCCGCTGGTAGCTGGTGACGGGCGCCGGTCACTCGCCGACGTGGTGCCCTCGCTGCTAGCCAGTCTGGGGGTTGTGGGGTTTGCTGACCGGTTGGGGCTGAAGCCGGCCCGGGCGGTCTGCCTGCTGCTCGTGGACGGTCTCGGGTGGCGCTCCCTGCGTGGACATCCCCGGGACGCCCCGTTTCTCACCTCCTTGACCGAAGGCAGCGAGCCGATCATGGCTGGGTTTCCCGCGACGACGGCGACCAGCGTGGCCACTATCGGAACGGGTGTGCCGGTGGGCCAACACGGAATCGTCGGCTACACCTTCACCACCCCCGAGGGTCATCTGATCAACGCGTTGACGTGGCACACGCACGTCGGTGGGCAGCGAGTCGATCTCCGTGAGCGGTTCGTGCCCGAAGACATCCAGCCGCGACTCACGGCGCTGGAGCGGGCCGCGGCATCCGGAGTTCGGGTCACTCTGGCGGTTCCGCACGTGCATCGGGACTCGGGTTTGAGCCGCGCGGCGCTGCGTGGCACCGACTTCCAGGGCGTGCACACATTGGGGGACCTGGCCGGCACCGCGCTGGTGGCGGTGTCCGGCAACGAGCGGAGCTTGTGTTACGCCTACCACGGCGACCTGGACCTGCTCGGCCACGTCTACGGCATCGGGTCGCTGCCGTGGCGGCTGCAGCTCGCCCACGTCGACCGGTTGGCGGCCGCGATCGCCGAAGGACTGCCTCCGGGAACCCAGCTCGTGGTGATCGCAGACCACGGCATGGTGACCGTGCCCGAGGAAGGCAGGCTGGACTTCGACACCGAACCGGCGCTGCGCGCCGGCGTGCGTCTGCTGGGCGGAGATCCGCGTGCCCGATACGTCTACCCCGAGCCGGGCGCCACCGATGACGTGCTCGCGACCTGGCGTGAGTTGATCGGGAACCGAGCCTGGATCTGCACCCGCGACGAGGCCATCGCGGCCGGATGGTTCGGTCCGGTGGTCGAGCATCACGTGCGCGATCGCATCGGTGACCTCATCGTCGCCGCCCGCACGGACTTCGCCGTCGTGCAGTCGCACGCCATGCCCAAGCTGAGCCGCCTGATCGGCCACCACGGTTCTCTCACCGCCGACGAGCAGCTGGTGCCCCTGCTGGTGTACCGACCAGACTCCGATTAGCGTCAGATGACTGATATGCGAGAGACTCCCAGGCACCGGGGCGACCCGGTGGGGCAACCCGGCCGTTGCATTTTGGAGCCATCAGCTTTTGGTCGGATCGGGTACCGCGCCGAAGCCGTCGTAGACAGGGCCGGAGAGTTGCTCAGCCAGCTCTGGCTCCGTATGGACAGTGGCGGTGGCCTTCCGCATGGTGGCAGCAGCGCGTCAATCGTCGCGAGGAAGAGTTGCGACAGAGAAGGTCGCGGGTTACCGAGTATTTAACTGAAACATACGGGAGCGTTGCTTCAATTGGTCCCGCAGGAGGCATTGATGGATTAACCACGAATGAGAAAAAGGGACTTGAGCGGGCGTTTCGTGACGCATATTTAAAGGTAAGGAGGCGTGGAAAAACCACCGTTTCGGGTCGGCAGACCGGGGTCGTGGCCGGGTCATCGAGAGGCAAAATCCCAGCATCCGCAGTCCGCGCAGCCGCAAGACCAGCCCAGTCGGTCCCATCGCCACTCACCCAACATCGCGATGGTTTTTAGTCCGCTAATGCTGCTACCCGGGTATTGGGTCGCGTTGCTCGCCAAGCACGAGTCGACAAACGGCGGAAGGTGCCCAACCTGTTCCCGATGGTGGCGCCCGGTCTCGGTGCCCTGCGATACCTGGAAGTGGGCGCGTGGGTTCTTGACGGTCACCCCGACACGAACCACCGTGCCACCAAGCCGCAGTGCCCCCGAAACCGGGGCAACCGGCCGCATGGTGGGCGTCCGTGAACTCGACTTCACCGACATTGTGAGCCCGGTCTACGTCGGTCTGGTCGAGTTCACGGCTCTGGCCCCCTCCGCACCCCGCGAGCCCACTGCTGCGCCAGCACTGGGATTGCTGCGATCTTGTCGGGGTCAAGGGCGCGCCACACCACACCGGTGGGCCGCTGCGGCGGACCGCAGCAGATGACCTCGTTGGGCGTGACGACGTAGTCGACCGTGAAGTCGTGTTCCTCGTGGGGCAGTGGTTCGTCGATCACTTGCAGGTGATGCACGGTAGTCACGATCGTTGTCCTTGGGTCGAGGCGACCGGCCTGGATGAGGAGCGCCACCTCGATATCGGAGTATCCGGCCCCCTTGCCGATGCGCACCCCAGCGAGATTGACGGCCACGCTGCCGCAGACGACCAGGTCGATGGTCTGCAGGTCAGAGATGGCCACCTTGGGCGCCACCATGTCCGCCGTGCGGTGAGCCGCCAGCGCCTCGGGTTCGCCGTCGAGCTCGTCCGGATCGAGCCGGAAAAACGGCAGCGGGTCGGCCAGCTTGGGCACGGCCATGTACACCACCTTGCCCTCACTCAGGGCACGGGCCCGCACCGGCAGCTGGGCCCGGTCCGGGTTGGCCTTGATCACATGTGCCTGCTGCCAGGCGGGCAGCGCGGCGAGCCGTTGGGCGGCGAGGGTCGCCCCGAGGAAGTCCGGAATTCGGCCGTGGGGGTCGCTGCTCGCGCCCTCATGCCGCAGGCGATCCCACACCCGCTCGCGGATGGCCTGCTTCGCGTCGGGCACTCCCGCCTGGTGGGCGCCTTTCATGTCCGCGCCACCAGTGCGAGCAGCCGGTCCTGGACATCGTGCACAGCCTGTTCATTGCGCCAGGGATAGAGTTCGCGTCCAGCACCGAAGACAACGGTGAGGCCACCGCCCCCGCGGGTGCCTTCCAACAGGTCGATGGCCGCGTGCAACGTGGCAGTGGCTGCCTCCATCAGCTCGGCGTGAGCGACTGCTATTGCGTCACCACACTCTCGGCCGTGCGCGATGGCCTCGTCACAGTAAGCCACCGTGGTGGTGTAGTCGCGCCGCCCGGAGACGTCCCACACCAGCTGGCTCATCAGGGTAGCCGAGGCAGTGGCTGCGGCGTGCAGCTCACGGCGCCCCGGCTCGCTCTGAGCGTAACGGAGTAGTAACCCTATTGAAGCGTGGCACTGGCCGGCTTCGGCCAGCAAGGACACTGACGGCAGCGTCTCATAGCGTTGTGCAATGTCGTCAAGCTGGGAGGTGAGCTGGCGGACATCGACAAGAGGGTGCGATGCCAGGTTCCGTGCTCCACGTTCCTGTGAACGTCGCGCAGCAGCAATCTCCTGTGCCGCAGCTTGGGCTCGTGCACGACGAGCGGCAATTTGGTCAGCCTTGTAGGACTCTTTCGCTTGAATGAGCGAATCATACTTGGCGAGCAGTGCGCCGTTAGCTCCGACTACCCGATCGACCGTTTCCCAAAAGTGAGAATCTGGGAGTTGAGAGCCCGCCTCAGCATGGGTGACAGTTGTGCGGTGGCAAGGCACACTCCGCGCTATATCAGCCTGAAACAGCCCAGCGGCCTCTCGAAAGGTCGCCAGGTAACGCCCCAGGGCTCGCTGCTGCTCGACGAGCTGTACTGGCTGGCGAGCCATCCGTCGTACCCCTCCCGCCTCGGCTTCCACGCTGCTGGGACAGCAAGCGTAGCGCTGGCCGGTGCGAGTTAGCTCACCCGCTACCGCACCTGGCTGTCTCCCCGTGGATTGAGCGACTGACCGCCGTGATAGTCCTTGGTTACCTGGCAGACCAGACCTTGTCGGGTACCGATGGCTAGAAATGATCATCGTAGTTTCGAGTATTACCGTGAGGCTGTCTATGAGCGGTTCAGGCGGTGTGCTGAGGCGCTTGATGACCCGGATGACGGGGTGGTCGCGAGCGTTGCGCGCATAGAGTTGCCGCGTTATGTGCGGTACTGGGTTGGGTTGCTCGCCGAGCATGAGCCGACGGCTGAGGGAAAGTGCCCCACCTGTTCTCGGTGGTGGCGTGCGGTCCCCGTGCCGTGCGCCACCTGGAGGTGGGCGCATGGGCTCCTAATGGTCACCCCAGCACGACTCACCGTGCCATCAAGCCGGATCCGTGACGGCACGTCTGGCGGCGCGAAGTAGGCTCGATCGGTTGCTTCGTGTTCGCGAAACCGGAGCAACCGGCCGTACGGTCGGCAGGGTGAGTACGGCGCAGCCCGAAACACCCCCATGCTGTAGTCATCCTGCCGGCCATCTACTTGAGGGGTCCACTGCCGCAAAGGACGAACCGTCATCGTTTCCGAGTTCGGTGACGATTACGCCAGTACGAGCCGCCGTATCATCGTGAGTAGCGTTGAGTAGCGCCAATGCACATGTTTTGGCGCCAGGATGGCGCTACACTGGGCAGGTGCCGAGCATCCAAATCAAGAACGTCCCGGACCAGGTGCATCTCATCTACCGGCGCCGCGCTGCCGCTGCGGGGAAGTCACTCCAGGAGTACCTCCTCGGTGAGCTGATCGAGAACGCCAGTCGCCCCACCTTCGACGAGGTGCTCGACTGTGCTGGGGCACGGGCCGGTGGACGGTTGTCGGTGTCCTTCACGGTGCAACATCTGCGGGCTGAGCGCGAACGCCGATGATCGTCGTCGATGCGTCGGTGTTGGCGCCGGCACTGTCCGACGACAACGACGAAGGCGATCATCTCCGGCAGCGCCTGCGCGGGCAGACAGTGGCCGCTCCAGAGCTGATTGATCTCGAAGTGCTCTCCGTGCTTCGGTCCGGCGTGCGCTATGGGTTACTCGGGGAGCGACGCGCACGGCAGGCCTGGACTGACCTCGCCAGCGCACCGCTACAACGTGCACCTCACCGGCCGCTACTGCATCGAGCCTGGGAGCTGCGCGACAACCTGACCACATACGACGCGGCGTACGTCGCGCTTGCCGAGGTTCTGGGAGCCATCTTGCTCACGGCGGACAGCAAGCTCGGGAACGCACCCGGGATCCGCTGCGAGGTCGAGCTGGTCCAGCTTCCGCCGAGTTGAGCGGTGCCGGTAAGGCTCAGCGACTGTCGCGGGGGCCTCGGGGGCCCGAGGTGCCGCCGGGGCGGCGGCGACGCAGGTAGCGCTCGAAGTCCGCGGCGATGGCGTCACCACTGGCCTCGTGCAAGGTCAGGTCAGTGTCGCCGCGCTCCTCCAGGGCCCGCACGTAACTGGCGACCTCGTCGTCCTCCTCAGCCATCTCGCTGACCGTCGCCTCCCACTCTTCGGACTCCTCGGGCAACGCGCCGAGCGGAACCTCAAGGTCGAGCGCCTCCTCCACCCGGTGGAGCAGCGCCAGGGTGGCCTTGGGAGAGGGCGGGGCGGAGACATAGTGCGGCACCGCTGCCCAGAACGAGATGGCCGGTACTCCGGCCCGCACACAGGCGTCCTGGAAGATCCCCACGATCCCGGTGGGACCCTCGTACTTGGAGCGCTCCAACTTGAACCGAGCGGCCGAGGTGGCATCGTAGGCGGAGCCGGTGACCGGCACCGGCCGGGTGTGCGGGGTGTCGGCGAGCAGGGCGCCCAGGGTGACCACGGTGGTGATCCCGAGGTCCATGACGTAGCGCAGCAGCTCATCGCAGAACGATCGCCAGCGCATGTTCGGCTCGATACCGTGCACCAGCACCACGTCGTAGTCGGCTCCGGGCGGACGGCACACCGACAGCCGGGTGGTCGGCCACTCGATGCGCCGGGTGATCCCGTCGATCAGTTTGGTGGTGGGCCTGGTGACCTGGAAGTCGTAATAGTCCTCCGGGTCAAGTTCGGCCAGCGGTTTCGCGTCCCAGCTCAGCTGCAGGTGCTCGATGGCGGTGCTCGCGGCGTCCCCGGCGTCGTTCCAGCCCTCGAACGCGGCGACCAGCACCGGCGAGGCGAGCTGGGGAAGCAGCGATCGGCGGGAAGCCGAGTCGCTGCCGGAGGCGTCCGGATGGGTCACTGCGCTAGCCTACGGCTCCTGGGCCCCGCTGGCCGTCTGCGATACCACCGGAACCCGATATCACTGCTCTACGCTGCACCTCATGGCGCTCTCACCGCTGCTCGATGCTCTGGCGCGTCGTGTCCTGGTCGCTGATGGGGCGATGGGCACGATGTTGCAGTCTGCCCCGCTGAGCCTGGATGACTTCGCCGGGTTGGAGGGCTGCAACGAGATCCTCAATCTCACTTGCCCCGACGTGGTGCGCAGCGTGCACCGGGGCTACCTGCAGGCGGGTGCCGACGCGGTGGAGTCCAACACGTTCGGGGCCAACCTGACCAACCTCGCCGAGTACGGCATCGCTGACCGGATCGCCGAGCTTGCCGAGGCGGGCGCCAGGTTGGCCCGTGAGGTGGCTGATGAGTTCACCGAACCGCAGTGGCCGCGATTCGTGCTCGGCTCGGTCGGGCCCGGGACCAAGCTGCCCACCCTGGGCCACGTCTCCTTCGCCGAGCTTCGCGACGCCTACATCGAGCAGGTCCGGGGTCTGCTCGCTGGCGGAGTCGATGCGGTGCTGGTGGAGACCAGCCAGGACCTTCTGCAGTGCAAGGCGGCGGTGATCGCCGCACGCCGGGCGATGGTCGCCGAGGGCCGGCACGTCCCGATCATCACCCAGGTCACCCTGGAGACCACGGGGACGATGCTGCTGGGCACGGAGATCGGCGCGGCTCTCACCGCGCTGGAGCCGCTGGGCATCGATCTGATCGGGTTGAACTGCGCCACCGGGCCAGCCGAGATGAGCGAGCACCTGCGCCAGCTGGCCAAGCACTCCCGGATCCCGCTGTCGGTGATGCCCAACGCCGGGCTCCCCGAACTCGGCAGGGGCGGGGCGGTCTACCCGCTGACCCCCGACGAGCTGGCCACCGCGCTGACCGGCTTCGTCACCGAGTTCGGCGTCCGGCTGGTCGGGGGCTGCTGCGGCACGACCCGGGAGCACATCGCGGCGGTGTCCCAGGCGCTGGCCACGCTGCAACCCCGCCGCCGGCGACCGCGCCCCGAGCCGGGGGTGTCCTCGCTGTACACCGCCGTGCCCTTCCACCAGGACGCCAGTGTGCTGATGGTCGGCGAGCGGACCAACGCCAACGGGTCCAAGGCGTTCCGCGAGGCCATGCTCACCGAGCGCTTCGAGGACTGCGTCCAGATCGCTCGCGCGCAGACCCGGGATGGTGCGCACCTGATCGACCTGTGCGTGGACTACGTGGGTCGCGATGGCGCCGCGGACATGGCTGAGCTCGCTGGGCGGCTGGCGACGGCGTCGACACTGCCGATCATGCTAGATTCCACCGAACCCGCGGTGCTGCGCGCCGGTCTGGAACGCCTCGGCGGGCGGTGCACGGTCAACTCGGTGAACTTCGAGGACGGTGATGGGCCCGGCTCGCGGTACCAGCGCGTCATGGAACTGGTCCGCGAGCATGGTGCGGCCGTGGTGGCGCTGTGCATCGACGAGCAGGGCCAGGCCCGCACCGCGGAGTGGAAGGTGCAGGTGGCATCACGGCTGATCGATGACCTGACCGCCACCTGGGGCATGCGCACCTGCGACATCATCGTCGACTGCCTCACCTTCCCGATCTCCACCGGTCAGGACGAGGTGCGTCGCGATGCGCTGGAGACCATCGAGGCGATCCGTGAGGTGAAGCGGCGCTACCCGGAAGTGCAGACCACGCTCGGAGTGTCCAACGTGTCGTTCGGCCTCAACCCGGCGGCCCGTCAGGTGCTCAACTCAGTGTTCCTGCACGAGTGCGTGCAGGCCGGGTTGGACACCGCGATCGTGCACCCCTCGAAGATCCTCCCGATGTCCCGGATACCGGATGAGCAGCGGGCCGTGGCACTGGATTTGGTGTATGACCGGCGTCGGTCCGGGCCAGCGGGAGACTACGACCCGCTGCAGCAGCTGATGGCGCTGTTCGAGGGCGTCACCACATCGTCGTCGAGGGAATCCCGGGCAGCCGAACTCGCCGCGCTGCCGCTGTTTGAGCGGTTGGAGCGGCGGATCGTCGACGGCGAGCGCAACGGGCTGGACAAGGACCTGGACGCCGCCCTGGAGCAGCGGCCGGCGCTGCAGATCATCAACGACACCCTGCTGTCCGGGATGCGGACCGTGGGTGAGCTGTTCGGCTCGGGCCAGATGCAACTGCCGTTCGTCCTGCAGTCGGCAGAGGTGATGAAGGCGTCCGTCGCCTACCTCGAACCCCACATGGAACGCTCGCAGGAGGGGAGCTGCAAGGGTCGGCTGGTGGTGGCTACCGTCAAGGGCGACGTGCACGACATCGGCAAGAACCTGGTGGACATCATCCTGTCCAACAACGGCTACGAGGTGATCAACCTCGGCATCAAACAGCCGATCAGCGCGATCCTGCAGGCCGCCCAGGAGCACCACGCGGACGCCATCGGGATGTCGGGGCTCCTCGTCAAGTCGACGGTGGTCATGAAGGAAAACCTGGAGGAGATGAGCTCTCGGGGCCTGTCCGACATGCCGGTGCTGCTCGGTGGAGCGGCGCTGACCCGCGCCTACGTGGAGGACGACCTGGCCGAGCTGTATCCCGGGGAGGTCCGTTACGCCCGGGATGCCTTCGAGGGCCTCCGACTGATGGACTCGATCATGACCAGGAAGCGGGGCGGCACCGTGGCCGCTGACCCGAAGGAGCAAGCCAGGGCGGCCGAGCGCAAGGCTCGCCGGCAACGGTCGCTGCGCATCGTGCAGGCGCGCCGGGCGCGGCAGGCTAGCGCTGAGGGGCCGGTACCGGGGCGCTCCGACGTGGCCACCGACGTGCCGATCCCGAGTCCTCCCTTCTGGGGCTCCCGGGTGCTCACTGGCATCCCGGTGGCGGCCTTCGCCGCGATGCTCGACGAACGGGCCACCTTCCTGGGCCAGTGGGGTCTGCGCGGATCCCGGGGCAAGGATGGCCCCTCGTATGAGGAGCTCGTGGAGACCGAGGGCCGACCCCGGCTGCGCTACTGGTTGGACCGGCTGACCACCGAGGGGGTGCTCGCGCACGCCGCGGTGGTCTACGGGTACTTTCCCGTCCTCGCGGAGGGCGACGAGCTGATCGTGTTCACCGAGCCCCGTCCGGACGCGGCCGAACGGTTCCGCTTCACCTTCCCCCGCCAGCGCCGCGACCGCCGGCTGTGCCTGGCGGACTTCTACCGGCCACGAGCGGCCGCTCTGGCTGCCGGCGAGGTCGACGTGCTGGCGTTGCAGCTGGTCACGATGGGTCAGGCGATCGGTGACTATGCGGCCGAGCTGTTCGCCAAGGACGCCTACCGCGACTATCTCGAGGTGCACGGTCTCGGCGTGCAGCTGACCGAGGCGCTGGCCGAGTATTCGCACCGGCGGATCAGGGAAGAACTGACCTTACCGTCTGGAGCCGTGATGGCCGAGGAGGACCCCACTGGAGTGGAGGAATTCTTCAAGCTCGGCTACCGCGGCGCCCGATACTCACTCGGCTATGGAGCCTGCCCCGAACTCGAGGACCGCGCGAAGATCGTCACGCTGCTGCGGCCGGACCGGATCGGGGTGACGCTCTCGGAGGAGTCCCAGCTGCACCCAGAGCAGTCCACCGACGCCCTGATCGCGCACCACCCAGAAGCCAAGTACTTCAATGTGTGAGATCCGTGAAGACGTTCGATGAGCTGTTCGCCGAACTCACCGAGCGGGCGCGGACCCGACCGGCTGGCTCGGGCACGGTAGCGGCGCTGGACGACGGGGTGCACGCGCAGGGCAAGAAGGTGCTCGAAGAGGCCGGCGAGGTGTGGATCGCCGCCGAGCACGAGTCCGACGAACGGCTGGCGGAGGAGATCTCCCAACTGCTCTACCGCGTGCAGGTACTCATGCTCGGCCGGGGGATCAGCACCACCGACGTCTACCGCTATCTGTGATCGTGCTCACCCCCAGGCCAGCGCCGTCGCGGCGCGGGAGGCAGCCCGAGCAAGCGCTGGGCTGAGTTTCTCGCCCGACGGCGGGCGCGCAGGGCTCGGGCGCGCGGGAAGTGGCAGAGCTGCCGCCGATGCGGGAGCTACTCCTATGAGCCAGCCGGTAGTGACCGGCTCTGCGGTGGCTGCCGCAGCCTGCAATGACAGCCACCACAGAGCCTCCTCCTCCTACGCGGATCGACGACTGCCCGCGCTGAGCAGGCCACCACCGACTATCAGGCTCGCCACAGCGACCGCCAGGTCCAGGATGTTGTCCCCGTTCACCCCGGGGGGAATAGACAGCAAAGACCAGTAGCCCAAAAAGCCCAACACGGCGACTATCAGCAAGGCGCCACCGACCGCGATATTCATGCCCTGATTGCCGGCAGAGGTCAGCGCGAATGCCCCCAGCAGCCAAAGCAGCCCAAGGATGATGTACACGGTGTTGTGGAAACCGTTCGTCCGGAAGAGCCCGAAAATCGAATGATCCGTCATCTCGGTATAGTTGGTGAAGCCGGTGAGGATGAACCCGATGATCCCCAAGACTATCACGACGATGCCGAGGAGCACGGAATAACTCTGATCGATTGTCTTGGGTCCCGGCTCGCTCTGGAGCTTGATCCCGAACTTGTCTTCTGGACTCGCAAAAGCCATGTCCGTCCCCTTCCGCTTGATACTGCTATACTTGACGCCCGCCAGCGCTGGCGCTTCGCGATGGATCTGGGCCGTCCAGCTGGTCCAGAGCAGCTGCGGCACCGACCGGTAATAGCTATGCATGTATTGGCGTCGTTGACCTGGGTCGGGAGTCTCGGCAAGGCAGGAGGTCACTTCAGCCCACCAGGCGGTGCCCTCCTCGCCGGGCAGCAGACTGCGGACCCAGCGCAGCGATCTGGGTCCCCGCGCGGGACCCAGACGAGAGCGGGCCGTTGCGTGCCGGCCTCTCAGGCCGCTGCCGCCAGGGTTGTTGCTGTCTCCGGTGGCGAGTGCGCCATGACCGCTCATGCCGGGCCTGCCTCGGTCGAGGGAGCGGCAGGCAAGTGGGGAGGCGCGAGCAGCCGACCCAAGCCACTGCGGTCACGACCGTGTTGCAGGGCGTGGACGGCGTGGGCGCGGCCTTCCGCGGTCAGCCGGTAGTACCGCCGGGGGGGCCGACCCTCGGCACGGGCCGGCTCGGGGTCCTCCCACCGGTCGCTGACCCATCCGGCGCCCCGCAGCCGCTGCAGGATCGGATAGATCGTGCCCGGCTCAAGTCCGCTGGCGCGCACGATCTCCAACCCATACAGCTCGGTGTCAGGGCGATCGAGCAGTGCACCCAACACCGCTAGGACACCCACCGTCATCCGCAAACCCGCCATGGGACCTACCTCTACATAGCTCGTGTTCGTCTGTCCAGAGACGGAGAGTCACATCATCCAGACGAGGTATCGGTAGGCGTTGGCTGGCACCGCCGCCGCACGAGCAGGGGTGAGTCAGAACAGGTGGGAGATCTCGCGGAAGACTTCCTCGGGCAGGTACTCGATCTTCTCTAGGCCGTGGCTTCGTCCCGCCGATTCCACGCTGAGCGTGCCGTAGTGGAGCACCCGCCCGAGCAGTGGGCGAAGGAAGGTCATGTCGGTCACTCTACTGATCGGGATAATGGAGCTTTTCTTCTCGAGGATGCCGCTATTGACCATGAGCCGCTTGTCGGTAACAATAATAACCTCGTTCCACCACTTCAGTACTTTCCAGGCGAACCGAAGTGCGGCCACGACTGCGAGGAGCCAGATCAATAACTGCAACTGCCAGAGGCCGTCCGCCATGCCATGAACCAGTCCGGATAGCAGGAACACCGCGATCAGGACACCGAGGGTCTGCAGCATCACCTTCAGGAGTACCGCCCAGTGCTGATGCGCCCGGATTACTGACCGCTCTACGCTGGGGTTGATCATGTCTTCGTTGGATGAGCCGAACATCTCAGCAGCACCAGAGTGTCGTCGGACTCACTGTGACCTACCTGTCCCGCCGCTACGGGCAGCGAACGCAGCCGTTGTTACGCACTGTAGTCATTGATCCGGTGTGCTGCCCCTGCACTAGAGACGTCCCGCCAGTGCCGAGCGTACGCCTGCCGTCGGCGTAGTGCTGGTACGGTTGAGGTAGGCTGGCACTGCTTGTGAAAGTTTTCACAAGGAGTGCAGACGGTGTCGTGGACTTTCCTGCTGGCAGAAGGCGCGGCTGCCCCGGTGGCGGCGCGCTCGCAGATGGGTTTCTCGCTGGGTTGGCACATCATCGTGGCCTGTCTGGGGGTGGGGATGCCGGGCCTGGTGCTGTTTGTCGAGTGGCGTGGGCAGCGCACTGCGGACCCGAGCTACCGGCTGCTGGCTCGCAGGTGGGCCAAGGCGCTGGGGGTGCTGTTCGCGGTCGGCGCGGTCTCCGGCACGATCCTGTCGTTCGAGATGGGCGTGCTGTGGTCCGGGTTGATGGACCACTACGGGGCCGTGATCGGCCTGCCGTTCGCCATCGAAGGCTTCGCGTTCTTCATTGAGGCGATCTTTCTCGGGATCTACCTGTATGGCTGGGACCGGCTGCCGCCGCGCACTCACCTGCTCTCCGGGCTGCCGATCGTGGTGGCCGGGGTGGCCTCGGCGTTCTTCGTGGTCTCGGCCAACGCCTGGATGAACGATCCGCAGGGGTTCACCGTCGTAGGCGGCCGGCTGGTCGGGGTCGACCCGTGGGCGGCGATGTTCAACTCCGCGACGTGGCCGGAGACCATCCACATGATCCTCGCCGCTTTCATGGTCACTGGGTTCCTCATGGCCAGCGTGTATGCGGTCGCGATGTTGCGAGGGCGTCGGGACCGCTACCATCGTCTCGGGCTGCTCATCCCGCTGGTGCTGGGCGTGGTGGCCGCCCCGGTGCAGATCGTCGTCGGGGACTGGGCGGGGCGCTTCGTGGCGTCGCACCAACCGGCGAAACTGGCCGCGATGGAAGGCCTGTTCCGCAGCGGCTCGCACGCTCCGCTCTCCGTCGGCGGCTACTACTCCGGCGGCCAACTGCACGGCGCGCTGCACATCCCGGAAGGCTTGTCGCTGCTGCTGCACCTAAGCCCGGAGGGCTACGTGGTTGGCCTGGATCGGATTCCCCGCGACGTACGGCCACCGGTGACGATCGTCCACCTGGCCTTCGACACCATGGTCAGCGTCGGCTTCGCGCTGCTGGCCCTGGGTATCTGGTTGGGCTACTGCTGGTGGCGGGCTCGAGCGCTGCCTCGTTCCCGATGGTTCCTGCGGGCAGTGGCCGTCTCCGGGGTGGCTGCGGTCGCGGCGATGGAGGCCGGCTGGGTCGCCACCGAGGTCGGGCGGCAACCCTGGATCGTCTACCAGGTGCTGCGGGTGGATAACGCGGTCAACCCCGCACCCGGTCTCGGCTGGGGCCTGGTCGCGGTGCTCGTCGTCTATACCGTGCTCACCGTGGCCACGGTGTACGTGCTGCGTCGGTTGGCCCGCACCCCGCTGCCCCTGGCGCCCCAGGAGTACGACGTCGCCCGCTATCAGGTGGTGTGACGTGCTCGCTACCGGGCTGCTGGCCCTAGCTTGGACGGGGATCAGCGCTTACGTGCTGCTCGCCGGAGCCGATTTCGGCGGCGGCCTCTGGGACCTCCTGGCGGGCGGCAGCCGGCGCGGCGCCCGGCAGCGGGCGCTCATCGAGCACTCCGTCGGACCAGTGTGGGAGGCCAACCACGTCTGGCTCATCTTCGTCCTGGTGCTGGTCTGGACGGCATTCCCGCCGCTGTTTGCCTCGGTCTCCTCCACGCTCTACATCCCGCTGACCCTGGTGGCACTCGGGGTGATCGCCCGCGGGTCGGCCTTCGCGTTCCGCAAGGCCGTCACCGATCTCTGGCAGCGGCGGCTGTTCGGCGCGGCCTTCGCGTTCTCCTCCGTGGTCACCCCGTTCTTCCTCGGCGCGACCGGCGGAGCGATCGCCTCAGGGCGGGTACCGCCGGGCATCGCCGCCGGTGACGTTCTGACCAGCTGGTGGAACCCCACCTCGGTGGTGGCCGGCGCGTTCACGGTAGGCGCTTGTGCCTACCTCGCGGCGGTCTATCTCACCGCAGACGCCCGCCGCGAGGGGCAAACGGATCTCGCCGAGCAGTTCCGCCGCCGCGGCCTCGTCACCGGGATCATCCTCGGTGGTCTGGCCGTCACCGGCCTCCTGGTGGTACGCACCGATGCGCCGTTTCTCTACGCTCGGCTCACCGGGCCGGTAGCCTTACCGCTCGTCGTGCTCTCGATCGTGGCCGGCGTCTTGTCCCTCGGCCTGCTGCTTATCCGGCGCTTCCTGCTGGTGCGCGTCACCGCCGCCTTGGCCGTCGCTGCGGTGCTGTGGGGATGGGGACTGGCCCAGTACCCCTACGTGCTGCTCCCCGGACTGACCCTCAGCCAGGCTGCGGCCCCACCCGCCACACTGCTGGCCACCGCCCTTTGCATGGCAGCGGGCCTGGCGCTGCTCCTACCCTCGTTGGCCTGGCTATTCCTGCAGTTCCAGCGCTCACCCGGCCGTGGGCCTCACTTTTCTTGACGCTTCTCCTCGTCCAATACGGGGCTGCCTAGACCTCCGGTCTCCTCTCGCATGCTCGAGGTGCTCACATCCTCGGTGAGGTTCCCCAGCGAGCCCCCTGTTCGTGTTGCCTGGGGGTCCTCCGACTCCGACGAAAGGGGCTCACCGGTGGGATCCCCGCGTCCGGAAGGGTAGGGCCCCGGGATATCGACGTCGGCGACGATATCCCTTTCTTTGTCGCCTTCGTTCGACGGGTACTGATCTCCCCTAGGAACTCCTGGCTGCCCGGTTACACCCGAGCCCGTATCCTGCGCCCTCGAATGCTCCGCCATGTTCAGTTCCTTTCTGCTAGGACTACAGTTGACCTCTTTATGCCAGGGCAGGTTACCCCCCGTGAGCGGACGATAAACATGCAAACATCGGCCGAACGTCTGCGCGGTCTGGTCAGGTCGCGTTGGGGAAGATGATGCCCAGAACATGCCGCTGTCCTGAGTGGATGGCGCACTGCTCGGCGCTGCGCGAACGCCTTGCACCGGGCGCGGCTTCACGCATGTGTGGTCTCGGCCGGGATGTCGTCGGTGAGCACGACGCGGTCCTCGAACGCCACCACATGCTGACGCTGCTCACCCAGGCCCTCGACAGACAGCCGCAGCATGTCGCCGGGGCGGAGAAACCGGCCGCGGGCGAACCCGACACCAGCCGGCGTACCGGTGGCGATCACGTCCCCCGGCAGCAGTGTCATGAACTGGCTGACATAGGACACGAGCTGCGCGCAGGTGAAGATCATGTCAGCGGTCGTGCCGTCCTGCATAAGCTCCCCATTGAGCTCAGTGCGCAGCCACAGCCGCTGCGGATCGGCCACCTCGTCCGCGGTCACCAGCCACGGGCCGAGCGGGCAGAACGTGTCCGCGCTCTTGCCCTTCACCCACTGGCCGCCGCGCTCGATCTGGAAGGCCCGCTCCGACACGTCGTTGACCACGCAGTAGCCGGCGACGTAGTCCGCCCCCGCGGCTTCGGCGACGTACTGAGCCCTGCGCCCGATGACAAGGCCGAGCTCAACCTCCCAATCGCCCTTCCGCGAGCCCTTAGGCAGCACCACGTCGTCGTCCGGACCGCTGATCGATGAGGTCGCCTTGGCGAACAGGATTGGCTCCTTCGGGATCGGCTGGCCGGTCTCCGCAGCGTGGTCGGAGTAATTCAGACCGATGCACACGACCTTGGACACCTCGGCAACGCAGGGCGCGATCCGCCCCGGCTCGGCGACCAGCGGCAACGTCTCCGGGTCGATCTCCCGCAGCCGGTCCAGCCGCGTAGGTGCCAGCGCGTGGCCTAATGGGAGCTAGCGGGTCGGCTATCCGGCAGACTCGCGTCTGGTAGCCGCCGGCAGGTGAGTACTCCTTTGGCCTGGACGTTGAGTCCTGATCACAGATCGTGCCCTTGCCGGTGAGCCGGGAGAGTTGATC
>Ga0213881_10000366_pt1 | contig 30850 bp, 28 predicted proteins | sample BarmaccoBMER_R08_FD_160104 | JGI IMG/M metagenome (GOLD analysis project Ga0213881, IMG submission 160104) | Barbacenia macrantha exposed rock microbial communities from rupestrian grasslands, the National Park of Serra do Cipo, Brazil - ER_R08 ...
TGCGGGGCGGGTGCCTGCGCTGGACGTGTCCGGCGCCGGACGGGGGATTCCCGGGCCTAACGGTGCAGGAGGGCACTAGGCCACGGGATCCGGCGGTCATCGAACCCACGTTGACGGTGGCGGTCGGTCAGGCAACGACGGTGCCACCGGCGCGGCACTCCACTCAGTGGGGAGCGGGGTGACTGTGGCTATGGCTATGGAGTTGTGGGGCTATGGAGTTGTGGGAGTTGTGGTGGAACTCCCACCAGCGGTACGCGAGGCGCGCAGCACCGCCGGTGGGAGAGCCCGGGTGTGGCCGGTGATCCGTTCGACATCTCGGTCGGGGGCACGGACGTTCGCCGGATCACCGGCCACATGGCGGCTGCTCAGCCTTCGTGGGTGGGGGGAGCCCCACGAGAGCACATGAGACCGCCAGCTCGATGGGTCTCTATGGAGTTGGCTCTATTGAATTGACGGGCACTGGACGGGCACTGAGAGTCAGCGCGTCGCACCGGCCCCCGCAGGAACTTTGCCTGGAGGTAGGGACGACGCCGAGGTCTCTCCGGAGACGAGGTGCTCATGTGCGGCCTGCCACACGCTGCACGGCGCGGCACGGGGTCGCCAGCGGCTCGAGCACTCCGGGCACCGGCCTCGCGGATCCGGCGCATGAGTGGCGAGAAGAGCACGCCACCCCTGCGTCAAGCGAGGCAGCTCACTGCGCGCCAGGGACAGCAGGGACTCATTATCAGCGCTTCTCACCAGCTCCTCGAGCATGTCAAGCCGCTCCCACACCGCTTGCTGGAGCATCCGGCCCAGAACCTGGTTCACCTCGCCACCCTTCCTGCCGCCTCGCAGGTCAGCTACCGATAATGTCCGCGACGCTGAACGACCCTGATCGCGCCAGCATCCAACTTACAAAGTGTTGGCCCGGTTTAAACCCCCTGCGCGAGGTGCTGCGCCGACCAGTCATGCTATACCGGTGAGCGGCGCTAGCTGAGTAGCCCGCGCTATACGCTTCACCGAAGTACTCTTCCACCCGCGACGTGCGGCATGTCTACTGTGCACACGTCGCCCGTCGGACCACAAGGGGGCGAGATGAACGTGACCGGCCCGCAGGAAGCCCGGTTGTCTCGGGAGACCTGGGACGAACCCGACATGAGACGGGCGCTAGCCGATCGCGACATCAGCGCCGTTTACCGGTTGCTCCGGCGGGTGGGGATGTCGCAGCGACACATCGCGGCGTTGACCGGGCAGTCCCAGTCCGAGGTCTCGGAGATTCTCCGGGGTCGCCAGGTCATGGCCTACGACGTGCTCGTGCGGGTCGCCGACGGCCTGGGCATTCCCCGCGGGTACATGGGCCTCGCCTACGACCCGCCGATAGAGAGTGAGACGAGCAGGGTCAAGCCGCCCGACGAGGCGGAGGCTAAGGCTAAGGAGGAAGCGGTGAAGCGCCGGAATCTCCTGGCGCACGGAACTGCCATGGTGTTCGGCACCACGGTACTGGGGGCCGACCGCGGGCAAGGCCCGCCCAGTACCGCCCTGACGCCGATACCAAGTCAGATCGGTGTGACGGACGTCAAGCAGGTGGAGGCCACCACCAGAGCGATGCGCACTCTGGACTACCAGTACGGCGGCGGAACGTGCCGCGACGCGGTCGTCGCCCAGTTATCCTGGTCCCAGCGCCTGGTGGACGCCTCGGGCACCGATGAGGTCAAGCAGCGGCTGTTCCGGGCCTTGGGCGACCTGGAGAACCTAGCCGGGTGGACGAGTTTCGACGTGGGATTGGTGGATTCTGCGCGCCGCCATTACTCCACTGCCATGGAGTTCGCCAGTCAGGCCAGCGACCCGAGCCTGATGTCGAACATCATGTACCGGGTCGGCCGGCTCTATATCCACAACGGAGAGGCCAACGAGGCCCTCAAGTGGTTCCAGCTGGGCCAGATCGCCGCGCAGAACGCGGGCTCGGAGCGGGCCGTGGCTATGCTGTGTGTCAACGAGGCGCGGGCGTACGCGATGCTCAATGAGCCCGACCAGGCCCTCAAGCTGCTCGATCGAGCCCACTCCGAGATGACCCGGGTAGACCCGGATGATGAGCCCAGCTGGGCCAGTTTCTTCAACGGCACTGAATTGAGCTCGATGACGGGGCTGACGTATTGCGAGCTCGCGGCCTTCGACGGACGACGTTATGCGCCCAAGGCGATCCCCTTTAAAATTGAGTCCATCGCCGGCTTTGGCGACCGCATGGCCCGCAGCCGGGCGATGGGAATGAAGGAGCTGGCCACCTGCTATCTGCGGCAGGGCGATGTCACCCGCGGGGTCCAGACCGGCCACCAGGCCCTGAAGGCGATCTCCGCCATCCAGTCCCCCCGGGCGCTCCAGACGTTCCGAACGTTGCAGGAGGAGGCGGCCCGGTGGGCCACCAGGGCCCACAACGCGGACGCCCGCGAGCTGTGCCACCTGCTGAGCCGAGCGCAACAGAGCCTCAGCGTCTGAGGCGGCCGCCGAGTTCCTGGCCCGGTGGGGGGCTCGGCGGCTAACGGTGGCTTTCGCTCTGACGATGGTTCCGGTAACCGGACTATCGCAGGCGGTGCAGATGATGGCAGGGCGGGAGCGCGTCAAGTGGAGTCGCCGCGCCGTGGTGCGCGAGGCCGACTTTCTGGATGGCGTGGTCGACACCCAACTGGAGTTCATTCGTCGGCTGCCGATGCACCGGCGTGCGGGGGCCGTGGAGGCGCTCGCGGCGCTCGTGATGCTCGCCCAGGATCACCGGTATTACGCGCAGGGCTGGATCAGCCGTCGCGAGCTACGAGCGCGTACCCGGCGCGCGCTCGCCGGTCTGGACGCATTACTCCAGTTTCCGGGCACGGCAGCCGCTCTGGTGCCCCGGGAGTACTGATGCCCCGGGAGTACTGAGCCGCGAGGCTTCCTCGCCAAGGGGTCCTGAGCACCTTCTGGCATCGGGAGCGTGGGAACGCCCATACTGTCGGTCCCTCGATCTAGTCTGGCGGCGTGAACTCGGCAGTGTTGCTCGATGCGGCTGTGGTGACCCAGTGCCGTCGCCGGGTGCATCTGGAGCACGACCCTACGGCTCTCGACGCCCCGCGCGCGGCCCTCGATGCCTCCGCCCAGCGGCGGATCGCCGCCGCCGCTGCCCACCGTCGCGGGGTGGCCGACCGGCTGGCGCGGCAGTACCCCGCGGACTGGGCGGAGATCTCGCCTGACCTGCCTGCCGACCAGCGGTGCGTCGCCACCCTGGCCCTGCTGCGTCAGGGCGCACCGTTCGTCTGGGGCGGCCTGCTGCCAGCCGATCCCCTGGGTGGGCGGCGCGGCGGCGCGGAACTGCTGGTGCGCCACGGTAGCGGCTACCTCCCGGTGATCGTCGTACGGCACAAGGTCACCGACCCGGGCCGGGGGGCCCGGACCAGCCCGCTGAGCTGGCCGGTCTTGGCGGCGGCCCGCACCGACCCGCAGCGCAAGCTGCGTCCTCACTCCCGGGACCAGATGCGCCTGGCGCATACCCTGCGGCTGCTGCAGGCGGCCGGTCTGGCGGCCCGCGGTCGGGCCGCCGGTGGGGTCATCGGGCTGGAGGCCGACGTGGTGGCCTGGTACGACCTGGGCGCCCCCACCTGGTCGGGCGGTCACAGCGCGATGGCCGAGTACGACACGCGGTTCGCCGATCGACTGGCCATCGCGCACGCCGCCGCGACCGGGGGGCAGCCGTTGGCCCTGCCCTCCCGGGTCACCGAATGCCGCTCCTGCCCGTGGTGGCCCACCTGTGGCCCGGCGCTGCGGGCCTCCCGCGACGTCAGCATGGTGCTGCGGGGGGAAGACACGGTGGCGCTGCGGGCGGCCGGCGTGTGCACCGTGGACGCGTTGGCCGCGCTGGACCCGGCGGGCAGCCCACCGGCGCCGATGACCGGGATGTCCTTTCGGGACGCGGTGTGGCTGGCCCGCGCCTGGCAGCGGGACCTCACGCTGGTGCGGCGCAACCGGCGCATCACCGTGCCGCGCGCCGAGGTCGAGGTGGACGTGGACATGGAGAGCTTCGATGAGGACGGGGCCTACCTGTGGGGCTGCCTGCTGTCCGGCTCCGACATTGGGGTACCGCACGGCTACCGCGCCTTCGTCACCTGGGAACCCGTGCCGACGCCTGATGAGGCACGGTCTTTCGCGGCGTTCTGGGGTTGGCTGACCGACGTCCGCGCCCGCGCCGCCGCGCGCGGCCTGAGTTTTGCCGCCTACTGCTACAACGAGCAGGCCGAGAACCGGTGGATGCTCTCCTCCGCCGAGCGCTTCGCCGGTGCCCCCGGGATTCCCACCACCACCGCGGTGCAGGAGTTCATCTGCTCTGGCCAGTGGGTGGATCTGTACGGGGTGGTGGGGGCTGAGTTCCTCTGCGCGCACGGCAAGGGACTCAAGACGATCGCCCCGGCCGCCGGGTTCGCCTGGCACGATCCGGAGGCCAGTGGGGAGAACTCGATGCGCTGGTATGCCGACGCGGTGGGGCGGTGCGGCGCAGAACCGGATCTGGCTCAGCGGGCCCGGCTACTCACCTACAACGCCGACGACGTGCGCGCCACCCGCGCGCTGCGACGGTGGATGAGTTCCGAACGGGTGAACGAGGTGCCCTACGCGGACGACCTCTGATCGTGCGAGTATGGGGCTCTACATAGCGTGAGGGGTTCTTACCCAGTGTGAGAGGGGGAGGCACATGTTCGTGCGTCGGATCGCGGTGATCGGCTCCGGGTATGTAGGTCTCACTACGGGTGCGTGCCTGGCCTCCTTGGGACATCGGGTGGTGTGCGCCGACGTGGACGAGGGCAAGGTGGCCCGGTTGTCCGCCGGGGATGTGCCGATCCTGGAGCCGGGACTGCCCGAGCTGGTGGCGCAGGGTCTGGCCGCTGGCCGGTTGCGCTTCGTGGTGGGAGCTACCGCCGCGGTCGGCCAGGGACCCGACGCGGCCGAGGTGGTCTTCCTCTGCGTGCCCACGCCGATGGGCGCCGGCGGTGCGGCGGATCTGTCGGCGGTGGAGGCGGTGGCCACCGAGCTGCGATCGCTGCTTCCGACGGGCTGCGTGGTGGTCAACAAGTCGACCGTGCCGGTGGGCACCGCGGCCCGTACCGCGGCCTTGTTGGGCCGCCCGGACGTGACAGTGGTCAGCAACCCCGAGTTCCTCCGGGAGGGTTCGGCGGTGGAGGACTTCCTCAATCCCGACCGCATCGTGGTGGGCTGTGACGCCCAAGACGCCGCGGAGCGGGTCGCGGCGCTGTACGCCCGGTTGGGCGCGCCGACGGTGCTCACCGACGCCGCCAGCGCCGAGATGGTCAAGTACGCCGCGAACTGCTTCCTAGGGATGAAGCTGTCCTACGTCAATGCCATCGCCGAGCTGTGTGAGCGGTTCGGGGCCGACGTGGTGGACGTCACGGAGGGTATCGGTTATGACCGGCGGATCGGGCAGGCCTTCCTGCGGCCGGGGCCCGGTTGGGGTGGGTCCTGTTTGCCCAAAGACACCCACGCGCTGCTGCAGGTGTGCGCCGCGGTGGGGTTCGACTTCGCCCTGCTGCAGGCCAGCCTGGACACCAACATCCGCCAGCCGCACCGGATGGTCGAGAAGGTCCGTGACGCCGTCGGCGGGTCGCTGGCCGGGCAGCGGGTCGGGCTGCTCGGGTTGACCTTCAAGGCCGGCACCGACGACCTGCGCGACTCACCAGCCCTGACGGTGGCCGCGCTGCTGGCCGCCGAGGGCGCCGACCTGATCGGCTACGACCCCGGGGTGCCTGCCGCCGTACCCGGGCTGACCGACGATCTGCAGCTCACCGACGACCCGCTCAAGGTCGCCTCCGGCGCCGCCGCCCTGGTGGTGCTCACCGAATGGCCCGAGTTCCGGCTGCTGGACTGGGGCCGGCTGGCCGAGCTGGTCGAGCGCCGCGTCGTGGTCGACACCCGCAACCTGCTCGACGCCGACGTGCTGCGCCGGGTCGGCTTCGAAGTCCGCGGCGTCGGCCGCAGACCCACCCCGGCGCTCACGCCTTCCTGAGCGGGCACCGAGGATTTCGGGCGCGGACAGCACGGAGAGCACAGACAGACCGGCGCACCACCGTGTCGGTTACCGCGCCGAGGGGAGAAGTTCAGCAGCCGGGGACTGGACGTCCGCCCGATGATCTGCTCTGCTTAGCCTTACCTCATCACTCGGTCTGGGGGCAATGGAGCCATGTACGTCTGCATCTGCCGGGCGGTGACCGAGGCCGAGGTGCGCGGGTGCATCGCCAATGGGGCGTGCACCGTCAAGGACATCGCCCGGAGCTGCGCGGCTGGAACGGGCTGCGGCTCCTGTATCAGGACGATCGCCGCCCTGCTCAGTGTCCATACCAAGGGGGTCCATACCAAGAGGGTCCATACCAAGGGGGCCCATACCAAGAGGGCGCATACCAAGGAGTGGGGCACCTCTCTGCGGTCGAGTGCCTGATCCCTATATTCCCTGCTCAGGGCAGGCTCGCCTTCGATGACAACCCTGCCCAGCTCGCGTAGGGTCGCGCACGTCCAAGGATTAAACCGGAGAGGGTTTGTGCCATGCGCGGCGATGATGAGGTCCTCGCACTGCTCAACGAACAGCTCACCAGTGAGCTGACCGCCATTAATCAATATTTCCTGCACGCCAAGATGCAGGCCAACTGGGGATTCACCAAGCTCGCTGAGCACACCCGGTCAGAGTCCATCGACGAGATGCGGCACGCGGAGGAGATCACCGAGCGCATCTTGTTCCTGGAGGGTCTGCCGAACTACCAGAAGCTGCTCCCGCTGCGGATAGGGCAGACCGTGCGAGAGCAGCTCGAGGCCGATCTCGCTGTCGAGATGGAGGTTGTCGCGCGGCTGCGTCCTGGGATCACGATGTGTCGGGAGAAGGGCGATATCACCACCGCCAACCTCTTCGAGCGCATCCTCGCCGATGAGGAAGATCACATCGACTACCTCGAGACCAACCTCGAGTTGATCGGAAAGCTCGGTGAGCAGCTCTACCTCAGCGAACTCGTTCAGCGTCCCCCGACTCCCGGCTGAGGGAGAATGAGTTCCTGCTGCGCGCGCTGGTCTGGATGGCGAGCTGCGAATCAAACCAAGTGCACGGTGCGGACAGCTCGGCCACTCCTGCCGACTCGACGGCGGACTATCGTTGGCTGGCCCGCTATCACTGCCGCACCGGCACCTGGTCCCCCCTGCCGGTTGGTATCCTTTACGCTGTCACCTCGTGGTGAGGGCCGAGGGGACAGCCGGTTGCCAGCGCCGTACCGTGGCGCTGGCAACCGGCTCAGCTGGCAAAATCGTCGAATTCGCCATCTTTGGCGCCAGCGAGGAACGCGGTCATCTCGTCGCGGGTGAAGATCAAGGCTGGGCCATTGGGATGGCGGGAGTTGCGGAGCGCAATCTCGCCACCGATCAGTGCCGCAGCCTCCACGCAGTTGCCCCTGCAACCGCTACGCGTGCTCTTGCGCCACGCCACCCCGGCCAGACCCGCAGCTGACATGCCGTTGCGAATGAGCTGTGACATAGGAACTACCCCTCCCTTACCTGATCCTGGACCCTCTTCTGCTGGGGCTCGTGCAGGTGCACGTGCAGGCAAACGATAGCGGGCGTCGTCGAGTACGTCAACTGCACGTGCACCTGACTTGATGCGCGTGTCGAGCGGCGCGGGCCGCGAGACCGCTACCACCCACCCAGCGCGTGCCGCGCGCGGCCACCCTCCTAGGCTGGGTACTCTGCAGATCCGAACCGCAGGCCCGAACCACGACGTTTGTGAGGTGCTCGATGCCTAGCAGTGCCGTCCCGCGCTCGAACGAGGTCGAGCCAGTCGTCATCGATACGAGCAAGGCGTGCATCGCCCGGGTCTACGACGCGTTCCTGAACGGCAAGGACAACTACGAGATTGACCGCGAGGTCCTCCGCCGCGTCCAGCAGGTCTCCCCGGAGGCCATGAGACTAGGGCGGGACAACCGGGACTTCCTGATCCGGGTCACCCGCTTCATCGCCAGCCAGACCGGCATCACCCAGTTCATCGACTGCGGGTCGGGACTGCCCACGGCGGAGAACACTCACCAGGTCGCCCAGCGAATCCAGCCGGATGCCCGCGTGGTGTATATCGATAACGATCCGGTGGTTCTTGCGCACGGCCGGGCGCTGATCGAGGAGAACGACCAAACGCACTTCAGTGCCGCCGACATCTTCCAGCCAGACCGGGTCATCAACGATAAAATTGTGCGCAGGTACTTTGATTTCTCCCAGCCGATCGCGCTGTTCCAGCTCGGGACGCTGCACCACTACGACGGTGAACGCAGCCCGCAAAGCATCATGGCCGAATACATCGACGCGCTGCCGTCGGGCTCCTACGTGGCGATCAGTCATTTCTTCGACCCCGAGACCGACCCTGAGCTCAGCCAGCTCGCCCGGAAGGCGGAACAGGCTTTCCTGCACAGTCCGATGGGCACCGGACGGTTTCGCACCCGTGCCGAAATAGAAGGCATGTTCCCGGGTCTGGAACTGGTCGAACCCGGTCTGGTCCGGTGCGTTGACTGGTGGCCCGACGGGCCGCACCTCAAGCCGCTGGACCCCATTCAGTACTGCATCGCCGGAGCGGTCGGGTGCAAACCCTAAGACGGTGCTAGATCTCGGCTCGCGTCTTCATGAGTAATTGCCGGGTGTCGTCCGGAGTGTGAGCGTCGACGGTCAGCCGATCGAAGACCCTGCCGTAGAGCTCGATATCGGCTCGCTTGTCCAGGTAGAGCGCGCCGCTGAGGTGCTCGATGTAGACCACGTCCGGCAGCTCTGGCTCAGCGAAGCGCAGTGTGACAAACGAGCCTTCCGCGGCGTACCCGCTGAACCGATAGGGCAGTATCTGCAGGCTCACGTGGGAGCGTTTGGTGACGTCGAGGAGATACTCGATCTGTTCCAGCAGCACCCGTCGACCACCGATCGGCCGGTGTAACACGGACTCGTCCATGACGACCCACAACTTGGGTGGCTTGGACCGGGTAATGAGCTGCTGTCGCCTCGTCCGCACCGCGACTTGGCGTTGCGCGTTCTCGTTCGTCATCGACGACCATCCGCGGCTGGCGATCGCCCGCGTGTAGTCCTCGGTCTGCAGCAGGCCGGGAACGAACTGCGTCTCCCACTCCTGGATTCGGGAAGCCGCTTCCTCCAGCCCGAGGTAATCCTCGAACCAGTCGTCCACCAGATCGTTATAACGATGCCACCAACCGGGTTCGTTGGACCGGGCGACCATCCCCAGGAAAGCCTCGCGCCTGCCGGGGTCGGTCACCCCGTACATGGTGAGCAGGTCCGCCACGTCCCGCTCCTTGAAACCGACCCTGCCGAGTTCGAGCCGGCTGATCTTCGACTCGGAACTGCGGATGGCAAAGCCGGCCTCCCCACGCGAGATTTCGGCTGCTTCCCGCAGCCGGCGCAGTCGAGTGCCCAACAGGATGCGGCGGGCGGTCGGGCTGCCAGGGGCATCAACGGTGGCCACGCTAGACCTCCAGGGTCGCCGGTTCAATCGTCGCCGGTTCAATCACTGAACGTACCTTGCGGTGGCGCACCTCGACACCGCACCCAGGGTTTACCGTGCCTATGGTTCGGACCCCCGGCACGGAGTGGTTACTAAGGGTAATAGCATGAGGAGAGATGAATGCGCGTGACGTTCACAGTGCTCGATCCGGTGGCACAGCGGCGCGCGGACGTCGTTCTGGACACCGATCCGGAGGTGACGGCGGGCCGGGTCGCTGCCGCGCTCGCCCGGCTCTTGCGGCCCGGTTCACCGGTCTTGGGCCTGTACGTCGGCGGCACCGCGGTGGATCCGCGCCTGCCGCTGCCGGCGTCGCCACTGCGTGAGGGCGCGCTGGTCAGCCTGGACGACCCGGCGGGCTGCCCGCGGCCGGAGCCGGCGGGTCTGATCGAGATCCGGGTGGTCAGCGGGCCCGACGCGGGTGGGGTGTTCCGGCTGGACCCCGGGGTCGCGCAGATCGGTGCCGATCCTGGTGTCGCGGTGGGAGTTGGGGACCCTAGCCTGCCGGCGATCGCCGTCACGGTCGTGATAGCCGCCGACGGTAGCGCCACCGTGACACCGGCAACGGACCTGGCGACCTGGATGGACGGGCAGCGGATCACCGGGTCGGTGCCGTGGCCACGGGGTGGTCAACTCGCCGTCGGCTGGAGCGTCCTGGAACTGGCTACTCCAGCGTCACCGGACGCGGCAGTGCAGCCGTCGCAGGACGGTGGCGGCCTGGACTACAACCGGCCGCCCCGGCTGCGACCACCGTCGCGGGCGACCCGGTTCCGGATCCCGCTGCCACCGACCCAAGGTGAGCGCCGGCCACTGCCCCTCCTGATGGCCGTTGCCCCACTCGTGCTGGCGGTGGCCATGGTGTTCGGGTTCCATCAGAGCAAGAGCTACCTGGTGTTCGCCCTGCTCAGCCCGGTCATGGTGATTGGGAACTACGTCACCGACCGGCGGAGTGGCCGCACGTCCTACCGGCAGCGGCGCACCGAGTACCTCCGGCGCAAGACCGCGCTGGAAGCGGAGGCCAGGGCGGCCCTGCACGCCGAGGAAGTGGCCCGCCGGGCCGAATGCCCCGACCCGGCCGCTGCGCTGCTCACCGCGGTCGGCCCGCGCAGCCGGCTGTGGGAGCGCCGCCGCGAAGACCCCGACTACCTGCTGGTGCGCCTGGGCACCGGCGATCTGCCCTCCCAGGTGGTGCTGGATGACCCGAGCCGCGAGGAGCATCGGCGGGCGGTGACCTGGACCGCGCTGGATGTGCCGGTCACGGTGGGGCTGCGCGAATCCGGTGTGCTCGGCATCGCCGGTGCGGCGCAGACGGCCCGAGCGTTGGCCCGCTGGGTGCTGGCCCAGGCGGCGGTCCTGCACAGTCCCCATGATCTCCAGATGTACCTGCTCACTGATCCTGCTGGCCGCCGGAGCTGGGAGTGGGTCCGTTGGCTGCCCCACGCCCGCCCACCCGATGCCCAGTACGCGACCGCGCTGGTCGGTACCGACGCCGACACCCTCGCCCGGCGAGTCGCCGAGCTCGGGGCGATCGTGAGCGCCCGGCGTAAGGCACTGCGCGAGTCCTCGGCGGTGACGTTCACCGACCCGGACATCATGGTCATCCTGGACGGGGCCCGGCGGCTGCGAGCAGTGCCCGGGATGATCCAGATCCTGAAGGAAGGCCCCTCCGTCGGGGTGTATGCGGTGTGCCTGGACACCGACGAACGGCTGCTGCCCGCGGAATGCCAAGCCACCGTGGTCCTCGACGCCGAGGGTGGTCTTCAAGTACGCCAAACCGGCACGGAGGCGGTCTCCAACGTGCGCCCCGAGTACGTCACCCCGGCCTGGTGCGAGCGGCTGGCCCGGGGGCTGGCCCCGCTGCGCGACATCAGCGGTGATGAGGAAGAGGCGACGCTGCCGGGCTCCTGCCGGTTGCTGGATTTGCTGGCGTTGGAACCGCCGACCCCTGAGGCGATCACGGCCCGCTGGGCGGTGCGCGCTCGGAGCACCGAGGCGCTCATCGGGGCCGGTCTGGATGGTCCGTACGCGATCGACCTGCGCCGGGACGGGCCGCACGGGTTGGTTGCCGGCACCACCGGGGCGGGCAAGTCCGAGCTGTTGCAGACCCTGGTTGCCTCGCTCGCGGTGGCCAACCGGCCCGACGCGATGGTGTTCGTCCTAGTGGATTACAAGGGCGGCAGCGCGTTCAAGGACTGCGTGCACTTGCCACACACCGCCGGCATGGTCACCGATCTGGACTCGCACCTGGTCGAGCGGGCCCTGGAGTCGATCTCGGCCGAACTGCGCCGCCGGGAGCGGCTGCTCGCCGACGCCGGCGCGCCCGATATCGAGGCCTACCTGCTGGTGGCCGGGGCCAATCCGGCGTTGCCCCCGCTGCCCCGGCTGCTGATCGTGATCGACGAGTTCGCCTCGCTGGTCCGCGAGCTGCCGGACTTCGTCACCGGCCTGGTGGATCTGGCCCGCCGCGGCCGGTCGCTGGGTATCCACCTGATCCTGGCTACCCAGCGGCCCAGCGGGGTGGTCTCGCCGGAAATCCGGGCGAACACCGATCTGCGGATCGCGCTGCGGGTCACCGACGCCGTCGAGTCCACCGACGTGATCGACGCCCCCGACGCGGCCCGGATCACCAAAGCCACCCCGGGCCGCGCCTACGTCCGCTGCGGGGCCAGCTCGCTGGTCCCGGTGCAGGCCGGTCGGGTCGGTGGCCGCCGTCCCGGCAGCAGCGGGCGCCTCGGATTGCCCGAGCCGTGGGTGGCCACGCTGGATCCGGGCAGGCTCGGCCAGCCACCACCCGCACCACCTCAGCACGCGGTGGCCGACGAGGAGGTCACCGACTTGGCCGTCCTCGTGGAGGCGATCAGCAAAGCCACCCAGGCCTTGGGCATCCCGGCCCAGCCCAGGCCGTGGTTGCCGGCGCTGCCCGAGCAGCTCACCCTGGACCAGCTACCCCTCCCGGTGCCCATGCCCGGCGGCCTGGCCCCGATCCCCTACGCGCTCGACGACCTGCCCGCCCAGCAGCAACAACGCCCGGCATACCTGGATCTGAGCACCTTCGGTCACCTGTTCGCGATCGGTGGCCCGCGCAGTGGGCGTTCCCAGATCCTGCGGACCATCGCGGGTTCGATCGGCCGGATCCACTCCGCCGCGGACGTGCACCTCTACGGGATCGACTGTGGCAACGGCGCGCTGCTGGCGCTCACCGAGCTGCCGCACTGCGGTGCGGTGGTGCGCAACACCCAGACCGAGCGGGCAGTCCGGTTGATCCGGCGGCTGGGTGTGGAGATGCAGCGCCGGATCGAGCTGCTCGCCGGATCCGGCTTCGCCGACGTCACCGAGCAGCGGGCCGCGGTGTTGCCGCCGCAGCGGTTGTCCCACCTGGTGGTGTTGATCGACCGGTGGGAGTCGTTCACGATCTCCCTGGGCGAGGTGGACAACGGCGCGCTCACCGAGGAGGTCCAGCGCATCCTGCGGGAGGGCGCCAGCGTCGGGCTGCACCTGGTGATCACGGGGGACCGTTCGTTGCTGTCCGGGCGGATGTCCACGCTGACCGAGGCCAAGCTGGTGTTCCGGTTACCGGACCGCGGTGACTTCTCCCTGATCGGGATCAATCCGCGCAAGGTCGCCGAGACGATGCCTCCAGGCCGGGCTCTGCGGGCCGAATCCGGGGTGGAGACCCAGGTCGCGCTGCTCACCCCCGACGCGAGCGGCCAGGGTCAGGCCGCCGCGCTTGCCCGGATCGCTGCCTGGGCGAGTGAGCGGGACGCCGGCCTGCCGGTGGGGCTGCGACCGTTCCGGGTGGACGCGCTGCCGGCCCGGGTGAGCTTCGAGCAGGCCTGGGCGCTACGGGACCCAGCCGGGTCCCCCGGGTCTGTCGAGCCGCTGTGGGCGCTGGTCGGGGTCGGCGGGGACACGCTGCGCGCCTACGGGCCGGATCTGGCCACCGGCACGCCCGCCTTCGTGGTGGCCGGGCCACCGAACTCCGGGCGCAGCACCGTGCTGGTGTCCATGGCCCGCGCCCTGCTGCGCGCCGGTGCCGGCGTCATCGCGGTCACCCCCCGCCCCTCACCGCTACGGGGGCTGGCCGAGCCTGGCGTCACCGTGCTGACCGGCCCCGAGCTGACCGCCGCTGATCTGGACGCCGCCCTGGCCGCTGCTCCACCGCGGGCTGTCGTGCTCATCGACGACGCCGAGCTGCTGCGGGACTGCCCGGCCGAAGACGTGCTGCTCAGGTTGCTGCGCGCGGGAGCCGGGTCGGGCCGGGCGCTGGTGATCGCCGGTGACGCCGAGGGCGTCTGCGCCGGGTTCTCCGGCTGGCAGGTGGAGCTGAAGAAGGCCCGCCGCGGGCTGCTGCTCGCCCCGCAGGCCATCACCGAAGGCGACCTGATCGGCCTCCGGCTGCCGCGCAGCCTGCTGGGCCAACCGGTCCACCCCGGTCGCGGCCTGCTGCACCTCGGCGACGGCGAACCCCGCGTCGTCCAGGTCCCGCTCGCGGTCGAGTGAATCAGTCCCGGTTGCCGTTGGTCTCGTCTGCGGTGACCCAGTGCAGCGCCCCGGCGATGGCGTCGAACAGCTCCAGCAGTGGCTGACGCAAGGGCAGCATCGGGGTGGCGAACGCCAACTGCACCAGACCCGCCCCGTCGGGGCGTTCGAGCCAGTAGTCGGCGACCAGGGACGGCGTGGGCTCAGCACCCGCGAGCTCGGCGGGCACCTCGTGGACCCGGCGCAGCACCCTGCCCGCGGCGACCTTCCCGACCTCGAGGGCGAAGCCCTGGAACGCTTCCTGGAGGCCCACCAGCAGGGACCCGTCGCCGGGCGTGCTATCCGGGCTGGCCGGAACGTCGATCCAGTGCACCACCAGCGAGGCCGGAACCGGGACGTCGCCGACCCGCTGCAGGCTCAGCGCCATCAGCCGCCCATCGGAGTCCGCGGCCGTCTCGGCTTGAGCCAGCAGCTGCCGGCGGGCATCGGCGCGCAGCAGCGGCTGGTCATCAATACCGGCGAACTGGCGCTCGAGGAGCCGCTCGACCGAGCGCGCCCGCGCCTGCGGCGGCTGCAGCGGGATCACCCACCAGTGATCGGGCAACACCACCCGCACGTCCACCACCGAGGCCGCGCTCACCTCAGCCACGGCGGCCGGCCTTGCGCTTCTTCGACCGTCGCCCCAGCTGGAGCGTGTCAACAAAAGCCGCCAATCCTACCACCACCGAAACCACACCCAGCACATACAGCCAGACGGGAGCTCCGGAGCCGTCTATGATCAGCGCGGTGAACCCCACGACGGGAAGAATTCCCGCATATGCCGGGAGCCAGTCCTCAGCTTCTGGCACGTAACGCTCTTGGCCCCGGCGAACAACCATGATCCGCGGCAGCCAGTAGCCGGCGAGCACACCAATGATCGCAAAGGCGAAGAAACTACTGAGCCACCCGATCGCCACCAGGAACCAGTAGTCGGCCAGAGACCCACGGAGGTTCGAGGACACCAACGCGCTCAGAAAGAGGGCGAGCCCGACGAGCAGCAACAACGGGATACCGGGAATGCCAAACCGATATCCCGCCCTGGCGAGACGGGCAACGACGGGTCGATGGCCTGTCATTTGGGTGGCTCCTCCAAAGTGACGCGCAAGGTGTCGAGCACGGCGGCCGCATCGGCGGCGAGTTCCTCGCCCCGGTCGAGGGCGAAGGTGACGAACGTCAGCTCCAGGGCGTCGGAGCACCCGGGTGGGAACACGGTGTAGATGACGTTCTCCTGCAGCGTCTTACGCCACGGGAACCAAGGGGAGTCCCGCCGGGCGATCACCTCACGCACCAGCAGCGCCGGCCCAGCCGGAACCTCCACCTCGTCCACCTGGCGGTTGAAGACGGTATGCCCGCTGCGCCGGTCCGGGTCGATCAGACCGCGGTAGTAGCAGCGGTCGAGTGGCCGGCCTTCGTCCGGAAGTACCCAGTCCACCGTCATCAGGCCGGCGATGTCGGGTACCGACCGGTCGGGCACCCACGCCCCGAGCAGCAGGTGCAGATCGGCGATCAGCTCGGGATGGGTGCGCTCCAACTTCGCTGCCAGCGTCACCCGGACCGCCTCGCCGTCGCAGAGCAACGCGGCAGTGTCCTGCGTCCATCCCGGGTCGCCTTCGACCACGGGGAGCGACGCCCACGTGTCGGGGGCGGACAGCTCGTACGACCCAAGGGGCGCCAGTTTGTTCACGGGCGAACTCCAGCTCTGAGGGGCTGATGGGCGTTTGGTAGGTGGGGCTGCTCGGCAGCGGACGGGGAGGACATGAGCTTCACGGCGTTGTGAGTGGTGTCGTACACGCCGTACCCAGCGGCACCGACGAAGGTGCCGTACTGGATGCGGAGCTGCCGCAGGTGGGGGGCGACCTCGTCGCTGGCCCGGACCGCAGCGTGAACCTTGTTGATCTCCTGGAGATCTGCGGCGGCGGTGTGTTCTCCGAAGAACTGCAGGAGATTAGACGGTCCACCCTGGCGAGCCTGTTGCAACGCATCACCCCAGTCCGCATGGCGCAAGGTGCGGACGTTGTCGGCGAACTCGCCGGGCATGGCGCGCCAGCTGCGCGCGATGCTGCTGGCCGACGGGAAGAAGCCCTGCTCCAGCGACCGCTGCACAGCAGTACGGGCCAGGCGGCGGCCCAGCGGGTTGGCCGTGCCCAGCATCGACCTGATGGCCGTCATCGAATTACTTGACCCCGGCAGCCCCGCCGCGACCCGCACCGCCACGGAACGCGCCGCCAGCCGACCCGCCGCCAGGCGGGATGCACCACGCACCCCCAGCGCCGACACCCGCAGCGCGCCGATCGCGGCCCGGCCGACGCCGAAGGACAGCACTCCGAGCGCCGACCACGCGACATCCGACCACTCGCCCTCGCCGGTGGCGGCCAGCGCGATGTTGCCCAGCAACGACACCAGCGAAGTGAGCAGCGCCACCGTGCCGAGAATCGCGGCCAGGGCCTGCCCGACGACCGGGATCCAGCCTACGAGCAGCGCCAGCACTCCCGCGACCACAGCGACGGCATCCGCGGCCTTCACGATCACTTTTACGATCTTGGCGCCCCAGTCGTCCCACCAACTGTCGTTGAGGTCCCCGGAGTCCTTGACGTCCTCCACCAGGCTCATCGCGCGCCGCGCGGCCGCGTCACGGCACTCCGTGGCCCGGCTCAGCCGGCGTCGGGCCGCCGCAAGGTCATCCCGGGCGGCGTCGGCCGCCGTGAGCGCACGGCGGTGATCCCCCTGATCGGCGATGGTATCGGTACCCGTGGGAGCGGCGGAGATCCGAGCCTGGGCGGCATGGGCGAGCCGGTTGGCGGTGGTCAAGTCGTCCTCGGCGCGCCTCGCCTGCACCAACGCGGCGGCTGACTCGGACTGCGCGTCGCGTAACTCCGGTGCATAACCGGTCAGTGCTCGGCCGACACCGTCGTAGCGCTCGTGTGCTCGGCTGATGTCGTCTGCGACCTCGCGCGCCCGGTCGCGGAACGCCTCCACCGCCTCGCTGCGCATGTCCTGGTGCTCGGCGATCCGGCGCAGCTTTCTCGCCGCCTCGCTGATCGCCGCAGCGACTCGCTGGTAGTGCCGGCCCAGCTGCTCAACCCGGTCAGGCTCACCCGGCACCGGGTCACTGCCCGCCAGCGGGGACCAGTCGACCGGGCGGCGGCTCACGTGTCTGCCCGCAGTGCGGCGGCGAACTCCTTGTCCAGCTCCTCGAACGCCTCGCCCACCGTGGTCGCCGACTTGGCGAGCATGCCAATCTTCCCGACCATCTTCGCCCGGCGATCGTCCCAGTTGTGCGCGAAGAAGCGGACCGCATCAGCGAGGCCGCGATGCCCGACCGCCTCAGCCGCATCATCGCTGTTCGCGTTGGCCTGCTGGAACTCCTCCGCGACGGCACGCAGCTGCTTCCCTGCCGTGCGCAGCAAGGCGGTGTCGACCCGCAAGGTGTCCATCTACGCTCCGTTGACGTCAGCGATCGCCAAGGTTATCCACGTCCAGACCCGGTGGACTTTGCGCGGGCCGTCCCAGTGGATGTCGGCGCTGGGGACGTTGGCGCTGTGGATGTCGGCGCCTTGGGTGCTGATGCGCTGCCGGTGGACTCCGTGGCGGGTGCCGTGACGCCGTCACACAGCGGCAGCCCGGTGACGGGCTTGTCGTCGCTCGGCGCGCTTTTCAGGAACACTACCGGGACCCACAACGCCTGACCACCGAGGAAGGCCGCTAGCTGCGCCCACCAGTGGTTCGCGCGGTTACCCACCGAGTACTTCGACCCATCTGACTGGCACAGGAACCATCGATCATGACCGGCGGACTCGGTGTAACGAGATTCTTTCGTTTTGGCCAGGTAGACGGGCGCGTCGCTGGTGAGGGTGCAAGCGTAGTAATTGCCGGTGCTCTTGGTGCAACCGCCGCCCCGATCAGCCTTCAACAACGTGACCCGGGTTGACTTGGGTGTGGGGGGAGCGGAGCCATCCGGCGAATCGAACGTGACCTGCGGGTCCTGGGGAGGTGCGGGGGCGCTCAGGCTCGGCGTCTCGATCGGCTGGGTGCCGGTACCCCCACCCGCGCCATCCGGATTGCCGCTCGGGGGAGTTACTGGTTCCGGGTTACTTGGTGGACCAGCGAGGGGAGCGGCTGGGCTCCTCGGGGCATCGGCCGGGGGGCGGGCCGGCGGCCGCCGCGTGTCGTCGCCAGTGGCCGGTGGCGGCTCTGGCTGAGTCGGCGGCTGAGCCGGTGACTGGGCCGGTGCGCTTTCCCGGTCTGGTGTGGCAGTCGCATCCTGCTGGGCTTCCGCGTTGCCCGGTGCGCTGCTTCGAGGGGCCGGTGGCGCGGCCATGGCGTTCTCCGGACGCTGATGCTTGCCCGTCGAGACGACGACGATGACGGACAGGATGAGCCCGACGGCCGCGACCGCCGAGACGATCGGCCACAGGAACGCCCGCGAGGGGTGACGGGGCTCATCGGCGAGGTCGGCACCGACGGACAGCGACCGTTCCGGCCGGCTGCGTCCCCGGCTGTCCGTCATCAGCTCGCGGTAGCCGCCCTCGTCCTCGTCCGGCTGGCCCGCGCCCCGGATCTCCCACCAGCGACCACCTGCACCGTGCGGGTCGTTGCTCATCCGCTCATCGCTCTCTTCCCCAGAAGGGCTCTCCCCTGCTCAACGCGCCCGTGCCGGCCCAGACACGCGACCGGACACGTCAGGGCTAAGCCCGCACCGAGCGGGCGACCAGCCAGCTGTAGGCGACGTGCTCACAGATCTTCGCCACATCCGGGCGGAGAGGTTGCACCGCATTACCGCTGCGCCCGCTCCAACGCCCGCTCGAGGTAGGCGTATATCGAGCGGAAGTACTCGTAGAAATTTGCCCAGCGATCGATCTCCTCCCCCGCCAGCCATAAAATTGCGTGACCCACAGTGCGTGGGTGTCAATGGTCTCAGTGCCCACTGCGATCAGCTCGAGATCAGTTCGAAGAGGAAAGTCTGGAGGCGGAACAGGCCCGTCTTTGAAATGGTATCGAGCAGCTGTTGGCCTCTGTCCCACCAGTCGTTGGCATAGGTCAGAAACTCCCGATGAAACGGGTCGAGTGGATGCCTGAGCCGGCGCTCGGCCTGTACCAGCTGCTCAGGCTTTGCTCCAACATGCGGCGCTGTCATCGGATAGACCTGGGGCTCGATCCGTCCCAACTGCATGCGCAACTGGGCCATGAAGGTTTGTACCCTTCCTGTCCTGTCTATTGGATGCCTCCCGCAGCTCACCCCTTGTTGACACCCGTCCGGTGGGTGAGAGCAAGTCCCTGTCCCGAGCTTGGTTGACGGAATTGACGCAGCGCCGCAGCTGCTCATGTTCTTCGGGCGTCCAGTTGCTGTGGGGCCGGAGGACAACTAGCCGCAACGTCTCACCAGTGGTTTCGGTACGGTGGGCATGCGTTTCCAGCCGCGTGGCGGCCATGTCGAGCTGGGTGTAGTCAGCTTTTAGCGCCACGGCGGGCGGCACCGCCGTATCTGATACCACTCCGGAGGTGTCCTTGACCGAGTCGGTCAACGAGCTCGCGAAGTCGTTCGGGTCACCCGCTGAGTGACGCAGCTCGTCCTCGTCAATCTGTGGTACCCTCCAGCCCCGTCCCGCTACCGACGGCGACCATACCCCCGCCCTGCCCGGCCTGAGGGTGAGGTTCATATCATGCCGACGCCGAGGTCACGCTAGGCAGACGCCGTACCGGAAATCCATGGTGGACCGTGGAGCCCAGCGACTGTGTGACAGACAGTAATCCCTGACGGGCAGTGAGGAGAACATCAGCATGGCGAACGTCAATGTCACCTACGAGGAGATGCGGGCCGCCGGCAACCGACTCCAGGCCGGCAAGAACGACATCGATAGCCGCCTGAACCAGCTCAAGCATCAGGTTGACCAGCTGGTCGGGGGCGGATACGTCACCGACGTGTCGAGTAAGCAGTTCCAGCAGTCCTACGACGAGTTCACCAGGGGCGCCCGCCAGACAATCGAGGGCTTGGAGGGCATGAACACCTACCTGCAGAGGGCGGCCGACGCGTTCCAGCACACCGACCAGCAGCTCTCCCAGCAGTTGCACCGTTAGAGCTGGCGGCAGGCGTTAATCATTTGCGTTTTGCGCAGCTGTCACTCGATCGTGGACGAGTCGGGGGTGCGCACCTACCGTTGCAGGGGGGTCGCCCTTGCGGATGCGCCCCCACCGGCGGGCTGAGCGAGTAATGGAGGCAGCGTCATGGCGGTGACCGCGCGCTCGACACCGGCGGAGGGACCGACACCGGCGGAAGGGCGTCTGCGCAGGGACGTCGGCAAGGTCAGCTTGCTGTTCGCCGGGGTCGGCTCGATCATCGGGTCTGGCTGGCTGTTCAGCGCGCTGCGCGCGGCGCATATCGCGGGACCGGCTTCGATCATCTCGTGGGCGATCGCGACCGTGATGATCGTGCTGATCGGGTTGTGCTTCGCCGAGCTGGGCACGATGTTTCCCATCTCTGGGGGGGTGGTGCGGTTCCCGCACCTGTCTTTCGGGTCCTTCGCCAGCTACACGCTGGGGTGGATCACCTGGCTGGCGGCGGTGGCCGTACCGCCCATCGAGGTGGAGGCCGCGCTGCAGTACGCCACCAAGTACCTGCCGCTGACCACCAAACACATCGTTGCGGGCACACCGACGTACACGCTGACCGGTCTCGGTGGGGCGTTCGCCATCGCCGGGATGGTGGTGTTCGTCATTCTGAACTACATCGGCGTCAAGTATTTCGCACAGATCAACAATGCTGCGGTCTGGTGGAAGCTAGCGATGATCTTCCTAGTGATCGTGGCGTTCCTGGCGACGGTGTTCCACAGCGAGAACTTCCACTCCTACGGGTTCTTGTCCCAGGGCTGGGGCGGTGTGTTCGAAGCCATCCCGACCGCCGGCATCGTGTTCTCCTTCCTCGGTTTCCGGCAGGGCGTCGAGCTGGCGGGCGAGACGAAGAACCCCAAAGTCAACGTCCCGTTCGCCATTATCGGGTCGGTGTTGCTGTGCGGGATCATCTACATCCTGCTGGAGGTCGCCTTCCTCGGCGCGGTGCGGCCCTCGGACCTGCTGAGCTCGCACGGCTGGGCGGAGCTGGCGTTCGCCGGTGACTTCGGCCCGCTGGCGGCCATCGCCACCATCCTCGGTCTGGGTTGGCTGGCGACGCTGCTCTACATCGACGCCGTGATCTCCCCAGCGGACACCGGATTTGCCTATACCGCGGTCACCACCCGGGTCTCCTATGCAATGGGCAAGAACCGCAACGCTCCGCAGTCGCTGACGAGGACCAACAAGCACGGCATTCCCTGGGTCAGCCTCGTCGTCACCTTCGTCGTCGGCCTGATCTTCTTCTTGCCCTTCCCCAGCTGGCAGTCGCTGGTCAGCTTCATCACCGCGGCAACGGTGCTGTCCTTCGGCAGCGGGCCCCTGGTGCTGGCGGCGATGCGCAGGCAGCTGCCCGACCACGAGCGACCGTTCAAACTGCCCGGCGGCGACATCATTCCCTTCCTCGCGTTCTACTCCTCGAATATGATCATCTTTTGGGCCGGCTGGACCACCAATCTCAAGATCGGGGTCAGCATAGGGATCGGGTTCGTGCTGTGGCCGATCTTCCACTACAGCAGCAAGGGCCGAGCGCCGGCGCTGGACTGGAAGGCGGGCGCGAGCTGGCTGCTGCCGTGGCTCATCGGCGACGGGGTGATCAGCTACCTCAGCAGGTACGACGGCATCGGCCTGATCGGTACTGGCTGGGGCTTCCTGGTCAACCTGATCTGGTCCGCGATCATTTACGCGGTTGCGCTGGCGGTCCGGTTCCCGCCGGACCGGGTCGCCGAACAGGTCGCTGAGACCACCGTCGAGGCTGCCGAGGAGGAGCTGGAACTGCGCGAGGCGTGAACCATCAGTAAAAACTTGACACCCTTTAGGGGTACGGTGTTCACTCTTTTGTGCAGCACCTCGTTCGGTGAGGCGTCTGTACGGACACAGGCCACTGACCCTCCAGTGTCGAGAGACGCTCTGCGGTCAGGACAGGTCTCCCCGGCCTAAGGGGTGACCCCAAGTGGCTTCCCGCCCCGTGAGGGTGGGGGTACGCCGTGCAGTGCCAAAGCTCTGACGAGGGGGTGTCTGAGCCCGGCTCGCCTGTTTCCCGGCGCGGGCATCCTCGCTGCGCCAGCGGTGATTGGCGGCACCCGCAGGTGTCCTGGCGTGAGGAGGTGAGAGATGAGTACCGACGAGAGTCCACGGAGTACCGACGACGGCAGTCCGTCAAGTTCCGACGATGACAGTAACCCCCGGCTAAATCCCCGGCTAAGTCACCAGCTAAGTCCCCGGCTAAGCCGGCCGTCCGGTTCCTCATGTCCACCCGGCCCGCTTCCTGAGCACTGACTGCTCTGCACGACGCCGTACCGGCCCGTCCGGTTGCTCGGCGTGTTCGGCGCGGGCTCTCAACCCCTGGGCGCTCCCCGGGTGCTGCCTGCCGTCCCCGGTGCGCCCTCTGTCGTGAAGGGAACACTCCCATGACCAGCATCATCGACATCAGGGAAACGACTGCGCCGCCGGGAACCGACAAGGTACCTGACGCGGTGCTCGACGAGGCCCACCTGGGGGACATCCGCGGCGCTCTGGGCACCATCCGCCAGGGTGATGATGGCGCCAGGCTCCGCCTGTCGGCAAAACTGAAGACCCTGGTCGCGATCGTTGGGCCGGGGCTGATCGTGATGGTGGGGGACAACGACGCCGGGGCGTTTGCCACCTACACCCAGGCCGGGCAGAACTATGGCACCTCGCTGCTGTGGACGTTGTTGTTGCTGGTTCCGGTGCTGTATGTGAACCAGGAGATGGTGGTGCGGTTGGGCGCGGTGACCGGGGTCGGGCACGCCCGGTTGATCCTGGAACGTTTCGGGCGCTTCTGGGGCGCGTTTAGTGTGATCGATCTGTTCCTGCTCAACGCGTTGACCATCGTGACGGAGTTCATCGGGATCAGCCTGGGGCTGTCGTATCTGGGTCTGCCCCAGCTGCCGGGGGTGCTGATCTCCGTATTGGTGGTGATCGCCGCGGCGTCGACGGGGAGTTTCCGGCGCTTCGAGCAGGTCTGCCTGGCGCTGGTGGTGGGTTCGCTGCTGCTGGTGCCGATCCTGGTGATGGCGCACCCTCCGCTGGGCCAGATCGTGCACCATGTCGTGGTGCCCGGCCTGCCAGGCGGGGCGGAGCTGTCCACGGTGATGCTGCTGATCATCGGGATCGTGGGGACCACGGTGGCGCCCTGGCAGCTGTTCTTCCAGCAGTCCTACCTGATCGACAAGCGGATCACCCCGAGGTTCATCGGTTACGAGAAGGCCGACCTGTGGATCGGCATCGTCATCGTCGTCATCGGCGGGATCGCAATGATGGCCTTTTCCGCGGCCGCGTTCGCCGGTACCCCCGCCGCGGGCCAGTTCAGCGACGCCGGTGGGGTCGCCGTCGGCCTGGGCAGCTATGTCAACCGGGTCGCCGGGATCCTCTTCGCGATGGCGTTGATCGACGCCTCCATCATCGGTGCCGCGGCGGTGAGCCTGTCCACCTCCTACGCGGTCGGTGACGTGCTCGGACTGCGGCATTCGCTGCACCGCAGGCCGTCGGCGGCCAAGGGCTTCTACGCGATCTTCACTGCCCTGCTGGTCGGCGCGGCGGTAATTGTGATCATCCCGGGTAGCCCGCTCGGGCTGTTGACCGAAGGCGTGCAGACCCTGGCCGGAGTGTTGCTGCCCTCGGCGACGGTGTTCCTGCTGCTGCTGTGCAACGATCGGGACGTCCTGGGCCCCTGGGTGAATGGCTGGAAGATGAACACCTTCACCTCTGCGGTGATCGCCGTGTTGGTGATGCTCTCGATCGTGCTCACCGCGAGCGTGCTGTTCCCCACCATCACTTCCACCGAGATCCTCATCATCCTCGCCCTCGGCGCCGGCCTGAGCGTCGTGGCCGGGCTATCCCTGATGATCTGTCGCTGGCGTGCGCGGGCCCGGCTCGCCACTCAGCCTGTCCCCGGGGCAGGGGCCAGGACCGTGGACACCGGCCCGCGCACCTCGTGGCGGATGCCGCCGCTGGCGATGCTGACCCGGCCCACGCTGAGCGCCGGGCGGCGGCTGGGGCTGATCGTGCTGCGCGGCTACCTGGTGATCGCCGCGAGCATGGTCATCGTGCGGGTCGTTCAACTCGCCGCTGGCGGCTGAGCACCCGCCTCACACCAGAAGGGGGCACCTGATGACAACGTTGGACATGGGGCTGCGGCTGGTCACTGGTCTGGGGCTGGGTGCGGTGATCGGGATGGAACGCCAGTGGCGAGCCCGTGGCGCGGGGCTGCGGACCAACGCGCTGGTGGCCACCGGCTCGGTCCTGTTCGTGCTGCTCTCCAACTACGGGTTCGACTCTGGCTTGCTCGGCGGTGGCCGCATCGAGGCCGACCCCACCCGGGTGGCCGCCCAGATCGTGTCGGGGATCGGGTTCCTCGGCGCCGGGGTGATCCTGCGCGACGGTCTCAACATCCGTGGGCTCAACACCGCCGCCAGCCTCTGGTGCTCCGCCGCGGTCGGGGCGCTGGCCGGTGCCGGGATGTATTCCATCGCCGCGCTGGGCACCGCCGCGGTGATCATCGCGAACGTGGTGTTGCGGCCGCTGGGACGCCGGATCGACCGCCACCCCACCGGCGGTGACGAGCTCACCGTCGGTTACCGTTTCGAGGCTGTCTGCGCCGAGCCGGCCGAGGCCCACATCCGCGCCCTGGTCGTCCAAGCCCTCAGCGGCACCACGTTCCAACTCCGCGGCATCCGCAGCTACAACACCGACTCAGACCGCCAGGTCAGCGTCGTCGCCGAACTCACCGCCGAGCACCGCAACGACAGCCAACTCGAACAAGCCGTCAGCCGGCTCAGCCTCGAACCCGCCGTCACCGCCGTCACCTGGACCGTGAACACCGACCCCGACAACTCACTGGGCGGAGCAACCACCACCAGGAACTAGAACGACCGATGGTGTACAGATTCTGTCATGGCCGACGGTTCGGTTGTCACGACCGTGATCTCTACGGTCGGAGCACTTTTTGGGGCTCTCGGTGGAGTCGCCTTGACCAACTGGGTCAACATTCGCCGTGAGCAGGCCCAGGCCGATCGCCAACAAGCCCTGGCTGATCGACAACGAAAAGATCAGCAGACGTAGACCCGCCGACTAGCCTACGTTGACTTGCTGGGAACGGCCCGCCAGCTCAGGGCCGAGATCGAGATTGCCGGCCAGCAGTCTTGGAAGGACATGGATGTCAGGCTTGGCACCATTCGGCAGCATGCGGTGTCCATTGGCGTGCATGCATCACGTGCCGCACTACTGTCATCAAAAACGGCCCCAGAAACGGTTCAGGCCGCCGGTGCGCTCGAGTTAGCCGCGAGGCGGCTGACCGCCGCCACAACCGCCCACACCGAACTGCGCTACCAAGATGAACAGTGCCTCGGCGGGAAAATCACCCTCCCGGCTGACTTCACAGAATTCGATGAGTGCATCGAGCGCTTCTCTCGTGCGGCGGCCCAGGACAGCGAAGAGTGAACCGTGTTCTGTTCTCACCGGAGCCCGAGGGCCGCCTCGCGCTGATGGGGCGGCAGCGCGGGGTTGGTAGCGGCGAGTGCTCGGTCGATCCGGTTTGCAGCCATAGCTGAGTCGCCGACCTGCGCTGCGACCCGCGCCGCGTACAGCAGCACCGGTCCGCTGTGTGGAGCTTCGGTGAGGGCGGTGTTGATTTCTTGGTCCGCCGCACTAAGGTCGCCCCGCATCGCCAGTGCGAGGCCGTAAGCAGCCTGGCTGGAGGGCCGATGCTGTCGGTGCCGGCTTACCCGGTCCAGATCGCGAAGCGCGCTCTCCGCAGGGTCCGCCATGCCCAGGCTCCCACCGCCGGGTGGGCCAGCACGGTGTCCACGTCGTCGCCGCCCTGCTCCTGGATGGCGGCGAGCAGGTCGTAGGCGCGGCGGGCGGGCGCGGCCTGCGGATGTCCCAAGGCCTCGGCAGCGTCCACGACGCCGCGCAGGAGCAGCATCTGCTTGCTGTGCTGCGCCGCGACGAGGTGCGCCAAGGCCCGAACCCCGCCATCGCCGGCGGCGAGCGCGCCGAATACGTCATCGGGCAGGCGGTGCGAACAGAGGGTCATCGCCGTCCTGCCACCCGGGTGGCGATGCCCGCCACCATGGCCTGCCGAATGTGCGTGATGAGACGAAACAGGTCGGGGCAGTACACCGACGGGTTGGCGAATCCGCTGCCAGACCGGTACCGGTGCGGGTAAAGACCGCCGCCGCAGACTTGGCGGATGCGACAGCTGCGGCATTCGGTAGCCAGCGCCTTGACGCCGATCTGCCGGGCCACCACCGAGGGAAGCAGCAGAGCAGCGTCGAACGGATCACGGGTGACGTGCAGGCCGGTCCACGGGGCGCCGTGATAGGCCGACTTCAGCATGTCAGACTGCTCGATGCTGCCATCCGTCTCGATGACGAGCACGCTCACCGGGGACAGGCCCACCGCCTCGGTGGCCGAGGCCCCACCCACCAGCAGATACATGATTTCCTCGAACAGCCGGATGCGGGTCTCCTGGCGAGGCGCGTCGAACCACCGGTCGAACACGGCAATCAGCCAGTCCGCATAGGGAGTCTTCGGCGAACCAGGAACCCGCTCCGGCGGCGGAGTCGTCCACGTGCCATGCGGCAGCAGCAGGTCAATCATCGGTGGGTTGACCTGCAGCAACGCTTCGTAGGTGGCCACTGGGTCGTTGCGGACGTCGATCGTGCAGAGCAGGCCGCCGAACACATGCCGGTACGGCCCGGCGGCCAGGCGCTCCAGCGCCGCCACGACCGCCGGGTAGCTGCCCCGCCCGTTTCGGTACCGCCGGTGCCGGTCATGTGCTGCGGCGTCACCGTCGAGGCTCACTCCCACCCGGATGTTCAGAGTGTCGAAGAGTCGCAGATACTCAGCGTCCAGGCCGACTCCATTGGTTTGCAGGCTGACATCGACCCGCACCCGGGGGCCGGCCGCCTCCCGGACCGCGGTCACCACGTGGGCGATCAGGTCGGGACCGGCCAGCAATGGCTCGCCGCCGTGCAGGATGAGCGTGACGTGCGCGAGGCTGTGGGCGTGGATGTGTTCGGCGATCCGCGTCGCGGCCTGGTCGGCGATGGCCCATGGCATCCGGCGCGGCCGCAGGCGCCAGGTCTGGTCTGCCAGCTCGTACATGTGCAGTAGTCACACGCAAGATCGCACCTGCTGTGGATTTTGAGGACGAACTCCCGGAACGGAGTGGGTTCCCAGCCCTCCGCGTGCAACGTGTGGACGTCGAGCGTTGCGGGCCATTCAAGCTCGGGTGCTGGCAACGTCGGCTTAAGATTCACTTCCCGGTCATGGTTTGTCGGCACGATTAATCAGCCCCAGTTGGGAAAAACGGGCGCGGCGTTGAGCCAGCCTAGGACTTTACCGTGCGACCCGGGCGCGGTGCCGCAGCGCTGCATTGGACCAGCGGGCGGAACGTGGGCAACGGCCAGCGGTGGTTGCTGTTGGGATGGTCGTACCAGACGTACTGCTCGGTGGGGGTCACGGTGATCCCGAAACGGTCGTAGTGAGGTCGCCCTGCCTGCTGCCAGAACGTGATGGCCTCCTGCACGCGGTCCCAGAGCCGGCGGGGGCCGCCTTGCCGGACGGGGAAACCGTCCCCTTTCGGGGTATGCCAGACCTGGGCGAGGGACCCATCGGGCGCGTCAAGCTGGGTGCCGCGTTGACCGTCCGCACCCCTGGCGGGCCCGAGGGTCACCTCCGGGAGGTGCCATTGCGTGATGAAGCTGATATGGCCGTCCCGGCGCAGCAGGGTCGGGTCCACGGTGCTGATCGACTCGCTCATGTCCTCCGGCAGAGCGGCCGCCGGCCGGATCGAGAAGAAGGTTTCCGGCCCGGGTCGCATGATCATAAAGCTGAGGTAGCTGGGGAGGAATCGGCCGGTGGCGGTGCCGTCACCGGCCACTCTCAGCCGGACCACGGTGCCGCCCAGCGGGCCGTGCACATCGGCCATGATGATCCCCCCGGGCACCACCTGCTCCAGCCAGGTCAGCGGGATGGCCGGCACCGCGCAGGTGGCGATGATCCGGTCGTAGGGGGCCGTCGGTGAGGTCCAGAGCTTGCAGCATGGTCAGCATCAGCGAGGGCATGGTGGAGGAGCTGGTGTACCAGCCAGCTTTCCGGCCTGGCACGGGGACCATCTTGGTTACCAGGGTCTGGTCGCGGTACACGGCGTCCAGCCACTGGCTCCGGTGCTGCTCCTCGGCGGCGCTGATCAGCGGCCCAGCACCGTGGTCGAGGTAGTAACACGGCACGTAGGGGTGCCGCCAGGTGCGCCGGAACGCCTGCTCCCACTGCGGGCTGCGCAGCGTCCCGTCCGCCGTGAACTGCTCGGCCAGCTGAGCCAGCCGGGACCGCGCGTAGTCCTGCTCCTCGGGGGTCAGCTCGGTCACCTCGCTGCGCACCGTGCGGCTCCGTTCGCCAGGAGGTCGGCCAGCACCGCGGTGATCGGCAACCCCAGTGCCTCCTCTAACCACCCGTACTGGCCGGCCGGTTGCACTCGAACATGACCCAGTCACCGCTGGGCGTGATAGCGAAGTCGAACGCCCCGAACGACAGACCGAAGACTCGCAAGAATGCGAGCATCCCGGTGGTGACCGACTCAGGTGGCTCGATTATCGAGTAGTCCAGGGCGTCGTAATCGGCCCGCCAATCCACTCGAGCCCAATCTACCCGAGCAGAGTCGGACTTGGCGCGGATCGCTGCTGCGAAAATTCGGTCACCGACCACCGTCACGCGCGCCTCGAACGACTTCGAGACAAAGGGCTGGAAGAAATGCAGGGTCGTGTCGACCCCAGCCAGGTCGTCCAGCTCGGCCATGTCGAGCCTGCGGGTGTAGGCCATCTGCAGCCGGCCGGACTCAGCGCGCAGCGCACCACCCAAGGTCTTGCAGACCAGCGCGCCGCCACGGCCTCGCGCAAAGCCCCGCACGCCATCGGGTCTGTTCGTCACCTGCGAGTCGGGTACCGACAGCCCGCACCGGCGAGCGACATCCAGCTGGCGCGGTTTGACTGCGTCGGACTCACGCCCCGGATGGTTGACCCACAGCACGTCCAGGCTCAGGGTTTGGGGAAAGGCGGCCAGATCGGTGCGAAACACTGGCACCCCCCACTCAGTCAACGCCCGGACAAGGCGATCATCTGAGGGGTTGAGGTCGCGGGCGAGCAGGAGAACGGTCACGGTCAATCGGCCTGATAATCCGGGTCCATGACTTCCTCCTCACCTGGACCCGCACCGTCCGGGCCCCCGATATAACCGGTGGTTTGCTCCGGAGTCACCTCCAGTCTGGTGCGCGACTCCGCGTACGGCACCAGCGAACCGTCCTCGTCGTACACCATCGCGACCTGCCGCTGCGGGCAGTACGTCCAGCGCAATGTCGGCGCCTGGTCCAGGCGCGCACCGGCCACCACATGCCGCAACGGAAACCGATCACCGGGACTGAACAAGGGATCCCGCCACAACGGCGCCAAAGGATCAGGCACGGTCGGGTCCCTTCCGCACGGCCAGCAAGGAACGCGTCACCCATGGTGACAGCGACCGGGTTGGCTCGGCAACCGCGCGAAGTTCGCTACCAATCCTCGGATGATCCGTCGTCTGCACGTATTCCGGGGTGAGGTCCACGCCGGTCGGGGTCAACTCGAGCTGCTCGAAAAGGTCACGGGTCGCCTGCCGCTCACCGGCGCAGCGGCTAGGTCAGCGGGGCTGAGTGGGGAGGGTGCCGTCAGTGTTCTGTTGTCGCCGAGTTCGACCAGTGCTGTACTCATTCCGTCCCGCTCCACAGCCCTGGCGTCGAACTCGGCGGCCGGGTCGCGCGGCGCACCCGCGATCCACCCCTGTCGGACTGACGGGGGCGACCACTAAAAATCTTGTTGTCTGGTCGGGGGAACGCCGGAAATTGTCAGGGGTGGGGTCGATGATGGTGAGGTGCTCGACACCCGGCTGGACCCGAGGCAGGCGATGGTCGCTTGCCTGGATCAGTGGCGGGAGTCGATCGTTGGGTGCGACGACGCGGGGTTGCAGGCTCAGGTCCGGGAGGTCGAAGCCGTCTGTCGGATGCTGCAGGCGGTGATGCTGGAGACCGTTGCGGAGCTGGAGTTCCGCCACCTCGCGGCCAGCACCGGATTCGGCACTACCAAGCGGTTGCTCGCGGGGATGCTTCAGTTATCAGCCACTGAAGCCGGCATGCGGGTGGCGCACGCCACCCAGCTCACCGCGCGGCGCACCGTAAGTGGTGAGGTGTTGCCGCCGGTGCTGGCGAACACTGCTGCGGCGTTGGCAGCTGGGGAGATCGGGGTGGGGCAGGTTCGGGTGATCGTCGAGACGATGAGCGCGATCCCCGCCGCGGTCGGTGCCGAGCAGCGCCAGGCCGCGGAGGCTGATCTGGCCCGGTATGCCCGCTCGTTTACCCCGGTGTCGCTGGGCAAGATTGGGCGGCACATCCTGGCGCATCTCGATCAGGACGGCCCTCAGCCCCGGCAGGAGCCTGAACCCGCTGCGGGGGCGGGGGAGCTGCGGTGGCGGGAGCGCCGTGATGGGCGGCTGGGGTTCGAGGGCTTTCTGGAGTCTGAGCACGGTGGCGCGTTTCGTTCTCTGATTGAGCAGTTCGCCGCGCCCCGCCCGGCCGCTGAGGGGATCCCTGATCTGCGGACGGCTGCCCAGCGCAATGCTGACGCTTTGGTGGAGGTGTGCGGGCTGGCC
>Ga0213881_10000367_pt1 | contig 30780 bp, 26 predicted proteins | sample BarmaccoBMER_R08_FD_160104 | JGI IMG/M metagenome (GOLD analysis project Ga0213881, IMG submission 160104) | Barbacenia macrantha exposed rock microbial communities from rupestrian grasslands, the National Park of Serra do Cipo, Brazil - ER_R08 ...
CTGGGACAGCACGACGATCGGAGTCATCTACTCGGGCAGCGACGTCGGCGACCCGCTCCGGTCACAAACGGCGCCGAACCTCGACCAGATCACCCTCGCCCCTATCCAGGCCTGACCCTTTTCTTCCGGGTTCTGGCATGATCATGGGTCGTTTGCGGGGATTGTTACCGCAAACGACCCATGATCATTGGGCGGGGGGTTAGCCGCTTACCTTGGGGATACTGGAGATTGTGCCTTGTGCGGTCTGCAAGGCCGAGCTCACTGACGCGGTGCCGGTGATGGCGGCCTGGATGGCGGTCCAGATGGCCTGCGAGACCTTCGGGTAGTTCGAGCCGTACTCGGTTGTGCGGGGACGCGCGTTCTCAGTCTCCTGCGCGAACACCTGGTATTCGGGACCGCCCTGGAGGTACTGCTGGACGACCGCCGTCTTGGTCGGCAGGTAGAAGTTCAGCCCGTCGACCTTTTCCATCGTGGCGGTCTGCTGCATGCCCTGGATCCATTCCCAGGCCGCCTGCTGCTGTGCCGACGAGCCACCAGCGCCGATGTCCATCGTCTCACCGCCGAGCGGGGCGATGACAGTCTGCCCGGCCGACTGGGTCGGGATGGGCACGATCCCGTAATCGACGTTGTACTTCAGCCCGGCCTTGTTCAGCGTGGGGAAGATCCACGGGCCGTCCTCAATGATCGCGGCCTTGTTGTTCACGAACTGCTGGGTGAGGTCGGGGTCCTGGCCCCAGTTGAGCACGGACTTGGATGCGGAGCCGTCCTTGACCATGTTCACCCAGAGCTGTAGCGCCGCCTGGAACTGAGGCGAGCTCACGTTGGTCAGCGACGCCCCGTTGGACCAGAAGAACGGCTCGAGCTGCCAGGTGGACTGCTCGTCGTTGGTGGCGTCGAACGCGATCCCCTCGTGCGCGGAGGTGGTGAGCGTCTTCGCGTCAGACTGCAGCTGGGCCCAGGTGGTCGGCGGGCTCAGGTGCGCCGCGTCGAACATGTGCTTGTTGTAGAAGATACCGACCGCGTTGGTGCCGAGCGGGAAGCAGTACTGCTTGCCCTGGTACGTGCACTCGTCGACCGCGCCCTTGGTATACCCGGCGTCGGTGAATCCCGGCATGTTATTGAGCGGGACGAGCTGTCCGGTTGCCGCCACCTCGGGCACATTCGGGTTGTCGATCAGCATGATGTTGGGCATGTCGCCCGCCGACGCGTCCTGCAGGATTTTCGTGATCAGGTCGGCGTAAGGGACATTCGTCCGCTTCACCGTGATATTAGGGTGCTCGGCCATGAAGTGGTTGTTGTACCACACCAACGCGTCGTTCCCGCCGCCTTGGAAGTAGTCGAACTCGGTGATCGTGACCTTGCCGCCGCTGCTGCTGCCGCCAGAGGCGCCAGAGCCGCTGCTGGATGAGCTGGAGGAGCAGGCCGCGGCGGTCGCCGTCAGCAGGGCTGCCCCGCCGATGGCCAGGATCCGTCTATTTATCCGCATAATTGTCTCCTTAGGGACCGGTAACCCCTTTACAGAGCCGACCGTCAGGCCGGCCGCGATGTAGCGCTGCGCGGCGATGAGCAGCATGGCTGCGGGCAGCACCGCGAACACAGCCAGTGCCATCGCCTGCCCCCAGTTCGTGGCGAATTCACCGACGTAGTTGTAGATCGAGAGCGTGATCGGCTCGAAGGTGTTCCCGTTCAGGAGCGTCAGGGCGAAGATGAAGTCGCCCCAGCCGTTCAGGAACGCGAACAGCGCGACGGTGATGATCGCCGACCGTGACATCGGCAGCACCACCCGGACAAACGCCGACCACTCGGATGCGCCGTCCACCCGGGCCGCGGCCAGAACGTCGGACGGCAACCCCAGCATGAACGCGCGCAGGACCAGGATGCTGAACGGCACGGCGTACGACGCGTCGGCCAGGATGAGCCCTGGGTAGGTGTTCAGCAGGTGCAGCTTGTGGTACAGGATGAACAGCGAGTTCGCGATCACGATGGAGGGCAGGATCTGCGCGATCAGCAGCCCGCCGACCAGTATGCCGGTCACGCGGAACCGGTACCGCGCCAACGCGTGCGCGGCCGGCACCGAGATCGCCAGCGTCAGTACCGCGGTCCCGAGCGCGATGAACAGGCTGGACAGCACGTGGCCGCCCTGCTGGGTCAGCACCGTCCGGTAGTTGGACAGCGTCCAGCTCGGCGGGAAGAAGTTGTAGTGCGCCGAGGCGATTAGCTGGCTGTTCGTCTCGAACGACGCGATGATCACCGCGTACAGCGGGAACAGCAGCACGACGAGCGCGGCCAGCGCGGCGATACTCGCGAGCACCTTCCCGAGATAACGCCTCATAGCATGTTCCCTCGGAGCGATTCACGGTTGAGCCAGATGTAGAGGGGAGCGGCGACCAGCGCGATCAGCAGCAGGACGGTGTTGAGCGCCGCGCCCTGGCCGTAGTTGAAGTCCTGGAACGAGAGGTTGTAGGCCCAGGTCGCGATGAGCTGGGTGGAGTTGGCCGGCCCGCCGTTGGTGACCCCGATGACCACGTCGAAGACCTTCACCGTGAACACGAAGCCGAGGACGAACACCACCTCGATCACCGGCCGGATGACCGGCAGCTTCACCCGGATCAGCCGCTGCCACGGCCCGGCCCCGTCGATCCTGGCCGCCTCGAGGATCTCGGTCGGGACGTCCTGAAGCGCGCTGAACAGCAGCACGGTGAAGAACGGCACGCCGATCCAGATGTTGGTGACCAGCACGGTCACGTACGACCACCCGGGCGAGAGCGTGTAGCCGATCGGGTGCGAGATCAGGTGCAGGTCGTGCAGGACCTGGTTGACCGCGCCCGCCTCGAGCTGGAACAGGAACTTGAAGATGATGCCGGTGACCAGCAGCGGCAGCAGCCACGGCACCAGGACCAGCGACCGGGCGAACCTGCTCAGCGGAAACTTCAGGTTGAACAGCAGCGCGAGCCCGAACCCGATGAGGAACTGGAACAGCAGCGACAGCACCGTGAAGCTGAACGTGCGCACGATCGCGCTGTCCGCCACCGGGTCTTTCAGCGTGGTCTTGTAGTTACTCAGACCCGCGAACGGCGCGGTCAGGTGAGATACCGTCGCGAGCGAGGTCTGCTCGAAGGACAGCAGCAGGTTGTAGATGATCGGGATCGCGAACGCGAACAGCACGTAGGCGATCGCGGGTACCATGAACGCCCACTTGGCGGCCCGGAACAGCCGCATCCGGCGAATGGCCGGTAGCGCTGCCTGGCCGGACGGCGGGGTTCCCCGCGACAGCCGCTCCCGGGCGGTGATCTGATGGCTCACTGCGCGCCGCCGAATCTGTCCAGGTCGCCGAACGGTTCGATGTTCCCGCCGTCCCTGACATAGACCGGAATGGTCTCCAGCGGGGCGGGTGCGGTGAGCCACTGGCCGCCCGCGTGCGGCTGGCCGGTCCAGGCGTCCCGCCAGTCCGCGCCGGACGGCAGATACACCTCGCGCTCACGGGCGCCCTCGCTGATCACCGGCGCGACGAGGAGGTCCTCGCCAAGCAGGAACTGATCAGCGATGTCCCAGCACTGCTCGTCATCCGGGAAATCCAGGAACAGCGGGCGCATCGGCGGCAGCCCGTCGGTGTGCGCCACCCGCATCGCCGCCATGACATACGGCCGCAGGTGTTCTCGCAGCCGCAGCCACCGCCGGAGAATCTCGTAGGTTTCCGGGCCGAAGGACCACAGCTCGTTCGGTGCTCCGGTCTGATCAGCACCGGAGGGGACGCCGGCGTCATCAGCCGCGGCCTGAGGGTCGCGGAACCCGTGCAAGCGGCACAGCGGCGAGAACACCCCGAACTGGAACCAGCGGACCATCAGTTCGCGGAACGAGGGAGACCCGATGTCCCCGCCCTTGAAGCCGCCGATGTCGGTGGTCCACCACGGGATGCCGGACAGGCCGATGTTGAGTCCGGCCGGGATCTGCCGCCGCAGGTCCTCGAAGGTCGAGTCGATGTCACCGGACCAGACCGCCGCGCCGTACCGCTGGCTGCCGGCCCAGGCGGACCGGCACAGCAGGACGATCTCATCCTCGCCTTCGGCGGTCATGCCGTCATAGAAGCCCTTCGCGTGCAGCATCGGGTAGATGCCGCCGACCTCAAGGCCAGAGCCGAGGTGATAGCGCAGGTTGTCATGGTGGGCCGGGCGGAGCTCGGGCTCGCAGGCGTCAAGCCACCAGACCCGGACGCCGTGCTTATAGTAACCGTCCCTGACCTTGGACCAGATATAGTCCCGTGCCTGGGGGTTTGTCGCGTCGTAGTAGGTGACCATCGTGCGGGCAGCGGAGCCCTTGTCCCAGAACGGCAGATGCCCGCCGCTCCCCCGTTCGTTCGCCACCAGCAGGCCGAGATCCTCCATCTCGGCGTAGTTCTCGCTGGCCGGGTTGACGGTCGGCCAGATGGAGACCATCAGCTTTACGCCCAGCCGGCCCAGTTCAGCCACCATGCCGGCCGGATCAGGCCATTCGGCCGGATCGAACCGCCAGTCGCCCTGACGGGTCCAGTGGAAGTAGTCCACGACAATCACCGACAGCGGCAGCCCGCGCCGCTTGTACTCGCGCGCGACCTCAAGCAGCTCGTCCTGGGTCCGGTACCTGAGCTTGCACTGCCAGAAACCCGCGGCCCACTCCGGTAGCATCGGCGCGCGTCCCGTCACGTCCGCGTACCGGCGCAGGATATCGGCGGGCGCGTCGGCGGCGGTGATCCAGTAGTCCCACTGCCGGGAGGCCTCGGACACCCAGCGGGTGCCGGTAGTACCAAGCTCGACCCGGCCGATCCCCGGATTGTTCCACAAGAAGCCGTACCCGAGGCTGGACAGCAGGAACGGGATGGACACCTCGGTGTTGCGCTGGGCCAGTTCGAGCACCGCGCCCTTCTGGTCCAGCTTGCCGTGCTGACGCTGGCCGAGGCCATAGAACCGCTCACCGTCCCGCGCCTTGAACAGCACCTCTACCCGGGGCTGTCCGCCGCGCCCGGCCGGGTTGTACTGTCGCTGCGGCGGGGCGGCGAAGTGCGGCACCACCTCGGCGAGCAGTTCTCTGCCCTCTGGAGCGCGCGCGTCGGACAAGCCGCCGCGCGGCCACTCTCTGCCCTCTGGAGCGCGCGCGTCGGACAAGCCGCCGCGCGGCCACTCTCTGCCCTCTGGAGCGCGCGCGTCGGACAAGCCGCCGCGCGGCCACTCTCTGCCCTCTGGAGCGCGCGCGTCGGACAAGCCGCCGCGCGGCCGCTCGTCGCCATCCGGGGTGGACAAAAACCGCAGGATGCCGTCGGCGCTGATCTCTGCGGTCAGCCGGCCGTTGACCACCCGGGCCAGATCCGGCGTGATCTCGACCCGGACGTCAGGGGCCGAGGGCGCGGATAGCAGAGCGCCCGGCAGATCATCCCTGATGTCCTGCCAGACCGCGCCGCGCACCCGGAGGCTGTCCGCGCCCCACGGCTCGATCCGCACGGTCTCGTGGCTCCCTCGCCATTCGACAGCTCCACCCTCCTGGCCGAAGACACCCATGAAGGGCAACCCTCCCGACGGCATAGTGTGCAAAGCTTTTCCCTACCCGGGGATGCTAGCGACGGGTCACACATCTGGTCAAGCTACGTGCGAAGATGCCATCTCGATGATTACACGCCATCACCTTCAGCGAAACGTTGATGACAGACTTTTCCGCACGTATTCTTGCCCAATAGTCAGCTCGGAGGGGAGGCCACAGCGAACGCATTCGAGCCCGAGGAGCGCCGCGTCCCCCGAACCGAGGACCGCGAGGCACGCCAGGACGGCGAGGCACGCCAGGACGGCGAGGCACGCCAGGACCGCCAGGACGGCGAGGCCCGGACGACCAGCGGCAAGGAAATGCTCCGCGCGACCGGCCGGTCCAGCCACGTGACGATCACGGACGTGGCCCGGCTGGCCGGTGTCTCGCCCGGCACGGTGTCCAAGGCGCTGAACGGCCGCGGCAAAATCAGCCCAGAGACGATCCAGCGCGTGCGCCAGGCCGCGGACCGGCTCGGGTACCAGCCAAACGCCCTGGCCAGAGGGCTGCTAACCGGCCGGAGCTGCAATGTGGGGCTGATCACGACCGACAGCTTCGGGCGGTTCAGCATCCCGATCATGCAAGGCGCCGAGGACGCGTTCGGGCCCGGGAGCGTGTCGGTGTTCCTGTGCGACAGCCGGGAGGATCCCATCCGCGAGCAGCATTACCTGCGGACGCTGCTGGAACGACGGGTGGACGGGATCATCGTGACCGGACGCCGGCAGGACCCGCGCGAGCCAATTGGCTCCGGTTTGCCGGTGCCGGTGGTGTACGCGATGACTTCCTCGGCCAGCACGGCCGACCTGTCCCTGGTCCCCGACGATATGCAGGGCGGCAGCCTGGCGGTGCGGCACCTACTGAGCACCGGCCGAACCAGGATCGGGCACGTGACCGGGCCGGCCCGGTTCGCAGCCTCCCGGCTCCGGGCCGCGGGCGCGGAGGTGGCGCTGGCCGAGGTCGGGCTGACGATGGCCGGCGGCGGCCCGCTGTACGGCGAATGGAGTGAGGAGTGGGGCCGCCAGGCCACCGACGTGCTGCTCCGCCTGGCTCCCGAGGTGGACGCGATCTTCTGCGGGAACGACCAGATCGCCCGCGGCGTCGCCGACGCGGTGCGTGAGGCCGGACGCGGCGTTCCCGACGACGTGGCGCTGGTGGGTTTCGACAACTGGGAGGTCATGGCGATGGCCTGCCGCCCGCCGCTCACCACGGTGGACATGAACCTCCGCGAGCTCGGCCGGGCCGCCGCCGAGCGGCTGCTGGCCGCCATCGACGGCCAGTTCACCCCCGGCGTGGAAACGCTGCCGTGCAGCCTGGTGCTCCGGGAGTCCAGCCGGGCTCGTGTCACAGCATCCGCGGCCAAGTCAGCGCCCGCGCCGGCCGGCCAGTCGATCTCTGACTAAGCTCGCTGCGTCAGCCGGGCAGCAGCCCGGCGCGGTACCGCTGGGGGAGGAGCAGCAATGGCCAGCGAGAACGACGAAAACACCGCCAAGCTCGCAGTGCTCATCGACGCCGACAACGCGCAGCCCGCCATCGCCGAGGGACTCTTGGCCGAGATCGCCAAGTACGGCACCGCGCACGTCAAGCGGGCCTACGGGGACTGGACCGGCACGAGGCTGAAGGGCTGGAAAGACCAGCTGCTCACTCAGTCGATCCAGCCGATCCAGCAGTTCGCGTACACCACCGGCAAGAACGCCACGGACGCCGCGATGGTCATCGACGCGATGGACCTGCTGTACTCGGGGCGGTTCGACGGATTCTGCATCGTGTCCAGCGACAGCGACTTCACCCGCCTCGCGGCGCGCATCCGCGAATCCGGGCTGACCGTCTACGGGTTCGGTGACCGCAAGACACCCAAGCCGTTCGTGGCGGCGTGCGACAAATTCATCTACGTCGAAAACCTCATACCGGTCCGGGTAAAGACTGAGCCTGCCGACGAGACGCTGAAACCGGCACCGCGTGCCACAGCCGAACAACTCAAGGCGGACACCGCGCTGGTCAATCAGCTGCGCAACGCTGTAGAAGCAGCCTCGGATGATGAGGGGTGGGCGCCGCTGGCATCAGTGGGCAGTATCATTACCAAGCAATCCCCGGACTTCGACTCCCGCAACTACGGCTACAGCAAGCTGAGCGACCTGATTGCCGCCACCACACTGTTTGACTTGGACTGGCGGGCACATGGCGAAGGGAAACCGAGCATCGTCTACGCCCGCGATAAACGCTACAAGCCAGCCCAGAAAACAACCTGAACGGAATATCCGAGGTTCTCACGGCGAAGCGCCGTACCGGGGCCTGCTCTCGGGCACCGATCCCACCGCCGAGGGCTGACGACCGCGCCCGTCGTAGAGGCGTGTGGCGAGTTTGCGGATAAGTCCGGCGATATCGGGTAGTTGTAGGTCGTGGCTAGAACGAGAACAGTAGCCGGGTACGTCATCCCCGGAATCGTTGTGTTCTTCTTCTGGTTGGTGGTTGTCATCCTCGCCATCATCCTGCTGGCGTTCATCGTGCACTGGGCCGGCGGCGGAGCCCTGAATCTGCGGCTCGGACACTTCGTCCTGGACGTCGGCTTCACCTGATCGCCTGCCGATGTGGCTTGTGGCTCTCCCGCCGCTGCCGAATTACCTGAATGTCCGGTAAGTCCCAAACGGCGTGCGGATTAAGGCGGAATATCCGTGCTGCACGGAATTTTAATGTACGAATACGGCGGGTAAATTTCCGCGTAGCACATAATTTCCGCGAAGCACGCGGCAAGGCTCACCACCCCGGCCAGGCGGGCGAGATTCATCCAGACCGGTGCCATAACGGGTTCCCTTCATAATCTGACCTGGACTGTGACGGTGCCGCCGCCGACCGAAGTGCCGCCGGCCGAGGAGACCTTCACCATCACGCCGCCGAACGCACCCGGGCTGAACACCCAGCCCGAACCCATCCCGCGCAGCGTGGCGGCGTCCGCGGCGCGCGGGAGCACCCGCCCGTCCACGGACACCGACCGCGGCGGACGTGACATCAGCACGAGGACCTGCGTGCGCGCCGGGGCGCCATGCAGCACCAGACGGCCCGAACCGGAAGGCGCGTACAGCCACCCGGCCAGGCCGGGCTTGGCCAGGTCGTCAGTGCCCCAGCCGTCCGACCACACGCCGGGCGTGCGGGCGTTGAAGCCGATCGCCGTCCCGGCCCGCAGGAACAGCGGGAACTGGTCAAGACCGACCGAATCAACGACCGTCTGGCCCCCGGAAAGCACCTGCCCGGTGAACACGTTCACCCAGCGCCCGGCCGGCAGGTACACGCTGACCGGCGTCGGCTGCCCCGCGTCACCGTCGGCCTCGGCGCGGGAGGCGGTGACCGGCGCGGCCAGCAGGCCGGGGCCGACCATGAACTCCTGATCGCCGGCCGCCCACGCCGCCTGGTCGGACGGATACTGGTACCCGACCGCGCGCAGGATCGGCACCCCAGTCCGGGCCGCCTGCACGGCCAGCCCGTACAGGTACGGGAACAGCTCATAGTGCAACACGACAGAAGACCGGAAGTCGTTAACCGCCCACGCCGGGTACTCCCACGGCGTGGCGTTCAGGCCGGCCCCGCCGACCTCGAACACCGGGCTCACCGCGCTGAACTGCGCCCAGCGGTCGAACAGCACCGGCGTGGGGGCATTCGCGGCAGTCGCAGGCGGCTGGGGATCGATGCCGCCGGTGTCCGAACCCCAGGCGAAGTCACCGGTCAGCGACTCGCTGATGCCGTACCGCACCTCGGCCTGCAGTCCGGAGAACGTCGCGAAGGTGTCGCTCCCCCACATGCCGTGCGCGAGGGCCGCCGTGCCCGGAACACCCGACCGGACGAGGGTTTCGAACGAGTTGCCGTCGACCGCGCGCAGCGCGGCCGTGACCGCGGCGTGGTACAGGTCCGGGTACTTCAGGTACAGGCTCGCGCCGGATCCCCCGGAAAGCTGGGCGGTCTGCAGCCGGAACTCCTCGCCGCGGTCCTCCTTGGCCATGTCGACGCCCATCGAGAACAGCTTCGTGAGCTGGTCGGTGTAGTAGGCACGCGCCGCCGGGTTGGAGAAATCGATGTAGTTCGTGCCGGGAATGAGCCAGCCGTTGGCCGACCAGACGCTGTTCAGGCCCGCGCACGACCCGCCGCCCTGCGAGGCACTCGGCGACGACACCTGCGGCCCCACCCACAGCCCGAACTTCACGCCCTCGGCGTGCACGGTGTCGATCATCTGCCGCGGGTCGGGAAAGAACGTGGGATCGAACCGCAGGCTGCCGACGCAGGCGCTGCCGTTGACCCGGTGGGTGTTGCCGGGCGGCTGCTGCTCCCACGGGTTGTCGATCCAGATCGTGCCGATCGGGATGCCGAGCTGCTTGAACTCGGCCACGTCGGCGAGCACCTGGGCCTGGTCCGCGCTCACATCCCGCCACTTCATCAGCCCGAACTCGCTCGGCGGCGGCAGCGACGGCAGCCCGGTCGCCTGGTAGTAGCCGGTGGTAACCTGGGCCGGCGATCCGAAGAACACGTCATAGCTGAGATGGTCAGCGAACACGCACACCTGCACCCGGTCCGGCAGGGCGGTCGCCGAGACCGGGCATGGAGCGGGGACCGGATCCCCCGCGGGCACCGACGGCGTCCGAGCGCAGGTCGGGCCGTCGGCCACCGGTGTGGCGCCAGGGAAGGCGAACCGCCCGATGTCGTCCGTGCCGGCGTACAGCCCGTAGCCGCCCGAGCTGAGATAGAACGGGCTGGCGCTCTGCTCCTGGTTCTGGCAGTAGTCGCCCGCCTCGCTGCCTTCCTTGCCCGGGCTCCATCCCCTGATGTGGCCGCGCAGATCGACGTAGGCGGCGGAACTGCCGCCCAGATAGTGCTCGGACGGCCCAGCGGTGAGCGCCTCGAAAACCGCGGTCACCCCGGTCGACGGCGTCAGCGTCCACGCCAGCCGCACGCCCTGAGGCGTGCGGGTGACCGTCACGGTCGCGGTGCGCCCCGGCTCGTCCGTCGCCACGGAATACGCAATCCCGCCGGGCACGGCCCGCTGGCCAGTCAGGTCGGTCAGCCGGTGGTAACTCCCGCCCGCCTCATAAGACAGCCGCCCGCCAGGTCCGGCTGTGGTACCGCCCGCCTCGCCGGTAACCGTCCGTCCATGGCTCACAAACATCACAGCGAACGGGCTGGGTGTCACCGTCCAGTCTGGCTCCGAGCCAGCATGGGCGGTCGTTACCGGCGCGGCCAGTAGCGCGACGCCGAGAAGTGCCGCTACGCTCGTCGTCGTCAGCTTCATCGGAAGCTGGTCACCCCCGATCCGACCAGGTACAACGCGCGGCCGTCCGTGGTGCCTTCGTAGCGGGGGGCGCCTTCTCCGTACGCGGTGTAGGGCCGGGTCCCGGCCGGTAGCGCGACGGTCGCCTGGACGTTGTCGGGAACCGTGACACGAAGGCTCACCTCTCCCCCGGTGCCGGGAATCCGGTGCCATGACAGTGAAACCACGCCTCGTTCGGTGCTCTGCGAACCGGAAGCGGAGTCCAGACCGGAAGCGGGGGGAGCCACCTCAACCGACGCGGCGCCCACCCCGGTCACTGTGTCCGATTGGCCTGGGCCTCCGGCCGCGGCGATGCCGAGCAGCGCGCGGGTGACGGGGTAGACACCTACCGAGCCCCAGCCGTGCGAGAAGCTGTCGGTACTGTTCTGGTTGATAGCGGTGCCGGTGCATTCGGTGTCGTCGTAACTGACGTTGTCGCCCGCCTGGCCGCCCGGCGCGGCGCAGCCTGGATCCCACTGCTCCCACATCGAGGTGCCGCCCTCGGCGAGGATCTTCGCCGGGCCGTCACCGGCCGTGTTGGTGAGCAGGGTGACCAGGGCGGCTGGCTGGCCGACCTGCGCCAGCGCCAGGGCGAGCTGCCCGAAGTCCATCGGGCCCTGCTTCATGCCCTGGCTGGCTATGTACGCGCCGAGCCGCGGGTACGCACTGGGCGGCGCGACGCCGTAGACGATCGCGAACGTCTGGCCGGTCTGGGAGGAGTTGCCGATCAGGGCGTCGCCTTCCGCGGCCGTGCAGCTCCCGGGGACGTCCTGGGCGCCGCCGGCCACGGTCATGCCGTCGTCGTACAAGCCGTTGGGATCCTTGAGCTTCGCGTTGATCGTGTTGATGAGGTTGTTCATCTGCTGGGCGTAGGCGCTCGCGCTGGCTGTGTCACCCAGCACCTGGGCGGCGCCGGCCAGCGCGCGGTAGTCCTGGACGGCGCGCATGTTCACCACGGTGTCGACGCCGGAGTTCAGCACCACCGTGTTGTAGCGGTCGGTGGGCGGCCAGTCGATGATCCCGAACTTGTACGAAGCCGACTGGGAGAAACTGGCCAGCTGGCAGACCAGGCCGGCCGCCTGGCCGGTGCCATAGGTGTTGTCGGCGTCGTAGGTCGCGACGTTCCGCATCGTCGGGTAGGCCGCCGCGAGCGTGGCCTGGTCGCCGGTGGCCAGGTAGTAATCCCACACCAGCTCGGGGAACATCTGGGAGTAGTCGGGGATGTCGCGCTTGTTGCCGTTGCTCACGTTGTTGTCGGGGTAGAGCGCGTTGACTTCGCCCCAGGTGGTGTCCGGCGCAGGGGATCCCGGTATCCACCAGCGCTGCTGAGAGAAGATCAGGTTGTCGATCAGCTCACGGGTGAGCGCGCGCTCGTCCAGGTCCTCCATCTGGGCCAGCGACTCGTTCGTGGCATCGCCGGTGAACTGGCCCTCCTGCCGGTCCGGGCTGTCCTCGTAGGCCTGCTGGCCGGCGAACAGCGCGGAGCGTTCCATCAGGGCGAAGACGGCGTTGAGTTCCTTGTTGCCGCTGGTGAAGGTCGCCGCGGTCGTGGACGCAGCATTGAACTGCTCGACGGCCCAGATGTCTTTGGTGGTGAGCGGCTCGGCGGCGCCGGAGATCTGGAGGTAGCGCCAGCCCATGGGAACGTAGAAGCCGGTGGTCTCGTCAGGGGTGCCGCTTTGCGTGTAGTAGAAGTTCAGGTTCGTTGACTGGGTGTCTAGGGCGTCGGTGCCTACGCGGCCGCCCTGGACCCATACGCCTGCGGCGTGGCTTGTCCGCAGCGGGGTGGCCAGGGTGATGACGTTGCCGGTGACGCCGGTGATCGTGTTCTGTTCCGGGTGGCCCGCGCCGTAGCCGTCGGCCGGAGCGTCGATCGTGATGGGGTCGCCCGCGGCGAAGCCGGGACCGCCGCCGGTCTGTCCAGGCCCCGCACTCCCCGTGCCCGACATATCCGGATATTTGCTCGTATCGTCCACGGTGATGCTGGTCGCGCCGGCTGGGGCGGCGGCCGTGGTTACCGTGCCGGCCAGGCGGTAGCTGGCGGTGAGCGTGACCTGGTTGCCGGCCTGCGCCGCGGTCGAGCCGGGGAAGCGGACGACCGGCACGCCGACGAACGCGTAGCCGAAATCCGCCTCGACCGTGCCGTCAGACAGCGTCCGCACCGAGGCGGGATGCACGATCTTGTAGGTCAGCGGCGCCTGGAGCGGGACCAGGTGGGTGAACCCGCACGGACTGGACAGCACGGGCGTCGCGGTAGCGGTGGCGGGCGGGGCGGGCGCGGAGTTCGTGCCGGTCGGCGCGGAGTAGTTGCCGCAGTCCGGCGGGTTCGGCAGCGGCGCGGTCCCCATGGTCACGGCGGGCTGCCAGGCGCTGGTGTACCGGTAGCCGGCCTGGTCCCAGCCGGCCAGCGCCTGGGCGCCGGGCGCGCTGTAGTACTCGACGTAATCCCCGGCGCCCTGCGAGCTGCGCACGGTCGCGGTCGTGTTCAGCTCGCTCGTGTCCTTGGTCACCATCCAGCTGCCGTCGGAGACAAACGTCTGCTCGCGGCTCTTGGCGTAGTCGACGACGATCTTGACCAGCAGGCCGGACGGGCCGTTCTCGCTGGTCACCGTCGTCCCGCTGGGCTGGTCCGCGGGCAGCGGCCTGGTCAGCGTCACCGTATTGCCGCTGAGCGCGTTGATCGTGTCCGTGGCGAAGGCCGGGGTGCCGGGGACGCCGAAACCCAGTGTCTCGCCCGGGTACCAGTCGGAGCCGGCGCCGCAGAACTCGGCCGAACGGTCCGGGGCCGACTGGCAGGTGCTCGCGGTCGACGCTGTGATGGTGATCGTGGTGGCGCCGGCTGGCGCGTCGGCGGCCAGCGTGGTGGGGTACGGCTGCGGGCCCTCGGGATGCGCCTCCCCGACCGCCCAGTGCGCATACCTGAGGCCGATCGCGAGCTGGTTGTTCGCCGCGCTGTTTTGGCCTGGGCCTCCGGCCGCGGCGCGTTGTGCTTGTGCGGTGATGTCCACCGCGTCGTAGTAGTTCTCCCCCGCCGTCTGGTAGTCGTCCTGGGTGCCGGCCACCTGGCCGTTGACGTGCAGCTGCCAGCGCATCGGGGCGGCGAGGTAGACCAGCGCCCGGGTGATGTGACCGCTGTCCAGGGCGAACTGGTTCCTGGCCAGCGTGTAGTCGATCTTCGAGTCGTTCCCCGTCGTCGGCCTGCGGATCCACTGGGCACCGGACCACTGCGTGTCACCGAGCCCTGTGCCGAACCGTGCTGACGCCGGCGGGCTCGGCTGGCCTTGCCGGTTCCAGGTGACGACGGTCCAGTCGTATTCGGCGCCGCCGTTGAGCCGCGGCCCCGCGTAGGGCACATAGTTCGACTGCGACGAGCTGACCTTGCCGCTGTCCCAGGTTTGCGCGCCGGTGCGCGCGTCCTTGACGACGATCCGGTACGCGGTCTGGATCTCGTCGCCGGCCCGGTCCCTCGGCAGCCAGCCGAACTGTGGCGGCCCGGTCACGTCGAGCGGCTGGATGAGGTCGCCGACGGTCAGGTGGTCCGGCGCCTGCGCGGTCCCCGCCGCCCCCGGCGCGGTGCCAGCGCCGACGCCCGCCACGGCCAGGACGGCGGCCCCCGCGGTTACCGCGATACGCCGCTCGCGCCGTCTTTGCGCACGAAACCGACGCGGCAGCGCCGGATATTTCAGCATTTGCCGGTTTCTACGCGTCGGTTTGATGCGCATAGTCATCTGATGGAGAGGGTGGCGTGCAGGGGGAGGTTGGCCGAGGAATCGCCCAGGGAGATCGTGTACTGGCCGGGGACGGTCGTCCACCTCTGCGCGGCGCTGTCCCAGATCTGGAACGTGTGCGGGTCAAGCGTGATCGTTACGGGTTTTGTCTGCCCGGGGCGGAGCGTGACCCTCGCGAAACCGCGAAGCTGCTCGGGCGGCTCGCCAGCGGCGGCCGGATCGGCCACATAGACCTGCGCGACGTCCGCGCCGGTACGCGTCCCGGCGTTGGTAACGTCCGCCGTGACCGTCACGCCGCGGGCGCCGCGCGACACCCTCAGGTGGCTCATCGAGAACGTGGTGTACGACAAGCCGTATCCGAATGGGAACAGCGGGGTCTGGTTCTGGGCCTGATACCAGCGGTAGCCGACCTCAAGCCCCTCCGAGTAGACGGCCGTGTCGTTGACGCCCGGCCACTGCCGCGGAGTCGACGCCGGTACCTGGCTGTTGCTGGCCGGGAACGTGACCGGGAGCTTGCCCGACGGGTTGGCATCACCGAACAGCACGGCCGCGACCGCGTTCCCGTCCTCCTCGCCCGGGTACCAGGCTTCGACGATCGCGGGCACCTGGTTCGCCCAGGGCATCAGGACGGGACCGCCGCTCTTGACCACCACGATCGTGTGCGGGTTGGCGGCGGCGACCGCCTCGACCAGCTGATCCTGGTCGCCGGACAACTCCAGCGTGGTGCGGTCGGTGCCCTCGGTCTCGCTATCCCCCACCATGACGACCGCCACGTCGCTGGTCTTCGCGAGCGCCGCCGCGGCGGCGGGGTTGCTGCCGTCGTTGTAGGCCACGGTCACGCTGGGGCCCACCCGGCTCTGGATACCCGCGACGGGGCTGACCGTGTAGAGCGGGATGACGTGTGAGCTTCCGCCGCCGCCGGTCTTGGCCGCCCCGGCGAACGGGCCGATCACCGCGATCGAGTGCAGGCTGCTCGCATCCAGCGGGAGCTGGCTCGTGTTGTTCTTGAGCAGCACGGTGCTCTCTTCAGCCGCGGTCCGCGCGAAGGCACCGTCCTGCGCCGCTGGAATCGGCGTGGTGGTGAGCGTGCGGTTGAACAAGCCGAACTGGAACATCACGGTGAACCTGCGGACCAGCATCGCGTTGACGGTGTCGATGGGGACCTGACCGTCCTCAACGGCCTGCTGCATCGCGTCGGCGTAGAACACGCCGGTGGGCATCTCCAGGTCCATCCCCGCGCCAGCCGATCCGACGGTGCTTTGCGCGGCGCCGAAGTCAGACTGGACGAACCCCTTGAACCCCCACTGGCCCCGGAGCACGGTGCTCAGCAAGTAGTCGTTCTCGCAGTTGTAGGTTCCGTTGACCTTCGGATAGGCACACATCAAGGCGCCCGGACGCGCCTGGGCGATGATCGCCTGGAACTGGCTCAGGTAGATCTCGTGGAGGGTGCGGTCGCCGATGATCTCGTTGACCGTGTTCCGGTTTGTCTCTTGGTTGTTCGCGTCGTAGTGCTTGACCTCGTCGATGATTCCCTGGCTCTGGATGCCCTCGACGTCACCCGCGCCGATCTGCCCGGACAGGTAGGAATCCTCGCCATATCCCTCGAACTCGCGCCCGTTCTCCGGAACCCGCGCGATGTTCACGTCGGGTCCCTCGACCAGGCTATTGCCGAGGTCGCGGGCTTCGGCGCCGGTGATCACCCCGTACTCGCGGGCCAGGCCGGTGTCGAACGACGCGGCCAGGCTGATCGGCGCGGGCAGCGCGGTAGCGGGCTGCTGCTGCGGATCGTCGCCCGGACCGGCGCCAGCCGGACCGTTCGTGATGACCAGCGGCGGGATACCCAGCCGGGGGATGCCGGGAACGTAACGCCGGTGCTGGGCATTCTGGATTCCGTGCAGTTCGGTGATCTTCTCGGTCAGCGTCATCTGGGCGACGAGTTCCTGCGCGCGACGTTCCGGGCTCTGGCCCGGATTCATCCAGGGCCGCGCGACCGCCGGCCCGGCCGTGGCTGCCGGCCCGGCCGTCGCGGCCCGCGCCGGCCTGATTCCCGTGTGCCCCACCCCGGCCAAGGCGGGCGTAAGGACCAGAACCGGTGCCATGCCGATCGCCATCAGGACTTTGCCGCAGCGTGTCATCCGCCTGTCCTCTCGGACGAGCCCAGTCCGCTCCGATCAGATACGAACACGATTAAACGATTCAGTCAAGTGGGCAATCGCTCGCATGGAGCGTCTTGAGGGATTCTGAGCGACTGATGCAGAATTAACCCGCCGCACATGCTCCAACGCGGGAGGCAACGGCACATGACGCGCGATACGACGAGCGGACACGACGGAATCAACCGACGGGGCTTCCTCGCAGGTGGCGCGGCGGCGGCCGGCCTGGGCCTGACCCGACTCGGGTCACAGCAGACCATGGCAGAGGAGGAGGCGGCGGTGGCGACCGGCCAGCCGGCCGGCCTGCTCACCTCGCTGCTTGACGATCCGCTTGGGGTACCGACCAGCGGACTGCGGATGTCCTGGATAGTCCCGGCGCTCGGCGTGGCGCCCATGCAGACCGGCTACCAGATCCAGCTCGCGGCCGCCCCGGCCGGCTTCACCAGCTCCGGCACGCTGATCTGGGACAGCGGCAAGGTGAACGACACCTCGTCGGTCGCCGTCAGTTACCAGGGCCCGGCGCTGAGCCCGGCCACTCCGTACTGGTGGCGGGTGCGCACCTGGGTGGGCGGCCCAATAGGCGGCACAGCAGGTGGCACAGTGTCGGCGTGGTCGGAGCCGCAGCGCATCGTGACCGAGGCAGCGGAGTGGACGGGGATCCCGGTGTGGGCGCCCGCCGACCCGCAGATCGCCGGGAGTAACGACTGGGCGCTGCTGCGGACCGGGTTCACCCTGCCGGCCAAGCCGGTGCGCTGCGCGTTCGTCCAGGCCACCGGCCAGTCACCGGAGGGCGCCAGGCAGTATGTGTACAAGCTCTGGTGCAACGGCACGCTGGCGGGGCGCGGTCCGGTTCGTTCCATGGGACCGGAGTCGCGCTACCAGACCCACGACATCACTGCCTTCCTCCGCCCGGGGCCGAACGCACTGGCCGCACTGTGCTACGCGGCGAGCGGCCGCCAGTTCCAGGCCCAGGCCGTCGTGGTGTTCGACGACGGCAGCCGCCAGGTGATCGGCACCTCCGGAAGCTGGCGGGCGCTGCGCGGCGACAAGCTGCTGCCGCCCAGCGGATTCACCGGCGGCGGCTACTTCAACGACCCGCAGGAATTCTGGGACATGCGGCAGGAGCCGGCCGGCTGGACCCAGCCCGGCTTCGACGACAGCGCATGGTTGCCCGCCGCGCCGGGCCAGGCTCTCGGGGCCCTCGCCCCGGCCGCGGTGAACATCGAGCAGTACCTGGTCCAGCCGGCCGCCGTCACCCAGGTCAAGCCGGGCACCTGGCTGGTCGACCTGGGCCGGGAGATCGCGGGCGGCCTGCACCTGCGGGTCAACGGCACCGCGGGGGACACGATCACCGTCCAGCTCGGCGAGCAGGTGAACGGCACGTCGGTGGCGTACCACCTGCTGGCCGGCAACACCTACAGCGAGGCGTGGACGCTGCGCGACGGCTGGCAGGATATCGAGCACTGGGGCTACCGGGGCTTCCGCTGGGCGCAGCTGATCGCCAGCGACACCAGCCTCGATCTCAGCACCGCCGTGCAGGGGGTGGCGCTGCACATGGCGTGGCATGAGGAGGACTCGGCCTTCGACTGCTCGAATCCGGACCTCACCCGCGTCTGGGAGTTCGCCCGCTACTCGATCAAGGCGACATCGCTGGACGTCTACCAGGACACGCCGACCCGCGAGCGGGGGCCGTATGAGGGCGATGCCCTGATCAACCAGCGCTCGCAGTACGCGGTCCAGCGCAGCTACAGCCTGGCCCGGTACTCGGACTCGTACCTGTGCCGGCGCCCATCCTGGCCCACGGAATACCACCTGATGTCCGTGCTTTCCGCGTGGGTGGATTACATGGCCACCGGCGACTCCAGTCATTTCAGCGCCGACTACTCCTACTACGTCGCGAAGAACTACGACGCGGACCTGGGCAGCGACGGCCTCGTCCACAAGGCGCCAGGGTCCTCCGGGCAAAACAACGCCGACCTGGTGGACTGGCCCGCCACCGAGCGCGACGGCTACGTGTTCACCGACGTCAACACGGTGATCAACTCGTTCCAGTACGCCGCCTATGCGACGCTGTCCCAGGTAGCCACCGTGCTCGGCAACCAGGCGGACGCGGCCAGATACGCAGGCCTCGCTGACCGGGTGCGGACCGCGATCAACACGCTGCTGCTGCCCGCGGGCGCCGGCGCGTACGTCGACGGCGAAGGCACCACGCATACCGCGCTGCACGCCACGCTCTTCCCGGTAGCGCTCGGAGTGGCGGAAAACGCGGATCTGCCGGCGCTCGGCCGTTTCCTGGCCAGCGGTGGCATGGCATGCGCCGTGTACGCGGCGCAGTTCCTGCTCGACGCGCTGTTCGCGGCGGGACAGGCGGACGCCGCCCACGCGCTGCTCACCTCGGCGGGCCTGAGCTCGTGGCTGCACATGATGGACGACCTGCATGCCACCATCACCATGGAGGCCTGGGACCCGTCGATCAAGCCGAACACCACGTTCTCGCACGCCTGGGCCACCGCCCCGGCCAACGTGGTCGCAAGGCAGATCCTCGGCGTGCAGGTGACGTCGCCCGGCGCGGCCGAACTGCTCGTCCGCCCCATGCCCGGGCCATTGACCTGGATGAGCGGGACGGTGCCCACGATCCGCGGACCGGTCCGGGTGAGCGTGGACCGCCGCGGCCGGAGGCCCAGGCAGATCCAACACAGCGGCCCCCGGCAGATCCAGCACGGCATCCTGCGCGCCGTGGTTGACCTGCCGCCGAACACCACCGGGCGGATCGAACTCGACACCGGCGCGCTCGCCGTCGACCCTGGTTCGCTTCGCGTCCAGGCCGCATCAGTGCGATCGGAGCCGACGATCGCCTATGACGGCGCGGTCGTAACAGTTTCCGGCGTCCAGCCCGGCCGGACCACAATCATCGGCGGCTTAGCGCGGCGTCAATGTGGGAACGAAACCGCTTACCAGGGCTCGGACCTCGGACAATGAGAGGGAGGCGCAAGATGTCGGATCTGGTCGTTATCGGCTATGAGGACCCGCAAACCGCCCATCAAGCGTACGAGCAGGTGCAGCGCTTGCAGCAGGATTTCGTCGTCGACCTGCGCGGACTCGCCATCGTCGACGTCGACGCCGACGGAAAGACTCACGTTCACACCCCCCGGCGGATCATCGGTACGTCGATGGCGACCGGCGCGATCTTCGGCCTCATGATCGGCCTGCTGTTCTTCGTGCCCGGCATGGTCCTGCTGGGTGGCGCGATCGGCGCCCTAATGGGCAAATTCAACCAATCGGGCATCGACGCTTCGTTCCGCGACCGCGTGGAGCACCTGCTCGAGCCCGGCCACTCGGCCTTGGTGATCATGGCCTCGAAGATCACCGAGGACAAATTCGCGGCCGCCATGCAGCCCTTCGGCGGCACCATTCTCAAGACCTCGCTATCCGACAGCGACGAGAAGGAACTCGCCGAGGAACTCGCCGGCCAGAGCTAAGGACGCCTGGTCGGGCGAATCCGGATATGAGCGGAACGGCGGAAAAGGCGACCGGGGGGCAGCAGGGCCAGGGATCCGACCGGTTACGATGAGCCATCAAGCTCGCCGGTTAGCCGATGAGAGCCCGCGCCAGCCAGCAGGGCGGCAATACCGGGCAAAGTGTGAACTTCCCAGACATATGACACGCGGCGTCCCGGCCCGCCTCCGGTCGGCCTGTTCACATGTCACGCCCTGACCGACATCACGCGGGAAACGGACCTGGCCGGCATGCCGCGCGGGAAGCGGACCCGGCCGGCATGCCGCGCGGGAAACGCTGGACAAACGCCCGGGTATGCGAGGCCCAGAATCTGCTGCCGCCGCCCATTGCCGGATTGCCTTGAACGTTCGATAATTCTCGAACCGGATGTCGATTAAGGCGGAACATCCGTGCTGTTTGGAAATTAATGTACGAATACGGCCGGTAAACTTCCATGTTGCACGTAATTTCCGCGCTATATGGAGGCAAGGGCTGGGCTGCTGAGGCTGATCAGAAGCCGTGACTGATTCGCCAGCGCCCAACTTGACCCGCCGTGTCATCATATGCTAGTTTTATTTTGCACATGCTAAAAGGAGTTATTGATGACCGGAGACAGCATGCTGAAGGTGCTGGCTACCCTGGCCAACCCGCACCGGATCCGGGTCGTGGCCGCGCTGGCCACCGAGCGGAACTACGTCAGCCAGCTGGCACGCGACCTGGGCATCAGCCGTGCCCTGCTGCAGGTTCACCTGCGCAAGCTCGAGGCGGCCGGGCTGGTATCTGCCTCGGTCGAGGTATCCGCGGACGGCAAAGCGATGAAGTTCTACGAGGTGGCGCCCTTCGGGCTGCCGCCCACCCCCGAGACGATCAAGGCCGCGGCGCGGACACTGAGCATGGACAGCGACCTGGAGGCGGAGCTGCGATGAGGACCAGGACGCCGAGGGAAACGGCGATTATCTGCGCGGCCGCCGTGGCCATAGTCATAGTGCTGGTCATCCCCTTCGAATTGCCTTCTCACAATGCGGACGGGGGCACGACGAACAACAGCAGGTACCTCGTCTGGGTCGCCGTCGCCGGGGTGATCGCGCTGGCAACGGCGCTGCGCTACCGGTACCTCACCACCCGGAAGAGGATGCAGGACGAACTGGCCGGCGATGAGCAGTACCGCCAGCTGGCCGAGGAATACCGCCGGCTGGCCGACTTGGCGATCACGGCCCAGGAACACACCGACCTCAAGCTTGGCGACGTCAACGCCCAGCTCGACTACCTGCGGGAGCAGATGGCGTCGCTCCAGAAGATCCTCAAGGACGTCGAGTGATCGCTTGGCGTTTTTGATGCCGCGCCAGCGTTCAGAGGCGGTACCGTTCCTGGAGCTTTCGCAGCCACGGGGAATCGGGAAAGAACTCGATACCGTGGCGCTGGCAGGAAGCACGGAAGCCCTCGGCGTCACCGGGCTGGAGCGCGGCGGTCTCCTCGAACCAGCGCTCGGTCCCGCCGGGAGTGAGCACCTCGATGATGCGGGCGGGAATGGCTTCGGAGTTCCACATGGCGTGCAGGATGCCTCGCGGCTTGAGCGCCCATGCGCCTGGCCCTGCCGTGGCCGTCTCCTCGCCGACCAGGACGCCGATCTCGCCCGACAGGACGTGGACCCAGACGTCGTTACGGTGGGTGTGCGGGGTGATCAGCTCGCCGGGCGGGATGGTCTCCTCGATCACGGCCATGACGCCGCCGGTCTGCTCGGCACGCACGCGAACCACGACATCGAACCTGCCGCCGAGCTGGTGGCCTTCGCCGGAACCGATGAGAAAGGACATGGTTCCCTATCGAATAGGCTGCGCGAAGGCGGGTCAAGCCAGAATCGAGGTGGCGGCCATCCCCGCGTTCGGCAGCTTTGATGAGACGGTGATCCACTATGAGCAGCTGGGCAGCGGCGAGCCGGTGCTGCTGTTGCACAGCTTCCCGTTTGACTCGCGAGTGTGGCAGAGCACCGGCGTGGCAGACGCCATCATCGCCGCGGGCCGTTCGGTCATCGCCGCCGACCGGCGCGGCAGCGGCCGCTCGGCCCGGCCGCATGATCCCAGCGCGTACGCCGGCAACGCGTGCGCCCGCGACGTCACCAGCCTGATCGATCATCTGCGGCTCGCGCAGGTGGACCTGGCCGGGTATTCGATCGGGTCAATGATCGGGCTTCGTGTCCTGCAGGACGATCCGCGCGTCCGCCGGGCGGTCCTCGGCGGCGTCGGAGACGACATCGTTCACCTGGACCCCCGCCTGCGGAAACAGGTCGCTGCCGACCTCGCGGAAGAGGACCCGACGGTGCTGACCGGTCCCGGCAAGTCGATGCGGGAACGAATCGCCCGCCTCGGCGGCGACCCGGTTGCGCTCGCGGCGATGTGGACAGCGCCATTCGTCGAATACGACGGTGGCTTCGACCATGTCCGCGCCGATGTCCTCATCATCACCGGGGAGCTTGACCACGATTTCGGCGATCCAGTCGCGCTTACCGCCCGGCTGCCAAGGGCAACTGTGTTCCGGCCGCCGACCGACCACGCATCGACGATGAACCACCCGACGTTCGCCGAAAAGCTGATCGCCCACCTGACCGGCCGGTGCTACTCAGCCGGCGGCGCTGCCGAGCGCGTTGTCGACCCAGGTCCGCAAGGCAGCCAGCGGGACGGCGCCAGTCTGCCGGGCCGCCACCTGCCCGCCGCGCAGTATCAGCAGGGTCGGGATGGCCTGAGCATCGAACCGCCGCGAGATCTGCGGTGATGTATCGACGTTCACCTTGACCAGCTTGATGCGGCCCGCCAGGCCACGAGCGAGCTGCTCCAGTGCCGGGCTGATCATGCGGCAGGGCCCGCACCACGGCGCCCACAAGTCAACCAGGACAGGAATCCGGGCCGCCTCGGCGACCTCGCCGAAGGTGGTGTCGTCGGCGTCAGCGATCCACGGCAGCGGCTGATGGCACTTGCCGCACCGGGGCGTCCCGGCCGCCGCGGCCGGCACCCGGTTGGCCTGGCCGCAGTGCTCACACCGGATCAACCCGCCTACCATGAGGTCAATTATCCCCCGGCGGACCGGCGTCGGCGCTCGTGCCTGCGCTCATGACCCGACTCGATGGCGCCATTGATTCTCGCGACGGTCATTACCCGGGATAACTACGGGTTCTGGGTTGGCCCGAAGGCTTGGCGGAGCCGTACCTCGATCAGCTTCTGGACCAGCGGCACCGGCAGCGGCTCGCTGATGCTGAATCGCAGCGCGCCCGACGAGGTTGAGTGACCCGTGAGCTCATCTTTGAGCTCGGGAAAGACCGAGCCGCTGTGCGGCAGATAGCTGAGATGGTTCTTGAACGCGGCAAACCCGGCGATGGTCTTTCCCCGCACCTTGAAGGCGGGCAAACCGTAGGAGATCCCCTGCTCCGCCTCCGGAACGATATCCAGGATCGTCTGCCGCAGCGTGGCCAGCGTCGTGCGCTTCGGCTCCTCCAGCGCATCCAGGTACTGATCGATCTCCTCGGCGGCCACGGCCCCATTCTGGCGACCGCACACCCGCACCACAAGGGGCATCGCGGACGCGGCGCGGGGGACGGGACACGGGGACTTGACACGGCGGGATTACCGGGCTTCGTGCCCGCTATGTACGGGCGCTGATGTCACATTTCGTGCAAATTAGCAGGCTTCTTGATTGATTCATGTTGATATTTCAACACAAAGCGGCAGAATAGACGCGAATAAGTCCTGCGGCGCATGGCGTGCCCGCGTCACGAGCGTGGACTCTGGGCCCGGAACCAGAGCGTCGTCAGGGCGGCGAGCTCACCTCCGGGAGGGGAGATCCATGCCCAGACGAGCCATCATAGGGTCGCTCGCGGCGCTTCCGCTGATAGGAGCGCTCATATCCATCCCGGCCGGAGCACTGGCTAGTCCAGCCGCCACCACAGCCAGCGTCCGGGCAAGCGCCGTTACCTCATCAAGCCTGGGAACGTTCACGCCAACGTTCACCGGTCCGGCCGCCACCGGCTGCCCTTCGGGCTGCTCGCTACTGACCGGCCCGTTCCTCAGTCCGTCCACGGCCAGCCTGGCCGCTGGCGCGGCGGGCCACGCGGCCAGCGCCGCCGGCCAAGCAGCCGGACCCAGCGACGAGCTGATGCCGCCGCCCCGGCGCCCGCACGCCACGCACGGTGCGATCAGGCGAAACGCCGCCACCGCGCTGCCATCCGTCAGCTGCCAGCCACTAGGCCCCGGATGTGACCAGATCAACCCGTCGGCCGGCGATGCCGTCGGTGTCAAGGGACTGAAGGTGGTCGACAGTTCAGGGCTCAGCACCAACGTGACGGGACGCGACAACGAGCCCCCGGATCAAGGCCTGTGTGCCAGCAACAGGTACGTGGTCGAATCCGACAACATCGGCGAGGTCCTTGTCTTCGACAAGGCCCTGAACCGGAAGTCGGCGCCCATCCCGCTGGACACCATCATGGGCCTCACGCCCAGGGGTCTCAGCAGCGGTGGCGACATCTCCTGCGCGTTCGACTACAGCAATGGCGGGCACTGGTTCTTCACGGAGTTCGTTTCCAAGGGACTAACCGCCAACGGAGGACCGTTCAGCAACTGCTTCGCCGCCGTGGCCAACACCTGCTTTGAGGGCATCGCGGTGACCACCGGCCCGGACCCGTTCGGGCCGTACAACGTCTATCTCGCCAACGCCAACTACAACCCGGCGGAGCCGGGTGCTCCGTTCCTGCTCAACGACTTCACGAAGATCGGCCTGACCCGGGACGCCTTCCTGATGTTCTACGACGAGTTCCCGCAGAACGCGGGCGCGCCCGGTTTCGGCGGAGGCGGTTTCAACGGCGCGCAGGAGTTCGCGTACAGCAAGAGGGCGCTGGAGACCGGCCAGCCTGTCAGCCTCGGCAACGGACAACCCAACCCGTTCTTCAACGTCGCGATCGAGAACATGGGCACGCTGGCCACGCCGGACGGAACGTGCGCCGGCACCGCTGGTGTCGCATGCTGGGCGGCCGCGATCCCGGCCATGCCACCGGACCCGACCCAGTTCGACAACAGTCACGGCGGCTCCGGGTTCATGCTCGCCTCGCTGGACTTCAACAGCTTCGCCGGGCTGACCCCGAGCGGGGACAACCGGATAGCGGTCTTTGACTGGACCGGCTTGCGTGGCCTGAACAGCCCGAACTGCGTCGGCTGCGGCGACCTCCAATTCGGCGGCCAGCTGTTCTCCAACGTACTCCCGTACAACGACGAGGGGCAGAACGCCGCGCAGAAGGCCGGCCCGATACCGCTCGGGGACATGTGCGGCGCGGCCGGCCTCAGCGTGTCCCCCGCTCCAGGAGTCCAGCCGCCGGCCAGCTGCCCGGAAAACGGGCTGACCACCAACGGCGACTTCATGACGCAGGTCTCGCAGGCGGGAGGCCAGCTATGGGGCGCCACCAACACGCAGATCAACCAGACGTTCACGGCGCAGGCGGCGCCGGAGACCCGGCAGGGCATCGTCTACTGGGTGATCGCGACCGGCAGCTTCGACAGGTCCAGGACCTTCGGACTGACCAGCCAGGGATATGCCTCGGCGGCGCACGAGGACCTGAACATGCCGGCCATCGCCGCGTCCGGCCTCCCCTTCCAGGACGGCGGGAACGGCAGGGCAGTCATCACGTTCACGCTGTCCGGCAACGGCGGCCCCACCGGCGCGGACAACGGAGGCTTCTTCCCCAGCACCGCGTACGGACGGCTCTCCAGCACCTCGGCGGGCCTGCTCGGATCCACCCTGAACGTAGCCGACCTCGGCCAGGCGCCTCAGGACGGCTTCACCGAGTACCGCGGGTTCCCGATAGCCACCGGGCCTCGCTGGGGTGACTACAGCGCGGCGGTCTTCTCCGGCGGCAAGTTCTACTTCGCCAACGAATACATCCAGTTCCCCAACTGCCAGCCGCCGCAGTTCACGGTGACGCACGCCACCTGCGGTGGCACCAGGGACGGCCTTGCCAACTGGGGCACCTCGGTCAACTTCGCGGAGCCGTAAGCGGCCGAGGAGGCTGGCGGCGTTGCCGCCCAGGATGGCGTACCACCTTGTCCGAGCCGGCGGCCGCCACCAGGTGACGAAGCGCCTGGGGGGTGTAGACCAAGGCGTAGGAAGAGGAGGTTGTCGCCGAGGGTCCGGCTCCTGACGAGGCGCAAGGGCTTCTTGTCGCTGGTCTCGCCGAACAGGCGCTCGCCGGCCCCGAGTACGACCGGGTACACCGTCAGCCGCAGCTCGTCGACGAGGTCGTGCTCCATCAGCCTGTGTACGAGACGGGTGCTGCCATTGACGACGATGTCCCCGTCCAGCTCCCGCCTCAGCTTCGCGACCTCGGTCACCACGTCGCCCTTGAGCACCGTCCCGTTGCCCCACCTGGGCTTGCCGAGGGTCGAGGACACGACGTACTTGGGCAGGCTGTTCAGCCTGTCCGTCGAGCGACACGTTCACGCTGACTGGGCGCTAGGGTCAGGCCAGGTTTTCGTTGATGAAGATCAGGGCGAGTTCCTCCAGGTGATGACGGCTGGCATCGGGGACGTCGCGCAACGGTCCTTGCCCGGTGAGCACGGCCATCCCGTGCACGGTGGACCAGATCGGGTACTCGATACCCTCGCGACGCCGCCGGTCCAGCACGCCCGCGTCAACCAGCTCATCGAGCGCGGCGCGGAGCTGACCCAGGGGGGAGCGGTCTTGCCCGGTCTCGCCGTCGGGAACGCCGTAGGCGTGCTGATGCGGCAGGGCGAACGCCGTCGCGAACAGTCCCGGTTCCTCGCGAGCGAATTCCAGGTAGGCGATACCGACCGCGCCCAGCCTTTCGCGGGCCGCGGCGGGATCGCCGTGCTTGCCACGCACGCGGGCGACGCCCTCGGCCATGCGGTCGGCGAGCTCGCCCATGGCCGCCGTGCATACCGCGGCGAGAAGCTGATCACGGTCGGCGAAATGCCGATAGGCCGCGTTGGGCACCACGCCTACCATCCGCGTCGCCTCACGTAGCACCACGGCGTCGGGGCCGCCGGTCCGGGCCAGCTCCAGCCCGGCGGCGACCAGGCCGTCGCGGACGGCACCTCGCGGACGGCGCTGTCGCCGCGCCGCACCTGTCGCCGCTACACCTGTCGCCGGTGCTGATCGCCCGTCCGTCACGTCCGTCACCGCCACACAATAACAAAGTGGACAACGTCCACTTCACCAGTTATTGTGGACAGCGTCCACTTATTGCCGCGAGACACCCGATGGATAGGAACGGAACCATGACCAAGATGACCCCCCTGATCGAGCGCAACGACCTCTTCGCGCGCAGCTACACGCCACCGGCACTAGGCCTGCCGACCGCACAGACGCTCATCGTCAGCTGCCTCGACCACCGGGTCGACCCCGCTATCGTCCTCGGACTGCGGCTCGGTGACGCCCCGGTCATCCGCAACGCGGGGGGACGCGTCACCGACGCGGTCATCGAGGACATCGCCTTCCTGGCCTTTCTCGCCGAGCAGCTGTCCGGCGGCCAGGACGCGGCCGACACGCTGTTCGAAGTCGCGGTCATCCACCACACGCAATGCGGGACCGGCTTTCTCGCCGACCCCGGCTTCCGGCATCAGGCCGCCCAGGCGACCGGCCTCGCCGAGGCAGCACTCGAAGCCTCCGCCGTCACCGACCCGCACATCACCGTCAAGGCCGACGTCGAACGCCTGCTCACCTCGCCTATGCTCTCGCCCAAGGTAAGCGTCTCCGGCCACGTGTACGACATCGCCACCGGACGTGTCACCATCGTCGCCGACGCCCGGTACCCTCGGGGCGCCGAAGTGGCGGAGTAAGGATCCGGGGTGTGCGACCACAGCCGTTCGGGATAAAAAATACTGATAGGGCCAGGACGGGTTACAGTCGCCGGGAGTGCGCGGACGCGAGCAGCGGTCCGGCGAAGCGGCAGATCTCCTCGGCGGCGTCGAACTCCGCGGTCGGCCAAGTGTGGCCGCCGCCGAAGACCGTCCAGGTGGCTACCCGCGTTCCGCCGACGCCGCCTTCGGCGGTGGTCCGGCTGGAGAACTCAGTGGCATGCGTCCGGCCGAGACCAGGCGGGCACCGGTCGACGGTCCGCCAGAACCCGGCCGTCTCATCCAGGGACAGCGTCCGCCCGCGCAGTTCCCCGTTGGGCCCGCGGTGGCGTGAGTAGCCACCCGCGATCGGGGAAATCGGGTCGGCCGTGCCGTGGATCAGCAACGCCGAGACCGCGTGGGCGGGCTGTCTTCCGCCGTCGCGCAGGCTGGCGGGCAGTCCGCCCGCGACGGCGGCCAGCACCGCCACCTGGTCGCTGGCTTCGATCGCCAGCCGGTGAGCCATGAACGCGCCATTGGACATACCCGCCACCACCGCGCGATCCGGGAACGTGCCGTGGTGCTCGGCCGACCAGCCGATGACCGCGCGGAGGAAGGCGACATCGTCCACGCCTGCCTCATCCGCCGTCGTCACGCCGCGCCCGTCCGCCCAGCAGCCGCCAAGGCCATCGGGGAACGCGACGGCGAAACCCCACGCGTCCGCCTGCTTGTCGAACGTGGTCCACTCGCGCATCTGCGATCCGGTGGCGTCGGGATGATTGCCATGCAGAATGAGCAGCAGGGGTCTTTGCGTGCCGTCCGTGCCGTCCGCGCCGTCCGTGCCGCTGGCATCGCCGGGCAGGCGTATCGCGAACCGGCGGGCTCGGGCGCCCACGATCAGTTCCATCACGTCTAGTTTCGTTACGTCGTCCACGCGGTCAACCTTTCGGGCCAATGGGTGTCTTATCGAACACGACGGACCGCCGACCGGAGGTCAGCGGAGCTGGCCGGCCGCCTTGAGATCGTCGAACAGAAGCTGATCGACCGCGGGTACCCGGGGACGGTCGGTGTAGCCGAACCAGGCGAGTTCGGCGATCTCGCCGCTGGCGGTCAGCGTTCCCGAATACTCGCCCGCGTAGCAGCTCATCCGCACCAGCGCGCCGTCCGGATGGCCGGCGCTGTCTGGCTGATGGGCTTCGTAGGTGCCAACGTGCGTCACCGTCGCGGGGCGCAGCGCGACCGTCAGTTCCTCGGCGATCTCGCGCAAGAGGGTTTGGAGGTCGTCCTCGTTGCCTTCGCGTTTGCCGCCGGGGATGTAGAAGATGTCCTTGCCGCGAGGCCGCGCGCACAAGATCCGGCCGTCCTTCAGGCACACCCACGCCACGGTATCGACAAAGATCGGCACAGCCTCTTCCCATCAACGGTGACCAGGATCACCGCAGACCCTACCGGCATGGCGCTTATGCGCTTATCGTTATGGCTGGCCGGGCTGGACGCGTCCGGTCCAGGGCATTTCGCCGATCACGTTGGCGGCGATCAGCGTGCGGTTGGACGGATCCCACAGCAGGACCGTATCGGCTTGGGTCAATGCGATCAGTGCGGTCGTCGCCACCGGGCTGGGCGCGATCACATGCCGCTGATCATCCTCGGTAATGAACATGATCTCGAACCGGCCGTCGCCGCCGTCCGCGCCGGCCACCCAGTTGGCGTTGACGATCTTCACCGGTCGTGTCTGCTCGCTGGCTCCTGGCATGGCTCCAGGCAAGCAACGCACGGCACCGCCCGCAATTGATTCGTCCCTCGACGTAAGTTGAGCGCTATTTGCTTCGCCGGCGACTGTCCGTACGGGCCGCGGATGGATGTGACAGCCAACCGGTTACAACCGGGTCGATGCCACATCCATCCGACGTGTTCGGGGTGCGGGGCTCGGGCGCCGCTCGGTGGCGGGGCCGGTGGTGGGCGCGGGCGCCGCGGCGCCGCGGCGCCGCGCGTGCGGGCTCGGGGCCGGCGGTGTGCCGGTCAGGCCGGGTGGTCGTCAAGCCGGAAGCCAACCTTCAGCTTCACCTGAAAGTGGCACCGCTCGTTCTCCTCGATCCGGCCCCTGATGTCGCTGACCTCGAACCAGTCGAGGTTGTGCAGGGTCTTCGATGCGCGGCTGATGGCTCCCTTGATCGCGTCGTCGATACCCACGGTCGAAGAGCCGACGATCTCGCTTACTGAGTAGACACTGTCTGACATCGATATCGCCTCCGCTTAGGTTTGCCCGGGCGGCATACCCGGCTACGGGACGGCGTACCCATCGTCGGGCCAATGCCGACAACTTGACGGCCATCGTATCCGGATCGGGTCGATTGACGGGTGTTGGCCGCTCTGTGCCGGCTCCGGCGTTCGCTGGCGTTCTCTGGCATTCTCTGACGTTCTCTGGCGGACTCTGGCGGTCTCTGGCGGACCATCCGCACGTTGAGCAGCCGCCAGTGTTGCCCTGGTACAGCCGCCAGTGTTGCCCCGATATAGCCGCTATGTGTGCGGGAAACGCGGTGAACGACGCGGAAGAAAAGGGCTTTGCGGAAGAAATGGCGCCGGTTTCCGGCGCCTTTTCTTCCAGGAGGCTCCAATCTTCCCACTGAGGGACCTTGGTCTTGGAGGTCTGCCCGGCTGATGTCTGGGTTGGCCGGGGGTGGGCGGAGTGGCTGCGTTAATCAGTTGCGGTGTGTGCTGCTGGAGGGCCACAGTTAGCGGGT
>Ga0213881_10000368_pt1 | contig 30773 bp, 16 predicted proteins | sample BarmaccoBMER_R08_FD_160104 | JGI IMG/M metagenome (GOLD analysis project Ga0213881, IMG submission 160104) | Barbacenia macrantha exposed rock microbial communities from rupestrian grasslands, the National Park of Serra do Cipo, Brazil - ER_R08 ...
TCTGCCCCGCTTCCCCGTCTGCCCCGCTTCCCCGTCGGCCCCGCTTCTCCGTCTGCCCCGCTTCTCCGTCTGCCCCGCTTCCCCGTCGGCCCCGCTTCCCCGTCGGCCCCGGCTTCCCCGTCCGCCCCGGCTCTCCGTTCCCCCCGCTTCCGCGGCTCCCTGTCCGCTCCGGCCTGCCCATATCCGACATTTCATGATTTGGCAGGCGGATGCCGTGGAGGATTGGGGTCTGATGGAAGGTTGGGCGCCGGAAACCGGCGCCTTTCTCTCCGCGAGGCTCCAAAGCTCCACGGTTCCGTGTCCGCTTCGTGACGAATGGTGCGGTTCGGGGACCTATCAGAAAGCGTCAGCGACATGATTTCGGATGAGCGTTCGATCTCAGCGTGTCAATTGCGCACTCGAGCAGGCTAGAGCTTGTCAATTGCGCAATCGATCCGTGTCGGCAATGCGGCAGGATGCATCATGTGAACCGCCAGTCCCACTGGACGCCTGGGCCCCACGCCAGCGCCAGGCTGGCCGCTGGCAATGGCCCGTGATGCTTGGTGAATAAACCACCGGTTCAGCTCTTGCCCAAGCCCAAGCCCGCACCCTGCGTCCGACGTTCCGCACCCGCGTCCCACGTTTCGCACCCTGCGTCCGACGTTCCGCACCCGCGTCCCACGTTTCGCACTCTGCGTCCGACGCTCCGCACCCGCGTCCACGTTCCGCACCCGCGTCCCACATTCCGCACCTCGGGTTCCGCATTCCGCAAGCCCGCGTCCGTGCTCCGTCTCGCTCTGCGCTCTGCGCCCATCCGCGTCCAATGCCGGTAACTTTACGGCTCATCGGAGCCGGATCGGGCTGTATGTGCCGTTGTCGGCCGTTCCGCGTATCGCTTATGGGATTTGCGCGGATAGCGCTGGGAACGAAAACCGGCCCCGGGGCTGTAACCCCGGGGGCCGGTCTGCTGTTAACTGGGACGGTGCTGGACCGGCCCGCCTAACGGTCGGTCAGTGACTCCGGAAGGACTGGATGTAGAAGTCGGGCGAGCCGACGCCGGTGGCATCGTCGTAGCCCTTGACGGCCGGCAGGGCGGCCGCGCCCTCACCGTTGATGCCGAGCGTACGCAGGAACGTGACGATCGGGCCGGTCTTGGTGAACGGATCGGTGTAGTTGTTGCGAACCTCGGCGAGGAAGCCCGGGCCGCGCGGGTGGTCGGTCACGTCGTTGTAGGCGGACGTGCCGTACCGCTGGTAGATGGCCGGGTTGGCGAAGCCGAGGGTGTGCCCGGCGGCCTGCTGTGCGTCTGCCTCAATGCCAGCGAAGGTCGGGCAGGCCAGGCTGGTCCCGCCGATCCTGCTGAGCGAGAACGCGAGGGTCGTGCCGTCCGGCTGCAGGTCGGTCTGGCCGATGAGGAAGCCGGTGCTGGGGTCGGCCAGCGCCGCGACGTCGGGCACGACACGCATCGGCTGCGTGGCGGTGGCGCCGTTGGGCAGCGAGAGGGCGAGGCTGTTCGGCACCACGCCGGCCTGGTAGGACGGCTGGGTGTAGAACGTGCTCACGCCGCCGCCACCGGAGCCGTCGTAGTCAGCCGGATACGAGCCGGGCGGGGTCTCCGACCACGACGCACCGTTGGGCGACAGCTTGTCGATCAGCGTGCCCCACGAGGTCTCGAACTCGTAGTTGGCGGCCGGGCCGATGGCCAGGCTGGTGCCGCCGACCGAGGTGACGAACGGGCTGGAGTCGGGGAATGTGGTCTGGATGGTGTCCGAACCAGGATCCTCATCCGGGCTCTCGTAGCCGTTGTCGCCGGAGGAGAAGAAGAACCCGATGCCTTCGGCCGCACCGGCTTGGAAGACCTGGTCGAAGGTGCTGGTCAGCGTGGCGGTGTCGAACGGCTCACCCCACGAGTTGCTCACGATGCTGGCCAGGTGGTTGTCCACGATCAGCGCCAGCGCGGCGAGCAGGTCGCTGTCGGTGCAGCTTGCCGCGCCGACGTAGGTGACGTTGGCGTCCGGCGCCTGGCCGTGCACCGACTCGACGTCGAGCGTCTCCTCGCCGTACCACCCCGCCGCGTCGCACTCGTTCGGGGCGGTGAGAGTGAACGTGCTGGCCAGATCCTGGGTGTACTGGCCGGTGCGGAACGGCTGGTCGCCGGTGACCTTGGCGTACTGGTTGGCGTCGCTCAGCATGGTCGGGGAGGCATACGCGTCGACGATCGCGACGGTCTGGCCCTTGCCGGTCATGCCGGACTGGCCGACATGGTAGGCGCCGCGAATCTGGCGGGGCGTGTAACCGCAGTTGTTGTACGGCTGACGCTTGCCGTAGGCCGACGGGTCCTTGAGCGCCAGAATCTGGCCGTAGTACTGCGAGCACGGGGGAGCGACCCAGTAGTTCGGCCCAGGAGGCGGAAGCGTGTCCGCGGGCTTCATGTTGTGGGTGGCCGTGTCAAGGCCGCTCACGCTCGACACGTCGCTCGCGATGGCGGCGGGCACGCTCGCGGCCTGCTGCGGCGCCCGGTCGGATCGCTTGTCCGGCCCGCGGAACATGCCGAACGTCACGCCGAACGCCGCTGAAGCCTGCTGGAGGGAACCTTGTACCTGGACGTAACCGCCGATGCCGGCCGCCACCTTGGTGACCCGCAGCCCGGAGCCGGTCAGCCAGCTCTCCACGGCGCTGACCTGCGCCTGCGTGGGCCCGTACCGCGCGGCGACCTGCGCGGCACTGAGGTAATGGCCATACAGCGCGTTGCCAGGAGTGGACACGGCGGTCGCGTAGGCGGCCAGCCCGGATTGATCCTGTCCGGCGAGATAGACGTTCGCGGTCACGTTTCCCGTCGCCAGCGCGGACACGTGCGCGGATTTGATGGCCCACGCCGGGTGGGTGCCCGCGATTGGTACCCGCGAGCCTGGCTGGGCCGTGGCGGTGCCTGTCACCACCCCAGCGACGAGGACGGATCCTGCCGCTGCCAGCATGGCAGCGCGCAGGTGCCGATTGAGATGTGGCACTATCTGGCTCCCTTGTTCGGGGGGTACTTAGGTCGATGCGAAGCCACCAGTCTGGCCGCATCCGACGATGCTTGGTGCTGTTTGAGCGATTCAGACATCAAGCAGTACCTTTGCGTGATCTATCGGCATCGCGCAAGTATCAACTTGGTAACTGCGAAATAGCTGCGAAGAATTGGCCTCATCCAGGGCCGTTCGGCCGACCGCGATCAGGCCACCATGATCGGTCAGGGGCGAGAGCCGGCGGTAGCGTGGTTTCATGCCTTACCACGGCCCCCCGGCGCTGACGTTCGCCGACGCGTTCACCCACTGGACCCTTGATCCGTGGGTGCTGGCCCTGGTGCTGGCCCTCGGCGGCGGATACCTGGCCGCGATGCGCCGGGTACGGCGCGGGAGTGTCAGCGATCAAGGCGGTGGTGATAACAGCAAGAATGATAACAGCAAGACCAATAACAGCAAGAGCCCATCTGATAACAGCAAGAGGGATGCTGATAACAGCAAGAAGAATCGCTGGCCGATGGCGCGGCCGATCTGGTTCCTGGGGCTCGGCCTGGGGCCGCTGGTCCTCGCCACGATGTCCTGGACGGGGGTCTACCAGAGCGTCCTGTTCTATGCCCGCGCCGCGCAGACCGTCCTGCTGCTGCTGTTCGTCCCGCTGTTCCTGGCCCTGGGGCGGCCGATCACCCTGGTTATCGCCGCGTTCCCCGGCCCGGGCCAGAAAATCGAAGCCGCCATCCGCTCCCGGGCCGCCAGAATACTAACGTTTCCGGCCATCACCACGTTCGCGCTGGTCATCGTGCCGTTCGTGATGTACTTCTCGCCCTGGTACACGGCGGCGTTCCACAGCACCGCGGTCCGCGAACTGACCTATCTGGCACTGATGACGCCCGGCTTCGTGTTCTTCTGGACGTTGCTGCGGGTCGATCCGGTGCCGAAGGCATATTCCTACGCGGTATCCATGTGGATCACCGGCGCCGAGGTGATCGGAGACGCGGTGCTCGGCCTGGCGATAATCGCCGGCAACGGCCTGATCGGCGCGACCTGGTACCACGCGGTGGCCAGGCCGTGGGGGCCGACGTTGCGGACCGACCAGGTCATCGGCGGGGGAGTGCTCTGGATCATCGGCGACCTGGTCGGCCTGCCGTTCCTCGCCGCTCAGTTCATCCAGTACATGCGGGAGGACGCGTCCGAGGCGGCGGAGATCGACGCCCGACTGGACGCCGCCGAATCCGGGACCCAACCCGAGACCGAACCCGGAGACAAAACCGACGGCCTGTGGTGGAAGACCGACCCGCGGTTCAGTAACCGCGGCGGATGAACAGGGCCCAGCCGCTGTCCAGCTCGCTGTAGCCGGCGAACTCGTGCGACTTCATCGTGCACCAGGACGGGATGTCGGTGTACGCGGCCGGGTCGTCGGCGAGCACCGCGACCACGCTGCCTACCGGCACGTCCCGGATCTGCTCGGCGAGCATGATGATCGGGATGGGACACTTCCGGCCGAGCGCGTCGATGGTGAGCGCGGCAACGGGCACCGGGGGAGGAACCACAGGCCGTTCGTCGTTAGCCTGTTGGTTTGTACGGCCCTGGTTCGGACGGCGCAGGGCGAGCCGGAGCTTCACCTTGTCAATCATGCCCGCCTGGCGCGCTGGTACGCCCGCGGAATCCGGAAAGAGCGGGGGGTCCTGACCAGTGGTCTCCGGATGCGCGATACTGTTTGCACGACACGCTGTAGCAGAACCGAGGAAGGCCCCTCGCTTTGACTACCGACCCAGTTCCGGGAGGAACCCGCCGGAGACGCGCGGCAACGCGGGCACTTGTGCTCGTCGCCGTGGTCATCGGCCTGACCGGCTGCACGACGAACAACACGTTCACCCGGTTCGGTTTCCCCGACCCGGTGACGAAGGAAGGCAACACCGTCGTCACCCTGTGGCAGGGATCCTGGATCGCCGGTATGGCTGTCGGGGTCCTGGTCTGGGGCCTGATCCTGTGGGCGGTGGTGTTCCATCGCAAGCGGGGGGACCGGCTGCCGCCGCAGGTTCGGTACAACATGCCGATCGAGATCATGTGCACAACGGTTCCGTTCGTGCTCATCGCCATCTTGTTCTACTACACTGCCAAGGACGAGAACTATCTAGACAAGCTGCCGAAGAACCCCGCCGTCACCGTCAACGTGACCGGATTCCAGTGGAGCTGGGCGTTCAACTACCCGAAGTACAACGTGACCACGACCGGGAACATGGCGAACCCGGACCAGCCGATTAACCCGCAGAACAAGCAGAATCTGCCGGTGCTGGAGATCCCGGTCAACGAGACGGTCCAGTTCAACCTGGCGTCCACCGACGTGGTGCACGCGTTCTGGGTGCCGGAGTTCCTGTTCAAGCGGGACGTCATCCCGGACCACCCGAACCACTTCACGATCACCGCGACGAAGACGGGGACCTTCCTCGGCCACTGCAGTGAATTGTGCGGCGTCTATCACAGCCGGATGCTGTTCTGGCTGAAGATCGTGCCGCAGCAGCAATTCCAGCAGTACATCGCACAACAACAAGCTCAGCATTCCGGGAGCACGCAATGAGCACCGTCGAGCAACCGGTAATAGCAGCGCAACAGCGAGTGACGCACACTAAGGGACAGATCCTGGCCGGCTGGCTGTCGTCAACCGACCACAAGATCATCGGGCACATGTACCTGATCACGTCCTTCTTCTTCTTCCTCTGCGCCGGCGTGATGGCGCTGATGATGCGGATCCAGCTGCTGGGGCCGGACCAGCATTTCGTGTCCGACCAGCAGTTCAACGAGCTGTTCACCATGCACGGCACGCTCATGCTGCTGCTGTTCGCCACGCCGTTGTTCGTCGGATTCGCCAACGAGCTGCTGCCTTTGCAGATCGGCTCGCCGGACGTGGCGTTTCCCCGGCTGAACCTGCTGAGCTATTACCTTTTCGCGTTCGGCGGACTGATCCTGCTGGGCAGTTTCCTGGCGCCGGGCGGCTCCGCGGCATTTGGCTGGTACGCGTACGCGCCGCTGACCAGCGCGGTCTATTCGCCGGGCATCGGCGGGGACATGTGGATCATGGGGCTGGTCCTGTCGGGCTTCGGGACCATCCTGGGCGGAGTCAACTTCGTCACCACGATCTTCTGCATGCGGGCGCCGGGAATGACGATGTTCCGGATGCCGATCTTCACCTGGAACGCCCTGCTCACCTCGATGCTGATCCTGATGGCGTTCCCGGTGCTGGCCGCGGCGCTGCTCGTGCTGGAGATCGACCGGCGGCTCGGCGCGCACGTCTTCGACGCCTCCTCCGGCGGGGCGATCTTGTGGCAGCACCTGTTCTGGTTCTTCGGCCATCCCGAGGTATATATCCTCGCGTTGCCGTTCTTCGGCATCGCCACCGAGATTCTGCCGGTGTTCAGCCGCAAGCCGCTGTTCGGCTACAAGACGCTGATCGCGGCCACGATCTCGATCGCGGGCCTGTCAATGACGGTATGGGCCCACCACATGTTCACCACCGGCGCCGTGCTGCTGCCGTTCTTCTCCTTCATGACGTTCCTGATCGCGGTGCCGACCGGGGTGAAGTTCTTCAACTGGGCGGGCACCATGTGGCGCGGCCAATTGACGTTCGAGCCGCCCATGCTGTACTCGATCGGTTTCCTCGTCACGTTCCTGTTCGGCGGCATCACCGGCATTATCCTGGCCTCGCCGCCAATGGACTTCGCGGTGTCCGACTCGTATTTCGTGGTGGCCCACTTCCACTACGTGCTGGCCGGCACCGTGCTGTTCGCGATGTTCGCCGGATTCTATTTCTGGTGGCCAAAGATGACCGGCCACATGCTGAACAGCCGGATCGGCAAAATCCAGTTCTGGGTGATGTTCATCGGCTTCCACATGACGTTCCTGGTCCAGCACTGGGCGGGCGTGCAGGGAATGCCGCGGCGCATTGCCAACTATCCGGGACTGCCGGGCGATGTCACCACGCTGAACATCATCTCCTCGGTGGGATCGTGGCTGCTGGCGCTGTCGGTGCTGATGTTCCTGTGGAACGTGTACGTGTCCTGGCGGAGCGGCGAGCGGGTCAACGTCGAGGACCCGTGGGGCTACTGCAGCTCGCTGGAGTGGGCGACATCCTGCCCGCCGCCGCGGCACAACTTCTACCGCATCCCGCGGATCAGGTCGGAGCGTCCGGCGTTCGAGCTTCACTACCCGCAAATCAAGGCGGGAGTGGCGTCCAAGGGTGTGGACCAGCAGATCCCGGCCCTCGAGAACGCGAACGAAAATGTCGTCGAGGATGACAGGAGCCTGACGCGATGAAGGTCGAAGGCTGGCTGTTCATGGGCTGCGGGATCTTCTTCGGCGGCTCAGACATCGTGTACTGGTACACGTCGCACGACCCGACGGGCAGCACCGCGCTCGCGCTGGCCGTCGGGCTCGCGCTGCTGACCGGCTTCTACCTCCTGTTCACCGGCCGCCGGCTGCCGCTGCGCCCGGAGGATGACAACTACGGCGAGATCGAGCAGGGCACCGGCGAGATCGGCTTCTTCCCGCCGCGTAGCTGGTGGCCGCTCGCGCTCGGCTTCTCCGCCGCCGTCACCGCGGTCGGAATGGCCGTCGGCTGGTGGCTGTTCCTGATCGGCATGCTGTTCACGGTGTATACGTCGATCGGCTTCGTCTTCGAGTACTACCGCGGCAACTTCTCGCACTGACGGCTTATTTAAAACCATTTAACTGAACGGCTGTGGCTCACCCTCTGAGCACCTTCCTCGTGGCGGTTCCGGACGGCCCAGTCCGTGTTGACCGGGGGCCTCGGAGAGTATTGTCCCTGGCCTGGTGAGGTCGTCCAGTTCGGCGGCGACGCCGGCGGCCTCGGCTGCGCCGATCCGCTGGAAGATGTCCCGTGCCTGCCCAAGGTTCCCGGCGGCGTCGCTGGTGCGGCCGAGGGCTAGGGCGCAGCGTCCCAGGCCGGCCAGCGCGCTGGCTTCGTCGCGGAGGATGCCGATCTCGCGGGATAGGTTCAAGGCCTGCCGGTGATATTCCGCGGCCCGGCCGGGATCACCGCGGACACGGTACAGTTCCCCGGTCTCGTTAAGAATCTCAGCCTCGCCGCCCCGGTCACCGATGTCGAGGTAGATGTCCAGCGCCTCCTCCAGCGCCTTTGCCGCACTGCGGTAATTCCCGGTCATCCGCCGCGCGATCCCCAGAAAGGTGAGGGCATTGGCCTGACCGACCCGGTTGCCGATGTCGCGGGAGATGTCCAGTGCCTCTTCCAGCGCCTGCGCCGCAGCACGGTAATCCCCAGTCACCCGTCGCACCGCCCCCAGGGCGGTAAGGGCATTGGCCTGACCCAGCCGGTTGCCGATGTCGCGGTAAATGCCCAGCGCCCCTTCCCCTGCCTGCGCCGCAGCACGGTAATCCCCAGTCATCCGCCGCACCATCCCCAAGGAGTTGAGGGCGATGCCTTGACCCAGCCGGTTGCCAGTGTCGCGGGAGATGTCCAGTGCCTCTTCCAGCGCCTGCGCCGCACCGCGGTAATCCCCAGTCATTTGCCGCACCATCCCCAGCTCGCTGAGGGCATTGGTCTGACCACTGCGGTTGCCGATGTCGCGGAAGACGGCCAGCGCCCGTTCCAGTGCCTGCGCCGCACCGCGGTAATCCCCTGTCGCCCCCCGCACGCCCCCCAGGGTGCGTAGGGCGTTGCCCTGACCCAGCCGGTCGCCGATGTCGCGGGAGATGTCCAGCGCCCGTTCCAGTGCCTGGGCCGCACCGCGGTAATCCCCAGTCACCCACCGCACGTCTCCCAGGTCGTTGAGAGCGTTAGCCTGGGCCAGCCGGTCGCCGAGGTGCCGGGCCGCCTCGACGGCGGCAGCGTGGCGGGTGATGGCGCTGATCCAGGGGCCGTCTAGGCGCAGCAGGGATGCCGTGGCGGCGGTAAGCGCGACGACCCGGGCGTGCTGCCCGGCTGCGGTGACCTGGTCCAGGCAAGCAAGCAGGCTGTCCCGTTCGGCCCGTTCCCACCCCAGAGCATGGGTTCTGTCGCTCAGGTTGGGGACCTCAGCCGGTATTGTCTGCGGTGCTGGTGCGGGACTGGTGCGGGCATGTCGGGCGATGAGTTTCTCAGCGAGCGCGGCGGTGTGCTGGTAATAATCCAGCAGTCGGTCCAGCGCCTGCTGGCGGCTGGCGGCCGGATCTGTGGTGGCCAGGTCGTGGGCGTAGGAACGGATCAGGTCGTGCATACCGTAGCGGCGGTGGCCGGTCTCGGTCAGCAAGCCCTCGCCGTGCAGGGCATCCAGTAGTCCGGCGGCCTCCCGCAGGGAGATTCCGGCTAGGGCGGCGGCGGCGTAGGCGTCGGTGCTGGTGCCCGGGTGCAGGCCCAGGCGGCGGAAGAACTGCTGCCGGGCCGGGTCCAGGTGCCGGTAGGACAGCTCGAACGCGGCGGCGACGCTGTTGCGTTCGGCGGTCAGCGTGAGCACGCCCGCCCGGACCTCAGCGGCCAGGTCCGCCGGCGTCCAGGACGGATGCCGGGCATAGACCCGGGCTAGTAGCGAGACCGCCAGCGGCAGGAACCCGGCCAGTTCCGCCAGTTCTGCGACAGCCTGGTCCGGGCCTGCGGCGGCGCGGGGAGCCAGCCGGGTGAACATCACCCGCGCCTCGTCTGCGGTAAGGACCGGCAGCAGGACCGGTGCGGCTGTGCCGGGCAGGTCGCCGAGGTGGCGGCGGCTGGTAACCAGCACCAGGCAGCCTTCGCTGCCGGGCAGCAGAGGGGTGACCTGCGCGGAGCTGGCGGCGTTGTCCAGCACCAGCAGCGCCCGCTGCCTGGCCATCCGGTCCCGCCACAAGGCGGCCCGGTCTTCCAGGTCTTCGGGGAGATTCCGGGCGTCGACCCCGACCGCGGCTAGCAGCCCAGCCAGCGCCGCCTGCGGGGTGACCGGGTCCTGGCCGGGAGTGTGAGCGTGCAGCCCGAGGAACAGCTGCCGGTCCGGGAACCGGTCTTTGAGCAGATGGGCGGCGTGTACGGCCAGCGCGGTCTTGCCGATGCCGGGCATCCCGCCGATCGCGCAGATCGCCACCGCCCCGCCAGATCCGGCGGTCGCGGTGACCGCGGCGGTGATGCGGTCCAGTTCGTCTCGCCTGCCGGTGAACGCCGCCGTATCCGGCGGCAGCGAGTACACCATCCCTGGCGCAGATACCTGCCCGGCATCGGTGCCTGGCCTGCTGGTAACCGCTGCGGTGCCGTCGGCTGGCGGCGGGATGTCCTGGCGCAGGACCCGCTGATGCGCCGCGGTCACCTCCGGACCCGGCCGGACTCCCAGCTCCTCATCCAGCCGCCGCCGCAGCGCCTCGAAGGCGTCGATCGCGGCGGCCTGCTGCCCGGCCCCGGCCAGGGCCACAATCAGCCGCGCGTATACTCGCTCCTCCAGCGGCTGCTCGTGCGCCAGTTCCTCCAGCAGCGGCAGCACCCGCTGATGCCAGCCCACCCGGCACGCCGCATCCGCGTAACCAAGCACCGCTTCCGCCCTCCGCCGCGTCAGGCCCGTCACCGCCGGATGCCCCCGCAGCACCGGTACGCCCGCGACGGGTTCCCCGCGCCACAACCCCAGTGCCTGCGCATAAAGCCCGCACGCCGTCGCCGCGTCTCCCGATGCCGCCATCGCCCCGCCCCGCTCGGCCAGCTCCCCGAACGCCGCCGCGTCCAGCTCACCGGCCCCGGCGCGCAGCCGGTAACCCGCCGGGCCCTGTTCCACCAGCCCGTCTCGTCCTGCCGGGTCCAGGATCCGGCGCAGCCTGCTGACACGCGCCTGCACCAGCTCCGCCGCGGTCGCCGGCGGCTTCGGTCCCCACAGCACGTCGATGACCGATTCCCGGCACACCAGCTCGCCAGGCTGCACCGCCAGCAGCCCGGCCACCGCCGCCTGCCCAGGCGGCCCCAGCCCCACCGCCAGCCCGTCCCGCCAGGCTGCCAGCGGGCCAAGCACCGCCAGCCACAACCCGCTCCCGTGCCCCGCGGGCGCCCCGCCATGTCCGGCACGCGCCCCGCGGGATGCCGAGCCGGCCGTGCCCCCGGCTGCCAGCGCGGCCGACTGCCGGGCATCCAGGCCCAGCGCACGGGCCAGCGCATCCAGCGACCCCGGCCGCGGCCGCCTGCTGCGGCCCTGCTCCAGATCACGTACCGCCGCCACGCTCAGCCCCGACCGTTCTGCCAGCTGCCGCTGCGTCAGCCCGGCCACCCGGCGGTACTCGCGTACTAAGACACTCAGCCGCGCACCCGCCGCGTCCCGCACACCACGCACCACAACCGTCCCTTCCCGTTCCCGGCTAGGGCCCGCGGACCTCAGCTCCACAGACCGCGCCTGGACTTCAGGTGTCCGCCCCATTATCACGCTCACTGTCATCAAGCAGTACTACGGTCCTGCGCTCAGCCTGAGTTCTGTCCCCGGCCCACATGACGAGCAGGCATTATGCGCCGCGACGGATCGCAGGGTACGGGAAACTTTCTGGCAGCCGCCCACCCGCCCGCCGCCTGCCGCTGGCTCCATGCTTGAGTCAGGGGAGGCACATGAGCACGCGAGGACAGGCACGACATCGGTGAACATGCTCTGATGACGAAGTATGGTTATGAGCCCGCGGCCCGAATTGGTGTGCTGATAGCCGAAGGGCGGCGGCTAGCGGGACTGACCCAGCAGCAGCTTGCTGATCTCGCGGCGGTCAGTGTCGGCGCCGTCCGGGACCTGGAACAAGGTCGTACGGCGAAGCCGAGACGTGACGCGGCCCAGACGCTTACGCGTGTGCTGGGGCTCGACCCGAGCCAGCTAGCCGGCACCACGTCCTTGCCGCCAGGCGGCAAAGATGCGAGCACGTCGGCCCAGCACGGCCGGATCGCCCCTGATGACATACGGCTGGGCGTGCTCGGGCCGCTGATGGTGTGGCGGGAGGGTGCGTTGACCAGCCTCGGCGCGCCCCGCCAGCGGGCAGTGCTCGGACTGCTGGCCGTGCATCCGGGCAGCGTGGTGCACCGGGAGACCATCATCGACGCGATCTGGGGCCACCGGCCGCCGGCCAGCGCCGTGGCGATGGTCCAGGCCTATGCCAGCGGACTGCGGCGGCTGCTCGGTCATGGACTGCTGGCTTCCGACGGCACCAGTTACCAGCTGACGGTGACCGGCGCTCAGCTCGACGCGCTGGCGTTCACCGGCTTGGCGGATCGGGCCTCCGCCGCGAGGGCGAGCGGTGACCCGGCGGCGGCCTGCGAATGGTACGAGCGGGCGCTCCGGCTGTGGCGAGGAGAGGCGCTGTCCGACATCGGTACGTTGCGAGGGCATCCGGCGGTGACCGAACTGGCGGAGCGGCGACGTTCGGTGGTCCTGGACTACGCCGAAGCTGCCGCCGCGACGGGCCGGGCCGAGCGGACGCTGCCGCAGCTTCGAGCGCTGACTTGCCGTGACGAGTTCGACGAACGCGCGCACGCCCGGCTGATGCTCGCGCTGGCCGTGTGCGGGCAGCAGGCCGCGGCCCTGCGCGTGTTCGACAAGCTGCGGCAGCGGCTCGATGACGAGTTGGGGATCACTCCTGGCGCCGACCTGCGCGATGCGCATCTGCGCGTCCTGCGCGGGCAATTCTCCCCACGCGGCCCCGCAATCGTCGCCGGGCGCTAGGCGCCCGGCGACGCCACGGCTGGCTGCCCGTCAAAGAGGCGGCAGCGCCCATTCCTGGATGGTGGTGAACGAACAGGGTTCCAGGACAAGCGCGGTCCCGGCGGCGGCGCTGTTCCCGCTCGGTGCCAGGCACTTGCCCGACTCGGGGTTGAGCAGCGATCCGTCGGGCTCGATCTGCCACTCCTGGGAGTTCATGCGATCGCAGGCCGCATAATCTATTTCGGTGCCGTTGGCCGTCCCTGAGTCGTGGACGTCCAGGCAGTCGCCCGAGGCAGCCGAGATGCTCCCGTCCAGGTGGATGCTCCAGGTCTGGTTGCTGTCTCCGTCGCAGTCGAACAGCGTGGCGGCGTGGGTAGAGGACGATGTGTTCTGGCCTATGCATACCGCGCTGTTGGCTTGCGGCTTGAACTCGCCGGTGGACCTCGGCACCTCGTAGGGCAAGATCCAGTCCTGGGCCGCCGACCCGTTGCAGGTGGAGATCTCCAGTTGAGTACCGTTGGTGGTGCTGGAGCCCGGGTCGGTGAGGCACTTGCCCGATTCTGGATTGATCAGGGACCCGTTGAGCCCTGACCGCCACTGCTGAGCCCCCGTCTTGTTGCACTGGAAGTGATCCACCAAGGTGCCGTTGGCGGTTCCGCTGTGCAAGACGTCGAGACAGCCGCCGGCGATCTGGATGGTCCCGTCATCCGCCACGGTCCACACCTGCCCGGTGATACCGAAGTCGCAGGTCCACACGTCAACCTTGTTGTTGTCGGCGGTGCTGCCGTCGTTATCGTCCAGGCACTTGGCCTGAACACCGGAGCGAATGTAACCGGCGTTTTCGCCGTTGTAGGTGAACGGGATGTTTGACGCCGGCGTGCCGTTGCCCGCCGGCCCGTTGTACCCGGAACCGGCGGTGCACCACAACGTCACCGTGCATGTACCGTTTGACCCGCTGGTGACGGGGTTGAGCAGGCCCGGGTACTGGTACGGGAACTCCGCGGAGGTGGAGGTGGTCGGCGGGATGCCAGCCAGTGCGTAGGCACCCGTGATCACGGCCGTCGACACGCTGGTGCCGCCGCCCTCGAGCCAGCCGGTCTGGTTGTAGCTGTCGTAGTAGGCGACCGGCGTCTGCGACGACGTGGACGCCGCCACCGCCGAGACGTCGTTGTCGAGCCGGTTGCTGCAGCCGGTGTTGCCCTGCCAGGTGGGCTTGGGCTCATACGCCGAGCACCCCGAGCCGGTGCCCGACCACGCGGTTTCCGTCCAGCCCCGTGACACGCTGGAATCCGGGTCGAGCACCGTCCCGCCGACGGCGGTGACGTCGGGCGACGCGGCGGGGTAGCTGACTCCGTATCCCGCGTCTCCCGCCGCCGCGACGACCGCCACCCCTGGATGGTCGTAGAACTGGTCGTAGCCCGTCGAGCCGACCTCGCCAGATGTCTCGGGCGTGTAGTAGCTGTTGTCGACGAACTCAGCGCCGTCGCTGACCGCGGTGTCCACCGCGGTGCCGAGGTCGGGAATATCGTCGGCCTGCGCCTCCACCAGCGTGATGTGGCACATCGGGCAGACCGCGGACACCACATCCATGTCGATCGAGGCCTCCTGCGCCCACCCCGAGTTAGCCACCGGCGAGCTGGACAGGTCCACCTTCTGGAAGCACCCGTCCGCGGTCGTGCACGGCGGCAGGCCGTACTGCGCACGGTAGATGCCGAGGTCCGCCTCCGCTGTCGGGTCGTCGAAGGCGACCACGATCGCCACCCTCGCCCGCATCCCTTCCGAGCCGGACGCCAGGCCGTAGGCGGCCTGCAGGTTCGCCGGGCTGTAGCCGACCGGCGTAGTGGCGAGCACTCCCTTGACGGCCGGGTCCCCAGCCGGCCTCGACGCGCTCACCAGCGCGCTGCACGACGCAACGCCCGGCGTGACCGACGGGGGGCACGCACGCTTAACCCCAGCCTGGAGCGCGAAGCCCGGGCCCGCCTGGGGAGGCTGCCCCATGCCGGCGGTAGCCGCATGAGCCGGCGACCCGGCCATGCCGGCCGCCGCTAGGCCCGAGCAGAGCAAGGCGGCCACGAAGCCCCTGCGCATCATCACGACTTTGACCATCCGGAATTCCTTTCCGTGAATCTGGTATCGCATCATGAAGATGCGTGAAGTGATCTGACATATCGCACTATCCAGTTTGCGAAGACCGGGCCGAATGATCCGCACGCGGTGCTAGGCGGTGTGCCCGCGAAGTTACCCAGATCGCACACGGCGCCCGGGACGCTCCCGGCGCCCGAGACGACCGAACTTATTATGTCGCCAGTTTTACCTTCGCCACCAAGCAGGTTGATGACGCTATTCACGATCGAGTTCCCGGAAGCGCCGATCGAGTCCGCTGCGACGGTACCAAGTTTGCCGACCCCGAAGGCAAGATTAGCCTCGACGAATGCCTGAAAGAAGTTGGGAACCTGGAGCGGTGACGCGACCAGTTGGGTAGCGATGCTGCTACCGAACGCGCCTACCGCGGTATTCAGCAGAGTTATCCCTGCGTCCGTCGAGATACCGCCGAGGGAACCCCCTATCCCATTGATCAGGGCATCGATGAAGATTGTATTCCCGCTCTTGCTCTTGCCATGTACGAGGTCGTTGACGACCGAGCTCCCCGCACCGGTCGCGAAGCCGATTCCCACTCTCACGCCAGTTGGCAAATGCCCGTTGCCAGGCTCAGGCGTTGTCGGCTGCTTCAGACCAGAGCTGGGGTCCTTGGTGAGGGCACCGTCGCCGCCGCCATTCCCGGGCGTGGTCCCGTTTTCATTCAGTCCTTGTTTCATTCCCTGGAGGCTCTTATCCAGGTCTTTGAGGAGCTGCTGTTCGTCCTCTTGCGGGTTGTTGACCGTGTCGTTGGCTGAAACGGCTTTCGGGTTTCTGACTTCGTGGGGCTTATTCGGGTCCTCTGGCTTCGGCGTTGGGTGGCGCGGCACCGGGGTATGGCGATTCGTGAAAGGGTCCTGTGGTGGAGGCGGCGGCGGAGGCGGTGGGGGTGGCGGAAACGCGAAGCACAACCAGGGTTCCACCACGCAGATGCCGATTGCACCCCCGATGCCACAAAGCCATCCGCAGCCGCCCGAGGGCGGCGATGACGGTGATGGCGGCGATGGCTGCGGCGGCGGCAGGATTGGGGGCCGCCATCCGCAAGCTGGCGTGTCGCCTTCCATGCCGGCGCATGGATACGGGTTGGTAGGTGGTGAGCAGATCACGTCCTGGCAGCCGCTCGCCGTCGACTGTATATTGACGAAGTTCATATATACGAACGTATATACGAAAGCGCACTCGGGGTCGGTGTAGCAGTCGATGACTGTCGCGTCGTGGTAAAGGCATCCTAGTGACCAGCAGATGCCGTGGCCGGTGGGGTCGGTGTTGGTCAGAGGGTTGCCGTCGGCGTAGCCGTAGGGGGTGGGGCTGATAGCTGACGGCTGCGGCATGCCGGCCGCGGTGGTGTCCTTGCTGGTGAACGCGCCCGTGGAGGGGGAGTACCAGCGGGCGGACATGTCGGTGTTACCCGTGGCGGGGTCGGTGTACTGGCCCTGGTAGCCGAGTGCCGGCATCGATCCTGCGCTGGCGGTGACCGCGCCGTACGGGGAGTAGGACGCCGAGGCTGTCAGGCTGGCGGTGGTGCTGGCCGTGCCGAACGCGGCGGTGACGTCGCCATGCAGGTCGGTGAGCAGGGCGTTGCCGGTGCCGGCGCTGGTCCCGGCGGCTATGGGAGCGCCGGCCGGGGTGTAGGTATAGTCGCTGGTGCCGTCGGAGGCCAGGGTGTCCCCGGCGCCTGAATAGGCGAAGGTGGCGGTGCCGGCGCTGGTGCTGCGGGTGGTCAGCCGCCCGAGGGCGTCGTAGGAGTAGCTGATCCCGCCGGGCACGCCCACCGTCTGCCCGTAGGCGTTGCTCGCGTAGTCCTGCGTGGCACCGGACGGCAGAGTGACCGAGGACAGCGCGCCTGACAATGTGTACCCGTAGCTGGTCGTGCCCGCCGACGTGGCCGAGCTGACCGGCTGGTCCTGGGGGTTGTAGGTGTAGCTGGTGCCGTCCGCGGCGGTCAGATTCCCATCGCTGTCATAGGAGTACGAGGTGGTGGTGCCGCCGGTCGTCGACGAGGTGAGCTCATTGGCCTGGTCGTATCCGTACGTGGTGGAGCCGGCCCCGGCGATGCCGGTGGTGGTCTGCGAGGTCAGGTTCGAGTTCGCGTCGTACCCGTAGGACTCCGAGGCCAGCGTGCTGCCCGACGCCGAGGTGACCGTGTCGGACGCGAGACGGTTCAGGCCGTCGTAGCCGAAGGATTGCTTCGGTCCGGACGCGCCGCCGGCGGAGTACCCGATCGAGGCCGGCAGGCTGTCGGCGTTGTAGCCGTACGTCATGGTGGAGCCGGTCAGCGGGTCGACCGCCGTGGCCAGGCGGTCCGCCGAGTCATAGGTGTAGCTCGTCGTGCCGGCCGCGTCGGCGCGGCTGGTCATCAGCCCGTCGGCGTTGTAGCCGAAGCTCGAGTTTCCCGATGGGCCGGAGGCGGCGGTCAGCTCGCCGGCGTCGTTGTAGCCGAACTGGTCGGTGCCGCCCGGCGCGGTGGCCGAGGTCATGTGCTGGTCGAGGTTGTAGCCGAACGACTGTGCCGTCGTGGGCGCCGCCGCGCCGGAGCCGTTCTCTGCGGTGAGGTCACCGAGCTGGTCGTAGCCGTAGGACAGGGTGATCCCGCCGGGCTGGGTCACGGTGGTCGGCTCGCCGTCGGCGTTGTAGGCGGTGGTCCAGGTCCGGTCCGTCGCCGCGGTGGCGGCGGGGGTGGCGGGCTCGATCACCGATTCGGCCTGGTTCCAGGAGTTGTAGGTGGTCCATGTGGTGTTGCCGCGCCCGCCGGTGACCGAGGTCTGGTTCCCCGCGGGATCGTAGCCGTAACTGGTGGTGTCCGACGCCGACGAGGACACCGGCTGGGTCCGGCTGGTCAGCTTGTCCGCCGCGTCGTAAACGGAGGTCGTGGCGTGATGGTTGCCGTCGGTGGCACTTGTCTGGTTGCCGTCGGCGTCGTACCCGTAGGACTTGGTTGACAGCGGGGTGCCGACCTGCGGGGCCGGCGGCGGCGGACCGTACTCGTCGGAGGAGACCAGGTTCCCGGCCGGGTCGTAGGCGGAGGTCGTGTAGGACTGGTCCGGGTTGGTGACCTGGGTCTGGTCGCCGAGGTAGTTGTAGGAGTAGCTGGTGGTGTTGCCGTAGGTGTTGCTGGTGGAGGCCAGCTCGCCGAGGCGGTCATAGGTGTTCGTGGTGACCGACCCGTCCGGGGTGGTCGCCGTCAGCGGATCACCGAGATAGTCGTAGGTGTAGCTGGTCGTGTCGGACTGGGTGCCCGAGGATGTCCGCACGTCCTGGGTCGAGTTGGCCAGCTCGCCGAAGTAGTCATAGGTGGCGGAGGTCTGCGCCCCCGCGGGGCTTGTGGCGGAGAGCCGCTCGCCGGCGGAGTCGTAGGTGTAGGTCCATATCCCGGCCGCGGACTGGCCGGTGAGCTGCGGGTCGGTCTGCGAGATAAGGTCGCCGAGCGCGTCGTAGGCAAAGCTGGTGGTGTTGCCGAGCGGGTCCTTGGCGCCGGTGAGGTTGCCGTTGCCGTCGTATACGTAGCTGATGGTCGCGGTGACCGGCGTGCTGGAGCCCGGCGGGGTGTAGGCGGGCTGGGTGACCGAGGTCTTCCGGCCGTCGTTGTCGTACCCGGTGGTGGTGATGTTGCTGTCCGGGTCCTCGACCTGGGTCTGGTCGCCGTAGGAGTCGTAGCCGTACGTGGTCACCGGCCGGGTGGTGGCCGGGGTCTGCGCCGTGTACGAGACGGTCGACACCGGCGGCCCGGTCACCTGGTCCAGGTTTCCTGCCTGGTCGTAGGCGTAGTTCGTGGTGTAACCGGCTGGGGTCGCGCCGGACGCGTTCCCGTCCGGGCTGACCATCGACACCCGCTGACCGAGCTGGTCGTAGGTCCAGCTCGTGGTGTCGGTTGCCGAGCCGTTCTGAACCGACTGACTGGTCAGCTCCCCGGCGGTGTTGTAGGCGGACTCGGTCGTCGTCGACCCGCCCGCGCCGCTGACCGTCTGAGCGGTCACCAGCCCGTCGGCGTTGTACGAATAGCTCGTGGTCCGGTCGGCGTACCCGGCGGTTGGCGTCCCCGACGGCGGCGCGTCCGCCACCGTGCTCGTCACCTGATCATCAGCGTTATACGCCCACGTGGTGGTGGTCTTGTCGGCCGCGGTCACCGGGAAGTCGCTGACCGCCTTGCTGATCAGATTGCCTGCAGGGTCATAGTTGTAGGCGGTCTGCCGACCCGGCGGTACCGTCCCGCCGGTAGCCGGCGGCTGCTGCTGGGTGGATATCAGGTGCTGGTCACCGTCGTAGAAGTCGTTCGTGATCCGGCCCATGGCGTCCGTTGTCGCCTTCAGCAGCCCCTCCGGGTCGTAGGTGTAGGAGTCGAGCACCAGGTCGCAGCCCTCGCTAGCGCCGGGCACCTGGCCAGCCGGGCAGGCGGGAGATGGGACGGACTCGCTGGTGGATCCGGTATGCAAGGTGACCTGGGTCACCTCGCTGAACTCGTTGTAGGAGTAGTGGTACTCGTTGCCATTGGCATCGGTGATCGACGCGACGTCGCCCATCGGGTCGTAGCTGTACCCGGTCGTCGCGCCGGCCGGGTTCGGGCCCGGCGCGCCCTGCGGCGGAGGGGTGCCCCCGGTGCCGGTAGCCCCGGCCGGACCGGTGACCGACGACACCTCGCCGTCGTCGTTGTAAGTCCACGTGGTGGTCCGAGCCGGGTCGTTACCGGTGAGGTCGGACTCGACCTCCGACAGCGGATTCCCGTCCTGGTCATAGGCGAAGGTGTCTTGCCGCGTATGCGTCACCCCGGTCACCTGGCTGGTGACGGCCGGGTAGGTGACGGTGAGCCGCTGGTTGTCCGCAGTCCACGTGTACGACGTGGTAAGTCCCGATGGATAGGTGTCGCTGTAGGTGGTCGCGGTCAGCGGCCGGCCCAGCGTGTCGTAGGTATTCACGGTCCGCGCGCCGTCCGGCTGGATCACCTGCGCCAGGTCCCCGTCGGAGTAATAGCTGTAACTGGTCACCGCGCCGCCGGGCGTGGTCTGCGAGACCAGCAGCCCGGCGGGTATCGTCCCGGTGCCGCCGTAGGCGGTCGTGGACGAGGTCGAGTAGGCGTAGCCGGTGGTCCGCCCGGATGGGAACCCGGACGTGGGCGGCATCGTCGAACCGCTCAGCTCACCCGCGGCGTTGTACGCGTACCTGGTCAGGTACGTGGTGTCGGTGGCCGACGCCGACCGGGCGTCAGCCACGCCGGTGAGCTGGTTGTTGCGGGGGTCGTCCGGGTTGGCCGCGTTGTAGGAATATGTGTAGTAAGTCGTGCAGCACGACAACGACCCGCCGGCCGGTTCCACCGGATTCCAGGTTCTCGACAGCACGTTGCCGTGCACGTCGTTGGTGTAGGTGAACAGGTTCTCGTCCGAGTCGGTCATGGCGTTCAGGAAGCCGGCCTGGTCATACCCGTAGGTCCGCGGCGGGTCCCCGGCGGCCGGCGAGTACGACACCAGCCGACCGCCGTTGACCGCGTCGTAACCGTAGACCTCCTGGTATCCCAGCGGGGTGGTCACGTTCACGTACCGGGTCACCGACGGCAGCGCCTCCGACGATGCGATGTATCCCGACGCCTGCGGGAGGCTGTACTGCCAGGTTCCGCCGGCGGCGTCGGTGTAGGAGGAGACCCGGTCATTCACCGTGTCGTAGCTCAGCTTGGCCGCCGTCCTGCCGCTGGGGGCGGTCATGCTGGTCAGCTCCGGTGACGCCTGCTCCGCGAGCGCGTAATGCTCGCTTACCGCAGCTGGGCCGAGCGCGTGCGGGTAGACCGCGACCTCGCCGATCGACCCGTCGAAATGCCCGTACGGGTCGGTGGACAGCACCGGCGAGGTCTGGCTGATCGCTTCTGGCCAGCTCGACCAGAAGCCCGCCCCCACGGTGTCGTAGTCGTTGGCCTGCTGGTTGATCTGCCCGGGCAGCGTGCCTACCAGGCCGCCGTCGAGGTAAAGCGACTGCGACGACGCGGAGCCGGTCAGCACCGCGTAGTGCCAGTTCCCGTCGTTCACCGCGGCGGAGGAGCTGACCGGATCGACCGACCCGTTCCACAGCTCCCCGTACAGGTGCCCGTTCCCGCCCACGTACAGGGCGGGCACGTGCGTTGCGGCGTCGCCCGTGGCGGCCGTCGCGGTGATCGGGTCCGCCTGGTAGGAGAACAGCACGCCGCCCTGGCCGGTGTCCTTGAACCACAGCTCGATCGTCACGTCCGTGCTGTCGGACAGCAGGTTCTTGGCCAGCGACACATAGGAGCTGGAGCCGTTGAACGACGCCGCGGTCGCCCCACCGCCCGCCAGCGGTCCCGTCGCCCCCTCGGTCACGCCCGAGTACGTGCCGTTCGTGCTGCCCAGGTTCACGTCGACGCTGTCGGTCGCGGCTGTCGAGCCGGCCAGGTCGCCCAGCCGGTAGTAGGACCTGGGACCGGAGTCCATCACCGCGGTCGCGTAATGCGACCCCGTCGTGCCGTAGGCATATCCCGCGCAGTTCTGCGACGGGTCGCATACGCCGGTCAGTTCGTCGCCGGTGTAAGAATAGGTCCAGGTCAGGGGGGCCTGACCGGAAGCTGGAGCGCCGGTTGCCACGCTCGCCACGTGCGGGTACGCCGCCCCTGACGGCGTCGACCAGATGAGGGACAGCGACCGGCCGGACGCGGTATCGGTGATCGTGACGGGCTGGCCGCTGGAATTATCGCTGAACGCCTGGGTGAGCCCGGCCGGGGTCATGATCTGCGCCAGGCGTCCGGCGCTGGTGAACCCGTACTGGGTTCCGCCGGCGACGTCGAACGTCCAGGTGCCGCTGGGGTTGTGGGTCAGCACATCCGGGCTTCCCGGTGGCGATGCGTACTGCCCGGTGCCGTTGCTGCTGGTGCCGGTGTAGCCGAACCGGGCCTGGCTGCCGTCCGGCATGGTCACCGTCACGTCGCCGGACCCGTCGTTATCCGGGTTAACCGCCGTGTCCAGTGCTGATGACCAGCCCGCACCGAACGCCCGTGACATGACCGGATCCAGGCTGTTGTAGGTCCGGGTGATGTTCAGCGGCGGCCCGGGCACCGCGACCGAAGCGTCCGTCTCCGACGTTGTGTAGTTCCCCGATTCGGGGTTCACCGGGTCCCCGCTCGACCCCCCCGACACGGCCGCACCCCCCGAGGAGCCGAGCTGGGCGGATATGCTCGGCTGCGGCACCTGCGGGGTGATCGACACCGGGCCCACCGTGACCGACGCGCCGTTCGTCGTCGCGGTGACCTTCCACGTGTACGGCTCGTTCCAGGTCAGTGCCGGTGACACCGTCCAGTACGGCGTGAAGATGCTGCCCGAGCTCACCGTCCCCGCTGGGCACACCGTGCCCGGTAGCGGGGTGCAGGTCAGGCTGAACTGGTAGGTGATCGTCGTGTTGGTGGTGGAGAACGCGCTGGTGGACAGCTCCGGGGTGTCCGTCGGGCTGACGTACCCGGTCGGCGGGTAGACCGCGGTGACCACCGGCGGCGGTTGCGGAACTGTCAGGCCGATCGCGAGCGGCTGGATGCCCTCGGAGAAGAACGAGGTGGACCCGTTGTACATGCTGAAATTGAGCACATAGCCGCCTACTGGCAGCGCGTTCACCTTCGCGTCCACCACCACCGACGAATTCGGCGCCACGTTGGACGGCATCGCGGTGGACACTGGACGCGACGCCACCAGCTTCCCCGACGCGTTGTACACGTCGTAGGACAGCTCGTAGCCGTTGCCGTTGTTCAGATCCCAGGTCTTCGACCCCTGGTTCGTCACCTTGATGGGGATCACACCGCCCGTTGTCGGCGTGACGATCTGCATCGGGATCCTCGACGCCAGGCTGTAGCTGGCCGCGTCGGCGCTGAAGGTCACCGCGAGGTAAGGGTCCCCCCCGTTGCTGTTGTCGCTGGCGAACTTCTTCCACCCGTAACTGTCGGTCGACGACGCGCCGAGCGCCAGGCCGTTATTGGCGATCGTCTTGTGCGTCCAGCCGTTCACCAGCGCGGTCCCCGCCGCATTGAGGGTGAATGACTGCCACTTGTCCGGGCACGGGGAAGCGGTCTGCGGCTGCCCGAGCGCCACCCACCCGGTCGCGAAGCTCCTGGACGCGATCGCCGGTCCCGTAGACGGCCCGGGATAAGACTTGGCCCCGGATACCGACCACGACGAGGTGACGGGATAGACGGAGACGGGCCGTGGTGAGCAGGAATATGACCACGTGTTGAAGGCACCTAGCTGGGCGCTGAACACATAGTCGTTCGTCAAAGAAGTGGAAATACTGTCGAACCTGAGGAACGACTTGGCCACGTCCGTGCCGCCGTCCCACGTTCCCACCTTGATCTCGGGGTCCGACGAATAGTCCGCGCTCCCCGGCGACTCCACGTAGGTCGTGCCGTCGGAGTTGATCACCGACAGGCTCGGGTTCACCGTCACGGGGAACACCCGCGCGCCGCTGTGCAGCCAGGCCGCGTCCAGCGTCATCCGTATCGCGGACTGGCCGCCGGACTGGATCAGCGTGTAACTGACTCCGGAGGAATACGCGCCGTCACCAGAATGCGGATTGACGGCGGAGTCGGTCATGTAACCGGGCCGCACCACCGCCGTCGGCTGGCCGGCCGAGGTGACGAACTCGATGGGTCCGCCCGGCGCCTGCACCGCCCGCAGCCCGGTCAGCGACAGCGGGAACACCCAGCTCACGGGCGCGTGGCGGGACCGCAGCACCACTTGCTCGGTCAGCAGCCCCGATCCCGCCACATACCGCACGTCGCTGTCTGGCAGCAACCCCTGGTAGCTCACCGTGTCACCGGACGCGGCCCCCGCCACGTGCCCGGCTCCGGCGATCCCGAACCCAATCGCTTGCGAGCCGGCGACCGCCATCCGCACCAGCGTCCCCGAGTCCGCGTACGGCGCGAACTGCTCCGGCTCTGCCGCCGCCTTCACCTGCCATCCTCCAGGTGCCGCCGCCGAACCGGACGGAGACGGCGCCGACGGGGATGGCGAGTACAGAGACGGCGAGGAGGACGGAGACGGCGTCACGTCGCTGGCAGCGCCTGACCCGTTCGTCCCGTTACCGGTCGGCACCAGATCCGTGTCGATGCTGGCCCACGATCCGTTCGCGAGCTTGTAGTAGCGAGGCAGCTCATACGCCATCGCGGTTCTGGTCCCGTCGGCGTTCTGGTACATCAGCTGATCCGGGGTCGTCTGCGACGCCAGCACGCGGCTCGTCTTGGCATTGAATCCCTGTCTGGGAGCCGCCGTCGGCGCTACCACAGCCCGTACCTGCTCACTCCCGGTGTTCTGGCCGCGAACCGGGAACGTCAGTGACCGCGGAGCCGCCGATGGCGGTACCGAACTCCTGGGGCGACGCGACGCCGACAAGGCTGCCCGCGCTTCTGCCTCCCGTTCCTCAGCTGCCAGAGCCTGCCGTGACTTCGGCACGGAAACCGGCGTCGGCACCACCCGGCCATCCACCAGGTGGGCCATCGTCGCGGACGCGGGCGCCCGGTGCGACAGCGCCGCCGCCGATCCCCATACCTGCTGCACCGGCGCACCCCGTGACGGCGGCGGCGATACCACCGCTATGGTGACCCCGATAGCCGCGCACATCGCAAGCGCCGTCCCCGCGGCCGCGATTCGGTGCGCAGCGGACTTCGGCCACAGGGCACGGCGCAGCCGTCGCCAGAATCTACCGGAAACCAGACTCGATACCAGCGAACTCAAAGCGCGGCCGACAGCAACCAGACCCATCACGAATACGCCTCACTCCGTACGGGTGCTCCCGGCGTAAGCATGCGGTGAGCCGTTACGAGGAACTCTCAGCATCGGCCATACGGCGTCCCGTACCTTGCGCTCACGAGGATCCGGTTCCTGACGTGCTCAGCGTCCAGATGGGCGGGTAACAACCCGCGCGAGCAGGCTACGGGAACCGGGATACGGCTACGGGATTCCGGCATGCGCGTGTGGCACTTAACCGGGTACCTCACCAGCGTCGGTGAGGCGTTTATTCCAGGCGTATCAACGTCAGCAACGCAGGCGCGCCGCGCTTGGTGTGGCGGCTCCGACCGGGCAACGTCGACGCGTAGCCTTGTGGTCGTGGCCTCAGCGTTCGACTTCAGCGATCACAAGGCGGCGGCATACGCGCCGCAAATGAGCCTTGACATGTACTTGGCATTCCCGGAAGACGCCAGCAAGCTGATTGAGGTCGTGGATGGCTGGATCGTCCGGTGCGAATCTGCCGGGCCAAGCCATCAGGCGATACAGCTGAACCTGCTCAGCGCGATCCGGGAGGCCGCCGGGCTCAGGGACCGGGCCAAACAGGCCTGCCACCGAGTGCTCGGCGACATGGACATCCTGATCGCCGACAGCCCGAAACTGCACTTCCGTCGTCCCGACGTGGTCGTCTACCGGTGCATCGACGACGACCGGGGGAGATGGGGACGCAAGCCGATAGCCGCCGATTGCCTGATCGCAGTGGAGATCGTGTCGGCCGACTCCATCACCACCGACATTCGGGACAAGCGCGCGGAGTACGCCGCCGCCGGCATCCCGCACTACTGGATCGTCCGGATGACCGACAACGACGGCCCCGCGATCTCGGTGGAACGGCTCCTGCTCACCTCGGACGGCGAGTACGCCAGGGAAGGGCTCGCGATCCGCGGCCGCGACTTCCACGCCATCGACACCATCAGCCCATTCCCGCTCAAACTCACCTGGCAAGCGCTGGACGAAGGCTTGTAAACCAGCGTCGAGGCACCACAGACCGTTCTGAAGCCACTGAAATGAGAAGAGATCCTGCCAGCTAGATCAGATGTTGCGGCAGGCATACGACGACATGATGCGGAAGCCTAGAGCACCTTCGGTGCTCTAGGGCTGCGGAGTCCCGGTCCTGGACAGCTGGCGCTCGATCATGGCCAGGTCGTAGTCGCCGGTGATCCGGCCCTGCTCCATGGACCAGGCGGCCATGTCCACGCGGAACGCGCGGTAAACCGGAACGATGGCTGCCTCCTCGAGTTCAGTGAGCGGCCAGCCGTGGTTGGCGAGCCAGGCACGGTAGGCGTCAACGGCCTCCGGTGACCGGTAGGTCCGCGCGATCGCCAGTTCATACGGGCGCGAGTCCAGGTGGGTGAGCCCGAAGTCGATGACACCGGCCAGCCGGCCGCGCTGGTAGTGCACGTTCCATTCGGCGAAATCCCCGTGCACGACGATCAGCGGCAGGTCGTCGGCTCCGACGCGGGCCAGCGCCTCCCGGGTCCGGGTCGCCGCAGCATCCGCCCAGGCCCCGAGCCGGGGACTGGCCTCGGTCAGCGCGCTCAGGCACGCCTGCCAGTCGAGGCTGGTGTGCACCGTGACATCGGTGTGCTGGGCCTGCCAGTCCGGGCGCTGCCCGATTCGCTCACCCAGGCCGCGCAGGGCGATGTGCAGGTCGGCCAGATCCCGTCCGCGGCGGCGCCGCTGGAAGGCCGTCTCAGCGGCGACGGCCTGGCCCGGCACGAACCGGGTCGGGCAATACCAGAGGCCACCATGGCGGATCAGCGGGCCGGCCGTCTCGGGAACGACCCACCCGGTCTGCGCGAGATGTCGCAGCACCGCGTGTTCGTAGGACAGGTCCGCATAAGTCGCCCGCGCGTGATAGCGGCGCAGGGCCAGGCGCTCCCCGTCCCGGGACTCGATCAGCCAGCTCGCGTTCTCCGCGGGAACATCCTTCATGACGGTGACCGTACGCGGCCGCAGCCCCAGCCGCTCGAGCACCTCGGCCAAGTCACCCGGCATACACCCATTATGCGCAGCCCTTGGTTTACAGCTGTCACGCCCGATCCGCCGGGCGAGTTCCGCTCAACATTCTTGAGCATACTCGGCTAAACCTTGATTGCCTGACGGCCGCGCTGGTGGTTCACTGGCTGCCATGGCGGTGAGCGAAGCCCATACGGTCACCGAAAGCCCTGCGGACCGCCGGAACGCCCGGCTATACCTGACCGGGCTCGGGTGCTCCGTGATCGGCAGCATGGCGCTGAGCCTGGTCGCCGGGATCTGGGTCAAGTCGCTGACCGGGAGCAGTTCCGCGGCCGGGCTCGTGTCAGCGTGCATCTACCTGCCATCTCTGTTCGGCCCGCTCGCCGGGATGGCCGCCGACCGGGTGGCGCGGCGGCGCCTGCTGGTCTGGCTCAGCGTGGTGTCCGCGGTGGCCGACCTGCCGCTGCTCGCGGTCCGGTCGGCGGCGTGGACCTGGATCATCTTCTGCGTGATGACCTGGTACGGGACACAGCTCGTCCTCAGCGGCCCGGCGGAGAACGCGCTGTTCGCCGAGATGCTCCCGCAGGATCTGCGGCAGCGGGTCAACGGCTGGCGGCTGGGCCTTCAGGAGTCCGGCCGGCTGGTCGCGCCGCTGGCGGGCGCGGGGCTGTTCGCCCTGGCGGGCGGCGGCGCGGTCGCGCTCGTGGACGCCGCGACGTTCGTCGTCGCCACGGTCGCGACCGCGCGGTTGCGGGTGCTGGACGAGGCGCCCCAGCGGCCGGAGAGAACGCGCTGGCAGGCCGACCTGCTGGCCGGGTACGCGCACATCCGGCGCACGACCGCACTGGCCACCGTGCTAGGCGCCGGCGCGGTGGTGATGGCGCTGTCCGGCGCGCTGGTGGCCGCGCAGTACAGCCTCGTGCAGGGTACCGGCGAGCCGCCCGCGTTCCTCGGCGTGTTCAGCGCGTGTCTCGGCGGCGGGTCCATCGTGGCGAGCCTGGTAAGCAGCCGGGTCCTGCGGCGGGTCGGCGAGGGATGGCTCGCCGTCTTCGGCATGGCCGACTTCGCGGCCGGCAGCGCGCTGCGTGCCACCGGCATGCTGTGGTGGGCGCTCGCGGGCACCGTGGTGCTCGGTTTCGCGCTGCCGTGGGTGTTCCTTGCCGTTATCAACCTTGCGCAGCGGGTCACGCCGACGGAGTTGCAGGGGCGCGTCTCGGCGGCCGTGACGCTCGTCATGTTCGGTCCGCAGGCGCCGATGCAGGCGATGGGGTCGCTGGCGATCCGGTACGGGACATTCCGGCAGCTCTTCGTCGGCGGCGCCATCGTGGCGCTTGCGTGCGCGGCATACCTCGCGCGGCGCGCCGGCGACTGTCGCACCGGGCCGGACTCCAGCCGCGGCAGGCGTCAGCGGCCTGCGGCGTAGATCCGCCGTACCACGTCTTCGATGCCGGGTTCCTCCACGGTGAGGTCGAGCACTTCTGCCTTTTCGGAGACGGCCGCCAGCACCTTCGCTGCCGTGGTCTGCTCGGCGTCGAACGCGAGCCGTTGCCGGAGTCCTCCGGCCTCCGAGGAAAGGTGCCGGGCAGCGTCCAGGCCAGTCAGGTCCGGCATGGGCTCGGTCAGGTCGACCACCAGCACCCGCTCTGCGCCGACGGTCCGTGACAGCCCAGGCAGATCCCCGTCATAGGCCAGGCGGCCGTGGTCGATCACCAGGATCCGGTTGCACAGCCGTTCCACGTCTCCCATGTCGTGGGTGGTGAGCAGCAGGGTGGTGCCATGCAGGCGGCGCTCGCTGACGAGGAACTCCCGCAGGCGCTGCTTGGAGAGCACGTCCAGGCCGATGGTCGGCTCGTCCATGATCACCAGCCGCGGTGAGTGAAGCAGCGCGGCGGCGACCTCGGCGCGCATTCGCTGGCCCAGGGACAGCTGGCGCACCGGGACGGACCAGAAGCCGCCGAGCTCGAGCTGCTCGACAAGCTCAGCGGTGCGGTCGCTTTCCGAAACTCTGGTGAGCGCGTGGATCGCGGCCAGGATTCGGAACGACTCGCGCACCGGCAGATCCCACCAAAGCTGCGAACGCTGGCCGAACACCACCCCGACCTGCCGTGCCAGCCGCCGCCGGTCCGGTACCGGGCGCAGCCCGCACGTGCGCACGCTGCCAGCGGTCGGTACGAGGATGCCGGTCAGCATCTTGATGGTGGTCGATTTCCCGGCACCGTTCGCGCCGATGTAGCCGACAGCCTCGCCGGGCTCGATCCGGACGGTGAGGCCATCGACGGCAGTGAGCTGTCGCCTGCGTCTCCCATCGCGTATCCGGAACACGCGGGTGAGGCCGTCGGTATCGATGATCGCGCCGCTCAACCGCCGCCTCCCTGATAGTGGCGAACTCCCCAGCGCCAGCACAGCAGCCCCATCAGCCACGACCACACCGCGGCCGCGGGGGTGCACCAGCCGAGCCAGGCCGGCAGCCAGTCCGGGCCGGGCAGGCCGAGTATCGTCACCGTCGGCAGGTAGGCGGTGAAGGCCATGGGGAAGAAGAACCCGAACACGAGCTTGAGCGGCCGCGACCAGACCGATGCTGGCTGGGTTGCGGCATAACGCCCGCCATACACGAACGCGTTCGTCATCTCCGCACCGTCGAGCAGGAAGAACTGCACCCCGGCCGCCCACACGAACAGACCCGCGAACGTGCCGTACCCGCTGACCAGCGCGAGCACCAGCAGCACCACTGTGTGCGGACCCCATGGCACTCCGGCGGTGGCCAGGCCGACGCCCAGCGCGGCGCCGCCGACCGCTGCCCGGGCCAGCCGGCGCAGGGAGATGTCGCTGGTGATCAGCTGTAGCAGGATGGGCTGCGGGCGCAGGTAGAAGGCGTCCAGGGTGCCGGCCCGCAGGTAGTCCGGCAGGGTATCGAGGTGGCCGAACGACAGGTCGGCCAGGGAGAAGGCCAGGTCAGCCAGGCCGAAGACGAGCAGGATCTGCTTGAAGTGCATCCCGCCCAGGGCGGTCACATTGCTGAACAGCACCCATACCTCGGCCAGCTCGACCAGGCCCACCAGCGCGGAGCCGCCGAGGTCGAGGGCGAAGCTGGTCCGGTAGATGCGCTGCGAACGGGCGCGCGAGGCGAGGACGGCGCGGTACGGCCGCAGGCCTTCCAGCAGCCTCCCGCGCAGAACGACAGTTTCACCCACCCTGCACCTCCAGCTTCCGCCGGCCGGCGCGGGTGAGCAGCTGGCCGGTAACGGAAAGCCCCGCCAGCCACGCCAGCTGCGCCAGAACAAGCCCGGCGGCCCGGCCAGCGCCGCCGAGCCCGGACAGGACATCGATCGGATACATCATGACGGAGGGGAACGGCGTGGCGGTCGCGAGGATCCGCAGCCAATGGGGAAACAGCGCGATCGGCACGTAGAGCCCGCCGAGAAAGCCGGAGGCGAGCATGTAGACGATCTGCAGGCCGCGCGTCTCCACCAGCCAGAACCCGGCTACCGCGATGAGGTAGACCGTCGCCGCGGAGATCACGATGCCCAGCACCATGCTGACCGCGCCTAGCAGGTAGAACACGGGAGATGCCGGCATCCGCAGGCCGACAGCCACGGCACCGAGCAGCACCGACGGCAGCCCGCGGGGCAGGAGTGCGAACAGGGCCCGGCCGGCTTCCGTGGCGATCGTAGCCGCCTGCAGGTCCACGGGCCGCAGGAAGTCGATCGCGACCTGGCCATCCTTGACCCGTAGCGCAAGGTCGGTGCGGCCGGACAAGTTGACCGAGCCGAGCATCCCCTGGGAGAGCCATACGTAAGTGCTCATCGAGGCGGTGTCGTACCCATGCAGCCGGCCGCCCGCGGCTCGGACGGTGGCGAACAGGATTGCCACCTTCAGCAGCCCGAAAGTCAGGTTGGCGACGAGACCGCCCAGCGCGGCAAGCCGGTACGCCGACTGACGACGGAAGCCGGCCGCTAGGAGCCGCCAGTACACCCGGGCCGTCGCGCGCATAGGAGTCCTGATCCTAATTCCGCGTCCAGTCAATCCCGAACGAATATCGGGAAGCTCAGGGCCCCGAGCCCCGTAAGCAACAGCAATCTCATGAGCATCACGGCGTTCGAGGGTTAGCGCTTCGGCGGGTCGCGAGCGACTGCCGGTTTTGCCAAGATATGACCGTTATTAATGAGAATATAAGTTTCCGGACCCTATTCCCCCGGGAAGATCAACTCCAGAGATATGACAAATGCGGGTCCGCGAAGAATCCGCGGACAATGCCCGGCATGTTCTTCAGGCGGAGGAGCGCGTTGCTCGCCAGGCTCCACAGATGGCCCTGCCCC
>Ga0213881_10000369_pt1 | contig 30709 bp, 22 predicted proteins | sample BarmaccoBMER_R08_FD_160104 | JGI IMG/M metagenome (GOLD analysis project Ga0213881, IMG submission 160104) | Barbacenia macrantha exposed rock microbial communities from rupestrian grasslands, the National Park of Serra do Cipo, Brazil - ER_R08 ...
GGTGCCGCCCGCGGTCCGGGCTGTGGTCCCCGGGGCGGCTGCACCGAGGCCGTCCCGGTGGTATCACCGGGACGGCCTAGCATGTCCGGTTGCGTTCGCATCGAGAAGGTCAGGGGTTCGATTCCCGTCAGCTCCACCGATTTAGTCATTGTGCGAACCACTCCGTTCGGGGCCGTTTCCGCTGGTAGAGCGGGAGCGGCCCCGTCGTTGTCGCGGGGTTGGGGGAGGAAGAAGACCGGGATGAGCCGGTCGGGTCCGGTGATGGTGACCTTGGCGACCAGGGCTTCCACGAGTGCCTTGATCTGGTTGTGGGTGCCGCTAGTGATGATCTCGGCGATCTGATCGGCCACCGCCACCAGGGTAGCGGGCTCCGGCGCCGCCGGTTCGTCGTCGAGCGCGAGGGTGAGTTCGTCGCGGCGGACGCGGAGCTGCTTGGTCTTGGCGCGCAGTTCGGTGAGCCGGTCGGCGACGAGTTCTTCGTCCATCGTGCCGCGCTCGAAGGCGGTCAGGTAGCGGTCGATAGCCTGCCCGGTCTTGGTCAGTTCTTTGTCGACGGCGGCGAGTTCGGCGTGCCGGTCGGCGTTCGCGGCCTGGTGTTGCTTTTGCTCGTGGGCGATGGCGTCGGCGATGAGGTCGTGGCGGGTGCGGTAGAAGCTGGCCAGGGCGTCGAGGACGGCCGCGTCCACGGCGTCCGCGTTCAAGCGCTTGAAGTCGCACTTGCTGGCGTCGTAACGGGCAAGGTTCCAGCACGTGTAGTAGCGGTAGGTCTTGTTCCGGCCGGTGGCGCGGGTGCCGATCATGGCCTTGCCGCACTGGGGGCAGCGCAGGCGGCCGGTGAGCACGTAGTCCGAGCCGGACGCGGCGCGGTGGGCGTGGGACTCGCCGCGGGCGTCGAGGATGGCTTGGGCCTGCTCCCACAGTGTGAGGTCGATGATGGGTGCGTGGGTGTCGGTCACGGTGGTCGCCCGGAAGGTCAACTCCCCCAGATACACGCGGTTGTTCAACGCTCGGATGACTTGGTAGCCGGACCACTTGCCACCCGAGCTGGTGCGGTGGCCCCGGTCGTTGAGCACCTTGGCGATGGCGCGGGAGCCGAGCCGGTCCTTGGTGTAGAGGTCGAAGATCAACCTGACGATCACCGCCTCATGCTCGTCCACGACGAGGGTGTGCGCGGTCTTGTCCACCTGGTAGCCGAAGGGACGCTTACCGCCCTTCCACTTTCCCCTGGCGTGCTTGCGTTCCATCCCGGCGATGACCCGGTCGATGATCGTGTCCCGCTCGAACTGCGCGAACATGCCCAGCATCTGCACCAGCATCCGGCCCATCGGGGTGGAGGTGTCGAAGGGCTCGGTGGCGCTGCGGAACACCACCCCGGCCTGGTCGAGTTCGTCGAGCAGCATCACCATGTCCCGCGGGTTGCGGGAGAACCGGTCCACCCGGTAGACGAGCAGCACGTCGATCAACCCGGCACGGGCGGCGGCGAGCGCGCGTTGCAGCCCGTCACGTTCGGTGGTGGCGCCGGAGGCGTCGTCGGGGAACCGCGCCACGAGCCGCCAGCCGGGCTGGGAGCCGATGTAGCTTTCCAGCCGAGTGTCCTGGGCTTCGATCGAGTAGGGCTGGTGCTCGTCGTCGGTGGAACGCCGCACGTAGATCCCCACCCGCACATCATCGCCGAGTGTGGTCATCGCGGCTTTCTTGGTGCGCTGCGCGGTCGTGGATCGCGCCATTATCCGACTCCCTCAGTTCGGTATTTCCGCGCGCCCTGTAGTAGCCGTTTCTCCGGCTACTACAGGGCGACTATGCGGCTACTAGATCACTACTAGTGTGGACTTAAAACCGCAGCTCGCGGGCGGTATCCGTAGTGGTTTCATTATCCCTCGCCGGGCGTAGAAAGGGAAGCGGAATACCGTGGACTATGCGACTTTTTCCTGGTTCTCCTTCGCTTTTTCCTGGTTGTTGCGCCACTGGGTAATGAGCGTGGCCAGGGTGGTGACGGCGAGGTCGTACTGTTGGGTGGTCATCAGTTCGGTGTCGATCCGCTCCACGCGCCAGGTGTCCTGTGTGGAGGATCGTGTGGTGCGGAACGGGAGCACGGTGGCGTCATCGCCGCCGTTGTCCTGCTGTCGGTCGTGTTCGGGGTGGTCGGGTGTGTGCTGGGGCATGGTGCACCTCGGGTGCCCGCGAGCCCGCTCCGGGCGGGAGGTCGCGGGCGGCTGTCAGCGGTCACTGGGCAACCGTCGATCAGCAGGACCCGCCAGCCCTCTGGTCACCAGCACCCCGGAAGCCTCCACACAGGAGGGTTCGTGATGGGGGTGATGGCCGCGCCGCTACGCGCGATTCAAGAGCCAGTTCGGTCTGAACTGCTCCAACCATTGTGCCGCTTCGACTCCCCGACTGCCGTAGCACCCGTCGGGGCCAGCGATCACCGGTCGACTGAACCCTTTCTACTGTCCACCCGAGACATTCGCCGAGACTTCTGTCGAGACCGCGAGACAGGGTGCGAGACTTCGTGTCTCGCCGGTCTCGCCTGCGGTCTCGGTGCGGTCTCGCCGGTTGCGGGACCACGGTGGGCAGCTCGACGTACAACGGATTCAGATTCTCTTTGCTACGCAAGGACGACGGGCCGAAGCCAGCGGACCGGCGCGGCCGTCGTCGCTGTCGTTCTCATAGGGGTCACGTCATCGTCGGTCACCTCCTCCGGGCAGGCGGAAACGGCGGGAACCCTTGCGGGGAAAGGGATTCAGGCGGCCCAGCGCGCCCGCCGCGCGTCCGGCCGAGCCGGGGCTGCCGGCGCGCGGTACACGTCGTCATCGTCCGCGTCGTCGTAGAGCGTCACGTCGTCGAGGTCGTCATCGTCGTCCGCAAAGTCGGCCGGGTCGGCCGGTTCGGGCTGGGGTGCGTTGATGCGGCGCGACATCTCCGGGTCCATGCGGTCGAACGCCGCCTCGTTGAGTGGCTGGTCGGTGTTCGAGGCGCTGTGCTCGACGGAGGGACCACGTTGGGGCAGCTCAGCCAAGCGGTACCGGCGCGGCACACTGTCGCCGCCCTGCGGCGTCCACAGGCCCCAGACCGGCCCAGCCGGGCCGTCACTGTGACCGAAGGTATTGCCGTCGCGGGCCGCGGTGGCGATCACGAACCCAGGATCTCCACCGGCGAGGGCGCGGCGCAGTGCCGCCCGCAGGGCGATCTCCCTCCTCGCCGAGTGCACCGAGAACAGCAAGACGCCGAAGGTGTCGGTCGGGAAGGCGGCGTAATCGTCGATCTTGCCCGTGGCCTTCGCCAGGGACTCGGTGCCGGTGTCGTGTTCGAGGAAGAACCGCACCACACGTGCCGACTCTTCCCAGCAGCCGTAGCCGTCCGGGCGCAGCCGGGTTTCCCGTCCGCCGCCCAGGTACTTCCAGAAGAACTCGGTGCACCGCTTTTCCGACCACCACTGGGTCAGCCCGCTCACCTCACCATCGCGGCCCTCCTCGCGCAGCCGGGCGGGGTTGCGGTGGGCGGCCAGAGCGCAGAAAAAGTCGTTCACGCCGAGTTGGTGATCCAGCTTCGGCCACAGCGCCAGCCGTTCCAGGCTCTCGGTGTACGCCGTCGGTGCGGGTGGGCGCTCCGCGCGCTGCGCCGCGATCAACCGGGCGCCGAGGTAGCCCAGCGCGTAGCGGGTTTGGCTTGTCCCGCCGCGCAGGTAGGACGCGCGGAACGCGAACACCACGCCCAGCTCCCGCAGGTGCCGCAGCCGGTCCTGCGCGCGGCGCACGGACAGGAACTCGACGGCGGCGATCTGGTTGGTCGTCAGCACCTTGTGCTCGCTCAGCAGGGCCAGCAGTCGCCGATCCCGGTCGACCAGACGGAACCACAACGCTGCGTCCGGTTCCCCGGCCCGCCGGCCGCCGCGCCCCGCGCGCCCCCGACGTGTGGATGGGTGAGGATCACTCCTCAGTCGGCGTTCCGTCCGCTCCCGCCGATGCCACCGCTGACCAGCGGGTTTAGTAGCAGCGGCTTCGGCGGGTGGGGCAGCGGATTCAGAACGCCGAGGCTGCGCTGACCCAGACGCGGGACGAGACGCCAACCCATCCGCACCCACGACACCACGGCCATCGGCGTGCTTACCAGCGTCCACCATGATCACCACCGCCTTCCATCCGGAGCGGCCGAGAGATCCCCGGCACCTCTGAACTCCGAATTTCGGCCCCGAAATTGACAGCGGTGATCGAAACGTGACAGAACCGTGCTATGGCTGTGATCAATCATGCAGTGATCGCGTCTCGTCGATATTCGGCGAGTGGTGACCATGATCGGCCGTCCCTTCCATCGTGCCAGAAAACCCCTGCACTACTGAAGGCCGATATTTCGGTCGATTTTGGACACCAGCGCGGCCGGCTGAGACCAGGCTGTTACCTGTGGGCTCGGTGAGGAGCGGCTTCTACGCCTCGCGTACCTAGGTGGGCTGGTAGCCGCTGCCACTGAACCGGGCGCGCAGGGCCTGCACGACGCGGCTGGATGCGGTGCCGTCTCCAAAGGGGGTTGGGGAGGTCGGCCAGCCGGGCGTTGATCGTCGGGGCGTCGTTCAGCCAGGTTGCGAGGGTTCGGGCGATCCCCTCGTCGGTGGGGACTGTTCGGCTACCAAAGGCTTGTTCGACTTCGGGGCGTTCGTTGCTGCGCCGGACGATGAGGATCGGCCGCTTGAGGATCGTGGCCTCTTCCTGGATGCCGCCCGAGTCGGTGACCAGGCCCGCCGCGTTGCGGATGAGGGTGAGCAGCACGCTGCAGGGGAAACACGACTGGGACGGGTGATCCGGCCAGTTGGCGCAGGATGGCGGCGAGGCTGACGGGATGGTCGGCGTTTTCGGGCCGGTGGATGGTCGCCAGCACGAAGCCGCCGGGCGTCAGGACGAAGTCACCGAGGATGCGTGCCTGCTCCTGTGCGGCGGGCAGCGCGGTGGCGACGGCTTCGACGATGGTGTTGCCAGTGACCTTGATGCGATCCGGGGCGATGCGCTCAGCCAGGAGATTGTCCCTGGCCAGCGCGGTCGGGGCGCAGCACAGGTCGGCGAGATGGTCGATAAGCACACGGTGGTGCTCTTCGGGCATCGCGCGGTCGAAGCTGCGCAGACCGGCTTCGAGGTGCACCAGCGGTGTGGTGGTGGCGTTAGCGGCCAGCGCTCCAGCCAGTGCCGAGGTGGTGTCTCCCTGCACGAGCACGACGGCGGGTTCGTGCCGAGCAAAGACGTGGTCGAGGGCGGTCAGGAGGTCGCCGAGTTGGTGGCCTCGGCTGATGTCGCGGTCGTCGTGGGCGTCGAGCACGATGTCCGGGGTGAGCTGCCCGGACATGCCAGCGCTGTAGTGCTGGCCGGTGTGCACGATGAGCGCTTCGTGGCCGAGGAGTTCGGCGACCGGGGCGAGCTTGATGGCTTCGGGGCGGGTGCCCACGACGACAGCGATCCGCACAGGCCGGTCCCCGGCGGTCATCAGAACAGGTGGGTGCGTTCGCCAGCGCAGAACCGGCGCGCGGCGACGAAAAGCCGCAGGTAGAGCTGATCGAGTGTGAGGTAGTTGGGGATCAGGTCGGCCGTGGTCAGGGTGGCCTCGCTGTACTCAAGGCCGTTGTCGGCGCGGGTGGCGTACCGGGCGGGCACGGTGTCGGTGCCACCCTCGGCGAGCGTGATCGCGTCGTTCAGGGCGACGTCCACCAGGCCGGACACTTCGGCGTCGGCGAGCGGGATGTCTTCCAACACCACGTCGAGGGGGATCAGGTGCCAGTGCTGGAATTCGCGTTCGATGTAGTCGGGCGCGAGGGTGACGGCCGTCTGCCGCAGGCCGATCGGGTGCAGGTCACCGTAGGCGACGGGCAGCCCAAGCTCCTCGTGGACCTCGCGCACGCCGTCTGGGATGGTCTCGCCGGCCTGGTAGTGGCCGCCGACGGTGATGTCGGCGTAGTCGGGCCGGTCGAAGCTGTACCGGCCCGGAGCCTTCTTCTGGAGGAAAACCCGCTGGGTGGTCGGGTTGATCGCGAGTGCGGAGAAGGTGCGATGCCACAAGCCCTTGGCGTGCGCGGTCTTCTTGTCCTCGGTGCCGACGGGTTCGTAGCGGTCGTTGAAGATGTCGATCAGCTTCACGGTTGTCCTCAGTGGTGAACAGCGGGTTCGGTCTGGAGTTGCCAGTAGGTCTGGAGGGCATCAAGGTATCGACGTGGCTCACCAACGGTGACCCAGCGTCCCGTGATCCGGTGGACGCGCACGTCAGCGATGCGGGCGAGTTCGCCGACGGCCACGCCGAGATCGACTTCTCCGCGTGCGCGCTCGGTCGGGACGAGCAGGTCGAAGATCGATGGTCGTAGGATCAAGCCTGGACACGACCGCGAAGGGCTCGACCACGGTAGACGGGTCGGGCCGTTGCCGGATGCCGATCACGCGGTCGGGTCATCGGGTTCAGTGTCGACCACGCCGAACGAGGCGGTGTCGAGTTTGTCAGGGGGTACCGGCATGACGGCTGAGCTGGGCGACCCGCGCTTCGACGAGCTGCGCCGCCGGTTCGAGAAGTGGTACCCGGCGGAGGGAGCCGACCACGCGCAGCTTTGCGTCTACCACGACGGCGTGCGGGTCCTCGATCTGAACGTGGGACCGGTGGATCGGGTGCAGGTCGTGCGATCGGCCTCGAAGGGGATCCTCGCCGTCCTCGCCGCAGTGCTGCACGATCGGGGCGTCGTCGACCTTGACGCCCCGATCGCCGAACTGTGGCCGGAGTTCGCAACAAGGGGCAAAGCCCGCATCAGCACACGGCTCGTGCTGACCCACCAGGCCGGGCTTCCGGTGATCGATGATCCGGTCACCCCCACGGAGGCACTGCGGTGGGACCCGGTGGTCGAGCGGCTGGCCCGGCAGTCGCCGCGATGGGAGCCGGGCACCAAGCACGGCTACCACGATCTGACCTACGGCTGGCTGGTTGGCGAGGTTCTGCGCCGAGCCACCGGCCGCTCGGTCGGCGAACTCGTCCGGCGCGAACTGGCTGAGCCGCTAGGCCTGGATATGTGGATCGGCACTCCGCTAGGGGGGCTGCGCAGGATCGGGACGCTGCGCAAGGTGCCGGGCACGGCAGCCAGAGCGCAGCCACCGCCTGCTGTCTGCACCGACCTGGCCTTCGCTGTCTTCGGCAATCCGGACCTCGGCCCGCTGGAGAACACTATGGAGTTCCTGATGGCCGAGGTGCCTGCGGCCAACGGTGTCACCGACGCCCGGTCGCTGGCGCGGCTGTTCGCGGCCACGATGGGCGAGATCGACGGCGTCCGGCTGCTGTCGCCGGGCGGGCTGGCCGACGCGGTCCGGGAACGGGTCGCCGGCCCGGACGAGGTCGTCGGGTGGTTCCGCCGGTATGGCAGCGGATTCATGCTGCCCGACCCCACCCGGCCGATGGGCGGGGTCGACACGGCGTCGTTCGGCCACTACGGACGCGGTGTGGCGCTGGTCTTTGCCGAGCCGGTGACCCGGCTGTCGATGGCCTTCGTCACCACCACCGAGACCGTCCACCTCGGCACCGACCCGGTGTCCAGCGAGCTCGCGTCCACCGCGCTGGCCTGCGCGGCGGAGTGACCCGTCCCCGTCCATTTGGAGTGAGGCAGTGCATTCCCTTGACTCGTTTGTGTCCGTTCTCCTGCGGCGTTCGGTCGTCCCAGCCACGGCCTCGACCGACTGGCCACTCGAGGCGCCGACCGCCGACACTGACCTGCTGGCGGCGGTGGCCACGGTTGTGACCATGCTGGACGACGAGCGCAGTGTGGTAGCCGCCCTGCCCGAGCGGCTGGACGATCACGACCTGACCGTGGCCACCTGGAACCTGCTGTCGCTGTTCGCGCGGCCGGTTCCCCAGTACGACACCGGTGAACTGGTCTACCCGGTCGAGGTCCGACCAGATGAGAGCGGCGCGAGCCACTACTCGGCCAGCGCCGACGCCGGCGGCTTGCACACCGATGGCAGCCTTCTCGCTGAGCCGCCGGACCTCGGCGCGCTGCTGTGCCTGTCGAAGGCCGACGAGGGCGGCGAGACAGTGCTCGTCGACGCCCGGTCCGTGTACGAGCACCTGCGCGACGCCCCCCCGCACCTGCTCCCGGTAGTGACCGGCGAGCACCCATTCGCCACCGAGGACGACCGTGACCGGCCCCGGCAGTGGGGCCCGCTGATGCGGGTTGACGGCGGCGAGGTCACCACCCGCTACCTGCGCAAGTACATCGTCGCGGGGTGGCGGCTCACCGGAGCTCCCGCTCCGGAGCTCCTCGTCGAGGCACTCGATGCCATCGACGAGTTCGCCGGGCGAGCCTCGCAGCAGCAGGCGTACCCGCTGCGGCGCGGCGAGGTGCTGGTCTGGCACAACCACCGCCACCTCCACGGCCGCCGCGCCTTCACCGAGCGGGCGAGCCGGCGTCGGCTGGTTCGGTTCTATGGCCGTCGCGACGACTCCCGGCCGGTACCCAGCGCGGTGAGCGCCGGTGTCGGCTCCGCCGTGATCTAGATGAGCCCGCACCTATCCCAGGAACTAGCCGACCGCAGCGCCGGGGCACCCGACCAGGTCGCCGTGGTCGCTGGGGCGGAAGAACTCACCTACCGAGAGCTCGGTGAGCGGGTGGCGGCGCTCGCGGCCCGGCTGGCCGCCGGACCGGGACCCGGTTCGGTGGTCGGGCTGGCCACACCGCGCAGTATCGACGGGGTCGTCGGCATGCTCGCGACATGGTGGGCCGGTTGCACCTACCTCGCGCTGGACCCGACCCAGCCGCCCGCGCGGCTCCGCGAGATGGTGTCGACCGCGCGGGCCGACGTGGTGCTCGTGCCGGACGGCGACCGGCCGAGCTGGGTCGAGGACGTATCGGTGACGGAAGTCGGCGGTAGGACCGGAGATGGGATAGCGCCGTTGCCACCGGCCGACATCGCCTACATCGTGTTCACCTCCGGCTCGACCGGTCGACCCAAAGGCATCGAGATGCCCGCCTCGGCCGTCGCCCGGCTCGCCCGATGGCACCAGCTCGAGGACCAAACCGGTGTGCGCACCGCTCTGTTCGCCGCGGTCGGATTCGACGTCGCCATCCAGGAAGTGCTCGCGACGCTGTTCTGTGGCGGCACCCTCGTGGTGGTCGACGAACAGACCAGGCGCGACCCGACCCGGCTGCTCGAACTGGTGCGCGTCCACAATGTCCATCGGCTGTTCCTGCCCATCGCCGCGCTCCAGCCGATCGCCGAACGTGCCCACCGCCGCGGCGATGGCGAGCCGCTGCGCGACGTCATCTGCGCGGGGGACCAGCTGCTGGTCACGCCCGCGGTGCGCGGCTGGTTCAGCCGACTGTCCGGCGCGAGGCTGCACAACCACTATGGCCCCGCCGAGACCCACGTCGTCACCACCCACGTGCTCGCCGGAGACCCGGCTCGTTGGCCGGACGTCGCACCGATCGGGCGGCCACTGCCACATGTCCGGCTCGAGATCGCCGACGCTGACCCCTCCGGGCAGGGCGAGCTGGTTGTCGGCGGCCCGCAGCTCGCCCGGGGCTACGTCGGCCGACCGGACCTCACCGCTGAGCGTTTCGTCGGCGCGGGCGAGCAGCGCGGCTACCGCACCGGCGACCTCGTAGCCTGGCGGAACGCGGTACTCGTATTCCACGGGCGGCGGGACCGCCAAGTAAAGATCCGCGGCTACCGAGTGGAACTCGACGAGGTCGAGGCGCACCTCGCCCAGCACCCCCAGCTCGCCCAGAGCGCAGTCGACGCGGTGGACGTAGCGGGCGAGCGGGATCTGGTGGCCTACCTCGTCTCCCTCGCTGGAGAGCGCGTCACCGGGCGAGAGATCCGCGACTTCCTGGCAGAGCGGCTGCCCAGCTACTCGGTGCCGGGACGGCTGCACATGCTCGAACGGCTGCCGATCACGGTCAACGGCAAGCTCGACCGCGCAGCGGCCGCGGCGTTGGCCGCACGGCCGGACCGGGCGCCGAGCCCATTGCCGACCGCCGCCCAGGGAATCGAGTCGCTGGTATCAGACGCGTTCGAGCGGGTCCTCGGCCACCGCGACTTCACCTGGAACGAGAACTTCTTCGACATCGGCGGCACCTCCGCGCGAGCGGCCCGAGTAATCACGCTCATCGCCGACACGCTGGCGACGGAGTTGCCGGTGGTCATGTTCTACGACAACCCCACCGTGGCGTCTTTGTCCAGGGCGCTCTCCCCAACGGTGCCGCAGGCGGCGGACGACGCGGGGGTGCGGGCAAGGAGACGCAACGTGCATACCCGAGCTCAGTCCGCTCGCCGGGAGGCGCGCCGCGACCGGAGGGCGACGTCGTGACTGAGAGCCGTGCGATAGCCGTAGTCGGTGCCGCCTGCCGCCTGCCGGAAGCTGCCGGCCTCGACCGGTTCTGGGCCAACCTGGTCGCCGGCCACGACTGCGTCACTCGGGAATACGACAATGGCGAGTTGGTCCGGGCGGGCGGGGTGGTGGACGACGTCGAGGGATTCGACACCCACCTGTTCCGGATGTCGGCGCGGGAGGCCGCGCTGTTGGACCCTCAGCACCGAATGTTCCTCGAGTGCTGCTGGTGGGCACTCGAGTCCGCCGGCCTGCCGCCGATTTCGCCACCCGGGCTCGTCGGCCTGTTCGGAGGCAGTGGCCTGTCCAGCTATTTGATCAACAATGTCCTGCCGAGCGCGCGGCGGCGCACTGATCGGACGTTCGTGGACGACGGCACCGACCTGCAAATGCTGCTGTCCGCCGACAAGGAGTACCTCAGCAGCCGGGTCGCCTACCACCTCGACTTGCGCGGACCGGTGATGACGGTGCAGGCGGCGTGCGCAACCGGTCTGTACGCCGTGCACCTCGCGGTGCAGAGCCTCCTCAATGGTGAGTGCGACGTGGCGCTCGCCGGCGCCGCGAGCGCCTCGGTGCCCCAGCTGAGCCGACACGGCCAGGAGCCGGGACTGGTGCTGTCGAACGACGGCCACTGCCGCAGCTACGACGCCGCCGCGACAGGCACTGTGTTCGGTTCTGGTGCAGGGGTAGTGGTGCTCAAGCTGCTGGAGGACGCGGAACGCGACGGGGATCCGGTCCTCGGCGTCATCCAGGGCAGCGCGGTCGGCAACGACGGCTCGGCCAAAGTCGGCATGACCGCGCCGTCCGCCAGGAGGCAGGCGGCGGTCATCGCCGAGGCCATCGCCGACGCCGGACTCGAACCCGCCGACATCAGCTACATCGAGGGCCACGGCACAGCGACCCCTGTCGGCGACCCGATCGAGGTGTCCGGGCTCAACACCGTCTTCGGCGGCGCCGCTGGCAGCGTCGCGCTTGGCTCGGTAAAGTCCAACATCGGGCACCTCGGCACGGCTGCCGGCATGGCCGGACTTATCAAGACACTGCTGTGCCTGCACCACCGCACCCTCGTACCGAGCCTGCACTTTGAGCGACCGCACCCGGACGCACCGTTCGCCGACGGACCGCTGCGGGTGGTGACCGAGACCGGCGCCTGGCCGGACCCGCCCGGTGGTGCGCCGCGGCGAGCGGGGGTCAGCGCGTTCGGCCTTGGCGGGGCGAACGCCCACGTCGTCCTTGAGGAGTACATCGCCCCGGCGCCTCCGGCCCCGAGCGCGGTGTCCGACCGCCGGTGGTGCGTGCCCCTCAGCGCCGCGAGCCCGGCGGCGGTCCGTGGCGCCGCGGTCGCTCTCCTCGATGGCACGCGCGGTGTCAACCTTCCGGACGTGGCGCGGACCATGATCGAAGGCCGGGCGCACCTGCGCTGGCGAGTTGGGCTCACCGCAGCCGGGCCGGACGACCTCGCCCGGTCGCTGCGCGCGGTGGCCAGCGGGCGCCGCGCGCCGGTGCGCGCCGAGCGCAAACCGTCGCTCGGAATGCTGTTCACCGGCTATTTCCCCGAATCCTGCGACCTGCGCGGCCTGGCCGGCGCCGAACCAGTCCGGGCCGTGGTCGAGACGACGGACCCGATCATGTTGGCCGAGGTCGGGGTGTCCGCCACCGACGTCCTTTTCCGCGGCCGCGACCACGGGGCAAGTTTGGTCGTCGCCCAGCCAGCACAATTCGTCCTGCAGGTCGCACTGACCGAGCTGTGGCGCTCGTGGGGGGTGAGCCCGGGCGTCGTTGTAGGACACAGCCTCGGCGAGTTCGCCGCCGCCCACGCCGCAGGCGTACTCGACATCGATGGCGCGATCCGCATCATCGCCGCCCGGTCCCGGCTACTCGCGAGGCTGCCCGGGGACGGAGGCATGGCCGTACTCGGCGTCGACGCCGACCAGGCGCAGGCGCTCATCGACGAACTTGGCGTACGCCTGTCGATTGGCGCGGTGAACGGCCCGGCCAACACGGTCGTGTCCGGACCGGCCGACGATGTTGCCGCGATCTGCGCACGGGTCGAAGCCAACGGCGGGCGCACCAAGCCACTCAGCTACGGCACGGCCGGTCACTCCGACGCGGTCGACGCGGTACTCGACGAGTGCGCCCACGTCGTGCGGGATGTGCCACTGAAGGCCCCCACGCTCACCGTGGTGTCGAGCGTGACTGGGACGCCTGTCGGTAACGAGTTCAGCACGCCTGGCTATTGGGTGCGCCAGCTGCGGGAAACCGTCCGGTTCGCCGACGCGATCAACCAGTTGGCCGCGCTGCCGCTCACCGGGTACCTCGAGATCGGTCCGGCGCCAGTGCTGTCCGGGATGTATGCGACGGCCCTCCCAGAATCGGACCGGCCGCTGCTGCCCAGCCTGCGGCCGGGGACCGATCCATGGGAAACAGTGCTAGGTTCCGTAGGGGCGCTCTACGAACACGGTCTCGATATCGACTGGGCGGTCGTCGGCGCTGGAGCGGGCGGAGTGCGGCGCCGGTTGCCCGGCTATGCCTTTGACCGGTCGAGGCACTGGATCGACGCCCCTGCCGACACCGCCAGCCCGGAATTGCCGATCTACGGCGTCCGGTGGGAACGCGAACTTGTGGGTACTGACCGGCCGCTCGCCGGGCACTGGCTGCTGCTCGAGGACTCGACCGGGACGGCTGAGGCAGTGGCCGATCGGCTGCGCGCCGACGGCCACCTCGTGTCCTCGATCGCCGAGCTGGGACTCCCGGCCGACGACAACGCCGAGGGCGACGAGGGCTGGGTCCGCGGCCTCACCGCGTTTCTCGAAAACCCGCCACTGCCACTGTCCGGGGTCGTCTCCTTCGCCGCTCTCGACGCCGACGCGGAGTCCGACCTGCGGGACTCGGCGCCAGCCGCCGTCACGCGCGCTTTACTGGTGCTCCGCGCGGTCACCGCGAGCTCGGCCGGACCAGCCCGGACCTGGCTGTTCACCCGGGGAGCCGTGGCCACCGCCGCCAACGAGCCGGTCTGCCTGGGTCAGGCAGGTGTCGCAGCTGCGGCCCGCTCGGCTAGCCGCGAGTTCCCAGGTCTGACCTGCATGCGGGTCGACCTCGACCCAGCTGGGGAGGACGGCGAGACGGATTTCGTGCTCGACGCGCTGGCCCGGGCGGACGAGGCGGACGTCGCCTACCGAGGTGATGCCCGGCTCGTCCGCCGGATCGTCGTGGACGACCGGGCCATCTCGCCTCAGGCTCTCGACGGCGCCGGCCGCTACCTCATCACCGGCGGCCTGAGCGACCTCGGCATGCTCACCGCCGCGATCCTGCTCCAGCGCGGCGCCGGGCGGGTGGTCCTGGTCGGCCGGACTGGCGACGAGACCCGATGGGCGGCCACCCGCTCCCGCCTCGCCGAACTCGCCGGTGACCGGGCGGCCGAGCGAGTCGCCTTCGACCACGCGGACGTCACCAACCGAACCGAGGTGGACGCGCTGATATCCCGCCACGACACCCCTGCCGAGCCGCTGCGCGGGGTCGTGCACGCCGCCGGGCTGCTCCGGGACGCGACACTGCACCGTCAGGACCGGGACACGGTGCGGACCGCGCTGTCGGTCAAGGCATTCGGCGCCGCCAACCTCGACGCGGCGCTACGCCGGTGCGCATCGCTGGACATCTTCACCTGTTTCACCTCTGCCACGGGCGTCGTCGGCAACGCTGGCCAGGCCAACTACGCGGCGGCGAACGCCGTCGTGGAGGCGATCACCGCCGCCCGAGCCGCTCAAGGCAAGCCCGGGCAGAGCATCGCCTGGGGTCCGTGGGGCGAGGTCGGACACCTCGCCCGGGACACCGCGACCCAAACCGCGCTGGAACGGTCAGGCATGGGAAGCCTGACCACCGCCCAAGGGAAGGCGGCGCTGGCTGCGCTCCTCGGCGCCGGAACCGGCACAGTAGCCGTGCTGGCCAACCGTTGGGACCGGTGGCGCATCGGGTCGAACGCGCTCGAGGAGCGGAGCTTCGCCCATCTGGTGACGGTTCCGGCGGAACCGTGCAGCGATCCGGCTGGGGAGGAACGGGCCGGAATCCGGCTCGCCGCGATGCTCCAGGCCGGTAATGCCGCCGGAGCGCTCGAGCTGGCCACGGTGACGGTCACCGTAGCGGTCGTCGACGTCCTCGGTACCGACCCGGCGCCCGACCAAGACCTGCGCGAGCTCGGGCTCGACTCGTTGTCGGCGGTCCAGCTGCGAAACCGGCTCGTTCGGTCCTTCAACACCGGCCTGCCAGTCAACGTCTGCGTCGAGTACCGGACCCCCGCCGCGCTGGCCGGCCATATCCTCGACCGGCTCCACCCTGGGCCCGCCACCCGGGACGGAGGTGCCGCATGAGCGGCGAGCGGACGGTGCTGCTCGCTGGCGTGGGCGGCGATGCCCACTTCGTAGGGCTCACCATCCTGCGGGCCGCTCTGCTGCGGTCGGGGTTCCGAGTGGTTTTCCTCGGTGCTCAGAACGACGTGGACCGGGTGTGTCGGCGAGCCCGGGACGTCGACGCGGTCCTGATCAGCAACATGGATGGACACGCCCGCTACTACCTGGAGGACCTGCGCGGCGCGCAACGGGAGCACCGGGTGGCCGACCGGCTCTGGTTCCTCGGCGGCTACCCGTCGCTGGACGACCGGCCGGAGACGCTTGACGAGCTGCGCGAGCTCGGGTTCGACCGGGTCTGCCACGGCTACGTGGACGCCGGCGCTGTGATCGACATGCTCTTCGAGAGCCTTCCGGCGCCAGGGGGCCGGGCACGCCGGGGGAGCGTGCGCCAGGCACGACTCAACGTCCCGTCAGCCCCACTACCGGTGCAGGACGAGCCGTGGCCGCCGCAGCAGCGTGAGAAGGTTCTGTCGTCCTGGCCGACCGGCTGGTCTGCGCGAGACTTGGCGGTCAACGCCGACCGGCTGGCCAAGTGCGCCCGGCTCGCCGACCGGCAGGCGTGGGCGGACCGCGAGATCCTGGTGCAACCCCGGACCGGGGTCTCGGACAACGACAGCCAGCGGGAGCTCTTCGCTCAATTGCGTGCCGCCGGCGCGGACGTCCTGTCCTTCCAGATCGACTCGCTCACCCGTAACAACCGATACGAAGAGATCGAGCGGCTGCTCAAAGGAGCGCCAGTCGAGCCGGGTAGCCCGCCGGTGCTCAACGGCTATCCGGCGGTGAATCTCGGGGTGGAGCGGATGGCCGCGATCGCCGGCGAGTTCCCCACAGTGCCCATGCAGGTGCGGCACAGCACGCGCGACCCCCGCCTGCTCGCCGAGCTGACCTTCGCCGCGGGCATTAGCGCCTTCGAAGGCGGCGCATTGTCCTACAACCTGCCCTACTTCAGCGACTACCCAGTCCGGGAGGCGCTGGAGCGCTGGCAGTACGTCGACCGGCTCGCCGGCCACTACCACGCCGAGCACGGCATCACCATCGACCGGGAGTTCTTCGGAGTCCTCACCGCGTGCCTGGTGCCGCCGTGCATCGCGGTGGCGGTCAACGTCTTCGAGGCGCTGCTCGCCGCCGAGGCCGGCGTGAAGTCGGTGACGCTGGGCTATGCCGAACAGGGCAACCGGGCACAGGACCTCGCGGCCGTCCGGGTGATGCGCGCGGTCACCCAGTCCTACCTCGCGGTGCGTGGGCTCACCGACGTGTCGGTCGAGGTGGTGTGGCACCAGTACATGGGACCGTTCCCCCGGTCAGCAACCAAGGCATGGGAGCTGCTCGTGGGGTCGGCGGTCACCGCAGCCCGCAGCGAGGCGGTCCGTCTCATGCTGAAGACCGATGTCGAGGCGGTCCGGATCCCGGACGTCCGGGACAACGGTGCCGCGCTGGTACTCGTGAAGCGGGCGTGCGCGGCGGAGCGGCAACGGCCCCGGCCGGTCCCGTCGGTGGCCGACGGCGCAGAGGAGCAACTCGTCGAGACGGAGGCACGGGCGATCATCGACCGATCTCTTGAGGCGGCCGACGGCGTCGTGAGCGTCGCCGTGCAACTGGCGGTAGCTAGGGGCTGGCTCGACGTACCGTTCTCACCCAGCCGGTGGAACGCGGGGAAGGTGCTGCCGCTGCGGGACTGCTCGGGCGCGGTCCGGCTGGCCGGTGTGGGCGACCTGCCGTTCCCACCGGAAGTGGTCGAGCGGCATCGGGCCGCGGTCGCCGAGCGGTGCGCACGGGACGGCGGGCACCTCGACGAGCTGGTGGCCCGGGATGTCACGCTGACCGCCCGGGGCGCGTTCGACGCGTGGCCGTTGGGCTGACCTCCGGTCGTGGCAGCTACTGGTTCACTGATCGAGGGCGACCGGTAACCTCCGGCGAATGGCACGTGTGCTCACCCCCCAGGCGAAGAACTTCCCGCAGTGGTACCAGGACGTCGTCGCTAAGGCCAAGTTGGCGGACAACGGGCCGGTGCGTGGGACGATGGTCATCCGGCCTGACGGGTACGCGCTCTGGGAGCGGATCCAGCACGAGATGGACCGCAGGTTCCGGGCCGAAGGGGTGCGCAACGCGTACTTCCCGTTGTTCATCCCGCACAGCTACATGCAGCGGGAGGCCGAGCACGTCGAGGGCTTCAGCCCCGAGCTGGCCGTGGTCACCCAGGGTGGCGGCAAGGAGCTCGAGGAGCCGGTCGTCGTGCGGCCCACCTCAGAGACAGTGATCAACAACAGCTTCTCCAAGTGGGTGCAGAGCTACCGGGACCTGCCGTTGCTGGTCAACCAATGGGCGAACGTCGTGCGCTGGGAGATGCGGCCCCGGCTGTTCCTGCGCACCTCGGAGTTCCTCTGGCAGGAGGGCCACACCTGCCACGCCGACCAGGCCGACGCGCGTGAATTCGCCCAGCGGATCGCCCTGTCTCCCTACGCCGAGGTGGCTCGGGACCTGATGGCCGTGCCGGTCCACATCGGAGCGAAGACCGACCGCGAGCGGTTCGCCGGCGCCATCCACACCTACACGCTCGAGGGCATGATGGGCGACGGCAAGGCGCTGCAGATGGCCACGAGCCACGAACTGGGCCAGAACTTCGCCAAGGCCTTCAACACGATGTACCTGTCGGAGAAGGGTGTGCGCGAGTACGTCTGGCAGACGTCGTGGGGCGCGAGCACTCGTCTGGTCGGCGCGCTCATCATGTGTCACGGCGACGACTCCGGCCTGCGGCTGCCGCCTGCGATCGCACCCGACCAGATCGTCGTGGTGCCCATCAAGCAGTCCGACGAGGTGGCGACCGTGTCCGCCCGGCTCGACGACGAGCTCACCTCGGCTGGCCTGCGCGTCCGCCTCGACCGCGACACTGCCACGTCTTTTGGCCGCCGGGTGGTCGACTGGGAGCTGGCCGGCGTGCCGGTGCGTGTCGAGCTCGGTCCCCGCGACCTGGCCGAGGGCAACGTGACGATGGTTCGCCGAGACACGGGGGAGAAGTTCACGCTGCCAGTGGGTGACGTCACCGCGCGGTGCGCCAAACTGCTGGAGGAGATCCAGCATAACCTGCATCACCAGGCCCTCACCCGCCGCGACGACCGAACCCACGACGTGACCACGCTTGAGGACGCCCGCGAGGCTGCCGAGCAGGGCTGGGCCCGAGTCCCCTACGAAGCGGTCGCAGAAGCCGAAGCCACCGGCACACTAGGCGAAGGCTTGAGCGTCCGCTGTCTCCAACGCCCGGACGGCACCCTCCCCGAGTCGACGACGGAGCGGGATCTGGTTGCGTTCGTTGCTCGCTCCTACTGACCAACTCAAACATCGGAGAAACCTGTCTTCACTTGCGATGGCGTGGGCGGAACAGGTCCGGCCGCCACGGCACGTCATCCGCTGACACCGTGCGCCCGTTTCAGGCAGCCTCGTCGTCGTCCTCGGATGGCGTGGCCGCGTCGGGGTTGAACCACACGAGGCGAGCGCGTATGTAGCCGCCAAGGTTAAACAGACGCAGCGCGTTTTCCGGGGTTTGCAGGCTCATTCGGCGTGTGTGTTCGACCGAGACGACTTCGGTGTGGTCGGTGAAGGCCATGCCCCAGGCGGCGATGCGGCCGTCGGCGCGTTCGCCGTATTCCTGCACGATGGCGAACAGCCGGGGTGCTTCGTCGGCGACCATTTCTTCCAGTAGTGCGGCGAACTCCGTTTCGTCGCACAACGGCGCCAGCTCGGCGGGATCAGGCACAAACTCGTCCAGCGGATGCCCGTGTGGGTGGTCGTCGTGGAGTTGGCGGGGTTGCGGACCGCGTGTGAGTGCTGTTGCCATCGGTTGCCTCCATGCGTAACGGTTGTTCCGGGGACTCAGGCGCTGGCCTGCACGGTCGGGACGGCGTGCCGGTGCTGCTCGCGTGGGGTGGGTCGTCTGGCGCGCGTACGGCGTCGCGGAGGGGACCGGCCTGCAACGGTTCCAGGGCGGCGACCTCGCCGGGCGGGAAGACCAGCACCACCCGGCCGTCGTCGGTGGGTAGCACCAGGATTTCCCGGCGTCGGCCGGCGACATCCCGGCACGCCGCCACCCACGGGCTGGGCTTGCGTCGCGTTCGCCACATGACCGCATGACCGCTCTCCGCTCGTCGCACCGACCCGCGGTGGGGTCGGTGGGGGTGGCACCGGCGAAGCCGGGCCAGGTCGGGGGTCCGGCCCGGCCCCGCCGGGGCTTGGGGGCCTGGCGATCGGTGATCGCTAGGGGGGCTACCGCGCGCCTGCGCCAACAAGCTCCACGACCTGGTCGGCTGGCCCGCACGACCTCGGCGGCACTGGGTGAAGTCGCCTCGGTCGCGCGGGCCAACGGTGGTGCGCACCGGATAGCCGCCGTCGTTCGGTCGTTCCACGACTGAATCGGCTACCAGAAGGCATGTACGCACCTCGTGTTTGCGCGGTGTGAGAACCACGCCGCACATCGGGCTGTTGACCTCCGGGGCAACGATGGCCCGACTGGGTTGGGGCAGAGCCGGGCCCCGAGCGTGGAGTGCTCACCCGCGCGCCGACCTGGATATCCCACGGCGTTTGCCTGGGCGGCTGCGCTAGTCTCAACACTCATAATGGCGACTCCTACGCCACATTCACTGCGATTGTAGGAGTACGATAACTTAGGAGTTCCTATATTCAGCGGTACAAACGGGTGATTCTGGTGATCACCGTGTGTGATCGACCCTGATCGATCAGACGACGAGCCACGGAGGCGGCATCGCATGGCCATCACGCAGACCGTTCCGCTGTTGATGCTGGTCAACGAACTCAACCGGCTGAAGACGGCGTCGGGCATCAAGGACGCCGAAGCCGCCCGGCACCTCGGCTGTCAACCCTCGAAGATCAACCGGATCTTGCTCGGCCAGTCGAAGATCTCGCCAGGCGACGCCAAGCTCCTCGGCGAGTTGTACGGTGCCAGCCCCGACCTCGTCGAGGTCATGCTCGACCTGGCCCGCAACCTCGGGCAGAAAGGCGACTGGACCAGCTACCGCGCCGTCTACACCGAGTCATTCCGGATGCTTCTGGACCTGGAGCAGTACAGCAACCGCATCCGGCAGGTCCAGTCCGAGATCGTGCCCGGCCTGCTTCAGACCGAGGACTACGTGCGCGCGTTGAACGAGGCTCCCAGACTCGGCGCGAGGTTCAACACCGAGGACGTGGTCGCCGCTCGCCGCCACCGACAGGCGATACTCACCCGCCACAACGCCCCGTCGGTCAGCTTCGTACTGTCGGAGTCGTGCCTGCGCCGCACTTACGGCGACCGGACGGTCATGCGCGGGCAGATGGAGCGGTTGATCGAACTGGCCGACCAGCCCAACGTGCAACTCCAAATACTGCCGTTTCACAACCGGAGCCCTGTCACCTACGCCTCGCTGAACTTCGAACTGATCAACATCCCTGGACCGGGGATCGCCTCGCCGCTGAGCTTCGTCTACGTCGAGCAGTACGACGACGCGCGCTACCTCGACGATGACGATCGGGTAGAAGCCTACGAGCAGTTGTGGGGCTACATCCAAGCCGCCGCACTGGGCCCGGTGGACTCAGCAGAGTTCATCAGGAAAGTGGCGGATGAGTACAGGTAACCCAACCCCGGAAAGGACAACGTCGTTGCGCGAACCCAAACAGTACTTGCCAACCACCGCGTTTGAAGGCGCGCGGTGGCAGAAGGCAAGCCACAGCGAACCCAATCAGGGCTGCGTGGAGTTCACCAAGGTCGGCGACATCATCGCCATGCGAGACTCCAAGCTCGCCGCCGACAGCCCGATCCTCCAGTTCGACGCCCTGGAGATCGCGGCCATGCTGTCCGGCGCCAAGGACGGCGAGTTCGACCACTTGATCGACTGACCTCCATCGGTCACTGGGACGACGCCCAAGCGTCGTCCCAGTGACCCGCCGTCAGCAACTCGCGCAGCATTCGGCCCCGGCGAGAACCCTGCCGGGCCGAATGCCCGCGTCCTGGATTGAATCGTGCGGGGGCCAAGCACCGCACGCTCAAGCTCGCGCAACAGATCTCGACGAGGCATAGGCCGATTCCAGCCGTACCGGTCGTTCGCCACGGCTGCGCGGGCCGCCGAGGGCGGGCGGCAGATGTCCGGCCTGCTGCCACCTGCGCAGCACTCGGCGGCCGTAGTTGTTCGTGCCCGCGATCCGGTCCAGCTCCGCGCCAGTCGGCGTGCGGCCCTTGGCCCGCTCGGTCACGTAGTACGCCCACATCCGCTGCTCGGCAGTCGGCTCGGCCGGCGGGCGGGACTGCTCCGGGACCACCGCGAGACGCACCACCCGCCCCGTCTCGTCGCCGGTCTCGGTGGTCTCGCTGGTCTCGGCGGTGGTCTCGCTCGCGGTCTCGGCGCGGTGGCGTTTGAGTGCGCGGTTGAGCAGCTCGACGGCCAGCAGCAGCGCCAGCGGCGGGCACGCAGCGACCGCGACGGCGAACACGCTCAACTCAGGCGCGGCGGCGGCGATGTTCGCGCACAGCGAGAGGCAGATCCCGAGTGCGAAGGCCAACCACGCCGCCCACCGGCCGCCCGCGTGGCGGCCGTGGCCGGTCTTCCACAGTTCGACCGTGGCCATCGTCAGGAGCCCGTCGACGATCAACGGCCAGATCGCGGCCGTGGTGTGGTCCGCGCCGTAGCGCAGCGCGAACTCCCGTCCGTGTCGGTAGGAGGCGTACGCCGCGCCGAGCGCGACCAGCGCGGTGCACGCGCACTGCACCCACAGCGCGCGGTCCCGCCGCCCCTGGGTGACCGTGGCGTTCATCGGCGCACACCGCCCGCCGTGCGCCGCGCATTGTCCGGGTCGCAGCCGATGCAGGCGAAGACCTGCGAGCCGGTCACCGACCGGCCCACCGGCACGTGCGGAACGCGGATGCGGAGGTAGTCGGCTCCGCACGCGACGCAGGCCAACCCGTCGACCTGGACCGGGGTCAACCCGGTGAGGATCGTGTCGCCGCTCATCGGGAACCCCCCGCCACCAGGCGACGGGTGCCCACCGGGCGAATCGTGATCTCAGGCCCTTCGACTAGCACCGAGCGGTTCGTATGCTGAAGCGTTAGGCCCACCGGACACGGCCTGGGTCTCTGACCTGGGCATTCATGCTTGTCCGGTGTGCGAGTCCCTTCTCTTTGCGCTACAGAAGTAGAGCCGTGTCGCATCGGCTCGCCAGGGGACGGTGTCCGCTTATGCCAAGAAGAGTGCGTATATTGACAATTAGAATTAAGGTCTGCAGTCCAGTACGTCCTGGCCTCACCCAGCAGAGAGTCTGAGGCGGCTTCTTCAGCAGGGAGCTGAGATGGCGGTGGATCACTGCCGCTTTGTCTGTCTTGCTGAGCTGGTGAAGGATTTCGCCCAACGAGAGCTGTGTCCCGCAGCGCTTCCATAGAGGGTTTTGGTTGCTGGTCCACGAGAGTAGCGAAGCGTCGACAGCTTTGTGGTGGTGGCGGTCAGTGCCTCTCTCGGCTGTCCCAGCCTCGACAGCCGGGTGCTGGGGAAGCTGCCGAGGTCGCGGACTATGAGTCCCTCGGCGTCGAGGACCACGCTGTTACAGACTCGTGTCCGCAGCTCGATCCACCCGTCCCTAAAGAGGGTGGTGTTCGGCGCGACGCACGCGCTCAGATCGATGCTGGGCGCGACACCTGGATAACTGATTAGTATACTTATTACTACACCAGTGCCGGGCGTCAGCCGATGCGGCTGGCGCGTCGCTCGTTGCGCGCCTCCTCGATGCGCTGCTCCAGGGCCTCGAACCACTGCCGCCCGGGCTCGCCGCAGCTGTCGCGGATTTCGTGCTTGAGATCGGCGGTGTTGGCATTCAGGGTGCGTACCATGCCCAGACCCTGCTCGACCTGCGCCCGCAGCTCACCGTAAGAGCGGGTCAGGTGCGACGCGGCGGCGCGCATCTCGGCGCGGGCTAGCTTCGCCGCGCGGCCCGCCGACAGCCAATGCTGCGGCGCGAGCCGCGCCCGGCTCACCACCGACGACATAGTGTGCAGCGACGCCTGCGTGGATTGGTAGGCCACGTGCGCGGTGTCAGCACACTGGTACGACTCCCGGTGGAAGGTGCGCAGGGCGTGAAAGTCGACATCGGATCGGGCTGGGGACCGATCGACCGGCTGTCCCCTCCCCTTCCCGTTTACCTGGGCCTTTGGGCGGTCGGTCCGGCGGGCCTGGGCGCGGAGCTTCGTCAACCGTGCCTGCACCTGCTCGGCCTGTTGGCGCACCCGCTCGTTCTCGGCGCGGATGCGGCGCAGCGTACGGTCCGCCTCGGCGGCTGCGGCGCGGACCTCCTCGACAGTGACCGGCTCTGAGCGACGGTCCCACACCGCGATCGCGACGAGCACGGCGATGCCTACCAGGGCCGTAATGACGAAGACCGGCATGCCGTCTGCGATGACGTAGTCGGTGCGCCCGGCGCGGGTCAGCTGCACGAAGGTGGTGATGTTGACCACGCCGAGTAGGGCTGAGGCCCGCTTCAGCATCCCCAGCCAGCGCTTCACCGGCGGCGTCGACCTGCCGCGCAGTCGGCCGTTCCGGGCCAGGGCTAGCCGGACCAGCACTAGGGCTAGCAGCGGCGAGCCGAGCGCGGGCCACAGCCACTCCTGCAGGTGGGGCGCTAAAGCCGGCGCGCCGCTGAGCGCGATGCGAGCCGCGATCGCTGGCGCCGACAGCAGCATCGCCAGGGACAGGCTGCAGAACAGGCCGAGCATGGTGAGCAGTACGGGGACGCCACCGCCGTTGCGCTTACCGGTCACGGCTCAGTGCCCCGTCGTCACCGGCGTCGTCCACGGTTGCGACCGGCGTCCTGCGCCGACTGCCTGGATCCCTGCTGCCCGGAACCCCGCCGCGGCCCCGGCTGCCGCGAACCGGGGTTGCGCGGCGCGGGCGCGAGGGCTGTGGCGCCGGAGCCGTTGAGCACCTTGTCGACGACGACCGCGACCCCGCCGGTCAGGTCGGAGTGGTGTTGGACGAGCATCGTGGTGAAGTGCTCGGTCAACTCGATGTACGCCCGGCGCTCCTTTAGCGGCAGCCCAGGCTTGACCGTCTCGCGCTGCATGTTGACCATGCACTGGCGCAGCGCCCGCGCGCTAGCGTCGGCCCGGCCGAGTTCCTGCTGCATCTGCCGCAGCGTCGCTGAGGACTCCTGGCGGCGCCGCTCCAGCAGCGCCAGCTTGACCTCCTTGTCGTCGGCGGCCAGGGTTTTCTCCAGATTGATCCGACGCATCTCGGTGACCAGGGCGTAGGACTCGGCGACAATCCGCCCGGCGGCGCCAAGCGGGCTTAACGACTCAGCGATGCGCGATACTGCTTCTCCGAACACGAGGTGGCCGCCGGCCAGGCTGACCAGATCCTTTGACACGCGAACCGCCTTCCAGACAAGCGCTTGCGGGCACGACACTTTGGACGTATTTCGGAAGCGATGGCCGGACCGTTAGCACGCATCGACCACCGCCCATCGTGGCGGCGCGAAAACCGTCCGTTTGGCTCATTTAGTCCGCCTTGGACCGCTGGTCACACCGGCTGCGCACGGCGCACGGGCTCACGCAGGGGAACCTGGCGCAGCAGCTGATCGCCGTGGTGGGAAGCGTGCGCCGCGAGGTGCCTGACGCCGTCGAGCTGATCGCCCGGACACAGATCGCAACGGTGACGCCGACAGCGACCAGCCCGCGCTGAAAGTCGTGCACCTCGCGTCTCACGGCCTCTCGGCGCTATGAAGACGTACGGATCCATATAACCAGGTCGGCAGTGATCTCAACGCCGTCGTCCAGCTGCCTCCACACGGGGAAGTGAATACGAGCTCGGTGATCGACGAACCGCTGTTTCCTGGGGGAATGTTGGCACTGGCGCGCGGCGTCGGTGAAGCGGGTGAACCGCTGTACCCAGCGATAGACGGTGACGTGATCGACCTCGGTACCGTGCTCAGCCAGCAACTCTTCAGCATTGAAGTTAGGACAGCCCGTAGCGCCGGTACCGGCGTACCGCAATCATGATTCCATCCGGCGGGAACCGAACCCAGCGAACCCCAGATTTCAGTGTGCTGACGCTCGACCAAAAGCAACAGCGGTCCACACCGTGCCGGCCGTTGGCGACGCTTCACAGCACCCTTTGGATCTGGCGGACGTCCGAACTGTCGGTGCCAATCCGTACTCTCGGGATGTCGATCGCGGTGGTCGGCGTGCTTGCCGCTACGGTCGGTCGTCGCGACGTTGCCGTCCGACTGCCACCCTGGGGAGGTGAACGAATGTGTCGGCCATGAGCAGGATCGAGTGGACCGAGACCACCTGGAACCCGACGACAGGATGTGACCGGGTTTCAGCGGGTTGCGACAACTGTTACGCGCTCACGCTGGCTAAGCGGCTCAAGGCGATGGGTGTCCCGAAGTACCAGAACGATGGAGATCCGCGTACCAGCGGTCCGGGATTTGCCGTCACCGCTCACGCGGACGTGCTGAGGGCGCCTCACGAATGGCCCTCGCCGCGGCTGGTGTTCGTCAACTCGATGAGTGACCTCTTCCACGCGAAGGTGCCGCTCGCATTCGTCAGGGACGTCTTCGAGGTGATGCGAGAGACGCCGAGGCACACCTACCAGGTCCTCACCAAGCGCTCCCGTCGCCTGCTCCGCGTGGCCGACAAGCTCATCTGGCCGCCGAACCTCTGGATGGGTGTCTCGGTCGAGGACCAGGCCGCGATGCACCGGATCGACGACCTCCGGCAGGTTCCCGCCGCTGTCCGCTTCCTCTCCTGTGAGCCGCTCATTGGGCCGCTGAAAGACCTTGACCTGGCCGGGATCCAGTGGGTCATCGTTGGTGGGGAGTCTGGTCCGCGATACCGATTCGTGGATCCGACTTGGGTCAGGGACATCCGTGACGCATGCGACGATGCTGGCGTCCCGTTCTTCTTCAAGCAGTGGGGTGGACGGAGCCCGAAGGCCGGTGGCCGCATGCTGGACGGGCGGCTACATGACGGCATGCCTGTTCGTCGCCCGGTTCCGTAGACTGACGGGCCATCAGTCACGGCGAGGCAGGTCGGATGACCCGCAGCTCACGTGGGCGGCCGCCCCGACCATCAGATGCGGTTCGGCCCTGCTTATGCAACTCCTGCACAGCCTTCCGCACAACGAGATCGCGGACCTGCCCATAGTGTTCGCCGAACACAGCGATGGTGTGATCGACGACCTTGAAGTCGCCGTGCTGGGCAAGAAGCGCGGCCAGGTTCTCCGTGATTCGGCCGACCGCGACCTCCTCGATGGTGTCGAGCGACGGGCGCATGGTGGCGGCCACGGTGAATAAGGCGTTCGGATCCGTGTCTGCCTCGACCTCCTCGCATGAATCCCACCAGGCCTGAGTTGCGCGGGCAGTACTGTCGCCGAATACCCAGAGCCCATATGGGCTACGAGTCCCGAAGACCAGGTGGTAGATCGGCTTATGGGTCGGCGCCCGACGTACCGGCACGGAGGTGACTGTCATCCCGGTGTCAGCTCCGAGCCTGGTGCAGAATTCTTGGACGACTGCGGTGACAGCCTTATTGGTTACGCCTGCGGCGAACCGCTGACGCCACCACCGACCACCAACGGTGGCATCCAGCCGGGCCATCGTGGTCTCGTTTCCCTTCGGCGACATGACGTGTCCGCCAATCCGGCGGACCGCCTCCAAGCTGAAGTTCAGCAAGATCTCGGTTGGTGGCCAGGTCTGGCTGCGCTCGGTGGACAGCAGTTCTGTGAGCTGGTGGTAAGGCACCCCTAGACCGCATGGATCGAGGAAGAGGAACAGCGGAACCCCAGCTGCGGCGGCGATCACGTCATCGAGGACCTCAAGCACGGCACCGTGGTGCGCGAAGACCGTGACGCGGACTGCCGCGTACTCGGCGATGACCTGCACGAGCGCCACGGCGGACTCGTCGTCCTGCTCCACGAAGAAGCAGGTCCAGTCCAGGCCAGCATTCCGGTGCTGGTTTTGTGCGATCGTCAAGATCCGCTCGACCGAGGCGCGCGTTCCATCCTCATACCGTCCACGGCCTGCGTAGCCATCGAGGTAGACCACCCGTCGCCCTCTGGCGGCGGAGCCGGTCATGCCGGTGAACTGCGGCATGTACTTGTCGAGCAGTGTGTGCTTGAAGACGCTTGGCAGCGCCTGTTCCTTCCAGTACTCGTCTCCTGCGCCGATCGCCATAGCGGGCATGGTTCCCGAAATCGTTGAGGGGACAGAAGCGACCCGCCGTGCAGTAGCCAAGATGCCGCCGGGCCTTCACCTCCTCCAGCGCGCCATCCGACCCAGGGGCTCGCGCGGCAGCCCGGCCTCAGTCTCTAGGAGGGGAGTGGATGCAGCGGGAAACGAGCCGGGCATCCACCTGACGATCTCGAACCACGCCGTGCCGTCTCACCCACCGCACTCCAAATCCTCGACCGGCCGACGGATACCCGCCCCGTTACGGAGGTTGACTCAGTCGACGTCTCTTTCGGTCACCGCGCTGCGGCATGTGGACCCGGGGATGGCAGACACGCACTCTTCTGCCGCTGAGCGCGCGGTGAATGCCCGGGCATGAGTGGGCTATGGATACGCGGTGGCCGGTCTGGTTTTCGCGGATCCTCGGGTGGATGGTGTGCGGCGGATACCGGCGGTGTGTAGGAGGCGTTTGATGCCGCTGAGGCTCACGTCGTGGGTTGCGGCGAGGGAGGTGGCGGTGGCGCCGTTGCGGTAGGCGGTGATCAGCTCGGCGGTCTCGCTCTCATCGAGGCGCTCGCGCAGTCACGGCCGCTGCGCGCTCGATCTCGGAGCACCCACCGGGCTGGCGAGCGCCCCGGTGTGGCAAAGTCGCAGGTCAGCGGCTTGTGTGGTGTGCGAGTAAGCGGTGAGTATCTCCACCAGCGCCTGTGACCTGCGGTTTGTTGTGGCAACTGTGTCAGTGCGCGAACCGTGCTTGGATCTAGCGCAGCGATCATGACTGGTACGCTGCTCTTCTTGGCTATCGCGGGCATGACTAGAGGTAGGAAGCCATGCGGGGTCGTGCGGGATGACGGGGGAGGTGCGTGCCCGTCTAGGGGAGCCTGAATACCAGCTCGTGTGGCCCCGTGCCTCATTCATCGTAGAAGCAGCGAAGCTGCTTGATCGGCGTGAGCTGAAGGACTGGGATGATCGCTGTGAGCTGCTGTTCGATCACGCATTCGTTCGCGGCTATGAGGGTGGCCCGCTTAGCGAGTTCCGCAAGATCACAATTCTCTCAGTCGTCTTTTTGGTGATGATCCATGGAGAAGGGGAACCTCGGCGCCACGCCCGTCGATGACAGCTGGGCAGCAGTTCCTGTGGGACTTGATGGGCAAAGCTGATCAGCTTCGGGAGGACTCGTCGCATCGCCGTCCGTACTGGCGGGAATGTAAGACTGGACAGCGCACCGTTGTAGTACTGGACGATGTGGTGCGCAGCGCACGACGTGCGCGGTCGTGACGTCACCCCGCGGATCGCTGCCTTGGACGCGCAGGGTAGGCGCGTCCGAGCGCAGGTCAGGGCCATGATCACCTGGCGGCACCGTTCCTCTTAAGGGTCACAGTGTGGGTTCGAGTCCCCACCGGGGGCACCCACGTCGGCGTGCCGGGCTCGGCGCAGGTCACGGTAGTCCATTCGATACCTGATCAGTAGCCGTTCGGCGTCTGGACGTAGACGTTTGGCTCGGGTTCAGTCGAACGAATACTGTCCATGGTGGGAAAGGCGAAACCCATGGGTCGTCGTATGGACGAGCACGACAAGTTTATGGAAAGCGACGCTCCTATGCACAAGAAGGTGATCGAGGAAGTGAAGACGACCATGGGTGCCGCGGCATGGTGCATGTCGGTACCAGTAGTCGAAGCCCGTGGTCGCTTAGCCTACCGAAAGCACAGGTCGAACGGCGACAGCCACGAACGGGCACAGGCGGCCGCGGAAGCGCAGGTGGAGGACGAGCACGACAGGACCTTCGGCTGGGGCTACGACAACGCTGGGCTTGTGTGGCGGATAGCTAAGAAGATGCACGGCCTCTAGGACGGCTAGGACGGCTAGGACGGCTAGGACGGCTAGGACGGCTAGGACGGCTAGGACGGCTAGGGCTAGATCAACTTCATCGGGGCGAAACGTACTGATCACAGTCGCGCCAGGAGGTCGATCCGTCGCGCATCGCTGCAGGTCGCGAAACGATCTGTCCCTGTAGTACTAACGGGGTTTCACCCCAGCCCGACGAGACATGTCGTGGTCGGGTTGGTCTTGGGGCTCCGGTCAGATGGTGTGACGGTGCCTTGCTGGGTCCGTGTTGGTACCGCTCGGTTGCGGTGGTTGGCTTCTTGAGCCGCCCGCCTGACCGGAGCCAGCCATGACGCTACCGCGCACCGTCGCTGATGTCCTCGCCGATCATGTGGTGTTCGAGGTGGCGTGCGTCGACCGGATGTATTGCAATGTTTATGTCTCGAAGTTGCAGTTCGCGGCGGGTTTGCTGGGCTATGTGCAGCGCCAGTTGGGGTTGCCAATCGCGTCCACCGCGCCGCTGGGGAAGATCACCGACGGGTTCAGCGCGGCGATGCGCCGCTTCGCTCGCGATCAGCAGGTTCCGTGGGTGGACTTCGTGAAGGGACAGCGTAAGGACGAGGTCATGCATCAGCACCTGGCCGGCTTTGACCGGGAGGAGGGAGTGCTGTTCATCGGGCGGGCGCAGGAGAAGACCGCGCTGTTTCGCACCGAGCGGCGCCGCGACGCTCACGGTGATTCCTACCCGTGGATCGTGAAGACCACTGGTGTGGTCAACCACTTCTACGTGTATGCAGTGGACGCCGAGTTCGGTCCGTTTTTCCTGAAGTTCTGCTCCTATTTCCCCTACAACGCCAAGCTGTGTGTCAATGGTCACGAGTGGGCCAAGCGTCAAGCCACCAAGGCCGGGATCGCCTTCACTGCGCTGGACAACGGCTTCGCCACCATTGAGGATCCCGCCGCGCTGCAGGCGATCTGTGACCGGTTGGGCCCGGGACAGATCGACGGGCTGTTGCGCAAGTGGCTGGCGATCCTGCCGCACCCGTTCACCCCTGCCGACCGCGAAGCCGGCTACCGCTATGACATCTCGATCCTGCAGGCCGAGTTCTCCCTGACCCAGGTGCTCGACAAGCCGGTGTCGGGGCGGGTGTTTTTCGAACACGTCATTCGCGACAACCTCGACGCCGGACGTCCCGACCGGATCGGGCTGGTCTTCGGCCGCCGGCTGATGACCAAAGGACCACGGTGCACTCCGGGCCGGTTCCGCACCCGGGTTATTACCGAAGGCGTCACTCCGAGCCTGTATATCGACTACAAGCACACCGCGATCAAGCAGTATCACAAGGAAGGCAGGGCGCTGCGCACCGAGACCACGATCAACGACACCCGCGACTTCGGGATCGGGAAACGGCTGACCAACCTGCCCGCGCTGCGGGAGGTCGGCTTCTCCGCCAACCGGCGCCTGCTGGGCGTCCAACGACTCAGCCACAACCCGATCCGCGCCGCGGACGCCTTCACCGCCGTACACCACCCGATCATCACCGCCGACGGGCACCGCATCGCCGGGCTGCGCCTCGGCGATGCCCGAGCCCACGCCCTGCTGCAGGCCCTGCTGGTTTTCCGGCTACTCCCGAACGGATTCCTCAACCGCGCCCTGCGCGCCCTGCTCGCCGGCTTGCTCGGCAAACCCGAGATCACCGCCGGGCAGATGACCTACGACCTGCGGCGATTACGCACCCACGGGCTGATCACCCGTATCCCCGCCAGCCACCGCTACCGGGTCACCAACACCGGCCTGCACCACGCCATGCTGCTCAACCACATCCAGACCCGGCTGCTGCGTCCCGGCCTGGCCCAGCTCACCGACCCCGATCCACCCCGACCAACCCGGTTGCGCGACGCCGCCCGCGCCTACCAACAGGCGCTTGACCAACTCACCCAGGAGGCCGGATTCGCCGCCT
>Ga0213881_10000370_pt1 | contig 30675 bp, 26 predicted proteins | sample BarmaccoBMER_R08_FD_160104 | JGI IMG/M metagenome (GOLD analysis project Ga0213881, IMG submission 160104) | Barbacenia macrantha exposed rock microbial communities from rupestrian grasslands, the National Park of Serra do Cipo, Brazil - ER_R08 ...
ACCGCACCCGACCGCGGCGACGGCGACGGCGACGGGCACCGAACCACCCGCACATGATCACTATCGCGACGGTCACCGAAAGCGGTAAGCCAACCCACAACAGGGCCGCCCCGCCACACACCGATCCCACAGCCAACCCACAAAACGCGCCGAGCAATATTTGAGATCACCGAAGACGTCGACGAGCTACTCGCCTTCTACGACTACCTGGCTGGGCACTGGATCCACCTGCGCACCACCAACCCCATCGAGTGGACCTTCGCCACCGTCCCGCACCGCATAGGCCCGGGCTCCCGCGCGGCCGGGCTCGCCATTGCTTGCCTACATGCTCATCGAAGCCGCCCAAGCCCGGCGGCGCACGGTTGGTTAACGCACCACACCTGTAGGTCGGTCCGACTGCGGGGTGTCAACCGCTAGTGTCAGCGACCACCGATCTCGATACTCGCCGTGGCAGGATCGCGTTGTGACCAAACAGAGTTGGGCTGAGGTCGACCACTATTACGTTGATCTTCTGCTGGGCGACGACCCGGTACTCGACGCGGCGCGGGCCGCCAGCGAGACGGCCGGGCTGCCGTCCATCGCGGTCTCCCCCGTACTGGGCAAGATGCTGAGCTTATTGGCCTCCACCCAGGGTGCACGCCGGATCCTCGAGGTGGGCACGCTAGGCGGCTACAGCACGATCTGGCTGGCTCGGGCCCTGCCGTCGGGCGGCAAGCTGATCACGCTGGAATTAGCGGAGAAGCACGCTGACGTAGCCAGAACGAACTTGGAGCGCGCCGGCCTGGACAAGCTGGTCGAGGTGCGGGTCGGGCCGGCATTGGACACCCTCGCGACCTTGGCTGATGAGCACCCCGAGCCGTTCGACCTGGTGTTCATTGACGCCGACAAGGAAAACTACGCGGAATACTTCCGGTGGGCGCTTCGGCTCACCCAACCTGGTGCCCTGATCATCATCGACAATGTGGTGCACGCCGGCGCTGTGCTGGACCAGGGCAACACTGACCCGCGCATCGAGGGGACCCGCCGGCTGGCGGAGCTGGTGGCCGCCTCGCCAACAGTCAGCGCGACTGTCGTGCAAACCGTCGGCGTCAAGGGGCACGACGGTTTCCTGCTCGCCAGGGTCGACGGCTAGCCCGGGGCAAGCTGATCCACCAGTTCTCGCAGCAGGTTCAGCAGTCGTTCCGCAGTCACCGGCGAGATGGTGACGCTGACCCGCCCGTCCGCTGACGGTCGACGCAGCTGCAGATAGGCCCCGGCCGCCGTGTGATGGAAGCCGATCACCCATGGCGCCCGGCGTTCAAAACCTCCCCGGTACCCGGTGGCGCCGACCTGACCCATGCTCTGGATACCAGTGCACATCCTGGCCAGCGAGGACGCATCAGCCGACGCGACACCCCGAGCCACCAGCCGGTCAGCCAACGTCCAGAGGTTGCCGTCACCCGCCGCTTGACAAGCATCGTCGAGCGTGTCGGCTGGGATGTTCACCGAGCGGCCGGGGCCGGGTGTGATCGGCCCGGCCAGTTCGACCAGCGCCGCCGGCACTCTGGCGGCGTCCAGCGCCAACAGTCGGACCACCCCACCTGTCCCGGCCAGCAACATCCCGTCGGCCCCGGCCAAGGCGCCGAGACCGACGAACGCTCCGCCAGCGCCGCTCATCAGCCGGATATCGAGCTGGCATCCGGCCTTGGCGAGCAGCCGCATCGGCCAGGCCAGGTCCGCGACAAGCCCGGCGGAGTCGGCCAACCCCCGGTGCCTCAGCTCAGTCAAGGTGAGCATCTGTAGCCGTTGGCGTTCGGGCAGGCTCGCGCCGAGCGGACGCAGGGCCAATGCGAGCGGCAGATCCCCCAAGCCCAGCGCGTTCCAGCACACCACGAACTCGTCCTGCGAAACGTGAACGGCACGCGACCAATCGGCGATCACGAGATAGCTCCAGACTCGTCGCAGAAACGGGCGCCGGACCGGCGGCCACCAGGCAACCGGTCGTCAGAAAGGCCGAGGACGGCCGGCACGACATCGTCGAACTCGATGGCGAACGGCTCGTCGCTGGCGATAAACACGCTGTTGCGGTGTTCGCGCTCCCGGCCACCGAGGCCACCGGCCACACCGGTTGTCGGCGGTGTGAAACCGGAGTCCGCGGGTCCACGTGGGCCAAACCGCCCCGACGAGCCCGCGCTGAACCCGGCCGAACCGGCATCGGCTCGGCCGCCGGGCGGCACACCAACCGCTGGTGCGCCTGCGCCGCCACCCGCGGTGCTAGCGGCCGTGCCGCGCGGGACAAACCCAGACTTGCCGCTGGCGGCCCTGCTCGGATAGCCGCCAGCGGCACCTGAGGAACCACCGGCTAGCACGATATCGCCGCCGCGACGGCTAGATCCGCCGCTAGCGACAGCCCCGGCCCTAGCCGGGCGGCTAGCAGCGATCGGCGTCGGCGGGTCTCCACCAGATGTAGTCCGATAGCTGATCGGTGCCGGCACGAACCCGCCGCTAATACCCGGCCCGACCGTACCTACAGCCGGCCCCCGGCTCGAGGACATGTCACCCCAACGAACACCTCCAGCGCCAGGACCGGCACCCGCTGGATCGATCGGTGTGAAACCGGCGGCTTCGGTCGGTGGGGCCACACGTTGACCTTCCATGCCGCCGGGCGGACTCGTCCTATCCGGCCAACTCGCGCTATCTGGCCAACTCGCGCTACCCGCGCGGTCAGGCAAACGGTCCGGCGAGGTCGGGCCGACGGACAACGCGGCAGCGTCCGGCAAACCCGTATCACCGGGCCGAACAGAGTCACCACCGGACGGGCCGACGCCACCGGCCGGACCGCTGGCGTTGCCCGTAGCACCCGGGCCCACGATCGAGCGGTCAGACCCGCCGACCGCTCCGGAGACTCTAGCCGAGACAGCACTGACCGAGGCAACATCTCCGTTAACCGCGTCAGCGCCGCCGCCCCCAACCTGAGTACCACCAACCCGCCAGGCCAGCGGCGACGCGGCTGGCTCTACCGAGAATGCGGCGATCGTCGCCCTGGCAGTCGACTCGTAGGCTTTCAACGCGTCGTTCGCGGCCTGGTCAGCCGCCCGAGCCGAGGCCAACCGCTTGCTGTAGTCCGACTGCATCCCAAAGAACTGCCCGAACCCTGAGTCCGCGATTTTCCCGAGGAAGCTGTTCTCCCCAATCTCAATGGGCTTCTGCACGCTGTTCTTGGCGTGGATGAACGAACTGCCATAGGTGTCGACCTGGGCACCACCGGTCTGGCTGTGCTGTCCGACAAGCAAGGCCCACTGCGCGGCTTGGTGCACCGCCCCCGAGACAGCGGTCGCGGCCGAGCCTCGCCAGCTCGCCCCGGAACCGCGCAGCGCTGCATCCAACACACGCCCGGACTCGTCGAACGCGGGCGCCATGGCGCCCAACGCCTGCCCAGCCCGCGACGAACCGGCCACCCCGGGGCCATGCTGCAGCCAGCCGTACTTGACCTCCAGGGGAATCGCCGCGTAGTCCAGCTCTGGTATCTCGTTCATGGCTCTTCCTCGCCGATCCGCGCTACCGCGTCTGAGTACTTGTCTTATCGATCACCGAAGGCCCGGCGGCGGTACCAGGCGGGAACAGCGCCCTCGGCGGATCGGGCGGCCTGGGAAGTACCATCGATCGCAGAGGTTGCGGTAGCGCCTGGACCTCATCCCGCTCCCGCGCCTGCTCCCTCCACAGCGGCCGCAGCCCGCGCAGATACGAATCGAACGATTGTTGAATCTGCTGCTCAGCCTGTCCGTACTCACGCGCGGTCCGCTCCAACTCCAGCCCAGCTTGACTCAGCGCGTCGACATAGCCTTGGCACTGCTGGCGCAACGCGGCGATTTTCTCGTTGAACAAGGGGGCCGCCGCCACCGACACCGGATCGGCGGCGTGCGGCTGCACGGGCAAAGCTCCGTCGTAGCGGACGAGCAGCTGCCCGAGCCGCTCAGTTTCACCCCGCAACGCGTTGCGTACCTGCAGGACATTCGCCGGCGTCACCTGCAGACCCAGCTGATCAAGATCAGCCGCCAGCGACCGGACCACTGGCGACGCATTCTCGGATAGACCACGACTTCCCAACATCTCCACACCGTTCATGCGCGCCACGCTAAGGCCACACAGCGACGACTTTCGGCCGCTTCGACCCAACCGTTTGCGATCGCACACGTCCCAGGGGCGTTTGGTGAGTTCACGATGTTGGTAGTGCGATCTTGGCGATGCCGCGGGTGACGCTGGTCCGCTCAGTACCGGCGATCAGGGCACCACAGCTCCGGGGACACTCACCGAACCCTTGGTCTCGGGGTCGGACGGCGGGCATCCGGTATCGACCGGGCAACCGGTATCGGCTGGGTGATCGGCAGTGCCACTCGCGGCGTGGCGTCAACCGGCGGCGGCGCGGGCAGCGCGAGCATGGTCTTGTCCGGCCGTGGCTGCGGTGGAGAGTCCGACCCCGGATCAGCGGCGGGCAGCCGGACGGTGAACGCGGTTCGCCCCGGCACGCTCTCTGCCTCGATGACGCCGCCATGGGCGGCGACCACGGCGGCTACGATGGCCAGGCCCAGTCCGGTGCTGCCGGCGGCCCGGGAGCGCGAGGAGTCACCTCGCGCGAAACGCCCGAACACGTGCGGCAAAAGAGCCGGCGGTATGCCGGGACCATTGTCGAGCACCGTCAGCACCACTTGGCCGGACCGACGGGTCAGCTCGGCGCGCACCGTGGTCCCGGGCGGGGTGTGTACCCGGGCGTTGGTCATCAGGTTAGCCAGAACCTGGGCGAGCCGGAGCGCGTCACCGGTCACCATCACGGCTTCGTCCGGCAGTGAGAGGGTCCACTTATGTTGCGGGCCGGCCGCGTGCGCGTCGCTGACCGCGTCGACCACCAGCTGCGAAACATCCACCCGGTCGCGGGCCAGCGGGCGCCCCGCGTCCAGCCTTGCCAACAGCAGCATGTCTTCTACTAGCGAGGTCATCCGCTCGGCCTGCGAAGAGATCCGGCGCAGCACATGGGTGATGTCCGGGGACAGCGCCTCGCCGCCTCGGCCGGCGAGTTCGGCGTAACCCCGGATCGCGGCTAGCGGGGTGCGCAACTCGTGGCTGGCATCGGCCAGAAATTGGCGCACCTGCGTCTCGCTGGCCTGCCGAGCGGCCAAAGCGGCCGCCACGTGCTCGATCATCTTGTTGAGCGCGGCACCGACCTGGCCGACCTCGGTACGCGGATCGGTGTCTTCCGGCGGCACCCGATCAGGCAACGCCACCTTTCCTCGATCCAGCCGCAGCTGGGCCACCCGGCTAGCGGTGGCGGCCACCCTACGCAGCGGCCGCAGGTTCAGCCGTACGATGACCGCGCTGGCAATCCCGGCCAAGGCCAGGCCAGCCAGCGCGACCGCCAGATCGATGCGGCCGAGCCGACTCACGATGCTGTTCTGGTCGCCCAACGACAACCCGCTGATCAACAACGTGTGATGGTCCGAGGAATAGGCAGCCATCACCCGGTATTCACCGAACCGGCCGATCGGTCGGTAGTGATGGTGGTTGTCCGGCTGGAGGTCCAGCAGCGAATCGTCCACGCCATGCAGCTGGAAAACCGTCGGTTCCCCGTCCTTGCTGTTCCAGTCGAGCACCCCGGCTTGGCTCACCCGCCCGTCGACGATGAGGGCGCTGAGTGTTCCAAAAGTCTGGCTCTTGGAATCCAGGAAGTTCTCCACAAAGTCTTGTCCGTGGTAATGCGATCCCTGCCGGTCGTATTGCGATGCCGCCCGCGCGGACACCGCCTCGAGCTGCTGATCGAGTTGGTCGGTCAGCTCGTGCTGCAGTAACCCCAGCGAGACGAGTCCGACCCCCATGAAGATCACCGCCATCAGCGCGGTGATCGCGACCACCAGACGGGTCCGCAGTGAAAGACCAGCGGCCCAGCGACGCAGCCGCCTACGCGGCGCTAGCCACGCCAGCCACCTTCGCACCCGTCCCGGACCCGTTCTCACCATCGGTGCTCAGCCCTACTCGGCGGGCCGCAACGCATAACCCGCGCCGCGCATGGTGTGGATCATCGGCGGACGACCGGCGTCGATTTTCTTGCGCAGATAGGAGATGTAGAGCTCAACGACGTTGGACTGACCGCCGAAATCGTAGTTCCACACCCGGTCGAGGATCTGTGCCTTGCTGAGCACCCGGCGGGGGTTGCGCATCAGGTAGCGCAGCAGCTCGAACTCGGTGGCCGTCAGATTAACCAGGCTATTGCCCCTTCGGACCTCCCGGCTGTCCTCGTCCAGGGTCAGGTCACCGACCACGAGGACGGCATCTGAACGCGCGGACGCACGCCCGGCTCTGCGCATAAGCCCGCGCAGCCGGGCCACCACTTCCTCCAGGCTGAACGGCTTGGACACATAGTCATCTCCACCCGCGGTGAGCCCGGCGATCCGATCCTCCACGGCGTCCTTCGCGGTGAGGAACAGGACCGGGACATCCGGGGACTCCGCGCGAACCCGATTCAGCACCTCGAAACCGTCGATGTCGGGGAGCATGATGTCCAGCACGATGGCATCCGGGCGAAACTCCCTAGCCAGCCGAACGGCGGTCATCCCGTCGCCAGCCGCGCGCACATCCCAGCCCTCATAGCGCAACGCCATCGACAACAGTTCCGTGAGCGTCGCTTCATCGTCGACGACCAGCACGCGCATCGGGCTGCCATCTGCGCGCTTGAGCTGGCCCCGACCACCGTCGGAGCCGGGCGACCGCGAGTTCATGGTGGTCATGGTGCCATCATCGTCTGTCGGAGCCGGACGGACGCTGAGCTTAAACTGTGCCTTTACTGTGAACCGCGAGAGAACCTCGACAGAGACGCTGAATAACACGACCTCGTCACCCTGGGAGGCCCCGCGGCGGCGCGCGCTGGGCAAGCTCGGCTGCGTATTACGAACGCCCCTGAAGCATCCGGCGGATGAGGTGCATAGCGACGTGTGTGGCCTGCTCACGGATGTCCGCGCGGTCGCCGGGCAGTACCGGAGCCGCCTCCCGAACGTCCCCATCCGACGTCGTCACGCACAGACACACGTAACCAACCGGCTTCTCCTTACTGCCGCCGCCCGGACCAGCCACCCCGGTGATCCCCGCTCCTATGTCGGCACTGAACCGCTCCCGAGCTCCATCCGCCATCGCGCGAGCGACTTGGGGCGATACCGCGCCGTGCGCCTCGATCAGCTCGGCAGGCACTCCGAGTAGGTCGGCTTTCGCTTGGTTCGAGTAGGCGACCACACCGCCGGCGACGTACTCCGAGGCACCGGGACGATCGGTCAACCGCCCAGCTAGCAAACCACCGGTGCACGACTCGGCCAGGCCGATGCGATGTCCGGCGAGCAGCCGAGCTACCAGCGCGTCGGTGGACTCGCCGTCCCGGCTGATCAGATAGCGAGCGTGCCGCCGCTCGATCTCGGCCACCAGCTCCTCGGCGGCCCGCGCCGCGCCCGGTGATCCCGGCCGGTAGCGCAAGTCCACCTCCAGCTCGAAGCGCCGCAGACAGGTGGTGACCTCGACCCCGAACTCCTCGACGGACGAGCCCACGTCCCGCAGCGTCTGGGCGATCTCCGACTCGGGCAGCCCGAACATCCGCAGGTGCATCTGCTCGAAGGGCGCGGTGCGCGCGAGGAGGTCATGCACAGGCGCGGCGGCCAGCCCGGCATCCCACATGCGGCGCAGCTCGCCGGGTGGGCCGGGCAGCACCAGCACCACTGGCCCATCAGCCACTTCGACGACCAACCCTGGCGCGGTGCCGACCGGTTCGAGAATGTGCGCGCCGACCGGAACATATGCTTGCTTCCGGTTGGCTGCGGCCAGTGCCTCGCCAGCGAAGCCGGTGCGGGTCGCCCAGCGACGCAGGATGGCCGCGATCCGCTCTTCCAACTTGGGGTCCAGCGCCAACTCGACACCGGCGAAGCCGGCCACCACCTCGGCGGTCACATCGTCCGCCGTGGGCCCGAGTCCACCGCTAGTCACGATCAGCTCGACCCGCTGGTCGGCCAGGAAACGCAGCCCAGCGCGCAGGTCGTCGCGGCGGTCACCGACCACCAGCACATCGGCCACCTCGACACCGAGCGCACCCAGCCGCTGCGCCACCCAGGGACCGTTGCGGTCGTGCACCTGACCGGCCAGCAGCTCGCTACCGGTGACCAAGATGCCTGCTCGGATACCGTCCAAGCCGCCCGCCTCGCTGCCGCTCACGCCCGCCCTCCCGGTCTTGCCCGCCGAGAGTACGCCGAAGGGACAACCCGCCACAGCCGTGTACCCCAGGGGGGTACAGTACTCTGGTGGCGGAGGGAGTGCGGAATGCCAGTGGGACGACGACAATGATCCCCGCCAGATCGGCGAACGCGCCCGTGCGGTTGACCGGCTTCTTGCTCGGCTTGGTCCTGCTATTCGCGGTGGCGTACGCGGCCGGCGGCGCGGTGGGCACCCGCTTCGTGGGAGTAACCACAAGCCCTATTCACCAACACATTCACCAACACGGCGGACCAGGCTCCGCCGCCCAGTCAGTAGGTGGGCTCACTGTGGCTGAGAACGGCTACCAGCTGCGCCGGCTGTCCCCGGACCCGGTCGCCGGCCAGCTCGCGCAGCTGGTCTTCCAGGTGATCGGCCCAAACGGACTGCCGGTCACGTCGTTCGTCAACACCCATGACAAGCCGCTGCATTTGATCATCGCCCGGCGTGACCTCACCGGCTTCCAACACTTGCATCCCGCCCTCGACGCCGGCGGGACGTGGCAAGTGCCGCTGTTGGTCACCTCGGCCGGCGACTACCGCGCGATCACCGAGTTCGTCCCGGACAACCGCACCGACACCCTGGTGCTCGGCATGGACCTGATGGTCTCCGGCGTGTATCGCCCCGTCTCGCTACCCCCGCCAGCCACCGAAACCACCGTCGACGGCTATACGGTGCGGATGCTTGATCGCCCAGTCGCCGGTGAACCCCAACAGCTGCGGTTCACCATCAGCGCGAACGGCACTCCAGTCACCACACTCGAACCGTACCTAGCCGCCTATGGCCACCTGGTCGCGCTGCGCCAGGGCGACCTTGGCTACCTGCACGTTCATCCAGACGGCGGCCCTGGCGTCAGCCCGCCGGGCCCGGAGATCAGCTTCACCGTTGAGCTTCCCTCCGCCGGTAGCTACCGGCTCTACCTGGACTTCGCCCACCACGGCGCGGTGCGCACCGCCGAGTTCACAGTCAATGCTCCGGAGTCGTTGTGAGCACGCCCTTCGCGCCCGGGCGCCCCAGCCAGGCAACCACCTCTCGGATCGAGCTGTCGGTGGGCGGCATGACTTGCGCGTCCTGTGCCGCCCGCATCGAAAAGCGGCTCAACAAACTCGACGGAGTCAACGCAACGGTCAACTACGCCACCGAGAAGGCCATCGCGACCGTCCCGTTCGATCTCGAGCCGCAGCGGTTGATCTCCGAGATCGAGCGCGCTGGCTACACCGCCGCGCTGCCAACACCCCAGCCTGGGTCGGGGTCCGCCACGAGGCCTGGCGACGAACAAGGCGATGTGGAAGCCGTCAGGGCACGAACCCGGTTGTTGCTCACCGCCACCCTCGCCGCTCCGGTGATCCTGCTGGCGATGGTACCGGCATGGCAGTTCACCTACTGGCAGTGGGCCTCGCTCACACTGGCCGCACCGGTAGTGCTCTGGGGCGGTTGGCCCATCCATCGGGCTGCCCTGGCCAATTTGCGACACGGCAGCGCCACCATGGACACCCTGATCTCGATCGGGACGCTGGCCGCGTTCGGGTGGTCGGTGTACGCGCTGTTCCTCGGCACCGCCGGGGTTCCCGGCATGACCCACCCGTTCGTACTGACCCTGGAACGCACCGACGGCGCCGGGGTGATCTACTTGGAAGTCGCGGTCGGGGTAACCACATTTATCCTGGCCGGGCGCTACTTCGAGGCTCGCGCGAAACGCAGCGCGGGCGCGGCGTTGCGGGCACTGCTGGAGCTAGGTGCCAAGGATGTGTCCGTACTCACCGATGCCGGCCGCGAGATCCGATTACCTATTGATGAACTCACGGTGGGGACCAGGTTCGTGGTCCGGCCCGGGGAGAAGATCGCGACCGATGGTGTCGTCGTGGACGGCTCCTCGGCCGTGGACGTCTCGATGCTCACTGGCGAGCCCGTTCCATTAGAAGTCACTGTGGGAACCCCAGTCATAGGTGGTTGCGTGAACTTCGGCGGGAAGCTGGTGATCCGAGCTACCCGCGTGGGCGCCGATACCCAGTTGGCCCAGATGACCCGACTCGTCGAGCGGGCACAGGCCGGCAAAGCCGCTGTCCAACGACTGGCCGACCGGGTATCCGGGGTGTTCGTACCGGTAGTCATCGCGCTCGCTGTGGCTACCCTGGGATTCTGGCTGGGCGTCGGGGCTGGCGCGGGCACCGCCTTCACCGCCGCTGTCGCGGTACTGATCGTCTCCTGCCCGTGCGCGCTCGGGTTGGCCACGCCGACCGCGCTGTTGGTCGGCACCGGCCGGGGAGCGCAGCTCGGCATCCTGATTAAAGGTCCGGAGGTGTTGGAGTCGACACGGCGGGTGGACACTGTGGTGTTGGACAAGACGGGGACCTTGACCACCGGCCGCATGTCGTTGGTTGGTGTCGTAGCCACCGACGGAGAGGACGCCCACGAGGTACTACGGCTGGCGGGGGCGGCCGAGGATGGCTCGCAGCACCCCATCGCGGCCGCCATCATCGCCGGCGCCCGGGCGGCCGACGCCCACTCCGCCGGCCCCCAGCTCTCGGCAACCGACTTCCAGGCGGTCGACGGGCTCGGGGTACGCGCAAGAGTCGACGGCGTCATGGTGTACGTGGGGCGGCCGGCGTTTCTCGCCGAGAACGGCCATCCGCTGCCCGACCCCCTGAGCGCGGCGCTCCAGGCGGCCGAGGCAGCGGGCCGGACCGTGGTCGCGGTGGGCTGGGGCGGGCGGGCTCGAGGCCTGCTGCTTGTCGCCGACCAGGTGAAACCGACCAGCGCCGAAGCGGTCGAGGCCCTGCGCCGGCTCGGTCTGCGCCCAGTGCTGCTCACCGGCGACAACCCGGCCAGCGCGGCAAAAGTCGTGGCTGAACTGGGTATCGACGACGTCGTCGCCGGGGTGCTGCCCGCCGGCAAAGTCGCCGAGATCACCCGGCTGCGCGCGCAGGGCAGGGTCGTCGCCATGGTGGGCGACGGGGTCAACGACGCGGCGGCCTTGGCCAGCGCCGATTTGGGCATCGCGCTGGGCACTGGCAGCGACGTGACGATCGAAGCCAGCGATCTCACCGTGGTGCGCGGTGACCCGCTAGTAGTGCCCGACGCCATCCGGCTCTCCCGCCGCACGCTGGCGGTGATCAAAGGCAACCTGGCCTGGGCGTTCGGGTATAATGTGGCCGCTATACCCCTAGCCGCCACGGGATTCCTCAACCCCATGATCGCCGGCGCCGCGATGGCCCTCAGCTCGGCCTTCGTGGTGTCGAACAGCCTGCGCCTTCGCCGATTCCGCTGATCGGGCTCCTCGACCAGAGCCGGTCGCGGTTCAGCTTGCTTCTAGGTATCGCTCCAGGGCCTCACGGGCTAGGGCGGACAGGCTCTTACCCTCGGCCTCGGCGCGCTCTTCGGCGCGATGAAGGATTTCCTCTGAGACACGGAACTGGACACGCGGCGAGTGCGTGGACCCGCCGGTCAACGATTTGCGGCCTGGAACAAGGTTGCGTCGGCGGATCTCCGCCAGAGTCGGCCGCGCGATCTCCCCGGCGCGTAGCTCGGTCAGCCGGGTGCCGTTGGAGAGCCGGGCCTCCTCGGTGTCGAGGTCAACGTCTTCGGTGGTGACGTCCGGGCCGATGGTGAACTTCTCAGGGTCGATGTTCATCGGTGCCTTCCTTCTGAAAGCAGATCGCTACGGTTGCGATCATCCTGGACCGCGATCACGAGCATCTCGACACCGCAGTCGTCCGGCCCCGGCGTAAGCTAGTTGATCCGGTGCCCGGCACGACGGCAGGCTCGCCAGCGTTCGGGCATTGCCGATTCCGCTGATCAGCCCCCAGACCGCTGCGGGTGCGTTGCGGGTACGCTGCGGCCCGGAGGCGTCAAGGTGCCTGGTGGTCCTCGCGGTCTTCAAAACCGACGTGATCGAGTATCTCGGTCAGGCGGGTTCGATTCCCGTCCGCCTCCGCAAATTAGTCATTGCGCGAACCGCGCCCTCCGGGCTCGTTTCCGCTGGTCGAAGGCCTGCCATTGCCTCGCTCCCGGAGGGTTGCGGCCCCCACGGTCACCTTGACAATCAGCGCCGCAACCAGCGCTTTATACCGATGATCAACAGTACATCACGCTGCTTGAATCTGGGAAGCCGCAACCACCATGACGTGCTGTTGATCACCATTTCAGCGAGGCAGTCAGCCCCAGACGGGAGCGGTTACCACGTCTCCTCCCAGATCACTCGGCTAGTTGAGTTGCGTTGGGTACGTTGATGATTTATCTGGTGGGCGCCGTTGCGACGTTCATAATTGATGGGTGCGTCGCCAGGCCTGCTTCTTGCCCTCCCAGGCGCCGCCACCTTGACCGCCCCCGCGGTGGTTCCCACCTCCCCGGGACTGGTGGCCGGCCATCGCACACCAGCAGCAACCGCCGCCCGTTCTCCTCACACTTGCCGACAAACTGAGAAATAACCGCTCCTCAGCGCTCACCTAATGAGCCACTTTGGTCAACGCGTCCATCAACTCAATTCCCGGCCGCCACAGCACCGGGACCACAGCCGATGCCGATGACCGGCGCCAGCGCAGACGATTTGGTACAGCGCGGTGCCTGGCCATGGCCGCTCCTCGAAGTCATCCTCGTCGTCATCGCCCATTTCTGTGCCGTCATCGACGGTGCCCGACCGGGGCGGCACCACGCAGGGAATCGCGGTTGTCGGTCTCACCAGTAGTAGCCTGGGGTAACAGGACTGCTCAGGGAAGTAGTTCGCGGTCTACAAGCGTCTACAAATGGAATGGGGATGACCGATCTCAGCGCGGCGTTGCGGGCGGCCCGCGAAGCAGCGGGGATCAGCCTCGCCCTGATGGCCACCCGAACCCACTACAGCAAACCCTTGTGGCTTGGGCAAGCGCCAGAAGCCGGGACGACGGAGGAACGCGCCAAGCTTTGGAGGCGGTAGATAACGCCTACGAAGAGCGCACACCAGGAGTGATTGAGCCGGAGTGGGTTTACTGGCTGAATAGGACCGAGATCGATGTGATGGCCGGTCGATGCATGATTGAGCTGGGTAATCCCACAGCGGCGGAACCATTGCTCACCAATGCCATCATATCATACCCCACCGATCACGCGCGGGAAATCGCGTTATATCTGTCCTGGCTTGCTGAGGCGTACCTAAAGGCGGGCACCCTTGATGCCGCGCGACACACTTACCCGGGCGAGCCAAACCGCCAGAGGAATAAACTCCGCACGACTTGACCTTCGCATCAGCCAAGTGAGCAGCCTGCTCCCCGCCAAAAGCTAAGAAACTAACCGGACCAGGGCCTCTGAGAGCACACCACGCAGCCACCTAGGCGATCAAAGAAGGCAGTTGCGCGACCATCAAACGGAGATCCATTGAATACGGTGATCTTGCTGGCTCTGGTAGGGTCGCCTGCTACCTCGCTCACAGCGTGATCTGACCCTACATGTTCCCCGCCTGAATCGCACTGGGTGAACCGGGTGCCGGAATCCCTGGGTTTGAAGCGCTGAGTCACATGAGCATCCCCGATCATGAGACCTGCGTGGAGTTTTCACGGTCAGCCGTCGCCGCGCTCATGGGGAGTTAGCTTGGACAGCATCTCCTACGAACAGGGTACTGCGGTGAAGCTCACGGAACAGGCCGTAACCGCTGATGGCCGCCACAGTTGCCATAACGGGCGGGGTCGACAAGCTGTCCCAGGTAGCGTGCAGCATGACGGCTAAAGCGAACGTGAGCACGAACCTTAAGCCACCGTGCGGGACGCCGGCGGCCCACCGCCACAGAGCCGCGCTGGTCAAACCAGTCCATGCGGCGTGGCAGACCGGGCTCATCAGCCCTCGGTAGAACAGCAGCCGCTCGACCCCGTCGATGCTGTGCTGATTGAGGATGCTGACGAACGCGTACCCCATCGTCTCCAGCGCGGCGAATCCCATCCCGGCCGCGACACCGATGACCACTCCGTCCGCGGGGTTGACTCGCGGGGCGCCGCCGAGCCGGGCGCGGTAAGAACGCAATCGCGGCAGGATGACGACCAACGCCACGGGGACGATGAGTTTGGCGGCCTCTTCGGCGACGCCCACCGCCAACACGGGAACGGCCCCAAGGCTGCGCAATGTGTCGTATTCCAAACGCCCCGCCACGACCGTTCCGAGCACGCCGCCGAACCACGCGGTGCCGGTCACGACGCTAGCAGGCACCCGCCAGCGACCGTCTCGGGAAGCCACGTAGGTCACGAACGTGGCCGGAACAACCGACGCCCCAATGAGGATCATCGCGGGTACGAAGTTCGGGTCCTGCGTTCGGATGAGAGTGCGGTATACCAGTAAGAACATCGCCAGCCCAACCACGAGCACGCCCAGCCAGGCAAATCGTCGTCCCATGACGCGGACGGTAACTTAGCCCACCGACAGTGAGCTCAACCGGCCGTGCCACGCGGAGCTCGTTCGTGGTCGTCGGCCGGCCGGCCGCCTCTCGAGGGTGGCTTGGCGGCCGGTTGCGCCACGCCAGGAAAGGAGCAGTCAGATGAGATGGGAGTTTCGCACCATCACCATATGGCGACGGTACCGAAACAGAGAACGCAACTACTTTTGGGAATCGGGAGATATAGGCTCGCAAATCACTGGCTGGGATAATATCCTTTCGCACGAGGCGATGAGTGGCTGGGAACTTGTTTCCGCGTGCGTAGAGGGTTACCAGGAGGGAAACACGAGCATGGAAGCCATTGGATATCGCCTGTTCTTCCAACGAGAGCTTCGCGGACCGGGCGAGAAATCATAGAAACGCCGTCTGAGCGCCGGGCGGGAGTGGCCGAGGAACTCGAGCGGGGCCTGTTCCATGCGACATCTGGTTGACAACGATCCCGATCCGGTGATCAACAGCACAGCACAGTGGTCGCAGCTTGATCAAACCACTGTGCTGTGCTGTTGATCACCGGCCGCGGTCGAGAGCCCAGCCGATGACTCGGGTTGCCCGAAGAAGCACGCCTCGGGTTGCCCGAAGAAGCACGCCGCCGCCTCATGATCGGGTTCATTACTAGCCTCGAAGGCGCTTTCGTGCTCAGTCGAGCGCTGCGCGACACCGAACCACTTGAGGCAGCCGGACGAGTGGTGCCACAGGCTACCCTGGCCGAGATCGCGGAGCACAGCCTCAGCGCAAGGTGATCCGGCCGGACCCGGCGCGCACCTCACCGATGACCGCCGCCGGGGTACCGAGCTCAGCCAACACACCAGCCGCCTGATTAGGGGAAACTCCGAATAGCAGTCCCCCGGACGTCTGGGCGTCGGCCAGCAACAACACGTCCAGCTCGGCGCGCCCGCCGGTGTCCAGCACGTCGGCCACCCAGTCCCGGTTGCGCCGGCTGCCCCCAGGCAGCACGCCGCCCTCGGCCAACTCGCGCACACCCGGGATGACCGGCACGGCGGCGACCTCCACGGTCGCGTCGACCCCAGACGCTTCAGCCATCCGGCGCAGGTGCCCGAGCAGCCCGAACCCTGTGACATCAGTCGCCCCGGTAGCTCCCGAGGCGACCGCGACGGCGGAAGCGGCGGCGTTGTTGGCCGTCATCGATGCTATTGCCGCGACGGAAACCTCATCTGGGGCGCAGCCAGCCTTGATCGCGGAAGTGGCGATCCCCGTGCCCAGGGCCTTGGTCAACACCAGCACGTCACCGTCGCGCAGGCCGGCGTTGGTAAGGATCCGCCCTGGGTGCACTTCGCCCACCACCGCCAGCCCGTACTTCGGTTCTGGATCGTCAACGCTGTGCCCGCCGACCACCGCGAAGCCACACTCGACGCCGACCTCGGCGCCACCGGCGAGTACCTCGGCGAGCAGCCGCATCGGCAGCTCGGTGGATGGCCAAGCCACCAAGTTGAGCGCGAACAACGGACGCCCGCCCATCGCATAGACATCGGAGACCGCGTTGACAGCGGCGATCCGCCCCCAAGTACGGGCGTCATCAACCAAAGGGGTGAAAAAATCGGTAGTCGCCACTAGAGCCCGATCCTCGGCCAACCGCCACACCGCGGCGTCGTCCCCGGTTTCAGTGCCGACCAACAGATCGGGGTGCGCGTTCGGGGCAAGCCCGGCAAGTACCTGGGCAAGCAACCCCGGCGCCAGCTTGCAGGCGCACCCGCCGCCATGGCTGAACTCGGTGAGACGTCTGGTCGACGGCGCGGCGGTCACAGCGGGAGGTTAGCCGCACATCGAAATCGGCGCGCGCGAGATCCGCGCGGCGAAGATCATATACACCGGTCTTACGTAGGCACCGGTTTTACTAGGCTGCCAGTTGTGGACGACTCGGTTGTGGCTGACCAACGACGCGCCGATCCGAGGCGACAAGTGCCGCGGACCGACACCGTGCTCGCCGACCCCCGGTTGCTGGACGCGCAGGCCCGGCTGGGCCGGGCCCTGGTCAAACGCGCGGTGGGCGATGCGCAACAACGGGTACGCAGCGGCGACCTTGCGCCGTCGGAACTGGTGGACGCCACGCTGGCCACGCTGCCGCCGACGGCGGTCAGCGTGACTCCCGTGCTCAACGCCACAGGTGTGTTGTTGCACACTAACTTGGGCCGGGCACCGCTGTCCGAGGCCGCCGTGGCCGCGCTCGGGGTGGCCGCCGGCAGCTGCGACGTCGAGCTGGACCTAGTCACCGGTGCCCGGGGGCGGCGCGGCCGGGGCGCGCTGTCGGCACTGGCGGCGGCCGTGCCGGCGGCCGGGGCGGTGCACGTGGTGAACAACGGCGCGGCCGCGCTGGCATTGGTGGCCAGCGTGCTGGCGGGCTCCGGCGCCAATAGGGACACCGGACGAGAAATTGTGATCGCCAGGGGCGAGCTGGTGGAGATCGGCGACGGGTTCCGCATCCCGGAGCTGCTGACCGCCACCGGGGCGCGGCTGCGCGAAGTAGGCACCACGAACCGGGTGAACCGAGCCGACTACCTGGCCGCGGTGAACGAGCGCACCGGGTTCGTGCTCAAGGTGCACCCGTCGAACTTCGTGATCAAGGGTTTCACCTCTTCCGTTTCGGTCAGCGAGCTGGCTGGGCTCGACGTGCCGCTGGTGGTCGACATCGGTTCCGGGCTGCTGCGCCCCGACCTCAGCCTGCCCGATGAGCCCGACGCCACAACCGCGCTGAACGACGGAGCCACGCTGGTTACCGCGTCCGGTGACAAGCTGCTCGGCGGGCCGCAAGCAGGCCTGCTGCTCGGTTCGCCGGGCGCCGGGGCTGAGCTGGTCAATGCGCTGCGCCGGCACCCGCTGGCCAGGGCGTTGCGGGTGGACAAATTGACCCTGGCGGCGCTTGAGGCCACCCTGACCGGGCCGACCACTCCGACAGCTCTCGCCCTGCACGCCGAGCCAGCGGATCTGGCCCGGCGGGCCGAGGCACTCGCGAGCCAATTGACCAAAGCCGGCGTCGCGGCCCACGCGGTCGTCTCGGCGGCCACCGTGGGTGGCGGAGCGGCTCCGGGAGTGACATTGCCTAGCTCGGCGGTTGCGCTGCCGGAACGCTACGCCGCCGCGCTGCGGGCCGGCCGGCCGGCCGTGCTCGGGCGGCTCGACGGCGGACACTGTCTGCTGGATCTGCGTGCGCTGGCCCCCGAAGACGACGACGCGCTCGCCGAGGCAGTGCTGCGGGTCGCCCAATGAGCCCGGACACCATGCACGTGATCGCCACCGCTGGGCATGTCGACCACGGCAAGTCCACCCTGGTCCGCGCGCTGACCGGGATGGAGCCCGACCGGTGGGCCGAGGAGCGCCGACGGGGCATGACCATCGACTTGGGGTTCGCCTGGACCACCCTACCCGGTGGGCACACCGTAGCGTTTGTCGACGTGCCGGGCCACGAGCGGTTTGTCAGCACCATGCTGGCCGGGGTTGGCCCGGTGCCGGCGGTGATGTTCGTGGTGGCCGCTGACGAGGGCTGGATGCCGCAGTCCGCCGAGCACCTGGATGCTCTGGCCGCGCTCGGCGCCCGACACGGGTTGCTGGTGATCAGCCGAAGCGACCTGATGGACCCGGAACTGGCGCTGGAAGAGGCTCAGGAACAGCTGGCGACCAGCACGCTGGGCGGGCTGCCAGCGGTGTGCGTGTCCGGAACCACTGGCCAGGGCATGGATGAGCTGCGCGCCGCGCTCGCAAAGCTGGTGGCCACGCTGCCGCCGGCGGACTCCAGCGCCGATGTCCGGTTGTGGATCGACCGCGCGTTCACCATTCGAGGCGCCGGCACCGTGGTCACCGGCACGCTGGCCGCCGGCAGCATCAGCGTCGGAGATGAGCTGACCCTGCTGCCGGACGAACAGCGGGTCGCCGTCCGTGGGCTGCAGAGCCTGGGGACTCCCCGGCAACGGGTGGACGCGGTTGCTCGGGTGGCGGTGAACCTGCGTGGAGTGGCCGTCGCATCGATCCAGCGGGGCGATGTGCTGGTCACCCGGGGACACTGGCTGGCGACCTCGGTGCTGGATGCGCGACTGCACGGCGGCACCCGAGAGCTGGAGCCGCCCGACCAGCTGCCCAGCCAGCTCCGCCTGCATATCGGCGCGGCCTCAGTGACCGCCCGGCTCCGCCCGCTCGGATCGGACACCGCTCGGCTGACCCTGGAGCGTCCGCTACCGCTGCGTATCGGTGATCGGGCGTTGCTGCGCGACCCCGGCCGGCGCCGAATCACGGCCGGGCTCACCGTGCTGGATGTGGCCCCGCCGCCGCTGCGCCGCCGGGGCGCGGCGGCCGCCAGGGCAGCGGAGCTGGTCGGGATGGACGGTCGACCGGACGCGGCGGCGGAGTTAGCCAGACGCGGGATGGTGCGCGCTGACGTGTTGGCCGCGATGGGCGTCGACCCCACCACCGCTCAGCCGTCCGCGCTGGCCGCGGCCGGCTGGTTGCTGGACGCCGCCCGAGCCAGCGAGCTGGCGGCCCGCCTCACCCAAGCCATCAGCAGCCACGATGCGCACGACCCGCTGGACCCGGGGATACCGATCGCCTCGGCCATGCACACTCTCGGGTTACCCGTGGCGGCGCTGGTCGAGGCGGTGGTTGAGGCGGTGGTTGAGGCGAACCCGCTGGCCGACTTGGAGCTATCCGGCGGGCGAGTCCGCAAGGTCACCAGGCTGGTCGGAGTGGATGCGCTGCCGGCCACGCTGCGGACGTCCCTGGCGCGCGTGCGGCAAGATCTTCTGGCTAACCCGTTCGCCGCGCCAGAGGCCGCTCGCCTGACCGAACTCGGCTTGGGCCCCAAGCAGCTTGCCGCGCTGGTCCGCGCCGGCGAGCTCGACCGGCTCGCCGACGGCGTGTACGTGCTGCCCGGGGTCGAGTCAGCCGCGCTGGCCGTGCTAGCCGCGCTGCCGGGGCCGGAATTCACCCTCAGCGCCGCCCGCCAGGCCCTCGGGACCAGTCGTCGGGTTGCCGTCCCTTTGCTGGAACGCCTGGCCCAGCGCGGCTACACCTCGCGAACCGCGCAAGGCAACCATTGCCTTCGTGGAAAGAACACCGCGCAAGGCAACCATTGCCTTCGTGGAAAGAACTAGGCGCCGATAAACTCTCTTCCGCCACACAGCGGCGTCACGGCGGTGGCGCAGGCGGTCAGGGCGTCGCACTTGCGCTGCCACTCCCGCGGCTCGAGCACGATCTCGGCCGTCCGGGCGCTCGGGCCCACAGAGAAGCGAATCAGCTGGACCCGGCGGTAGGCATTGGCGATCACTTTGGCCGCCTCGGCCACCGCCTGGTGGCTTGGTTGGCTACCATCACCAACCGCTGGCACCAGGCAACACACGCCGGGCTCCGGATCGAATCCGATCAACTCGCTTATCGCGGCCACCACCACGTCGGCGCACTCCAGCCCGAACGAAGCGGGCAACCCCAGCCGGCTGCGGTCGAGCCTGACCAGCGCCAAGCTGGACAGCGCCGAACGCGCGGCACGCTCGGCGCGCGTGTCGAGCACAGCCAACTCCAACAGGCTGATCGACACTCCGGCGGCGTCCAACCGTTGCATCAAACCGGCGGCCGCCAAGAGAAACTCCGGCAACCGTACCGTGACCGCCACTACCTGCTGACATCGACTCAAGGCCGGCGGCAAGCCAATCGAATAATCCTCCGCCACTGGGTATGCGGGGGGTGAGCTGCCCCCGTAGTCCACCGCGGCCATATGTCTCCCCCCAAGGTCTCCCCCACCCTCTATACAGGATTCCCGTGTACAGCTAACCTTTCACGGCGTCGGTTAAATCCGACACGCAGAAGGAAACGCCCAACGGTCACCGAAACTCCGCGAACGGTCACTCAGCGGCCCGACAGACGCAGTCATTCGGCATTATCTCGGTCAAGCTCACGTTTCATCACCGGCAACGGCATGATGCTCCCATGGCAGAGATCAGCGTGACCGCGCTGGCGATGATCGACGCTCCGGCTGATGACGTCCGCGCGGCGCTCGCCGACTACCGAGAGATCCGCCCGACGATCCTCACCTCGCAATTCTCCGGTTATGAGGTCGTGAAGGGCGGTGTGGGCGCCGGCAGCCAGGTGCGCTGGACGCTCAACCCGGGCCGGTGGGGCCGCCGCCAAGCCCGAGAGTGGCTGGTCGACGTCGAGGAGCCGGACGGCACGCTGGTAGAACACGATCGCCGGCTGTCCAGCGTCACCACCTGGGCGGTGATCGCGGCGCCGGACGGCCGCAGCGTGGTACGAGTGGAGCTGCGCCTGGACGGTCCGAACGGGATACGCGGGATGCTGACCCGGTCTCGGGCGGGGAAACTGCGCCGGGTCTATGGGGAGGTACTGTTCAAGCTGCGCAAGCGCTTCGTCAGTACCGAACCGGGACACGATTGACCCGCTGGACATGGCGCTGGCGCCCCGATTTCCGCTATCCCCGGTAGGTTAGCCGCATGACCACGGGGTTGGCCGAGTTCGAGGCCGCGCGCGAGTTCCTGCTGACCCACCGGGAGGACTACCACACCGCCTACCGCGACTTCCGCTGGCCGAAGCTAGACGAGTTCAACTGGGCGCTGGAGTGGTTCGACCGCCTGGGCACCGCACCGGACAGCGCTGATCGCACCGCGTTGTGGGTTGTTGAGCAAGACGGCTCGCAGCGCCGCTGGAGCTTTGCCGAGATGTCCGCTCGGTCCAATCAGGTCGCCAACTGGCTGCGTGCCCAGGGCGTCGCGCGCGGCGACCGGATCGTGCTGATGTTGGGCAACCAGGTGCAGCTGTGGGAGACGATCCTGGCCGCGATGAAGCTGGGTGCCGTGATCATCCCGTCCACTACCCTACTCGCCGAGGCCGATCTGGTCGACCGGATCAAGCGAGGTCAGGCTCGCCACGTCGTGGTGGCATCGGCCGAGACCGCCAAGTGGGACGCGGTACCAGGGTCTTACACTCGGATCGCCGTGGGTGCGCCGGTGACCGGCTGGCTGGACTACCGGCGCTGCGCCGACGAGCCAGCAACGTTTACCCCGGACGGCGTGACACTTGCCAGCGACACGCTGCTGCTGTACTTCACCTCGGGCACCACCGCGAAACCGAAGCTGGTGGAACACACCCACGCGTCCTACCCGGCCGGCCACCTGTCGACGATGTACTGGATCGGACTCGAGCCCGGTGACGTGCATCTGAACATCTCCTCGCCAGGCTGGGCCAAGCACGCCTGGAGCAACGTCTTCGCGCCGTGGAACGCCGGCGCCACCGTCATGATCTACAACTACACCCGGTTCGACGCCGCCGCCCTGTTGGAGGTGATGAGCCGGGCCGGGGTTACCAGCTTCTGTGCTCCGCCCACGGTGTGGCGGATGCTCATCCAGTCCGACCTAAGCCGGCTGAGCAACCCGCCGACGAAGGTGGTCGGGGCGGGCGAACCGCTGAACCCCGAGGTCATCGAGCGGGTGGAGAAGGCGTGGGGGGTATGGATCCGGGACGGTTTCGGGCAGACCGAGACTACCGTCCAAATTGGCAACACCCCGGGCCAGCTGGTCAAACCCGGTTCGATGGGCCGCCCGGTCCCGGGGTACCAGGTGGCGCTGGTGGACGTGACCTCAGGCGAGCCGGCCCGCGAGGGCGAGATCTGTCTGGATCTCACCGAACGGCCGCTTGGCCTGATGGTCGGCTATCGCGATGACGCGGAGCGCAACGCCGAAGCCGGGCTGACCGGCAAGTCCGGCGGCTACTACCACACGGGGGACGTCGCTTCCCTGGACGACGACGGCTACATCACCTATGTCGGCCGGGTCGATGACGTCTTCAAGGCCTCTGGCTACCGGATCAGCCCATTCGAGCTGGAGAGCGTGCTGATCGAGCACGAAGCAGTCGCCGAGGCCGCCGTGGTGCCGGCGCCGGATCCGATCCGGTTGGCGGTACCAAAGGCGTACGTGGTGCTCGCCGCCGGCCACGAACCCAGCCGCGATACCGCGCTGTCCATTCTGCGCTACGCCCGCCAACAGTTGGCGCCGTATAAACGGATCAGGCGCGTGGAGTTCGCCGAGCTGCCGAAAACCATTTCCGGCAAGATCCGGCGGGTCGAGCTGCGCCGGCGCGAGCACGCGCTGCCAGCCGAGGTCAACCGACCTGACGGTGAGTTCAGGGATGACGACTTCGCTGAGCTGCGCAGGTGACCGGGGCGCCAAGCGGCCGCGAGTGGGTGCTGGTCACCAACGACGACGGCATTGCGGCACCGGGCCTACACGCGCTGGCCGCCGCAGCGGTGGCCGCTGGGTTGGCTGTCCTGGTCGCCGCGCCGGCGGAGGAGGCCAGCGGATCCGGTTCATCGATCATCGCGGTGCGCCGTGACGGGTTGGTGCCGCTGCAGCCACGTGAGTTGCCAGGGTTGGACGCGGTGCCGGCATACGCGGTCGCGGCGCAACCGGCGTTCATTTCGTCCGCCGCGTTGAACGGCTGGTTCGACCCACCGCCTTCACTCGTGTTGTCCGGGATCAACTACGGGGCCAACCTCAGCGACGCCGTCATGCACTCCGGCACGGTCGGCGCGGCGCTGACCGCGGGACGGCTGGGTGCGCGAGCGCTGGCTGTGTCGCTGGACTGCGACCACCGACCGGAGGGCGAACCGGTGCGCTGGGACGCCGCGGCCGCGCTGGTCCCAGCGGTGCTGGAGGTCCTTACCGCAACCGAGGTGGGTACTGTGCTGAGCCTGAACGTGCCAAACCTGCCACCGCGCCAGCTCGGTGAGCTCAAAGCGGCGACGCTGGCTTCCCGAAGCAGCTGGCGGCCGCGGATCAGCCAGGTCGAGGGCGGGCTGTGGGTGCGCGGGATACGGGCGTCGGAGACGCCAGAACCAGGCAGCGACGTCGCCCTGCTGGCCGCTGGCCACCCCACCGTGACCCTCATGCAACCCGTCGCCAGCGCTTCCCCGGCGTCGTGGGAAGAACTGCTGGCGCGGTCGGTGAGCCGACCCAGGGCGGCTGCGGCGACGATCGAGCATCGGGCAGGATAAGGCCGGTGAACGGCCGCGACACACACGACGGCAGCGGCCGCATCGTGGTCCGCAACCTGAGCAAACGGTTCGGCACGGTCGATGCGGTGCGCGATCTCAGCTTCACCGTGGAGCCCGGCCAGGTGACCGGTTTTCTCGGACCGAACGGCGCCGGCAAGACCACCACCCTGCGCGCGGCGCTCGGTTTGATCACCCCGACCGACGGCGAAGTGACCATCAACGGCGTCCGTTACGACCAGCTGGCTCAACCGGCCAGAGTGATCGGCGCGGTGCTGGACTCCCAGGGTTTCCACCGCTCCCGGCGGGCGCGGGCCCACCTGCGGATCTACGCCGCCGCCATTGGCGTACCCGACCAGCGAGTGGAAGAGGTGCTCGCCTTGGTCGGGCTGCTGGACGCGGCCGAACGCAAAGTCGGTGGTTTCTCGCTCGGCATGCGCCAGCGGTTGGCCCTGGCCACCGCGCTGCTCGGCGACCCGAAAGTGCTGGTGCTCGATGAGCCGGGCTCGGGGCTGGACCCGCAGGGCGTCGCATGGCTGCGCGGTTTCCTGCGCTCGTTTGCCGCCGACGGCCGGACCGTGCTGATGTCCAGCCATCAGCTCGCCGAGATCGCGCAAACGGTCGATCAGGTCGTGATCATCAGCAGAGGCACACGGGTGTACCAAGGCCGGCTTGATCAGCTGAACACCGACGGCACGGACCGCGTTCAGGTGCGCTGTGCTCATCCGACCAAGCTGGCCACCGCGTTGGCCGAACGCGGCATTACCGACATTCGATCGATCCCGGACGGTAGCCTGGTCGTCGTCAACGCCTCGGCCACCACCGTCGGTGACGTAGCGCTGGCCGCCGGAGTGGCGATCTACGGCCTCGCCCATCAGCACACCGACCTGGAGCGGCAGTTTCTTGAGCTCACCGCCGGCCAGTACCAGCCAACCACCCCGGAAGTGACATTCCAGATCGCCCAGGAGAAACCAAGCTGATGGCCGCTCTGATGCCACCCACCCAGGCCGCTACCCCTGGCGGTGGGGCCTGGTCGGGCACGACCCTGCTCGCCCTGCTCCGTGCGGAGACCCGAAAGACACTGTCCACCAGGACATGGTGGGCGCTGCTGATACCGGCCGCCGTGCTCAGCCTGTTGGTCAACCTGGCCGTTTCCGAGGGCGGTGGGCTGACCGTCACCCCGGCGCTCGGCATGTCGTACGCCCTGGGCTGGTTCTCGGCCAAGCTCGCGGTCACCTACGGTGTGATCTGCGCCTCGGGCGAATTCCGGCACCAAACGATCACTACGAGCTACCTGACCGCCCCGGGCCGAATGCAGCTGGTGGTGGCGAAGATGCTGGTGGCTGGGGCGGTCGGGGTGGCATACGCGGTGGCATCCGCGCTGCTGGGTCTGATCGGCACTCTGCTCGGCGGCGGGGTGGCCGAGGGCCAGTTCGGTCCGTTGCTCACGGTGTGCGCGGCGGCGGCGCTGACCTTCGCGCTCTGGGCAATGCTCGGCGTCGGCGTGGGGGTACTGGTCTGCAACCAGATGGCCGCTGTCGTCGGGGTGTTGTTCTACCTGTGGCCGGCCGAGCAGGCTATCGCGGGTGTGGCCTCGTTGAGCGGGCTGGGCGACATCGACGAGTACCTGCCGGGTGAAGCGGCCACCCGCACCCTCACCGCGATCGCCGGGGAGAACGCTCTGGACGTGAGGCCATTCAGCACCGGCGCACTGCCGTGGTCACTGACCTTGTTGATTTTCGCCGGGTACACCGCCGTGGTGGTGCTGGCCGGCGCCACCGTCGCGCAACATCGCGACATCACCTGAGCCAGCGCGTCATCAGCTCAGTTTGTCAGCCCCCCGACATAATCTTGCGCACGTGCAACGGGACGAGGCGGGCTGGATCCGCCGATTGGCCGCCGCATGCTGGCGGCATCGAGTGCTCACGGTGGCGGCGCTGGCGTCGTCGGCCGGCGGAGTCAGCCTGGAAGCGGTTGGGCCGCTGCTGACCAAGGTCGCGGTGGACGACTCCCTGCGCGGCATAACCCACTCGCTGCCGGTCCTGATCGCCGCGCTCACCGCGCTGGCGCTGACCAGGTTCGCCGCCGCGTTCACGCGCCGCTACCTCGGCGGCCAGCTCTCCCTGAACGTCCAGCACGACCTGCGTCAAGCGGTGTTCGCCGCCATCCAGCGGCTGGACGGCTCCAGGCAGGACAGCCTACGCACCGGTCAGGTGGTTTCCCGGGCAACCTCTGACCTGCAGCAGGTCCAAGGGTTGCTCGGGATGATGCCGATGGCGACCGGCAACTCGGTCCTGCTGGCTACCTCGCTGGCGGCCATGTTGTGGCTGTCCCCGCTGCTCACCGTCATCGCGCTGGTGATGCTGCCAGTGGCCATGCTCGTCGCCGCGAAGTCTCGGCGCATCCTGTTCCCGGCCACCTGGTCAGCCCAGCAGCGCGCGGCCGATCTCGCCCAACACGTCGAGGAGACGGTCACCGGGGTGCGGGTGGTCAAGGGGTTCGGCCAAGAGGCCCGCGAAGTTGAACACCTGCGCCAGCGCGCGCTGCGGCTGTACAGCGAGCGGCTGCGCGCGGCCCGGCTGACCGCGCGCACGGCCCCGAGGCTGACCGCGTTACCGTCGCTCGGCCTCGTCGCGGTGCTCGGCGCGGGCGGGCTGCTCGCGATGCACGGCCAGATCACCATCGGTACCTTCCTCGCGTTCTCCACCTACGTCGGCAACCTGGTCGGACCCGCTCGGATGATCGGCAGCCTGGTGATTACCGGACAACTGGCCAGGGCCGCGGTGGAGCGAGTCTACGAACTGATCGACTCCCAGCCGGAATTCACCGATCCGCCGCATCCCAGGACGCTGCCCGATGGTCCGCTGAGCATCGAGCTGGACGGTGTGCGTTTCGGCTATACCCAAGGGGAGCCGGTGCTGGACAGGATCAGCCTGCGAGTGGCGCCGGGCGAGACGGTCGCTCTGGTCGGAAAGGCCGGGTCAGGCAAGTCCACGGTGGCGCTGCTGCTGCCCCGGTTCTACGACCCCCAGGAGGGCGAGATCCGGATCGGCGGAGTCCCGCTGCGCGAGCTGCGCCTGGCTACCCTGCGTCGCGAACTGGGTGTGGTGTTCGAGGAGGCCTTCCTGTTCTCCGACACCATCCGGGCGAACATTGCCTACGGTCGTCCGGACGCGTCCGACGCCGAAGTCGTTGCCGCCGCGCAGGCCGCTCAGGTGGCGGAGTTCGTCGATGCGCTACCCGACGGCTACGACACCGTGGTCGGCGAGCGCGGACTGACCCTCTCCGGTGGTCAGCGCCAACGCATCGCGCTGGCCCGTGCGTTGCTGTCCGATCCTCGGGTGCTGTTGTTGGACGACGCCACCTCGGCGGTCGACGCCCGCACCGAGGCAGCCATTCACGACACCCTGCGCACCGTGACCAAGACCAGGACCACGATCCTCATCGCGCACCGGCGTTCCACGTTGGGATTGGCCGACCGGATCGTGGTACTCAACGGCGGGCGAGTGGTCGACAGCGGCACCCAGAGCGAGCTCGTCGCTCGCGGCGCGCTGGATTCGGTGCTCGACGAACCCGATCAGCCGGCGAGCCGAGCCGGGCAGCTGTGGCCAAGCCAGCTCCCACCGGAGCTGGAGACACCGCCGAAGGACGGCGGCACCGCGTACGCCACCGCGGCCGCCACCGCGACAAGCCGGACGGCGGCGGCGCTGACCATGCCGGGGACACCGACGCTACTGGCCGCGGTCGCCGCGCTGCCCGAGCCGAAGGATCACCCCGTCCTCGGCTCGGCCGACAACCCGATCGACCCGACCGCGCCCGGCTCGGACTTCACCTTGCCCCAGCTGCTGCGCCCGGTCAGGACGCCGCTGGCGCTGAGTATCGCGCTCGTTGCGGCCAGCGCGCTGACCAGCGTGGCGTTCCCTTCGCTCGCCCGGCTGGCGGTGGACGGGGGGATCATCGCGCACGCGCCGAGGGTGCTCGCGCTCGCTTCAGGGCTCGGCCTGCTGGTGGTCGCCGCCGATTGGCTGATCACCGCCGCCCAGACCGTGATCACCGCTCGGGCCGGCGAAAGCCTGCTCTACCTGCTGCGGGTGCGCAGCTACGCCCACCTGCAGCGGCTGGGGCTGGACTACTACGAGCGCGAGCCCGCCGGCCGGATCATGACTCGAATGACCACTGACGTGGACGCGCTCTCGTCGTTCCTGCAAACCGGGCTGGCCCAGGCGGTGATCAGCCTGCTCACCCTGATCGGGATAGCGGTCGCGCTGCTGCTCACCGACCCGGCGCTGGCATCGGTGGCGCTCGCCGCGCTGCCGGTGCTGACCGTGGCCACGTACGTGTTCCGGCGGCGGGCCTCGGTGGCCTACACCCAGGCACGGGAACGGGTCAGCCTCGTCAACGCCGACCTGCAGGAGAACGTCAACGGGCTGCGGGTCTCCCAGGCGTTCGCGCGGGAAGAGCGCAGCGCGAGAGCATTCGGCGCGCTCAGTGACGCCTACCGAAACGCCCGGCTGCGCGCGCAGCGTTATATCGCCACCTATTTCCCATTCGTCACGCTGTTGTCCGAGCTGGTCCAGGCCGGGGTGCTGGGGGTCGGCGGGTACCGAGTCGCGGAGGGAGCGCTCACCCCGGGTGTGTTGACCGCGTTCCTGCTGTACCTGGCGATGTTCTTCACCCCAGTACAGCAGCTGTCCCAGGTGTTCGACGGCTACCAGCAGGCCAAGGTGGGGCTGGCCCGGATCGGCGAGCTGCTGCGTACCCCGACTTCGGTGCCCCAGGCCGCCGCCGACGATCTGGTCGAGCTGACCGGCCGACTGCGCGGGGAGGTTGATCTGCGCAACGTGAGCTTCCGTTACCCCGGGGCCGAACGCGATGCGCTGCACGAGGTGTCGCTGCATGTCCGGCCAGGTGAGACGGTGGCACTGGTCGGGGCGACGGGGGCCGGCAAGTCCACAGTGGTGAAGCTGCTCGGGCGCTTCTATGACGTCACCTCCGGCCAGGTCCTGGTGGACGGGGTTGACCTGCGCCGTTATCCGCTGGCGAGTTTCCGGCATCGGCTCGGTGTGGTTCCCCAAGAGGCGCACCTGTTCACCGGTGACGTGGCCGCCAACATCGCCTATGGTCGTCCGGACGCATCGCCGGCCGAGATCGAACGGGCCGTGACGGCGGTCGGCGCCCTAGACATGATCGCTGCGCTGCCCGGTGGGTTCCGCCAGCCGGTTGGTGAGCGGGGACAGGGGTTGTCGGCGGGGCAGCGTCAGCTAATCGCGCTGGCGCGCGCCGAGCTCGTCGACCCCGATCTGCTGCTGCTCGACGAGGCTACCGCCGCGCTGGACCCCGCCACCGAAGTGGCCGTGCTGGCCGCCGGCGACCGCCTGGCCAGCCCGCGCACCACGGTGCTGGTGGCGCACCGGCTGGCGACCGCGGCGAGAGCCGACCGCATCATCGTGCTGTCCGGCGGGCGGATCGTTGAGCAGGGCGCCCACGACGAGCTGCTGGCTCTCGGCGGCCACTATGCGGGGCTGTGGCGCGCCGGATCGGCGCTTCCGGAATGGCTCGAACAGATCGACGAGGTCTCACCGGCCTGAGGCGGTCAAACCAGGTTGTGTACGGGGGCTACCGGCTGTCGCCACCCCAGCACCGCCTCGGTGGTGCGAACAGCCGAAATCACCGGCTCCACGTTGTGCACCCGGACGATCCGGGAGCCCTGGAGAATGCACATCACAACCGCGGCCAGGGTGCCGCCCAGCCGCCCGCCAGGCGGGCAGTCCGTGACCTCTCCAATGAAGTCCTTGTTGGAGACGGCTGTGAGCATCGGGTACCCAATGGCGGCGATCTCGTCAAGCCGACGGGTCAGTTCCAGGGAGTGATACGTGTTCTTATGGAGGTCATGTCCGGGGTCGGTGATGATCTGCTCCTCGCGCACCCCCGGCTTATAGCGAGTTCCGCTCTGCTCCGCAGAAACTCCGCCACCTCCACAACCACGTCAGAATAGCTCGGCCTCGGCAATGGCGTACGCGGAGGCGCCAGTGAATGGGTGATAACCAATGATGCCCCGGATTCCGCCGCGAGATCCGCCATCGCCAAATCTCGCAGCCCGGAAGTGTCATTAATCACATCGGCGCCAGAGGCAATCGCGTGCCGAGCGACATCGGGGCGGAACGTGTCAATCGAGATAACCCCATCCGTGCACTCCCGTACCGCCTCCACCAGCGGAATCACCCGGTCAAGCTCTTCATCCGCGCCCACGTCCGGACCATTCAAGAACGGCACTCCGCTGATGTCAAGCCAGTCAGCCCCATCCGCGACGGCCTTCTCCGCCGCCTCGACCGCTTTCCGCAACTCGAAGGTCACCCCCACGTCATAGAACGAGTGGGTGGTCCGGTTGATGATTGCCATAACCGCCACTTGGCGGGAGAAGTCGAAGCGCCGCCGCCCGATCGTACGCACAGGTTTGATCAGCCTCGGCACATAAGCCATTCCGTGTTCGCGATCCGCCATCCGTACTTCCTCACGGTTTGTAGATTAGGTCAGACACAATGCGTGCTGGCCGCCCCTCACGACGAACCGGGTAGGCTTGATGGCCGGCGCGCCTAGGATCTCACCGAGTGATGAACGAGACGCCTCAGCAAGCGACTGCGGTGGACCCATCCGACGAGGAGACTAACCTGGTTAGAGCGCCGAAGCGGCAGTAGGAACTACAATCATCAAGTGAGGCGATCGTCAACCGTGTCCACCAGCAGCTCGTCAGCCGAGTCGGTCCCCCCGTTCCCGACCGCGCAGTTCGGTACCAACGAGTGGCTCGTCGAGGAGATGTACCAACGCTTTCTCCACGATCCATCGTCTGTCGACTCCGCGTGGCACAATTTTTTCGCCGATTACCGCCGCCGCGCTGACGGTTCGGTCACCAATGGCCCAACCGCCGACGCCCACGGTACCCAGGCGACCAACGGTCAAGCGACCAACGGCCAGGCGGACACCCCGGCGCACGGCATTGTCCGCCCGGCCACCGAAGCGACGACCACCGGCC
>Ga0213881_10000371_pt1 | contig 30620 bp, 22 predicted proteins | sample BarmaccoBMER_R08_FD_160104 | JGI IMG/M metagenome (GOLD analysis project Ga0213881, IMG submission 160104) | Barbacenia macrantha exposed rock microbial communities from rupestrian grasslands, the National Park of Serra do Cipo, Brazil - ER_R08 ...
CATTCCCCACGACTTGAACATCTCGTCGAACCCGCCGACTGCCCAGAACTCCGCGGCCCGCATCGAGCAGTTCATCGTGGTGAAGTAAGTCCACGGGACGGCGAACTTCATGAAGTCGAAGCCGACCCGCTCGAATTCACTGTGCCGGATGTCCTGGAATAGCGGGTCATCGGCGTTCCGCCGGACGACTTCCGGCAGGCTGACCGTGCCGAACGAGGGGGGCACCCACTTCTCCTTGCGAAGGCCGTCATACCCGTAGCAGTAGCCGAGGACGGCCCGCCTGCCCGGCGTCGAATGCGCGGCCAGGTGCCCGCCTACGAACCCGGGTCCGGCCAGCGTGCCGCAGTCGAGGAACGCGAGGATCGGCGCGGCCGCCTGCCGGGCCCCAAAGTTGCGCGCGGCGGCGGCCCGGTACCCGAGGTCCTCCTGCCAGACGTACTTCAACCGCAGCGGCCCGTCAAACGACGCGGCCACCTCGGCGGAACCGTCGGACGAGCCGTCATCCGCGACTATCACCTCGAACTCCGCTGCCGGGAATTCCTGCGCGGCGAGCGCTTCGAGAGTCTGCCGCAGCTCATCGCGCCTGTTGTAGGTGGGGATAATGACAGAAATCGCAGGCTCGCCCATGACAATTCTCCCCTTCCGCTTCATGATTGTCCCCGTGCCGCGATTGGCGATCAAGCGAGGCGAGTAATTTTCACTAGCGCGGTCCAGGCGTCTTCGCCGATGCAGCCCGGTGCGGTCTGCCGTCTCACGTTCAGCCGTGCCGCCACGTCTAGTTGATGTGGCGCTGACTGGTGACGCAGGCCCGGCATAGGAAGGAAGCAGGCAGTGACGGTACTAGCAAATTCAACCCCGCGTGCCGCGCACACGGTGCTCGCAACGCGCCTGGGAACAGTGACAGTCGTCCGGGAGGAAGGAGCCCTGACCGGACTGTATTTCCCCCGGCACTGGCCCAGGCCCGACCGTACGGCGTTCGGCCCCCGCACCGATGAGGGATTCGGGGACGTCGCTTCCCAGCTCGGCGAATACCTCGACGGGGACCGGAGCGTGTTCGAGCTGCCCGTGAAAATCAAGGGCACCGAATTCGACCAGCGGGTCTGGGAGCTGATATCCGGCGTGCCCTACGGGGAGACCACCACCTACGGGGATCTCGCCCGCGGTCTGGGGGCCGGGACGGATCCGCGGGACGTCGGCGCGGCCGTTGGCCGCAACCCGCTGTGCATCGTGATCCCCTGCCACCGGGTCATCGGCAGCACAGGCAAGCTCACCGGCTACGCGGGCGGCCTGGACCGCAAGCGCACCCTGCTCGAGATCGAGCACGCGCGGGCCCTGCGTGCGGGACACGCTCCCGCGGCGCGCCTGTGGTAGGCCGCCGGACAAGCCAGGCCACCGGCTCTGGGCGCTACCGGGCTGGACCGGCGGCATTCCGGCCGGACCGCAGGATCTGTTCGGCGCCGCGGCGGATCCGCTGGTTCTGGAAGGTGCGGTACACGCCGCCGCAGGACATCAACGCCCCATTGAGAACAGCGAATACACCCACCGCCCGCTCCCCGTCCTGGCGGGCACCGATCAGCGCGACGACGCCGAAGGCCATGCAGGCGGGCCCGGTGACCAGCTGGAGCCAGCCCACTGCACGAGCTACCCGCAATGTCCGGAACCGGCCGGCCATTACCTCGGCGGCGAGCCCGCGCGCCGCGGTCTCCAGGGCCGGGCTACTCACCGCCCGTCCCGCCAGCACAGAGTCCAGTACCTGCGAGCGGTCGCGCCAGCCCAGGCCGAACCGGGCCGCCAGCCACCGGTCGATCTCGCCGTGCCCCCGGTCCGATGTTCCGGCAGGCCGGGGCCTGCGGGTGAGCCACCAGCCGGCCACCGGCACGCCCACGCCCAGGATCACGATCAAAGCCACCACCACCCAGACCACCCCGCGTGTAGTAGATCCCGCTCAATCTGGCTGACCTGCTGGGTGTTACCACCGTACGTTCGTTATAAAGATCTTTAAGCACGAACGGCGGTGGTATCACCTCTGGGGCCTCGGGATGTTTATTCGGCTCGTCGTGGGCAGAGTGTATCGGCACGACGTTTTCCGAGGGAAGGAGCAGTCGTGAGTGGTACCGATAAGGCCAAGGACAAGGCAGAGGCGGCCAAGGGCAAGGTCAAGAAGGGGACCGGCAAGGCTATCGACGACCCGGTGCTGGAAGGCAAGGGCAAGGCCGAACAGGTGAAAGGCAACCTGAAGCAGGCCGGCGAGAAGATCAAGGACGCCGGGAAGAAGTAGCCCCCCGCCGCGGCCAGCGGCCGATGGCGAGCCAGACGAGGCATGGCTACCATCGTCGTTATGGCATTCCTTCCCGGTCCGCACAGGATCGTCCGGCGGATGGAGCGTGGCGGCCCCAAGAGCCACCTGATCGGCGGTGCCAGCGAGGCGGAGATTGCCGAGCACTACGCGCACGCCACCGGCCAGGAGTGCCCGAGGTGCGGTCGCGTCATCGAGGCCGACCAGACAGCCCGGCTGGTCGGCGACGGGAACTGGGTTCACGACATGTGCCCCGCCGACGAGACGATCAGTTAAATTCGCCGTCCCGCGCGGGGGCGGCCCTGATTCTGGGCGGCACCGAATCTGGGCGGCACCGATCTGGGCGGCGGTGTCGCGGGTGATCACGGCCGCGTCGCTGGTGATGGTGACGAGGGTACAGCCGGCTTCGCGGTACCGGCGCGCGGTGGCTCCGTCGGTGGCATGCACCCCGACTGGCTTACCCGCGGCGGCGCAGGCCGTCCCTATGCGCTGCAAGGCGCGGCTCAGGACCGGGTCATCCGGGCTGGGTTCGCAGTCCAGCGACAGCGACAGGTCCCCGGGGCCGACGTAGAGACCGTCGACACCGTCGATGGCCATCGTGGCGTCGAGGTCGGCTACAGCGTCGGTTGACTCGGCCATCACCAGGCAGAACGGCTCTCCGGCCGCCAGCACGCCGCCCGCGGACCGGTACCCGGCGGGCGGGTAGCGGACGGCGCCAGCCACCTGACGGGCCTGGGCGGCCGAATCGACGTTGGGCACGATGACGCCTTCGCAGCCCAGGTCGAGCGCTCGCCCGATATCGGCGGCATGCGCATGCCGGACCCGGGCGACCGGCGTCGCTCCCGCCAGCCGGATCGCGGCGGTCAGCGCGGGCAGGTCAGCTTCGGCCGCCTCGCCGTGCTGCAGGTCGATCACCACATAGTCAAGACCCGCGGCGGCCAGCAGCCTCACGTTCACCGCCGACGCGATCACCGACCAGGCGCCATACAACGGCTCACGGGCAATGAGGCGGGAACGGAAGCTGACGGCCACTGGCATAAGACCAGCGAACCACATCCGGACGCCCGGTCTCCACGCCAGGGCGGGTGCGATACTGCTGCGATGACCAGCGCGGGCCCCACCGTCCCTCGCAAGCTTCGCCGCTGCGACACCATTCTTCTGCGGCTATTCCGACATCACCGCTCTGCAGAACGCCATTCTCGCCCGAACCGGCATGGTCACCTATTCCGGCCCCCATTGGTCTGGTGGCCCCCATTGGTCTGGTGAGGGTCTGCGGTCGGGTGCCGGTCCGGGCGGGTCTGGTGCCCGGTCTGCCGTCGAGTGCCGGTCTGCGGTCGGGTGCCGGTCTGGTGAACTTGGGCGAATCGGTGCATAGCGGGCACATAGCCAGCCATTGCGTGGAATAAAGGAGCCCTCTGGAGGGAAAGGCGCCGGAAACCGGTGCCCTTTCTTCCGTGAGGACCTTTTCTTCCGCGTCGTCCAGCACCGTCGAGTACACCATAGCGGTGCAAATGGCGCTATCGGCTGGGACGCGGGCCAGCCTAGACCTTACCAGCGGTTCCTCACCTCCATACAGCGCGGAAACTTTGTGCTACGCGGAAATTTACCCGCCGTATTCGTACATTTAATTTCCATGCAGCACGGATTTTCCGCCTTATCAGCAGCTCGTTCGAGACCTTACCGGTAATGGCCCGGCACCGTAGGCGATGCCGGGCCTCCGGGTGTCAGAACGTTGGGGATGGGATGCTGGCCAGGCCGGTGGACCGCGGCGGATCGGAGGTAGTGCGGTTGTCGCCGCCGCGGACCTTCTCGAGTCCGGCGAACATCGGTTCGTTGAGCAGGCCGTTGGGCATCGGCGCGGAGCCGATCGCGAACGCGCCAATCACTCGTTGCTGACCGGCCAGGAAGGACGTGGAGATGTAGTCGCCGACCATTGCGCCCTGGCTTGTCGGCGCGAGCCAGGCGAGCTGCATCGGGGCGCTGAGAATCCGTGGCGTGCTCCACGTCTGCCCGTTATTGAGCGAGGACGAGAAGCCGACTTGTATCTGGCAGGTGCTGCCGGTGCAGCTGGGATTGGTGTCGAAGTAGTAGGTGAGCGCGAGCAGCGTGTGGCGGCCCGAGGAGGTGCGGTCCACCGCGAGGCCGGGGATGAAGTGGTCGACGTTGCTGCCGACCGGATCGAGCGGTATACGGCTGACCGGCGACCAGGTGGTGCCGTCGGCGGAACTGCTGAGCACGATGTCGTTGGCATCGCCGCCGGGTTCGAAGCGGTTGTCTTGCCACACGACATAGACCGTGCCGTCGCGGTTGATTTCGGCGGGCGGCAGCGGCGAAGTGCGGAGCCCGGGAACCGCATGGGAGGACCTTGCCGAGATCTCCACTGATGCGTTCCAGGTGGCGCCGCCGTCATCGGAGGTGAAGGACCCGATCGTGCCGCCGAGGGCTTCGAACGGCACGACGACGTGGCCGTCGGGCTGCACGACTGGCTGGCCACCCAGCCCGTGAACGCTGTCCGCGGTGGGCGTGGCCGGACCCCAGCCCAGCCCGTCACCTGCCGATGTGGACATCAGTTCCAGGTCGCGGCTGCTGGCGTTGTCGAATTCGGTGTAGCAGTGGCCGTAGAACTGGCTGAACGGAGTGTTGTCGCAGGTCGTCCAGTTCTTGTCGCGATGGTTACCGGCGCGGTCCAGGTCAGGCCGCCGTCGACGGAGCGGCTGGCCATCACGTCCACGATCCCGCCGCCGGAGAAATGCGCGCCGAGCCAACTGATGATCCACACCCGGTCGCGGGCGTTGTAGGCCACCGAGGCGTCGCTTACCGAGAAGAACGGTCCCGGCCGCATCGCTTGCACACTCGTGCCCGGCAGGAATCCGTGTCTCCAGGAGATACCGCCGTCGGCGCCGTCTAGGCGGGGTTCTGGTGATAGTCGTGAACTTACCTGCGAGATGTGTTCAGTGGCGCGTCGCGTGCCTGAGGTTGTTGACTAGTCACATGACCGACCTCCCCCCGGTGCGGGCCGCGCGGATCCCGGTGACCGACTCGTACCACGGAGTGGACGTAACCGAGGAATACCGGTGGCTTGAGGACGCCTTCTCCGCGGAGACGATCGCCTGGACGAAGGCCCAGCAACAGCGCACCCGTGCCTACTTCGACGCGATCCCCTGGCGAGACGCGCTGCGGGCTCGTGTCGAACAGTTGCTGAAGGCAGAAAGGACAACATACAAGCGGCTCGTGTCCGCGGCCGGCACCACGTTCTTCGCGCTGAAGGTGCAAACCGGGCGCCAGCGGCCGTTCCTGGTGGCTCTGACCGACCTCGACGACACCGCGACCGAACGTGTCATCGTGGATCCGGATGCCATCGACCCGTCCGGCGAGACCGCCATCGACTTCTTCGTTCCATCACCAGATGGCAAGCAGGTCGCGGTCTCGCTGTCGGAGCACGGCACCGAGGACGGATCGCTGTACATCTATGACGTCGGCAACGGGAAGGCCGTCGGTGAACCGATCCCGCATGTGAATCTGATGGGTGGTTCGGTGGCCTGGCGTCACGACGGCTCTGGGTTCTGGTACACCCGCTGTGCTGACCCCGCGGGCTTCCGGCAACAGGTGTGGTTCCGTGAGCTCGGCGACGCACCGGACCACGTTGACCTCCCTGGCGGTTTCGCCGACGAGCGGATCGCGGAGAACCGCCTGTCCGGCTCACCCGACGGTCGCTGGGTGATGGACCGGGTACAGAAGGGCGACGGCGGCGAGTGGGAGGTCTTCCTTCGCGGCCAAGGTGCCGGTGGCTCGTGGTGGCAGGTGGCGGGTATCCCCGACAAGTGCGTACATGCCGTGTTCGGCGCAGACGCGCTGTACCTGCTTTCCCGCCGGGACGCTCCGCACGGCAAGGTGCTCCGCCTGCCGGTGACCGGTGGTGTCACGATCGCCGACGCCCACGAGATCGTGCCGGCCAGCGACTTGGTCATCGAAGACCTTGCGGTGACTCGCGACACCGTCTGGGTGGTGGACATGCACGGCGGGCCGCAGCAGGTGCGCACCTTCGACACCGGCGGGAGAACGCTGCCCGCGGTTGAGATCCCGCCGCTGAGCTCGGTGTCCTCGTACTCTGGTCGTCTCTCGACGCTCGGACCGGACCGGATCGCGTGGCCGTGCGAGTCCTTCACCGAGCCGGCGACCTGGTGGGTAGCGGCCGACGGAGAAACGCCCCGCCCGACCGCACTGCGGACGATCACCCCAGTCGACCTGTCCGGGTATGAGGTGACCCGCGAGTTCGCGACATCGAGGGACGGAACACGTGTCCCCCTCAACGTGATTGCCGCATCCGGCACCCCACGAGACGGAACCGCGCCCGCACTGCTAACCGCGTACGGCGGTTACGGCATCTCGCTGGTACCGCGGTTCGATCCCGAGCTGCTGTTGTGGCTGGAGCAGGGTGGCGTCTACGTGGTGGCCAACATCCGCGGCGGTGGCGAGTTCGGCGAGCAGTGGCACCAGGGCGGCCGGCTCACCACCAAGCAGAACTGCTTCGACGACTTCATCGCCTGCGCGGATCACCTGCACAACAGCCGGATCACCAGCCGCGATCGGCTGGCCATCATGGGCGGTTCCAACGGAGGGTTGCTGATGGGTGCCGTTCTCACCCAGCGGCCAGACCTCGCCGGCGCCGTGGTCGCGGCGGTGCCGGTGCTGGACTCCCTGCGGGCCGAGACCACCACCAACGGGAGGTTCAATACGCCCGAATACGGCACCGTCGAGGATCCGGAGCTGTTCACGGTGCTGCTCGGCTACTCGCCGTACCACAACGTCATCGATGGGACGGCCTACCCAGCCGTGTTGCTGACCGCCGGAGAGAACGACACCCGGGTCGATGCCTGGCACGCCAAGAAGATGACGGCTCGACTCCAGCAGGCGACATCATCGGACCGGCCGGTGCTGCTGCTGCTGGAGTCCACAGGTCACCTGACTGGATCACTCGACCAGTCCATCGACGAGACAACCGACCGGCATGCTTTCCTCTTCGATCAGCTAGGCCTCGGCTACCGCCTCGTCGCCGGCTGAACGCGATTGCGGTGCCTGCCGCCCTGCCCGCACTCGGCCTGGTGTAGTCAGCGAGTCAGACGTACCGTCGCAGGAGGGGGGCCCAGCGGTTGAGGCTTCACGAGGAGTTCCGGATGACGGTCGAAAGCAGCCCCGTCAAGTTCACCCCCATCGTCCCTGGCCAGCCCGCGCAAGAGGCCCAGGCGATCAGCCCTGCCAGCGAGCTTGAGTTCAAGCCGGGGATGGCGATCCACAGCCTGCGTGAGCTACCGGTCCGATGGGACAAGCCATGACGCGCTGGAAGATTTCCGTCGACAAGAACGTGTGCATCGGGTCGGCTATGTGCGTCGCCATCGCACCTGACCGGTTCGTTCTGGATGAGCGGCAGCGGTCCGGCCCGGCCGAGGCGGAGATCGATCCGGACGAGGTGGTGCGTGACGCTGCCGCCTCCTGCCCGTCAGAGGCGATCCGCCTGATCGATGCCGATACCGGCCAGCCGGTGGACCTCGATTAAAACGGCCACGAACCCCGCGCGGCACCCGCGCTGGCGTCGGCCGCGCTCTCACCTTAGGTTTTTAACCTCGCGCTGGAGGTCGCTGTCATCTTCCAGTTCGGCTTGTCGCCCGCTACATAGCACTGACCGGGACGGGCAGCCACTGGGCTTGTGCTCCTGAGCCGCAGCCGGCGTCGAGCACGACCGTCCCAGCCAGGCTCGCAGGTACAAGGGACCGCAGCGCGGGCCGCTCCAGCAGGCCGTTGAACGGTCCGTCGTCGGTAGCGGCCGCCCATACCGCTGCGAGCCGATCATAAGCATCCCGTGTGTGGCGGTTGTGCTCCGCCTGGCTGGCCGGGTTCGGCGTTGTCACCGGATGACCATATAAAGGGTAAGAGGCGGACTCAAGGCCGCCGGTTCCTTCAACGCGCTCAGATTGCCTGAGCCCTACGCCTGGAGAGCCGGCCGGCTGGGATCGGCAAGACGCCGCTAGCCGAGGAGTGCCTGACCCGCGCCGTATTAGCTGGCCGGGAAGTGGCCGGGTGGTAGTTGCCAGATGCCCTGGCTGGCGGTGATGGGGACGAGTTTGCCGGTGGTGCAGGTGCCGAAGCCGAAGTTGTGCTCGTCGGAGACGCCGGGGGAGGTGGCGTTGAGTTCGAGGGCGGGGTAGGCGCATGCGGACTGGGGGAGTGTGCCGATGAAGAACGAGACGCCGTCGACGATTTTGACCTGGGGTGCGGGGAGGCGCGTGCCGGTGTAGAAGGTGCCGGCCGTGCTCTTGTACAGCCAGATTCTGGCCAGGCCGGGGTAGCCGATCACGCCGTAGGCCAGCCCGTGGCTGCCGGTGTCGGCGAGTTCGAGTTCGGCCGGGTTGGGGTAGCCGGGGCACAGGCCGTAGGCGCGGCCGTTGATGATCAGGCCGCCGTCTTCGATGCCGCGGGCTCCGGTCTCGCCTTTCTGGGACCATAGTGTCCAGGCCTGACCGCCGCTGGTACCCGAGGCGACCTCGGTCGCGTGAGATGTCAGCGCCGACGCGGGGCCGCCGCTCGCCGACGCCACCGTGGCCGGCGAACAAGTGGACTCCGCGTCCGCGACATGCGCGGTTAGCTCGGACTCGAGTTTTGCCGGGTGCTGGGGCGGCGAGCCGCTGGTGATCGCGAATCCGGCGGTTCCGCCGGCCAGCGCGACGACCACGCCAGACAGTGCGAGGGAATACCGCAAGCGCGGGCGCCATAGCCCCCAGGCATGTCGCGTCGGCCGCGTCGGGCTGCTGGCATAGGCCTCGTCGGCGATATCCTCCGGGGTCCCGAGCGCACCGAGGACCTGGTCCGCCGGCTGTCCTTCGGCCAGGGCGGCGGTCACATGGTCTCGCAGATCATCGAGGATCTGATCCCGCCGGTCTTTCGGCAGCGGCGCCAGTGCCCGCCCAAGACGCGAGAAATAGTCGTGCACGATGGCTTCGGCGCCTGGTCCGGCGCTGGGCTCGGTCACTGGGACGGTTCTCCTTCCAGCACGACGTCCACCGCGTCGCGGAACTGGCGCCATTGCACGATAAAGGCGTCCAGCGCGGCACGGCCGTCTTCGGTGAGCTGGTAATAGCGGCGGGGAGGACCCTGCGGTGACTCGTGCCACGTGGTCTCGACCAGGCCCTCCTGCCGCAGCCGGGCCAGCAAGGGGTAGATCGTGCCTTCGCTCGTCACCAGTCCGTCGGCCGCCAGCGTGCGCGCGAGATCCAGGCCGTAACGGTCCCTGTCTCGCAGGAGCGCGAGCACGCAGAACTCGATCGCGCCGCGGCGCATCTGCGCCAGCAGCTTAGCGGCACCGCCGAGTACCATGCGGTACAAGATACCGCGCGCACCACCATCGCACCCTATCTACGCGGATATATAGCCGTTTCGCCAAGCAGCCACGCTGCGACACTCCTAGATCCGGTCTAGGCTCAGCCGGAGACGTGCCGTGCCCTTGAAGCTAGTTTCCTGAGCCGAAAATATTTTCGGCTCAGGAAATCGTAGTCATCCAAAGGGCACCGCCCCGGCCGCCGGCGGACCCGCTCCTGTGCGGCCGGCCGCCGACCCGGCCAAGGCCGGGATACTGAGGTTAATCCGACGATGGTGAGCTTCGGCTTAGCCCGGAGTGCCGGGCACATTCCCGGTGAGCCTGTCGTATCCGGCGGTGCGCCGATCGTTGTATTAGTGAGGGAGCAGAAGAGGAGGTGCACCGCGCGGTGCTGACTGAAGACAGGAAGCGGGCCGCCTACCGGGCGCTGCAGGACCGCATCGTGACCGGAGAGGGCAGAGCGTCGCCGGAGCAGCGGGCCCGCGCGTTCGGTAACGCCGGCCTGTCCCCGCCGCTGGATGGGCTGCTCGGCAAGGTCGCGACCCGGCCGACGCAGGTCACGGACGCGGATTTCACGGCGGCTCGGGCAGCGGGCTTCGATGAGGACGAACTCTTCGAACTGGTGATATGCGCCGCGGTCGGACAATCCGCGCGCCTGTATGACGCGAGCAATTCGGCAGAGGCGGGCCGTGTTGCCGACGCTTTTCGCCCATTGCGTCAGGTCAGAGCCCAGGCGAACTCCTAACGCATTCCAGGCATAGGCGCAGAAGCGGTACAAGATGGCTACATCCTGATAACTGCCCGAAATGATCATATGGCCACCCATACGCTGCCGTTGGGCGGTGGCGCCATGTAGCCGATTGCCAGACGGTCGGCCCGGCGCCTGGGAGGGGACAGGATACCTAAAATGCCGTGGCCATCGTGGCGGTAAGCGGGCGGGCTGTAATCGTCAGCCGCCCCGGCTCATCAATCTCGGTTAACGCGCTGAGTATTCCCTAGTCCGCCCTCGCGCAATCAGGAAATAATCCAGGGAGGGTATTAACCATGTCATCAATCGGGGCTCGCGGCACCGCGAGAACGCGGCGTCCGCTAATCGCGATCAGTGTCGCTAAACGCCTTACAACCTCGCGCGCGCTCGCCGGTGTCGTGCTGGCCGGGGCTCTCGCGGCCGCGGCGGTGCCCGCCGGGGCAGCGCCGGCGGCTGCCTTGCCCAGCCCGGCCGGTTCGATCGGCTTCGTGGACGGCCCGGGAACCTCGGCTCCTCCGGCGACGCTGGGCAGCGCGTCGTCGATGATTTACTCGATGCTGCCGTTCGGACGAGACAGCCAGGCCGTCGGCGCGCAGGTCAGCAGTGTCAATGGGCCGGCCGAGACGTTGAGCCCGGCCGGGACGCGGCAGACCGGGACGATCGGCTTTTCTCCCTCCCTCGAGCACTGCCTGGTCGGCGGGTGCTGGCTGACCTGGAGCAACGGCTACACCGGTGACGTCTACGACACTGGCTCGCAGAGCATCACGATTACCCTTCCCGCCCAGGCGAACGCGTTCTACTTCTACGCCGAGCCCGACCAGTTCATGACCTTCACCATGACCGCGACCACCAGCAGTGGGGCCACATCCGGTCCCATCTCGGTGGCTGGCGAGGCCGGCGCGCAGTATTTCGGGTTCTACACCACCGGCGCCGCGCCGCTGAAGACAATCACGGTAACGGGCAGCGACCCTGACGGCTTCGCCATCGGCGAGTTCGGCATATCAGCGCCATACCAGTTCATCCTTCCCGATAACGCCATAACCAGCGCCAGCGAGCTCAACCAGAAGCACCACAAGCCGCACCTCGCCATCGACATCCCGGTCCCCACCGGGACCGCGTACTACGCGATCACCTCAGGCACGGTCACCCGCACCAACCCCAAAGGGGACTGCGGGATGGGAACCATCCTCCAAGGCGACGACGGCGTGCAGTACACCTACTGCCACGGCTCCGCGTGGCTCGTGCCCAACGGGGCACGCGTCGCCGCGGGAACCGAACTGGGACTGACCGGGAACACCGGGCATTCCGAGGGCCCGCACCTGCACTTCCAGATCGCCTATCCCGCGGCGGGGAGCAGGACGCTCCGCTGCCCGCAGAATCTCCTGTTCACCCTTTACACCAACGCCGTCAGCGGTAGCCGGACGACGGTTCCCAACCCGCAAGATCTGTCCCCGAATGCCCTTGTCTGCGTGAAATCGTGAGATAGAGGAAGCGCCACCGTCCGTTCGTTGAAAGAGCTCTTTATAACGAACGGACGGTGGTTCCGCGTAGCCTGAAGTGCGTGAGTTCGCCCGCACTTCAGCAGCCCCGATGGCCCGACCCCGATCGCCTGGAGGCGGTGGTGCGGCGGCTGGAGAAGCTGCCGCCGCTGGTGCTCGCCGCCGAGTGTGACCAGCTGAAACAGCGGCTGGCCGCGGTGGCTCGTGGTGAGGCTTTCCTGCTGCAGGGCGGTGATTGCGCGGAGACGTTCGCCGGCACGACCGCCGGCAGCATCCGGGGCAAGTTCCAGACGCTGCTGCAGATGGCCGTCGTGCTGACCTATGCGGCCAGCGTGCCGGTGGTGAAGGTCGGCCGGATGGCGGGCCAGTTCGGCAAGCCGCGGTCGGCCCTCACCGAGGTGCGGGATGGCGTGGAGCTTCCGGTCTACCGGGGCGATGCGGTCAACGGCATCGAGTTCACCGCCGCGGCCCGGACGCCTGACCCCGGCCGGCTCCTGGAGGCGTATCACTGCGCTTCGATCACGCTGAACCTGTGCCGGTCGCTGGCGGGCGGCGGCTACGCCGACCTGCGCCAGGTGCACGCCTGGAACCAGGACTTCGTGGTCGGCAGTCCGGCCGGGCAGCGCTATGAGCAGCTGGCGGACGAGATCGACCGGGCGATCACGTTCATGCACGCGTGCGGGGCCGACCCGCGCGAGGTCCGCGCGGTGGAGTTCTACTCCAGCCACGAAGCCCTGCTGCTGGACTATGAGCAGGCCCTGACCCGGACCGACACCCGAAACGGGCACACCTACGACCTGTCGGCTCACCTGCTGTGGATCGGGGAGCGGACCCGCGATCCGCGCGGCGCGCACGTCGAGTTCGCCCGCCAGATCCGTAACCCCGTCGCCGTCAAGATCGGCCCGGACGCCACCGCGCAGGACGTGCTCGAGCTGGCCGAGGTCCTCGACCCGGATCAGGAGCCTGGCCGGCTCACGCTGACCACCCGGATGGGCGCGGGGCGGATCCGCCGGGCGCTGCCCCCGCTGGTAGAGAAGGTGGCCGCCAGCCGGCCCGCGGTGGTCTGGGTATGCGACCCGATGCACGGCAACACGGTGGAAGCGGCCAGCGGCCGCAAGACCAGGAATTTCGACGACGTGCTCGACGAGGTCGCCGGATTCTTCGAGGTGCACCGCGCACTGGGGACCCATCCCGGCGGCATCCACATCGAATTCACCGGTGACGACGTCACCGAGTGCATCGGTGGTGGGCACCACATCGCCGAGCGCGACCTGAGCAACCGCTACGAGACGACGTGCGATCCCCGGCTCAACCGCAGCCAGTCCCTGGACCTGGCCTTCCGTGTCGCCGACCTGTACCGTTACCATCTCGGCCCGAGGGGCGGCTGACTCCAGCCGCGGAAGAAAAGAGCTTCATGGAGGATTGGGCGCCGGTTTCCGGCCCCTTTTCTTCCATACTTGTGGCCATGACAGCGTGGAAGGACGTGGAGCAGGCGGAGCCCGAGTTCGCGGCGCGGGTGCGGCGGCTGTTCGACGCGGGCAGGCACAAGACGATCGCGACGTTGCGGGCCGACGGCGCGCCGCGGATTTCAGGCATCGAGTGCGAGTTCGCTGATGGCGAGCTTCGGTTCGGGTCGATGCCGGGTGCGCGCAAGGGGGCGGATCTGCGGCGGGATCCGAGATTCGCCCTGCACGGTCCGGTGTCTCACCCGCGGGAGGGCAAGGAGGCTGAGTGGCCGGGCGAGGCGAAGATCGCCGGGCGAGCGGTCCTGGCCGGATCGCTCGGCGACGGGCGTGCCGAAGATGGGGGTCTGTTCCTGGCCGACATTTCCGAGGTCGTCATCACCCGGCTGAACCCACAGGCGACATTGCTGGTGATCGAGTCGTGGACGCCGCACCGAGGACTTCGCGTGGTCGAACGTGAGTGACGAGGGCGCCTGAGCCTCAGCCAATAGGGCCCGCGGGGCGTCCACTACGGCGGTCCGGCGGGCCAGAGTGACCAGGCCCGTGGCGGTAAGGAGGACCGCGAACCCGAGGGCGACGGCGCGCGCCGCGCCCAGATGCGGTGTCTCGCCGAGCAGGCCCGCTCCGGCCGCCAGGCTGGATACGGGGGTGACGACCGCGATGACCGGAAGGGTGACCATCGGGCATCCCGCCTGATAGGCGGTCTGGGTCAGCAGGAACGAGCAGAATCCGGCGGCGATCAGGGCGTACAGCGGCCATGAGGTGACGGTCGCGGTCAGTCCGTGCGGCACTGTGTGAGCGAAGGCCATGGTCACGACCGCCATGCCCGCGTCCGCCAGGCCGGCCGCCACGGCCAGCAGGATCGCGCGCCGGCGGCCGGCGGCCGCCAGCCCGGCGGCGGCGAGGGGTGCCGCGCTTATCCCGAGACAGGCGGCCGCCAGCCCGGCGTGGCGCGGCAGCCCCTGGCCCAGTCCATGGCCGCCGGCGAGACCGGACAGCGAGGTCAGCGCGACGAACGCGCCGATGCCCCCCACGACAGCGGCGCACGCCGCCCAGACCCCCCAGCCCAGCGGCTGGCGTGACCAGAGCCGGACCGTGGCCACGCTGAACACCAGCGAGGATGCCATCAGCATCTGCACGGTCGTCAGCGGACCCGACCGCAGCGCCACGGCATGTGCGGCGAACCCGGCCTGCTCGGTCGCGAGGCCCAGCAGCCACCACGGCCGCCGCATCAGCAGCAGGAGCAGCGACGGGCGGCCGGCAGCCTTGTCCGGCGCGGTCGAGGCCTGGTGCTGCTGGAGCGCGGCACCGGTCCCGTACAAGATGGCAGCGATCACGGCCGTCAACAGTGGCAGAAGCACACATCCGACGCTATGAAAGACGGCTCCGCGGGACCAGGGGAGTGCCACCCATGTTCCCGCGGGGGTTAACCCCACCACCGACCGGGTCTGGCGGGCGATCTCGATGTCTTCGCGGGCGCTGATGACCATGCTCCGGACGGGTGCGTCCGTAGCCCCGATCTCCCGGTCACCGCTGCCGGACTCGTTGGCCGACGCATCGCCCCGGACGCCGAGGAAGCCGAGTCCGGCCATGGCGAGCGCTCGTATCCCGGCCGAGTTCTCGCCGACCCCGCCGGTGAACGCGAGCACATCCAGTCCGCCCAGGGCGGCCGTCATCGACGCCACCGACCCGCACAGACGATGCAGGTACACATCCCGCGCCAGCACCGCACGGCCTTCGGCCGCGGCACCACGGGACATGATCTCCCGCATGTCGGCGGTCCCGGTCAGCCCGAGCAGCCCCGACCGGTACTCCAATGCCGCCGCGAGTTCCCCGGACGGCATCCCGGCATGCGTTTCCAGCCACAGCAGCAGGCCGGGGTCCACCGATCCGGACCGGGTGGCCATCACCAGCCCGTCGAGCGGCGTGAACCCCATGGTGGTGTCCACCGACCGCCCGTCAAGCACGGCGCACAGCGAGGCTCCAGCCCCGAGGTGACAGGAAACGATCCGGGAAGCGCGACCCGGGGCCATCTCAGCCGCACGCCGCGCGATGTACGCATGCGACAGCCCATGGAATCCGTAACGCCGCAGCGTCCATCGCTCCCGCCACTCGGCAGGCAACGCGAACGTCGACGCCGCCTCGGGGATGGTCGCGTGGAACGCGGTGTCGAAGCACGCCACGGCGGGCACATCCGGCAACGCCGACGACACCGCGTCCAGCGCGGCCAGCGACTTCGGCTGGTGCAGCGGCGCGAGGTCGGTCAGCGATTCCAGCCGTCGCCGCACCGACTCGTCCACCACCACCGGCGACCGGAACAAAGTCCCGCCGTGCACGATCCGGTGCCCCACCGCGTCCACGGCGCCAAGCGTCGGCAACGCCGACTTCATCGCCGAAGCATCGACGTCCCCGCCAACCGCGGCCAGGTCCGCCGACGCCACCACCTCATCGGAACCGGAGAGCACCCGCAGCTTCAGGCTGCTCGACCCGGCGTTGACAACTAGTACGGTTCCGCTCACGGAGTCCACGTCCAGTCCCTGACCTCCGGAGCGTCCTCGCCTTCCTGCCGGGTGTAGGCGCGGCAGGTGAGGCGCTTGTCGGTCATGAGCTGCCGCACATGCCCGGCCGACGAGGAAAGGCCGGGCACCCGATCGATGACGTCCATGACCAGATGGAAACGGTCCAGGTCGTTGAGCATTACCATGTCGAATGGCGTCGTGGTGGTGCCTTCCTCCTTGTAGCCACGGACATGGAAATTGTCGTGCCCGTGCCTGCGATACGTCAGCCGATGAATCAGCGAAGGATATCCGTGATACGCGAAAACCACCGGTCGTTCGTTTGTAAAGAGGGCGTCAAATTCCGCATCGGACATGCCATGAGGATGCTCGGTTTCCGGTTGAAGCCGCATCAGATCGACCACGTTCACCACACGCACTTTCAGCGCTGGCAGGTGCTCCCGCAGCAGCGACACCGCGGCCAGCGTTTCCATGGTCGGAATGTCCCCGCAGCAGGCCATCACCACATCAGGTACCCCATCGCCATCAGACGAGGCGAATTCCCAGATTCCCGCGCCGCGGGTACAGTGAATAATGGCCTCATCCATGGTCAGCCAGTTCCACTGAGGCTGTTTCCCGGCCACGATAACATTCACGTAGTGCCTGGAGCGAAGGCAGTGGTCCGCCACCGACAGCAAGCAATTCGTGTCCGGGGGCAGGTACACCCGGATAACCTCCGCCTTCTTGTTCACCACGTGGTCGATGAACCCGGGATCCTGGTGTGAGAAGCCATTGTGATCCTGCCGCCATACCAGCGACGACAACAGATAGTTCAATGACGCGACCGGACGCCGCCAGGAAATTCCCCTGGTCACCTTGAGCCATTTGGCGTGCTGATTGAACATCGAATCGATGATGTGAATGAACGCCTCGTAGCAGTTGAACAGCCCATGCCGGCCGGTCAGCAGATAACCCTCCAGCCAGCCCTGGCACAGGTGCTCCGACAGCACTTCCATGACCCGTCCGTCCGGCGACAGGTGATTGTCGCCGGGCAATATCTCCGCCTCGAAGACGCGGTTCGTCACGTCGAAAACGGCATCGAGCCGGTTAGATGACGTTTCGTCCGGCCCGAGCAGCCGGAAATTCGTCGGGTTCGCGCGGATCACGTCCCGCAGCCAGCCGCCGAGCACCCGGGTCGCCTCCGACGTCGTATCACCGGGCCTGGCGACCGTCACCGCGTAATCGCGGAAGTCCGGCAGTGTCAGCTCCCGCAGCAGCAGACCCCCGTTGGCGTGCGGATTCGCGCTCATCCGCCGGTCGCCGCGCGGTGCCAGCACCGCGATCTCCGCCGCCAGCGTCCCGTTCTCGCCGAACAGTTCCGCGGGCCGGTACGACCGCATCCACTCCTCGAGCAGCGCCAGATGGGCCGGATTCGTCCGCGCGGAATCCAGCGGCACCTGGTGCGCCCGCCACGTCCCTTCGACCTGGAGCCCGTCCACGACCTTGGGCCCGGTCCACCCCTTTGGCGTGCGCAGCACGATGACCGGCCAGGCCGGCCGGACGGGGTGACCCTCGACGCGCGCCCGCCGCTGGATCTCGTGGATCTCCGAGACGACCGTGTCCATCACGGCGGCGAGTTGCTGGTGCACCAGGTCCGGATCGTCGCCGGCAACCGTGTGCACCTTGTACCCGTAACCGCGCAGCAGGGATTCCAGCTCCTCGTCGGGGATCCGCGCCAGCACGGTGGGATTCGCGATCTTGTACCCGTTCAGGTGCAGGATCGGCAGCACCGCGCCGTCGCGCGCCGGGTTCAGGAACTTGTTGGAATGCCACGAGCCCGCCAGCGGTCCGGTCTCCGCCTCGCCGTCGCCGATCACGCACGCCACGATCAGGTCCGGGTTGTCGAATGCCGCCCCGTAGGCGTGCGCGAGCGAATAGCCCAGCTCACCGCCCTCGTGAATGGATCCGGGCGTTTCCGGTGCCGCGTGAGACGGAATCCCACCGGGAAATGAAAACTGCTTGAACAATTTCGCCATGCCGGCCGCGTCGCGTGTGACCGCCGGGTACAGCTCGCTGTAGGTCCCCTCCAGGTAGCTGTTGGCCACCATGCCGGGACCGCCGTGACCTGGGCCGCAGATGTAAATCATGTTCAGGTCCCAGCTCTTGATCACCCGGTTCAGGTGCGCGTAGATCAGGTTGAGCCCGGGTGTCGTCCCCCAGTGCCCAAGCAGCCGCGGCTTGACGTGCTCCGGCCGCAGCGGCTCGGTCAGCAGCGGATTACCGAGCAGGTAGATCTGGCCGACCGACAGGTAATTCGCCGCCCGCCACCACGCGTTCAGCAGGTCCAGCTCAGCTTCGGTCAGCGGACCGGTTTCCGTCGCAGTCACCTATAAACCTCTTTTATCCCGAACGGCTGGCGTACTTCTTCCCAGCCACATCTTCCCTCGTTACCAAGACGCCACCGGAACGCCCCCCGCACTCCCCACCCTGCCCCCCTGCCCCCACCGCCTTCCGTGCGCGACCCCGCCCACCAGCGCAGTCCCTACCCATTGCCGCCCCTATCCGTGCGGCCGCCTGCCGCCGCGCCCCGTCCGTGCTGCTCGCCTCCGCTCCCGTGCCCCCGCCGCCTGCCGATGTAGCCCCTATCCGTGTGGCCGCCTGCCGCCCCGCTACGTCCGTCCGCGCTGCTCGCCTTTGCTCCCGTGCCCCCGCCGCCTGCTGATGTAGCCTCTATCCGTGTGGCCGCCCGCCGCCCCGCTTCCGCGCTAGCCCCCGCCTGCCGACGCGACCCGACATTTCAGTATTCGTCCCATTTGCCTGGGCCGCCTGGCGGAATCCCGTGGAAAATTGGGGGTTCCGAGGAAGATTGGGCGCCGGTTTCCGGCGCCTTTCTTTCCGGAAGGCTCTTTTCTTCCGGGTTGTGGTGGCCATTTGACGCCTTTTCTTCCGTAGGATAGTAATTTTCGCGGCGGGCCGTTTAAGTTCAGGAAGCGATATCGGGTCATTGGCGTAGTTCGCCCTAGATAGGGCAGTCTGGGGAACATCGACGGAGTGTGCCTTTCCAGCCGTTCTGGCGAAGTATCCTGGCGACCTCCGCGGCGGTTACGCACGGATTTCCGTAGACGTCGGCCCAGCCATATCGCAGCGGTTGCATCCCAGCGGCGATCGCCGCGCGGTCTCGTGCTTTGTCCCGCCATCCGTCCTCCGAGCGATGCGCCAGCTTGCCGTCAAGCTCGATCACGACGCGATATTCCTGGTAGACCCGATCGCGCCTGCCCCGGCGTCCGTTTGGGTCCTGGAACGGTACCTGCCGGATGGCCGAAGGCAAGCCGTGTGCGCGTTCCACGTCGCGCGTGTATCGGTACTCGAGGACCGAATGGTCACCGGTGGCGCCGGCGCTCACGACGTCCGCCAGCTCGGCCCGCCATCGCATCTTGAGGCGTCCCGACAGGGCGTTGAGCAGGCGCGGCTCGCTGGTCAGCTCCCGGGCGAACGCCCCGGTTATCCAGCCGCATGCGACATCCAGGTCCACCGCCGTGGTGGCGAGGTCGAGGAGGGTTTCCTCGATCGTCGTATGCGGCGGATCGCGGTGCGCCTCCGGCGGGTCCAGCGCCCGGCTCGTTCGGTGTATGCGGAGGCCGGGGGCAGCGATGGCCCGCCGCTCCGCCGGGATGGATACATGGATCGGGGCCGATGGCTCGTCCAGGAGACCGTGCAGTTCCGCGGCGGTCTCGTGGCTGAGCACAGCGCCGGGGCCTGCATAGAGCACCGCGGCCCATAGCCACGCTAGGCGATCCGGCGGTGCTGGGCTGGCGATGTATACACCGGCATACAGCCGTCGCCATGTCCCGCGCCGGACTCGGGATTTGATCGCGTCTTTCGTCAAGCCCGCACGCAATGCCTGTTTTCGCGAGAAGACACCATGCTGGGCCCTGGCTATCCGATCCAGGGCGGGAGGAAGTTTTTTGCTCATGGGCTCATTGTGGCGGTCCCCACTGACAAAACTAGGCCGAGGAAGAAAAGGGTCTTCTGGAAATAAAGGCACCGAAAACCGGCGCCTAATCCTCCGGAGGGCTCCAATATTCCAGGGAATTCCGCCAGGCGGCCTAGGCAAATGGGACGAATCCTGAAATGTCGGGGCGAGTCGAGCCGGGTGAGTCGAGTCGGGGTGAGTCGAGTCGGAGTGGGCCGGGGTGGGTCGGGTCGGGGTGGGTCGGGTCGGGGTGGGTCGCACGCACGATAAGGCACGCAAGCGGAGGCGGCCAGCACGGACGCACCCTCGCGAGAAGACCGCCGCCTGTCTGGTGCAGACTTATCTATAGCTGAATCGCTTCAATCGGCCCGCTCGCAAGAGCATGGCCGCCTGCAGAGAGGTTCCTGCCGTGTCTTCACTGCTTGCCCCGAACGCGTCGCTGGAACGGCTGTACACGGGCACCGAATGGGGTGAGGGACCGGTCTGGCTGCCCGATGCCGGCGCACTGCGATGGAGCGACATCCCGAACAACCGGATCATGCAGTATTACGCCGATGACGGCCGGACGGTCGTCTACCGCACTGACGTCGAGTTCACCAACGGTCGCGCCCTCGACCTCGACGGGGCAGTCGTTCAGTGCTCGCACGGTCGTCGTGCCATCGAGCGAGAGGCCGACGAAGGGCCCGTCGTACTGGTGGACCGCTGGCAGGGGAAGCGGCTGAATTCACCAAATGACATAGTGGTCGCCTCGGACGGCTCGATCTGGTTCACCGATCCGCCCTATGGCATCATCTCCGACCGCGAGGGCCGGATCGCCGACGCGGAGTACGGCGGTTGTTACGTATTCCGATTCGATGAGAACCGCGGCGAGCTCACCCCGATGGTGACCGACATGGTCCACCCGAACGGGCTCGCATTCTCTCCGGACGAGCGGATCCTCTACGTCTCCGATACGGGTTGGGTACAGGACAAATCCCACCCAAGGCACATCCGGGTCTACGACGTCGTGGACGGGAGATGCGTGAACGGGCGGCTTTTCGCCGAGATCGACGAGGGCTGGCCGGACGGTTTCCGGGTGGACACGTCCGGACGGGTGTGGAGTTCGTCGGGGGACGGCGTGCGGGTGTTCGCCCCCGGCGGCGAACTCGTGCTGCACGTGCCGGTGCCGGAGCGGATTGGCAACCTCTGCTTCGGCGGTCCGGACGGTCATGACCTCTATATCGCTGCGACGTCCAGCCTGTACCGGATCAAGACGACGGTCAGGAACGCGCCGAGGCCGTGACCCTGGCGGTGTGTGACCCGGGACCGAGCTGGCGCGGCTGCTGTCCAGGCAGGTCGAGCACCGCGGTGGTCCCGGTGGGCACATCCACCGAGACCTCCAGGTAACCGTCGCGGGTCGCCCATGCGATGCTGACCCGCCCGTATGGTGAGTCGTGTACGGCCGATGCCGCGGTGAGACCGCCTCCGGGCCGCGGGCGAAACAGGATCTCGCGATATCCGGGCGCGGCCGGCGCGAGGCCGGCCACGACGCGGTGCATCCAGTCCCCGATCGAGCCGAGCGCGTAGTGGTTGAACGATGTCATTGTTCCCGGGTTGACCGTGCCGTCAGGCAGCAGGCTGTCCCACCGCTCCCAGACAGTTGTCGCGCCCTGCAGCACCGGATACAGCCAGGATGGACACTCCCGCTCCAACAGCAGCCGGTAAGCGACGTCCGCATGCCCGGTCACGGTCAGCACGTCGGCGATGAGCGGCGTCCCGACGAATCCGGTGGAGATCCGGAACCGCGCGTCCGTTACGAGTTCGGCGAGCCGGTCGCCGTATGCCTGCCTGACCGTCTGATCCCGGACCAGATCGAAGTTGATCGCGAGCGCGTACGCTGTCGCGGCGTCGCTCGTGAGCCGGCCGTCGGCCGAATAGCGCCGTTCGAACGCGGCCCGCACCTCGTCGGCGAGCTGGCCGTAACGGCGTGCGTCGTCTTTGCGGCTGAGGAGCGCTGCCATCATGGCGACATGCCGCGCCGACCAGCCGAAGTACGCCGTCGCGACCAGGTACTTGTCGGTCTTGCCCGCTGCCGGGTCGTCGGGTGGCGCGTCCGGATCAAGCCAGTCGCCGAGCTGGAAGCCCTCGTCCCAGATCAGGTCCGGTTGCGCGAGGCGTGTAATCAGATCGACCCACCGTCGGGCGCTCTCGTACTGCGCGGCCACGATGCCGGTGTCGCCGAAGCGCTGATACAGCGTCCACGGTACGAGGACCGCGGCGTCACCCCACGCGGCGCCGGGCCGGATCGGCGTCCATTTCTCATGCGCCGGGATCACCGGCACGTACCACGGGACGGTGCCGTCGGGTAGTTGCTCGATCGCGACATCGGCGAGCCAGGATGCGAGCATGCCGCCGCAGTCGTAGAGAAAGCTCGCCGTGGGTGCGAACACCTGGATGTCGCCGGTCCATCCGACCCGCTCATCGCGCTGCGGGCAGTCTGTCGGGAGGTCAAGGAAATTCCCGCGCATACTCCAGACGATGTTCTCGTGCAGGCGGTTCAACAGCTCGTCCGAGCACTCGAACCAGCCCGTACGGCGCATGTCCGTGTGATAGACCCGCGCGACCACGTCGCCTTCAGCAGCGGCCCGGGCCAGGTCGCCGGGCCAGCCCGTTACCTCGACATAGCGGAAGCCATGGAAGGTGAACCGCGGCTCCCATTCCTCCACCTCCTCGCGCCCGGCCAGTACGTAGGTGTCCGTCGATTGGGCGCCGCGCAGCGTACGGGTGAAGATCTCCCCGTCCTGGAGCACCTCCGCGGTACGCATCGTCACGGCCGACCCGCGTTCGCCCCCTAGCCTGATCCGCAGCCGACCGACCAGATTCTGGCCGAAGTCGAGTATCTGCCGCCCGCTCGGAGAGGTCAGCACCTTCGCGACTGGTACCTCTTCGGTGCAGCGCACCGGCGGCCCGGTCGGCGCCACGAGCGTGGCGGGGTCTCGATGCCCGACCGCCACCTGAGTCCACGAGTGATCATCGAAGCGCGGGCTTGACCAGCCCGGCTGCTCCTCCCGCGCGTCGTAGCGCTCACCGTCGTAGTTGCCGGTCCACATGATCGGGCCGGGCGACGCCGACCACTGGTCGTCGGTGGCTATGGTCTGGACCTGCCCGTCCGCGAGCCGCACCTCGAGTTGGCCGATGAACGACAGATCGCTACCGAAGAGGTTGCGGAAGCCGCCGCGCCAGCCGAGCCGGCCGCGGTACCACCCGTCACCGAGCCACGCGCCGATCGCATTCGCGCCGGTCCGTAGGTACTTCGTGACGTCGTAGGTGTAGTAGCGCAGGCGATGCGGATACACGGTCCAGCCCGGTGACATCCCGTCATCACCCACGCGTCGGCCGTTGATCTCAACCTCATACAGGCCGTGTGCCGTCGCGTACAGCCGGGCGCTGACGGGTTCGCCCTCGAGGTGGAACTCCCGGCGCACGATGGCCGGGCGGCGTTCGTCGGAGTCGGGGTGCTCGGACCACCCTCCGCCGACGGGCACCGCCCGCCAGTCCGCCGGCTCGAGCAATCCAGCCTCAATCGTCGTCGGCTCGCTCCATTTTCCCGGGGGATAAAGAATAATTTCCGGGGAGTACACACCAACCCCCCGGACCCCCCGGCCCGCGATGCTTCCTACCGCAGTATCGCCTGGCTGGAAGGCCCTTCGGACCTTTACGGCCAGGCGATCCACGAAGCTCGCTGGCGCTCGCCGCGGGGCCACTGTAGGACGTTTGGTACGTAGGTGGTGACCGCGAAGCTCGCTGGTGCTCGCCGCGCTCTCCTGGCCGGCTACGCGAACCCGGACCGTTACGCGTTCGCGGGACTGGAGTGGCCGGCCTGGCCAGGGCACGAGCACCTGCTCGGGTGAGATAACCCGCGTGATGGAAACGCCGTCTGCGCGGGACAGCTCGATCTCGTAGGCGGTCTGCCGCCAGTCAGGCGGCGCGGAGAGGGTCCAAGACAAGCGGGGCTGGCGCTCGCCAATGCCCATAGGCTCCCGATGATGCTCGGCCGTAGGCGCATCCGGGGTCAGCCGCATCGCTCCTTCCCCCCAACCTCTCAGCTCGTAAGTTGCCCTGTCCGGTATATCGTAGCGATCAATTGACACGTTTCAACCATTGGAGGGGACATGCGCATTTCCGTTACCGGCAGCTCCGGCAAGCTTGGGCGGCCTACGGTTGAGCTGCTCCGCCGCCAGGGGCATGACGTGCTGGGGGTGGATCGGAGCGGTGAGCCCGGCTTCGGCTTCACGGCGGTCGACTTGACGGATTACGGGCAGGCGCTGGACGCGATGCTTGGTGTCACGGCGCGGCACACCGGTCTCGACGCCCTCGTGCACCTCGCGGCGATTCCGGTCAACGGGCTCGTCCCCGACGCCGCGCTGTTCCAGCAGAACATGATCACCACGTTCAACGTCCTGCACGCCGCGCTGCGCGCCGGGATCCATGCGATCGTGTACGCATCAAGCATCAACGTGCTGGGATTCCCGTTCGCCGAGCCGCCGGCGTACCTCCCGCTCGACGAGGATTCCCCGCCGCGCGCCAACAATACCTACGCGCTCGCGAAGGTGGCCGAGGAGGCAATCGCCGCCCAACTGGTTCGCTGGGAACCCGAACTGAGCATCACGGCGCTGCGTTTCACCAACGTCACCCAGGAAGGTGAATATCAAGGATTCGCCGAGCGGCACGCCGATCCGGCTTATCGCCGGGACCTCGTGTGGACCTATGTGGACGCGCGGGACGCCGCGACCGCGATTGCACTGGCCGTCGAGCACGCCAAGCCCGGCTTCCGCACCTACAACATCGCGGCGTCCGACACGGGCCTGTCGATCCCGAGCCGCGACTTGGCCGCCGGCGCGTTCCCGGATGTCCCGCCGCGGGAGATCGGCGAGTTCGAGACCCTCATGTCCATCGACCGAGCCCGCGCCGAACTCGGCTACGAGCCCAAACACCTCTGGCGCGACGAGCTGGCCGCCGAGCGGGCGCCATGACCGTTAGAACGTGCCTTGAAATAGTCGAAATCTCCGGCATGTCGCGAGTGGCCGACTCGAGATTTCGTCACCATATTTCCGTTATGCGAGTGGTCCCGGCGGCGCTGAGGCCCGGATGACGTGGAAGAAGAGAGCCCCGTGGAGACTTAGGGGCTGGAAACCGGCGCCCTTCTTTCCGCGGGGCTCCAATCCTCCGCTAGATGCCCCCTGCCGTGCCCGCTATCAACCGATATGCGCAGTTCACGGGACCAAGGTCCGAGCATGGGGTTGAAGTAACTTGGGGCGCGGCGTGCTCGGCTTCGGACCGGGCAGCTGTGGCGCGATGAGCGGGTCCTGGAGGATCACCTCACCCCTTGATCGAGCCGGCTGTCATACCTCGCATGACCCGCTGGTTGACCAGCAAGTACACGATGAGCATCGAGAAGATCACGATGCTGATCGCGGCCAGCAGAGGCCCGTATTCAACCTGCCCGTATTGCCCGTTGAAGTTGAGCAGGCCGACCTGCACGGTGGACAGCGAAGGCTTGGAGTTGAACGTCAGGGCGACGAGCAGGTCGTTCCAGATGGAGAAGAACAGGAGCATGCCCAGTGTGAAGATGCCATTGCGCACCAGCGGCAGTCCGACCGAGAAGAAGCAACGGAACACGCCGCCGCCGTCGAGCGCGCAGGCCTCGAACAGCTCGCGCGGGACCGAGCGGAAATACGTCGCCATCAGGAAGACCGTGAGCGGGAGGCCCTGTCCGATGTAGGTGATGATCAGCGGCGCCAGCGAGTTCGTGAAGCCGAGCTTGAAGTAGATGGTGAACAGCGGGAGCAGGATCAACTGGCCTGGCACCATCAGCCCGCCGATGATGAACAGCAAGATGCTGGTCCGGCCCCGCCAGATCATGACCTCAAGCGCGAACGCCGCGGCCGATCCGGTCAACAAGATCACGATCATGGATACCAGCGTGACCGTGAGGCTGTTGATCGCGTCGGTGCCGAGATCCCCGGTGAGCCATGCGGTCACGTAGTTGTGGAAGTTGAGGTGCTTAGGCAGCGACCAGAGCGGCTGGGACGTGAAGTCGTCCTGGCTCTTGAACGAACTGGTCAAAATCCAGAACAGCGGATAGATCTCCACCACCAGGATGATCGCGATCAAGATGTTGGTCAGCACGCGGCGGGACAGGCGAGACACCAGCGGGGCCTGCGGTCTCCGCCTATCTTGCCGGAACCGGGGCCGGGACCTGCCGTCGGCCCGGGCCTGCTCCCGCGGCCAGGATAGATCGTTGAGCGAGCGCACCCCGCCAGGGTCCGTCGTCGCCATCAGGCAGCCCTCTCGATGTTCCGGCGTGACGCGCGGAAGACGAGCACGGTTCCGACGAGGCCCAGCACGGTAATCAGCATGGCGATGGTGCTCCCGTATCCGTAGTCGCTGTAGAGGAACGACGTCTGGAACATGTACAGGTTCAGCGGCGTGGTCGCCGTGCCCGGGCCTCCATTGTTGAGAGCCAGGATCGTGTCGAACACCTTCAGGTTGGCGTTTATGGCGAAGATGATCGATGCGATGACGATGGGCCTGGACAGCGGCAGGACGATGTGCCGTACCAGTCGCAGCCCCCCGGCACCGTCCATGCGCGCTGATTCGAGTATGTCGTTGGAGATATCGACGAGCCCGGCATAGAGCAGGACCGCATAAAAACCCGCCGACCGCCACAGGTCCATCACGACGATCACCACGAAGGCACCGGTTCCCGTGGCGAACCAGTCAACCGGCGATATGCCGAACAGGTGCAGCACCGAATTCACCGGGCCGACCTGAGGCGCGATCGCGAAGAGCTTGTTGAAGAGGAGGGCCACGGCGACCGGTGGCAATACCACGGGGAAGAAGACCAGCGTGCGGATGAGCGTCGACGTCCGGCGCAGGACGAACAGATAAAACAGTGCCAGCAGATAGCCGAACACGATCTGGCAGACCAGGAGCACGGCCGCGTACTTGATGGTGAATACCAGCGTCTGCCGGAGGGTCGGGTCGGTCCACAGATGCTTGAAGTTAGTGAAGCCGACGTATTGGAAGCCAAGCGCCGGCGTTCCCTTGAAGAAGGAGTAGACCAGCGACCAGACGGCCGGCACGACGATCACGCCCAGGTAGACAACGAGTGCCGGCGCGAGAAACAGCGCGACCGCTCGCCGGTTGCTAAGTATGTGTCTCACTGTTTTTCCTCCGCGCCAAGGCCTCGCTGCGCTCGGCCGGCTTGGGGCCACGGCGGGAATTGCCGCCCCTGCGGGACGGCAACCGCCGCGGCGCTCGCTTGCGCTCGCCGCGGGGCCACCGTAGGACGTTTGGTCATGCGCTCGCCGCGGGGCCACCGTTGGACGCGCAGCAGGAGATGGTACCGAGCGGGCCCGGTACCATCTCCTGACTGCTGGGCGGCGCTATCAGGATCCTGAGTCCAGGTCGGACTGAAGGGTGCTCATGTACTGCTGGGCGCTCATCTGTCCGGTGACCAGCGGGGCCATGTTGTTGTCAGCGTCCGCGGTGGCTTTCGAGTTGAAGTATGCCTCGAACCACAGGACGCTCTGCTGGGTCTTGTTGATGATCGACTGAACGTAGGCGGTCAGCGGCGGAAGGGACGTCACCGGCGTGTTGACCCTGAACCCGGAGAACGTTCCCTGGTCCTTCAGCGAAGCGCTGCCGTAGTTGTCGGCGATGCACTTCAGCCATGCCTTCCCGTTTGTCCCGTACAGCTTGGCGTTGATCACGTTCGGCGACCCGGCGTTGGCCGGGTACTGGTCGATCGAGCCCTGACCGCCGGTCACCGCGGGGAACGGCATGAAGCCGATGTTGTTGCCCTGCGTGTTCTGCGTCGGGTCGTTGATCATCGCCAGCAGCCAGGTGCCCATGTAGATCATCGCCGACTTGCCGGTCAGGAACTGGCCGACGGCGGAGTTGTAGTCAAGGCTCGTGATGCCGCTGGAGAAGTAGCCCGCCTTGCCCAGGTCGGCGACCTGCTGGGCCGCCTTGACGTATTGGGGATCGGTGAGCTTGGCCTTCCCGTCCTGGATCTGCTGCATCGCGGTCGGACCGAGTTCGCGGTACAGCAGGATGCCGATCCAGCGGGCCAGCGTCCACCCGGTGGCACCGGAAGCGCTGATCGGCGTGATGCCGGCGGTCTTGAGCTTGGCCGCGTCGGAGAGGAGCTCGTCGTAGGTCGTCGGCACGCTGAGGTGCTGCTCGGCGAAGATCTTCTTGTTGTAGAAGAGCCCCTCGATGTTGAACTGGAACGGCACCGAGGGGACCGTCCCGTCGAAGGTCTGCTTGATCGTCGACTCGGCAACCGCGGTCATGTCGCCGGACACGCCCAGATCGGACAGCGCCTTCGCGATGTCGAGCACGTTGCCTGTTTTGTAGTACGTGCCGCCGGGGACGATTGTCACGTTGTCGGCGGCGTACATGAACGGCAGGGCGTTCTGTCCGGCGAGCAGCTGCACCTTCTGCTGGAGGTTGGTGACGGGTGTCTGCTGAACGCTGAGCGGCATCGCCGACGCCTCGGACTTGCATGCGCCCGCGGCGAGCTTGTTCAGCTCGTCAGGCGTCTGCGTGTCTTCTGTCGTGAACAGGATCGAAAACTGGGATGCCCCCTTGCCGCTCGCCGACGAGCTGCTGCCGGCCGACGAACTGCTGCTCCCGGAGCTCGCACATCCGGCAACCACCAGCGCTACGGCGCTGACGCCGACCGCGAAAGCGTACGGAACCATCCGCCGCGGCCGTTCGATCTGTCTTTTCACATCGAATCCTCTCTTCGATGGAGACCAAGCAGTACCGCGTGGTCCTGGTGCGCCGTCGGACGTCCCGGCGCCCTGCGTGCCGCGTGACCGAGCGTCAGGCGGCGTTTCATTACGTGACGGAAAGCAGCGTATGAATCGTTTAATTTGGTGGTATGTTAGGCACGCATCAGGGTGCTGTCAATCACACGTCTCATAGTCGTACCGGCCTCGCCGCAGGCCAGGTCCCACGCCCAGCGGTACCGTCGACGGCGCGGTCACCTGCGATCATGATCACGAACTTGGGATCGGGCACTATCCTTTTGGCCCAGCTACTGACGTTTATAACGATTCAATATATTCCGTTTATGCCATACCTTCCTAGTACTCCCAGCGACGAGATGGTCACATATTGCACCGGTGACAGGATGGCATGTCCGGGCCGGCCACCCACATAGAACCGCCCGACCACCCACACGCGCCGGCCACCCACACGCGCCGGCCGCCCCCATACGCGAAGGAGCAACGATGCTGGAGCGCTGGACTCGCCTTCTCGAACAGCACATCTGCGCAACATGCGAGCAGATGACGCGCGAGCCCGCGGGGCGGCTGACTCATCCCTACACCGTGCCATCGAGCCCAGACTCACCGTATTACTCAGACGCGCTGTGGGATTGGGATTCCTGGGCGTCCAGCATCGCGTTCGGTCAGGTGGAGATCGAAACCGACCGTCTGGGCCGGTTCGCGGCCTACGAGCAGGGCAGCATCCTGAACTTCCTCGACCACACCGACGAAGACGGCGTCATGCCGATCCAGCTCACCCCCGCCACCGGCATCACGCATGGCGATCCCACGCGCGCGGGCGGTTTCGCCGAGAATATGCACAAGCCGGTGCTGGCGCAGCATGCCGCCCTTCTCGCGCAGCGCCAGGGGAGCGCCGAATGGCTCCGCCCGCATATGGCGACGATCGGTCGCTTCGTCGACCGTTACCTGGAGAGCCACGTGCACACCGAGACCGGGCTCGCCTACTGGCAGACCGACTTCGCTGTCGGGGTCGACAACGATCCATCGATTTTCTACCGACCAGGCAGGAGCACGGCATCGGTGTTCCTGAACAGCTTGCTCTACCGTGAGCTGCTCGGAAACGGAGATCTGCTCGAACGGCTCGGCGACCCTGGCAGCGCGAACCGGAGACGGGGTCAGGCGCAGGACCTCGCCGACGCGATGCACGCGTACCTGTGGGACGAACGGGACGGCACGTTCTACTCCGCCGACCTGGCGCTACGGCCGATCGACCCAGCGGACTGGCTGCACCGCGGCGCCCCGCGCAGGTGGTCGTCCCTGCTGCTGCGAATCGACAGCTGGTCGAGCTTCCTGCCGATGTGGGCCGGGCTCGCCTCACATGACCAGGCTGAGCGGATGCTGGACCGCTTCCGTGACACGCGCACCTTCCAGGCAGCGTACGGCGTCCGGAGCCTCTCGCGCCTGGAGAAAATGTACGACCTGCGGGCCTCGAACAACCCGTCGAACTGGCTCGGTCCCGTCTGGGGCATTACCAACTACCTGGTGTTCCGCGGGCTCGTGAGGTACGGCTTCGATGATGACGCTCGCGAACTCGCCGAGAAAACCGTCCGGCTCTTCGGGCGCGATCTGGAGACCTCGGGCGCGCTGCACGAGTTCTACCATCCCGACACGGGCGAGCCCATCATGACGAGGGGGTTCCAGAACTGGAACTTCCTGGTGCTCAACATGATCGCCTGGCTCCAGGGCCGCGTCGTGGTAACGGAATTCTAAAAGGCGCCTCCCCCAGAAAAACACCGCGGCGTGTAGCGGCGCAGCGGGACGGCAGAGCGCACCAGCGCGCGCAGTTCCGGCAGCGACGATGGAGCGGCGCCCAGGGCGCGGGCCTGGATGAGCACGTTGCCTATGGCGGTGGCCTCGGCGGGTCCGGCGATGACGGGCAGGCCGGTGGCGTCGGCGGTGAGCTGGCACAGTAGTTCGTTGCGTGAGCCGCCGCCGAC
>Ga0213881_10000372_pt1 | contig 30592 bp, 28 predicted proteins | sample BarmaccoBMER_R08_FD_160104 | JGI IMG/M metagenome (GOLD analysis project Ga0213881, IMG submission 160104) | Barbacenia macrantha exposed rock microbial communities from rupestrian grasslands, the National Park of Serra do Cipo, Brazil - ER_R08 ...
TGGGTCCCAGGGCGCACCCGGGTCCGTAGGCCCGCGGCCGGGTCCGCGTGCCAGCGCCGGGTCGGGCCGGCAGGCCGGCACCCGGGTCGCAGGCCCGCGGCCGCCCGCGACTCCGCCGCTCCCGCGATGCATGCTTCCGGCTGCGTTCCTCCGCACATGCGACGATGGCGCCATCCATGTCGATGGCGCCCGAAATTGTCCGCCGTAACGACATCGATGGCGCCATCGATACGCCTCGCGTATTGCACCCTCGTCGTGGCGACTATTCAGGTAGCGTCAGCGATCCAAATTCGGATCCTTGTCGGATGGATGTGGCAGCGACCCGGTTATAACCGGGTCGCTGCCACATCCATCCGCGCGCTCCCTGATGCAGGCGGGATGAGCGTGGCAAGATGTGTACCTGGGCTCCCTGCGCCTGGACCTGCCGGGCTGGTACAAGCCCACGACGCTTGGTGAATAGCCGCCGACGCCCCCGACGCTGTGCGGCGTGTAGGTAGCACCACGCCTAACACAAGAGTCTCGCTCCGCACCTATTTACGGATCATCAGCTACGCCTCGTCGGCGATACCCGACATTTCTGGATTAGTCCCCAGGGCACTGCGCGCGGACTTCCGGTAGTAGCCGACGGCCCTTGCCGTTGCCGCGCCGCCGGTGGGCCTGCTGTTGCCGCGCCGCCGGTGGGCCTGCTGTTGCCGCGCCGCCGGTGGGCCTGCTGTTGCCGCGCCGCCGGTGGGTGTGCTGTTGCCGGGCGGCCGGTGGGCCTGCTGTTGCCGGGCGGCCGGTGGGCCCTGCCGTTGCGGCGGGCCGACGGGGAGGGATTGACGGGGGGCGGTGCTGGAGTTACGCTATGCATTAACTTTTAAGAAACTTTACTATTAATTGGGGAGCGGCCTCACCGCGCTGGAGGTCATGTGAGAGATCCGTCCCGTTCCCGCCTGAGTAATGGCCGCCTTCGAGCGGTTCTCTCGCGCCCGTTCCGCGCCCGCCGGCGGCTGCGGCTGGCGGGGTCGCTTGTTCCGGCCGCGTTGCTGGCGGTGGGGTTGGCCGTGGGGTTCACGGCGCCCGCCGCGTCGGCGCAGTCCAGCTTGCTCACCAACGGCGACTTCGCGACCGGAAGCACCGCCGGGTGGACGTGCTCGTCCGGCGACACGGTGGTGTCCTCGCCGGTCGCCCCGGGTTCGTCGCACGCGCTGGCCGGGACGCCGACCAGCAGCGACGACGCGCAGTGCAGCCAGGTCGTCAGCGTTCAGCCCGATTCTTCCTATACGCTGACCGGCTTGGTGCAAGGCGACTACGTCTTCCTCGGTGACAGCGGAACCGGGAGCAGCGACACCGACGCCTGGACGCCTTCGGCCACTTCGTGGACGCAGCTGTCCACCAGCTTCACCACCGGTGCCAGCACGACCAGCGTGACCGTGTACGTCCATGGCTGGTACGCCCAGCCGACCTTCTACGCCGGTAACCTGTCGCTGACCGGACCGGCGGGCAACGGCGGCGGAGGCGGCGGGACCGCGCCAGCGGCCCCGACCGGCCTGACGGTCACCGGTACCACGTCGTCGTCGGTGTCGCTGTCCTGGACCGCTCCGTCCGGGACCGTCACCGGCTACCTCGTGTACTCCAATGGTTCCCAGGTGGCCAACGTGACCGGAACCAGTGACACGGTGACCGGCCTCGCCGCATCGACCACCTACACCTTCACCGTGGCCGCCTACAACCCGGCCGGCCAGTCCCCGCAGTCCAGCCAGGTCAACGCCACCACCGCGTCGGGTGGCGGGGGCGGCGGTGGGAGCGGGCTCCCCGCGCATCTGCTGATGGGTTACTGGCAGGACTTCACCAACGGCGCCCAGCCGCTGACCCTGGCCGACGCGCCGGCCAGCTACAACCTGATCGCGGTCGCGTTCGGCGATTCGGACAGCACGCCGGGGCAGGTCACGTTCAGCCTCGACTCCGGCCTGTCCTCGGCGCTCGGCGGCTACACCCAGCAGCAGTTCATCAGCGACATCCACACGCTCCAGGCCCGTGGCCAGAAGGTCATCCTGTCGGTCGGCGGCCAGAACGGCACGATCAGCGTCAACGACGCCACCAGCGCCGCCAGCTTCGCCAGCAGCGTGGACTCGATCATTCAGCAGTACGGGTTCAACGGCGTCGACATCGACCTGGAGAACGGCGTCAACCCGCAGTTCATGGCGTCAGCGCTGGAGCAGCTGGAAAGCGACGTGGGCTCCAGCCTGATCATCACGCTGGCGCCGCAGACCGTGGACACGCAGTCCACCGGCAACGACTACTTCCAGCTCGCGCTGAACATCAAGTCCATCCTCACGATGATCAACACGCAGTACTACAACTCGGGCTCAATGAACGGCTGTGACGGGAACGTCTACTCCGAAGGCACCGAGAACTTCATGACCGCGCTGGCCTGCACCGAGTTGCAGGGCGGGCTCTCGGCCTCCCAGGTGGGCCTCGGGCTGCCCTCCTCCCCCTCGGCGGCCGGCAGTGGTTACGTGTCGCCTTCGGTGGTCAACGCGGCCCTGGACTGCCTGGCCGCACGAACCAATTGCGGCAGCTTCGTCCCATCCAGCAGCTACCCGGGCATCCGCGGCGTGATGACGTGGTCCATCAACTGGGACGCGTCCAACGGCTACAACTTCGCCAGCACGGTGGCGCCCCACCTGACGACGCTTCCGTGATCCCATGGCGGGCCGCCCGTGGAACAACCACGGGCGGCTCGCCTGATGGCTGACGTCCGGCGCATGCCGCGTCATAATCCGGCCGTTGGCCAGTCACATCAATATGACCCACAGTCGCTCGCACCTGATTTACTACAACGCGCTGAGCCGCCGCGTCGCGGCCGAGAACGACCACTATCGCGGGGAGACGCCCGGGCCGAACACGTCGCGGCCGAGACACCTTTCCCCGCAGACGATGTGGCTCGTGCTGGAGCGGGACGGTTACCGGTGCTTCTGCTGCGGGGAAAGCGTCATCGGGCAGCGGTACACGATCTGGCGGCGCAACCGCACCCGCGGCGATTCCCCGGCGAACCTCATCACGGTCCTGGGCACCCCCTCGACGGGTTGCATGGAACGGCTGGAAGGCCACGATCCGCTGGATGAGGCAAAGGGCTACATCCTCAAACCTACCCATGACCCCGAGCGGATTCCCGCGCTGCGTCACGGCCGGACCCCGGTCTGGCTCACCACCGACGGCGGATACCGTTTCGAGTAAGAGGCGTCACGCAGGCAGGAGGCGACCAGCGATGACCGATCAGAGTGACCCGGGGGTAGAGGGCACGGTGGCCCGGCCAGGCGGCGTGTCTTACCTGCGCATCCCCGCCCGCGACGTGCCGGAATCAGCGGACTTCTACCGGGCCGTCTTCGGATGGCAACTGCGCGGCTCCGCGGCGGAGCCGAGCTTCAGCGACGGCACCGGCCACGTCATCGGGCACTGGCGCACCGATCTGCCCGCCGCCGGGGAAGCCGGCGTGCTGCCCTACATCTACGTCACCGACCTCGACGCCACGATGCGCGCGGCGATCGGCCGCGGCGCCGAGTTGGTCACCCCGCCCTACCCGGAAGGGAACCTGTGGGTAGCCACCATCCGCGACCCGGCCGGCAACGTCATCGGCATCTGGCAGGACGGCCCGCGCGGATAGCATTCTCCGGCCCGCAGCCGCGCTTCCCGCCGCCGCTGGATTTCCCTGAATGTCCGGTAAGTCTTGAACTAGGTGTGGATTAAGGCGGAACATCCATGCTGCACGGAAATTAAATGCACAAATACGGCGGGCAAAATTCCACGTAGCATGTAATTTCCGCGCTATATGGAGGTGAAGGGCAACGATCTGGCCGACCGGCCACCCCGAGCCGATGGCGTCAATGGCACGCTGGGGATCCTGGATCTTAAAACTTTGTATGTGGGTGGCGGTTGCGGTGGACGAGGTGGAAGAAAAGGGCCTCGCGGAGGAAAGGGTGCTGGTTTCCGGCACCTTTTCTTCCGGAGGGCTCCGATCTTCCACGAGATGCCCAGCCCGGTGCCCGCTATGCGGCGATATTTGCAAGTTCACCGGGCTGGGCATCTCAGCGGAGACGGAATTGCCAAAAACCCGCGAACGCACGTTATCGTGAAATGTCGCCACGGTACGGAAAAGTCACTGCACAAAGCGACAAATTGACGGCCGGATACCTGACCGGCGTTCTGGAAGAGGCGAAAGGCTGGGAGAGGGTAAAGGCTGGGAGAGGCGGTAGGTACGTGTGGCGCTGCCGTGAAACAGGGCGTCGCGTTCGGCGGGGCTCAGCGCGGCGGTCAGGTCGAGGGCGGCCCGCCGGACGTCGTCGTAGCTGGCGGCGAGCGTGCAGACCGGCCAGTCGGAGCCGAACATCAGCCGGGAAGGCCCGAAGGACTCCAGTGCCGCCTCGGCATAGGGGCGCAGGTCGCCGCGCTGCCAGCGTTTCCAGTCAGCCTCGGTGACCAGGCCGGACAGTTTGGCCACGGTGTTCGGCAGCGCGGCCAGACGGCGCAGGTCCGATGCCCACGGCTCGATCTGACCCGAGGCGATGGGCGGCTTACCCAGGTGATCGAGCACGAACGTCAGTCCGGGCACCGCGCTGGCGGCCCGCGCCGAGACCGGCAACTGGCCAGACGTGATGACCAGGTCATATACCAGCCCTTCGGCGGCGACGGCGCGCAGGCCGCGCAGGACGTCGGGGCGCATAAGCCAGCCGGGATCGGGTTCGCTCTGCACCTGGTGGCGGACGCCGCGCAGCCACGAACCTCCCGGCAGCGCGCGCAGCGCGGCTAGACGATCGGCGACATCACCGGCGGTCAGGTCGACCCACCCGACCACGCCCGCGATCAGCGCACTGGCATCAGCCAGCTCGAGCAGTTCGGAAGTTTCACCGGGAACGGTGACGGTCTGCACCACCACGCTCGCCGTCACGCCCGCCGCCGCGGCCACCAGTTCGTAGTCGCTGACCAGGAAGTTCCGGCGCAGCGGCGCCAACTCGGCTCCGGCGATCCAGTCCTGATCGCGGACCCGGAGATCCCACACATGATGGTGAGCGTCGACCAACATATAATTCTCCGCAAACATCCGATGTTTCCACAAGTGGGGGGCCAACCGTGGCGGTTACCGACGAAGCCATCGAGAAGATCAAGGCCATGATCACATCCGGTGCGCTGCGCGCCGGGGACCGGCTGCCGCGGGAAGCCGACCTCGCCGCCGACCTGGGACTGTCCAGGAACTCGCTGCGCGAGGCGGTGCGCGCCCTGTCCCTGGTCAACATACTGGACGTGCGGCGCGGCGACGGGACCTATGTGACCAGCCTGGAACCGCGCCTGCTGCTGGAGGCGCTGAGCTTCATCGTCGATTTCCACCGCGACGACACGCTCCTGGAGTTCCTCCGCGTCCGCCGCATCCTGGAGCCCGCCGCCACCGCCATGGCGGCGGAGCGGATAACCGCGGACGAGGTCGAGGATCTCCGAGAACTGCTGGACAGCGCCGGTCCCAGCCCGCAGGCAGAAACCCTGGTAACGAACGACCTGGAGTTCCACCGCCGGATAGTGGCGTGTTCGGGGAACTCGGTGCTCGCCTCGCTGCTCGACTCGATGGCCGGGCCCACGACCAGGGCGCGGGTGTGGCGGGGACTCACCCAGACCGGGGCGATGACCCGGACGCTCGCCGAGCACCGGGCCATCCTCGACGCGCTCGCCGCGCACGAGCCCGAGATCGCCCGCTCCTGGGCCACCGTCCACATCGCCGGCGTCGAGCAATGGCTGGCCACTGTTCCTTGACCGGGGGGAGCCGTCCCCCCGGTACCCCCGCGGCGTGACCGGCGCCCCTAGCCGGCCAGATCGGCCCAGAGGGCATCCGGTATCGGCAGCGTGAGGTAGCCCGCGTCAGCGCGGATTTCCCCAGGACTGCGGGCGCCGACCACGGCGGCGGAAACGGCCGGGTGCCGCAGCGCGTAGCGCAGCGCCGCGGCGGGAAGCGGCACCTCGTATTTGGCGCAGACCTCGCGGAGGCGTCCGACACGGCCGACCACCTCGGCGGGGGCCGGGGCGTAGTCGTAGTGGTCGCCGCCGGCCAGGATGCCGCTGTTGAAGACGCCGCCGGCCAGTACCGCCACGCCGCGTTCGGCACACAGCGGCAACAAGGTCGTAGCGGCCGAGTCATCCAGCAGCGTGTAGCGGCCCGCGATGAGCACGCAGTCGAAGTCGGTGTGCGCGACGAGCCAGGCCAGCGGCTCCGCGAAGTTCATGCCCGCGCCAACGGCCCCGACGACGCCCTGGGACCGGAGTCCGGCCAGCGCCGGGTAGGCGGCCTCCATCGTCTCGGTCAGGTGCTCCTCCGGATCGTGAATCAGCACTATGTCCAGGCGGTCCAGCCGGAGGCGGCGCAGGCTGTCCTCGACCGTGCGCAGTACGCCATCCCGACTGTAGTCGCGGACCCGGGACAGCGCCGGTGTCCCGTGGAAGCCGGCGACACCCTCCTCCACCGGACCGGATGCCGGCAGCAGGCGCCGGCCCACCTTGGTGGACACGATGAACTCGTCGCGCGGCCGCCCGGCCAGGAATTCGCCGATCCGCCGCTCGGACAGGCCGACACCATAGTGCGGCGCGGTGTCGAACGCACGGATGCCGACGTCCCAGGCAGCGGCGAGCGTGGCATCGGCCTGCGCCTCGCTGACCGGCTCGTACAGCCCGCCGATCGGTGCGCCCCCGAACACCAGGGGACCTAGCCGCGCCATACCGCGCCCGATGGATACGAGTATTCGGCGATCGATCCGGCCAGCATCTCGGTGGACGCGCCCGGCGCCCGCGGCGCTATATACCTGCCGCCCGAGACCACCGCGGGCGCGGTGAAGTGCTCGTGCAGGTGATCCACCCACTCGATCTTCCTGCCCGCCATCTGCCCGGACACCGCGACGTAATCGAACAGCGACAGATGCTGGACGATCTCGCACAGCCCGACCCCGCCAGCGTGCGGGCAGACCGGCACGCCGAACTTCGCGGCGAGCAGGAGGTTGGCGATGTTCTCGTTCACGCCGGCGACCCGGCACGCGTCGATCTGCATGATGTCGATGCCGTCGGCCTGCAGCAACTGCTTGAACATGACCCGGTTGGCGACATGCTCCCCGGTCGCCACCCTGACCGGCCGCACCGCGGCGCGGATCGCCGCGGTGCCCAGGACGTCCTCCGGTGCGGTCGGCTCCTCGATCCAGGCGGGCCGGAACGGCGCCAGCTCGGTGATCCACGAGATCGCGGTCGGCACGTCCCAGACCTGGTTGGCGTCCAGCGCGATGTCGAAGTCCTCCCCCAGCACGTCCCGCGCGATCGTGATCCGGCGTTTGTCGTCGTCGAGCGCGGCGCCGACCTTGAGCTTGACCTGGGTGAAGCCCTCGTCCGCGGCCTGCCGGCACAGCGCCGCGAGGCGCTCGTCGGAGTAGCCGAGCCAGCCGGGCGCGGTCGAGTAGGCCGGGTAGCCGTCCCGCTTCAGCGCGGCGACCCGTCCGGCGCGGCCGGGAGCGGCTCGCTCCAGCAGGTCAAAGGCCTGGTCCGGGGTGAGCACGTCGGTCAGGTAACGGAAGTCCACCAGGCCGACGATCTGCTCCGGGGTCAGCTCGGCGAGCAGCAGCCACAGCGGCTTGCCGGCCCGGCGCGCGGCGAGGTCCCAGCACGCGTTGAGCACCGCGCCGATCGCCATGTACACGACCCCGCAGTCCGGGCCGAGCCAGTGCAGCGGACTGTCGCTGATCAGCCGCCGGTACAGGCCGCCGAGATCCGATATCAGCTCGTCCACGTCCTGGCCGGCCAGGAACGGCTCCAGCAGGCGGATGGCGGCGAGCTGCACCTCGTTGCCAAGCCCGATGGTGAACGCGAACCCGTGACCGGCCAGGCCACCCGGGTCATCGGTCCGGATGACCACATACGCCGCGGAGTAATCCGGGGCCGGGTTCATCGCATCGGATCCAGCCAGCGTCCGCGACGTCGGAAACCGCACGTCACACGTCTCAAGCCTAACGACTTTAGTCACAGCGCCCCCAGTCGAAACGTCGGGTAGCTCCGCGGCGAGCGCCAGCGAGCTTCGCGGGTCGCCCGGCTGCGGAGGCCCGGAGGGTCTCCCGGCCGGGCGACACTGCGGCGGGTCGCGTCGCGGGCCGGGGGGTGTGGGGGGTTGGTGTTTACCCCCCACATAATTCCGCGCTCGCTTCGCCGCCTATGATGCGGGCCAGGAGCAGGGCGAACAAGATCACGCCGCCATTGATCGCGTCGATCCAGTAGTTCGGCGCGTTCTCCAGGTCCTGGATGTTCTGCACCAGGCCAAGCAGGATCACGCCGGACGCCGCGCCCACCATGTTGCCACGGCCGCCCTGGAGGGACACGCCGCCGATGACGGCCGCCGCGAACACCGCGAAGATGATGCCCTCGCCATACCCCTGCTGCGGAGTGACCGACGAGACCCGGCCGGCCTCCATCAGGCCACCGACCGCGGCCAGCACGCTGCCGGCCACGTAGACGCCGATCCGGATCCGGTCCACCTTGATACCCGCGGCCCGGGCCGCCGCGCGGTTGCCGCCTATCGCGTAAATCGCCCGGCCGACGCGGTGATAGCGCAGGAACAGGCCGGTGCCGATGAAGATGATCGCGGTGACGATCAGCGACACCGGGAACGCGCCGAAGCTGGCCGAACCCAGGTAGCTGAACGCGCTGGGTAGGTTGAACGGCGCCTGGCCCTTGACGATACCGTCCTGGAGGCCAGCCAGCAGGATCGTCATGCCGAGCGTGACGATGAACCCGTTCAGCCGTCCCTTGACGATCAGCAAGCCGTTGGCGAAACCGGCCGCGACGCCGATCGCCAGCAGGATGAGGATGCCGACATAGGGGCCGAGCAGCATGCCGTTGCCGAACGAGGCGACCGGCACGATCAGCCACGCGGCCACCATGGGCGCGAGCCCGTAGGTGGACTCCAGCGACAGGTCCATACCGCCGATCAGCAAGATCAGCGACTCGCCCACCACCACAACACCCAGGGCGGAGATCTGCTGCCCGATGCCGGTCATGTTCGACACGGTCAGGAAGTGGCTGTTCAGCACCGCGCCGACGATCAGCAGCACGGCCAGCACCGGCACCAGCGCGGCCTCGCGCACCCAATTGATCGCCGCAGTGCTTGCCGCTCGCCTCCGGGGCGCCTCGAGGCCTCGCCTTCCCTCGTCGCTCGTGCTCTGCTCTCCGCGCGCCTCCGCATCCCAGGCGACGCCGCGCCCCTTTGGCTCGCTCATTTAACTCCCATACCTTCCGTCGCCGCGATCAGCGCCTCGCGGTCGAACGGCGGATCGGTGAACTCGGTGAAGACCTCGCCGCGGACCAGGACCACCACGCGATCGCAGATGACCAGGTCGTCGAGCTCGTCGCTGGCCAGCAGCAGGCTCGCCCCGGTTTCCCTTGTCACCCGGTCCAGCTCGGCCAGCAGCAGTTCCTTGGACGCCACATCCACCCCCCGGGTCGGGGTGATGGCCACGATCAGCACCGGGTCCCGGGCCAGCGCGCGGGCGACCGTCACCTTCTGCTGGTTCCCGCCGGACAGTTCCCGCACCGGCTGGCCGAGACCGGCCGCCACCAGGGACAGGCGGCGGGCCAGCGGCGCCGCCATCCTCTCCCGGCGCCTGGGACCGACGAAGCCAGCCCGCGCGATCCGGTCGGTGACGGTCATCGCGATGTTCTCCGCCGACCCGAGCAGCGGCACGAACCCATCCGCCTGCCGGTCCTCCGGTATGTAACCGATCCCTTCCCGCAGCGCCGCGGCCCGGTCGCCGGGCTTGAGCGGGCGACCCCCCAGCCGGACGGCGCCGGCATCCGGCGCGGTCGCCCCGGCCACGATCCTGGCCAGCGTCGTCGCCCCGGAACCGCGCAAACCGGTGACTCCGACCCGCTCGCCGGGTCGCACGGTCAGCGACACGTCGCTGAGCAGGACACCCGGCGACGCGAAGCTGATCCCGTCCACGGTCAGCGCGGGGCGAACCGTCGCCCCGGTGGCGGCGGTGGGTCGCGGAGGGGGAACCACAGACCGTTCGTTGTAAGGCTTTCCGACCATGGCGGTGACCAGCTCAGCTTTGCTGACCTCGGCCATTGGCGCGGTCAGCACCTTCTCCCCGTCGCGGAGCACCGCGACGTCGGTGCAGATCTCGAAAACCTCCTCCAGATGATGGGAGATGTACAAGATCGCGACCTCCTGAGCCCGCAGCTGGCGGATGCGCTCGAACAGGCGCTGGGTCGCGCCGCGCTCCAGCGCGGCGGTCGGCTCGTCAAGCAGCAGGCAGCGCGTGCCGGCCGCCAGCGCGCGGGCGATCTCCACTACCTGGCGCTGCTCCACCGTGAGGTTCCCGGACGGGGTGCCGGCGTCCACGTCGAACCCCCAGTCGGCCATCACCTGCCGGGCCTGCTCCCGCATCGCGCGCCAGTCGATGACACCGAAGCGGCGGCGGGGCTGCCGGCCGAGGAACACGTTCTCCGCGACGGTCATGCCGGGCACGACCATCGAGTGCTGGAAAACGGTGGCCAGCGGGGCGTTCAGCCGTACTTCTCCGGCGTCCGGCGGGTAGATGCCGGACAGGATCGAGACCAGGGTGGACTTCCCCGCCCCGTTACGGCCGATCAGGCCGAGGCAGCGGCCGGGCTCCAGGGTGAGATCGACGCCGCGCAGCGCGCGCGTGCTGCCGAACCGCTTCTGGATCCCGGCCGCCTCGACCGCTGGTTCGGTCATGTGGACTTGCACACGCCGCCGTGCGCAGTCCCGTAGACGTTGCCCCACAGGCTGGTGTCGGACACCGGCGTGGTCGTCACCGTTCCGGACTCTCCATCCACCGGAGTGATGCTGAGCGTCTGCTGCGCCTTGGTGACGAAGGGGGCGACGATCGGGTCGGCCAGGTTGCTGTCGCCCTGATAGCTGACCATCTGCAATGCCGGGGCACCGCCGCCGGGCTGGCCGGCGCTGTGCTGGACGCCGTTGGCCGCGTCGAGGGCGTACTTCAGCGCCCAGTACGCGTACAGGTTGGCCGGCTGGGACTGCGAGGCGTCGAGCGTGCCGTTGCCGACGTCGCACATCTCGAACGGGACGCCGTCGTCGCTGACCACGATCACCTTGCCCGCCAGGCCCTTGGACTTCAGCAGGGGCAGCACACCCGTGTCCGGGCTCGACCACTGCGAGTAGATCGCCTTGAGCTGGCTGCCATAGGCGTTCACCGCGTTCTGCGCGTCGGTGACAGCGGTGGCTTCGGTCCACACCGTCGGATCCTTGAGGACCTTGACGTTGGGGGCGTTCTTGGCCATGCAGTCGTTGAACGCGTTGGTCCGGTCGGCGCCGTTGGAGCTGGTCAGGTCGCCTTCCAGATCGAGTACGTAGCCGGACTTGACCTTTGAGCTGATGTAGGCGCAGGCATCCAGGCCGTACAGAAGGTTGGACGCGCGGACCACCATGTACACCTTGCCGACGCCGACGATCGTGTCGACGGAGATCAGCTGCACGTGGTGCGCGCTGGCGTACGCGATCGCCGGGCCCAGGCTGGTGGCGGTCTCGGGGTTGACGACGATCGCCTTGGCGCCTTCGTTGACCAGCGTCTGGATCTGCTGGTTCTGCAGGCTCGCATTGGCTGCCGCGAGCAGCGGGCCGAGCAGATGGATGTGCAGTTGCTGGGCGTACTGCGTCTCGTAGTTGATGTAGGCAGCCCAGAAAGCGGTGTCATTGTAGGTGAGGTCGACGCCGATGGTCGTGCCGCTTGTGCTGCCCGACGTGCCGCCCGACGTGCTGGAGCCGGCGGACGCGTTGGAGCCGGAACTGGAGCTGGAGCTACAAGCGGCGATGAGAGTCACCGCGACCGCCGCGGCGGCCGCGGCAGTGATGGCGCGGAGGGAACCCGCGCGTCTGCGCACGGTCATAGTGCCTCCTGGCGGACCCCTCCAGTCAAGTCCAGTTCGGGGAGGGGTCGGGGTTGAGGTCCTGTGCCAGGAAAATAGATCGGATGTCTTTGCGTGTCAATGGGTTGAAAGCCCGCTATGTCGGTTCGATACACTAGTGATACACGGGGTGTCATCCGATCTTTGGTGGTCTTATCCGCAAACCCTGCATCCCGCCGTCCACGGCGAGCGCGGTGCCAGTGGTCGCACCCGCCAGCGGACTGGCCAGATAGGCGATGGCCGCGGCCACCTCGCCGGCGGTCACCAGCCGGCCCATGGGCTGGCGGGCGGCCAGGGCCTCGCGTTCCTTTTCTGGCTCGGGCGCCGAGTCAAGCAGGCGCCGCACCCACGGGGTATCGGCCGTCCCCGGGGTCACGCAGTTGACCCTGATGTTCTCGGCGATGTGGTCGGCCGCCATGGCGAGGGTGAGCGCGTAGACGGCTCCCTTGCTGGCCGAGTACAAGGCCCGGTTCGGCAGGCCGGCGATCGCGGCGATCGAGCACGTGTTGACGATGGCCGCCTGGCCGTGTCGTTTCGCAGCTTCTTTGAGGAGAGGGAGCGCGGCCCGGGTCGTGCGCACGATCCCGAGCACGTTCACGTCGAGCACCCGGCGCCACTCGTCGTCATCGTTGTCCGCCACCGTGCCGGCGGCGCCGATGCCGGCGTTGTTGACCAGGATGGCCAGTCCTCCGAGGGCTTGCGTGGCCTGCGCCAGTGCGGCGCGGACCTGTTCATCGTTGGTGACGTCGGCTACAACCGGATAAAGGTCGGCGCTTTCGGCGGGGTTGGCGCTTTCGGCGGGTTTGACCCGATCCAGCACGGCGACCTGGGCCCCGCGTGCGGCGAGCAGGCGCGCGGTGGCCAAGCCGATACCCGAGGCGCCGCCGGTAACCAGCGCGGTCAGCCCGGCGAATTCGGCAGATTGCTCCGTCATACATCCGATGTATAGCACTCGGGAGGGATCCGTGGTACCCGTCGCCACAGCCGTCCTCCTGTGTGCGCGCTCTTTAGGGGGTGAATGTGCCATCGTCCCCCATAGAGGGGGTGCTATGGCACATTCACCACCTTGGGCCGACCGGCTTAGCCGACCGGCTTGGGCAGCGCGAGAATTGCGGGAAGTTTTCTCGCGGATCCTCGTCCACAGGCCGGCACAACCTGTCCACAGGCGACTGCACAGGCCAGTCGGTCGTTCATCCCTGGCTGTGCACACCGCATCGCACCGGAAGCGGCGGTCGGTCCACAGGAGATGGCGGGTTATGCACATGGTGATGCACAGGCGGCGCGCGGTACCGTGCCGACCTGGGAACCGATGATCGGAGGGGATGTGGAGATCCGGTCAGCGCAGCAACTCGCATGGGATGACAAGACGGCCAGGGGATTCAACCTCGCCGATGTGCCGCTGGAGTTCTGCCTGCTTCAAGGTGAGGTAGCCGAAGCCTTCGATTCGTGGCGCAAAGGTCGCGTCGATGTCGGGGAAGAACTCGCCGGCGCCGCCATCTACCTTTTCGGCCTGGCCCAGATGACCGGCGTCGACCTTCAGGAGGAGATCGAAGCCAAGCTCGCCGCGAGCCGCGGCGCCGGTGCCGGGCTCGGCGGCGGTCAAGGGGCTGGCGGGGGTGACTCGGAGAGGGCGGTGGTCACGGCTTCGGTCACTTCGGCGTGGGTGAGGGCCAGGCGTTCCGCGACGCGGGCGACCTGACGGGCCACCTGGCCGGGCGGCAGCCCGGCGATCAGCGGCGCGACCGCGCGGAGCGCGAGGAACTTCCCGTCGGTGAACTCCACCCATCGGTCGAACCTGGCGGCGGTCCCGTCGATGACCAGGTCCGCCAGCGGGCGCGCCGACGAATCGAGCAGCCCGGCCAGAGCCGCGGAGCCGTGCTCGCGGAAGTAACTCGCTGGGTCCGAACCGGGCGGGAAGGAAACGGCGGCGAGATCGTCGGTTACCCCTCGCAACAGCCGATGGGCCCGGACCGCCGCGAGGCGGCCGGCCCGATCCCCGTCCAGCGCGACCACCACACCCGCCGCGCCAAGGCAGGGATCATGCCGCGCGGGAACACGTGCCCAGTCGAGGGTGGCGAGCAGACGGGCTTGCCCGTGGGTCAGCGCGGTGCCGCAAAGGGCCACTCCCGCGTACCTGGCCGGATCGGCGACGGTAACCGCCATGGCGTCCAGTGGACCCTCGGTAATCACCAGGCGGCTGCCGGTGGCGACTGCTGGCTGTGCCTCACAGAGGCCGAACAGCACTTGCCCTTTCCGGTAAAGGGCGCTCGTGGGGCTATTCAGGTAGGCCGGTATGGATGGGTCGGCGCCAGGTGGCGCGCGACCGATGAAGCCGGCCACGGTGCCGTCCATGGACCGGATCGGAAACATGACACGGTCCCGGAATATGTCGATCAGGGCGCCGCGTCCTGACCACTTTGCCAGACCAGCGGCGCGGATCGCCGGATCGGTGAAACCGAGGTCGCGTAGATGAGCGGTGAGCTCGTCCCATGCCGCCGGCGCGTAGCCGACACCCCGCCACCGCCACGTGTCAGGCTCGAACCCGCGACTGGCCAAGTATCCCGGCACCCAGCTGCCCTCGGCCAGGCAAGCGAAGAACCGGGCCGCGGCCCGGGTGACCGCGACCAGATGCCTGACACCGTACTCGTCTACATTTTCGAGTGTAAGCGGACACGGGAGCATATACCAGACATCGTGTTCCCGGCGATCGGCGTCACCGGAGAGGTACCAAATGGAATTGAGGCGATTGCCGCGTGCGACAATTGGTACATAACGGAAAGGCCATTAGGTCGCCTACCTGGGACTTTCGTTTGCGATCACCGCCACGGGGGATGGTTCGGGAGGTCCGCATCCGGAGGTTAGCGACAATGATCACCGCAGACGCGCCTGGGGGGCCGGGACAGGTCCGCGATCCGTCGCTGGCGGATGCCATCATCCCGCTGGTCACCCTGGTCGTGCTCATAGCTGGCTCGCTGGCATTGTTTGGTCTTGACGCTCTGGATGGCCCGATCCAGGTGGCGCTGATCCTGTGCGTACTGGCCGTCGCGGTGATCGTTCTGAAGAACGGTTATTCCTGGGATGAGGTGCAGCACGCGGCACAGAATTCTCTGGCGTCAATCGCGAGCGCGATTTTCATCCTGCTCGCGGTTGGCGCATTGATCGGCGTGTGGAATCTGTCCGGTACGATCCCGACCCTCATCTACTACGGCATCAAAATTCTCTCGCCCGCGTGGTATTACGGGGCCAGCGCGCTGATCTGCGGGATCGTCTCGCTGACCATCGGCAGCTCGTGGACCACAGCGGGGACGATCGGCGTCGGCCTTGTCGCCGTGGCTTCCGGGATCGGCGTCTCCACCGCGATCACCGCGGGGGCGGTGGTTTCGGGTGCTTACCTGGGAGACAAGCTCTCACCGTTGTCGGAGACGACGGTCCTGACCGCCCAGCTGGTCAAGGTCCGGGTCGAGGACCATGTCAAGCGCCAGGCGTGGACCTCGGTACCGGCGTTCATGATCGCCCTTGTGGTGCTGCTCGTGTTCGGCCTGGTCAAGGGCGCGCAGGTGCACGCGCCGGTGCCGACAGACATCGAGCTGAAAAAGATCGGCGAGATTTACCACGTCAACGGCTGGAATCTGCTGCCGCTGCTACTACTCGGCGTGCTGTCCTTCCGCAAGGTGGCGGCTCCGCTGGCACTGACGGCCGCGGCGCTGTTCGCGGGCGTGCTGGGGGCCTTCCTGCAGCCCCAGGTGATGGCGGATTTCGTGGGCAAGGACACCGGAGCGGTGGTCGGCTCGATCAAGGGCATCTGGCTGGCAATGGCGAACGGGTTCTCGATCAGATCCGGCACCGGAGAGATCGACCGGCTGCTGTCGCGGGGCGGCATGCACAGCGTGCTGCTGACCGTCTGGCTGATCATCGGCGCGGTGACGTTCGGCACGCTGCTTGAACATTTCGGGTTGATCTCCCGGCTGGTCGACCCGCTCATACGTGCGGCCAGGAGCACGGGCAGGCTTTTCGCTACCGTTTTCGCCATAGCCTTCGGACTCAATGTCGTCGCCGGCGATCAATACATCGCCCTGGTGCTGCCGGTGAAGGTGTTCCGGGCCGAGTTCGCCCGCCGCGGCCTAGCCCCGTTCAATCTCTCCCGGCTGGCAGCCGACAGCGCGACGGTCAGCTCGCCATTGATCGCCTGGAACTCGTGCGGTGCGTACATGGGCGCCGTGCTTGGTGTCTCGGCGTTCCGATACCTGCCGTTCGCGATCTTCTGTTACGCGAGCCCGGCGCTGAGCGTCCTGTACGGGATCACCGGATTCAGGATCGAGAAAACGGCGCCCGTCGAGCCGGGGCGGTCCGGCGCCGCGCCCCGGGAGTTCTCCACGACCATCAACCCGGGTGATGATCCGGCCCACGTTCAGGGGGCGGGCGAGTGACAACCGTCAAGGCCGAGGCCCCGGCGGAGGTGCGGAAGTTCCCGCTGACCACGCTGACCGCGATGGTGGTGGGGTCGATGGTCGGCGCGGGGGTCTTCTCGCTGCCCCGTAACTTCGCCCTGTCCACTGGAATATTTGGCGCCCTGATCGCGTGGGTGATCGCGGGCACCGGGATGCTGATGCTGGCGTTCGTGTTCCAGACGCTGGCGGTGCGCAAGCCTGAACTGGACGCGGGAGTGTACGCCTACGCGAAGGCCGGTTTCGGTGAGTACCTGGGCTTCTTCTCCGCCTTCGGGTACTGGGCCAGCGCGTGCATCGGCAACGTCACCTACTGGGTGCTGATCACCTCTACCCTGGGGCTGCTGTGGCCGGGGGTGTTCGGTCATGGCGACACGCTGGCCGCGGTGGCACTGGGATCAGCGGGCTTGTGGATCTTCCACATCCTGATCACTCGCGGGATGCGGGAGGCCGCGACGATCAACAAGGTCGTGACCGTGGCCAAGATAGTCCCGATCCTGACTTTCGTCGTCGTCGCGATCTTCGCGCTGAAGGCGCACGTGTTCAGTGCGAACTTCTGGGGTGGCGAGCCGAAGACCGCCAGCGCCCTGTTTGACCAGGTGCGGGGAACCATGCTGATCACGGTGTTCGTGTTCTTGGGCATCGAGGGCGCCAGCGTGTACTCGAGGTATGCCAGACGGCGGCAAGACGTGGGCCGCGCCACCGTTATGGGGTTCCTCGGCGTGCTGGCGCTGTTCGCCGCGGTGACGATCTTCTCCTATGGCATTTTGTCCCGTGCGGAGCTGGAGAAGTTGCGGCAGCCGTCGATGGCCGGAGCGATGGAAGCGGTGGTCGGTCACTGGGGGCTGGCGTTCATCAGCGTCGGGGTGATCGTGTCAGTGCTCGGCGCGTACCTGGCGTGGACGATGATGGCCGCCGAGGTGCTGTTCGTGGCGGCCAAGGACAAGGACATGCCGTCCTTCCTCCGCCGGACCAGCGATAAAAGCGTCCCGGTCCCCGCGCTGGTGATGACCAGCATCCTGATCCAGGCCGCGCTGCTGGTCACGCTGGTCTCCTCCGATGCCTTCACGTTCATGCTGAAGCTATGCAGCTCGCTGTCGCTCGTCCCCTACCTGCTCGCCGCCGGGTACGCCCTGAAGCTCGGGGCCAGCGGGGAAACGTACGATACGGCACCGCGCAGCCGGAACAGGGCAGTGTTCGCCGCTGGGCTGGCCACCTTCTACACCGTGTTCCTGGTCTTCGCCGCGGGCGTCACCTTCCTGCTGCTGTCGCTCATCATCTACACGCCCGGCACGATCTTGTTCATCATGTCCCGGCGGGAGCAGAATCGGCGGCTCTTCTCCGCGGCGGAGCTAGTCATCCTCGTCATCGCCGTCGCCGGCTTCATCACCGGGATCGTAGCGCTGGCGAGCGGCGCGATCACCATCTAGGAGAACCGGAATGACAGATACCACTCCGTCCCCGGCCGCATCGTACGGCGTGTACTCCGAAGTCGGCTGGCTGCGTAAAGTCCTGGTATGCGCCCCGGGGCTGGCTCACGAGCGGCTGACCCCGACGAACTGCGATGACCTGCTGTTCGATGACGTGCTATGGGTGCAGAACGCCCGTCGTGACCACTTCGACTTCGTCAGCAGGATGCGCGAGCGCGGCGTCGAGGTGGTGGAACTTCACACCCTGCTGACCGAAATCCTGGCCAGCCCGGAGGCGAAGCGCTGGTTGCTCGACCGCAAGGTCACCGCCAACGAGGTGGGCCTCGGGCTGGTCGCCGACACGCGGTCCTTCCTGGACGGCCTTGAACCACGAAAGCTAGCGGAGTTCCTGATCGGCGGGCTGTCTACCGCCGATCTACCCCAGGATTTCCGCTCGGGCTATCTCGCGCTGGCCCGCGAGCACACCGGCATCCGCGAGTACCTCATGCCACCGCTGCCGAACACTCTGTACACCCGCGACACCACCTGCTGGATCTACGGCGGCGTGACGCTCAACCCGCTGTACTGGCCGGCAAGGCACGACGAGACCCTGCTGATGAAGGCGATCTACACCTTCCATCCTGACTTTACCGGTGCGCGGATCTGGTGGGGCGATCCGGAAAAGGACTGGGGCCAGGCCACGTTCGAGGGCGGAGACGTGATGCCGGCCGGCAACGGCGTAGTACTGATCGGGATGAGCGAGCGCACCTCTCGCCAGGCGATCACCCAGGTCGCGGCGGCCCTGTTCGATCACGGCGCGGCCGAGCGGGTGATCGTGGCGGGCATGCCGAAACTGCGCGCGGCCATGCACCTGGACACGGTCTTCACCTTCGCCGACCGCGACTGCGTGACCACCTTCCCGAAGATCGTCGACGGCATCGAAGCGTTCACGCTCAGGCCCGGCGACAAAACCCAGGTCGAGGTCACCGCCGAGAAAGACTCGTTCACCGACGTGGTGGCCGCCGCCTTGAACCTCCCACGGATGCGGGTCGTCAACCTCGATGGCGAGGCATACGCCGACGAACGGCAGCAATGGGACAGTGGCAACAACCTCGTCGCCGTCTCACCTGGCGTGGTGGTCGCCTACGACCGGAACACCCGTACCAATTCCCTGCTGCGCAAGGCCGGGATCGAGGTTATTACCATCGTCGGCGCCGAACTGGGCCGTGGCCGTGGCGGAGGGCACTGCATGACCTGCCCGCTGATCCGCGACGCGGTGGACTACTAGCCGAACCGGAGGCATGCGCGTGCAACGTATAACCGTCCAGGCGGCAATCGCCGTGCTTCTCGCCCTAGCGCTTTCGGTCCTGGCGATCATCTGGCTTTCCACCGCGGTCGGCGTCAAGAACAGCGCATGTGAGCGGTACTCCTATACCTCAGGCTGCCGCTAGGGCTTGGTGGCTACCAGGGCGCAGACGTAGGACTCGGTGACGTTTCCGGGCATGTCGGTGCCTGGATCGGGCCGCCACTCGGGTAGCCAGACCAGACCGGGCGGGACCGGCTCAAGCCCCGCGGCCAGGTCCAGCACCTCGGCCCGGGTGCGGATATGTACCTGCTCGGTCGCCCGGTCGAAGTCCCGCCCCACGTCGCGCACCTCGGGAGTGGCATCCGATGTGGCGTGCGAGATCGCTACATGGCTGCCAGACGGGAACGGCGCGTGCAAGCGCGTTATGAGGTCCGCCGGATCCGCGTCGTCCGAAACAAAGTGGAGGATGCCAAGGAACATGAGCAGGGCCGGCTCGGAGAAATCGATCAGCTTGGTCAGCACGGGATCGGCCAGTATGGCTTCCGGCTCCAGCAGATCGTGCTCGATAATCACCGCGTTCCGGATTCCCTGGAGCATGTCCCGGCCATGTGCGAGGACCACAGGATCATGGTCCACATAGACCACCCTCGCATCTCGCGCCACGTCGAACGCCACTTCGTGGGTGTTTCCGACCGAAGGCAGTCCCGCGCCGATGTCGATGATCTGCCTGATGCCGATCTCGCCGACCAGGTAGCGGACAACACGCTGGAGAAACGCCCGGTTCCACTGCGCGGCGGTCCGCACATTCGGCAGCTTGGCCATCATCGACCGGGCCAATTCCCGGTCGACCGGGTAATTATCCTTGCCCCCGAGCAGGTAGTCGTAGACGCGGGCCGCGCTGGGGATGTCTGGCCGGAAGTTCGTCCGCCAGTCCAGCCCGGGAGATCCCGTGGAGGGCATCCCCTGCCGGGGCTCGGGAGCAGGGGTACCTCCGACGGAAGAACTAACGGAGCCACGATTGCCCGAATTCACCACCAAGCCCCTCCTCTAGTGAATATGCCGATTGTGCCGCATTCGACGCCCGGCGGTCACGTCTCTGCCGCCAGAAGGTGCGGCCGTTATCGCCGGGTCTTCCGCCGCGCTTCGCGGCCACTCGGCGACGGCACCCGCAAAGGTGGTCACAATCGGACAATACGGGCGACTCGTACACGACAGCACCATCGCCTCCATGTAGTGCATGTGCCATTGCATACCTCATGTTGTCTGTAATGGCACACTCACCACATCAACCACTATTCCGGAACGCCTGCTATCGGGCGATCCGCCGCAGCGGGCCGCAACGTCAGGTAGCTGAGGACCACACCGACCGCCAGCAGGGCAATGGTGACCCACAGACCGCTGTGGTAACCGTCGACGAAGGCGTGCACCGGGTTCGAGCCGCTCCGCAGCGCGGCGGCCTGGCTGGACCGCAGGACCGCCCCGATGACCGTGATCCCCAGCAGCCCGGCGACCTCACGCGAGGCATTGAGCAGCGCGGAGGCGACCCCGGCGCGCGCCTGCGGGATCGCTTCCAGCACCGCGTTGGTCACCGGCACGTTCATCAGGCCCGCTCCGGCGCCGAACACCATGAACCCGGGCACCAGCGAACCGAAGCTCGCCTGCTGGCCGAGCCGGGCGAACAGGACCAGGCCGGCGACCATCAGCGCCATGCCGAGCGCGACCGCGCGATGGCCGCCGACCCGCGCCTCGACCCGGGGGGCGATCCCGGCGAACACGGCCAGGGTGATCGCCATCGGGACGAAGGCCAGGCCAGCCCTGGTCGGCGAGAAGCCGAGGATGCCCTGGAGGTAGAGCGACGTGAAGAAGTAGATGCCGAGAATCCCGAACGCCCAGATCATCATCGTGCTGGTACCGCCGCTGAACTGGCGGATGCCGAAGATCCGCAGGTCCACCATGGGGTGCTCGACGCGGGATTCGACGCCCCAGAAGATCACCGCGGCCACCGCGGCGACCGCGAACGACGCCATGATCTGCGCCGAGGTCCAGCCCTTGTCGTGCCCCTCGATCAGCGCGTAGGTCAGCGCGAACAGGGCGACCGCCGAGGTGATCAGGCCGCCGGCGTCGAGGCTTCGTACCGCTGATGGGGCCCGCGACTCGCGCATGACCGGAGCGGCGATCCCGAACGTGACCACCCCGACCGGGACGTTGATCAGGAAGATCCAGCCCCAGCGGATGTGCTGGCTGATCAGGCCGCCGATCACCGGGCCGAGCGCCAGGCCCATGGCACCGATCGCGGTCCAGATACCTATCGCGGTGGTGCGCTCCCGCACGCTGGTGAAGGTGGCCATGATGATGGCCAGCGTGGTGGGCATCAAGAACGCGGCGCCGACCCCTTGCACTGCCCGGCTCGCGATCAGCATGCCGCCGCTGCCGGCCAGTCCGGCGGACAGCGAGGACAGCGTGAACATGGCCAGCCCGATCAGGAACAGGCGACGGCGGCCGTACAGGTCGGCGAGCCGGCCGCCGACCAGCAGCAGTCCGGCCAGCGTCAGCAGGTAGCTGCTGACCACCCACTCCAGGCCGGCCACCGACAGGTGCAGGCTCCGCTGGATCGTGGGGATCGCGACATTGGTCACGTTGTTGTCCAGGTAGGCCATGAAGGTGGCGAGGCTGACCGCCACCAGAGTCAGCCATCTGCGAGGGTCCGCACCCTCGGCTGTACGTCGTATCTGTACATCGTTCTTGTACCTTGTATAGGACATGCTCGCCATCATCACTTGTACGTCGTATAGTTGTCAAGGGCGAGGAGCGGACCATGAAGGCCAGAAGGGATGGCGAATTAGTTGGCAGACGACGAAGCCGCGCGGCCACGGCTGAGCAAGGCCACCGTGGTTGACCATGCGCTCAAGCTCGCCGATGCCGAAGGGCTTGACGCGCTGACCATCCGCAAGCTCGCTCACCACCTCGGCGTCACGGCGATGGCGCTGTACTGGCATTTCCGCAGCAAGGACGATCTGATGGAGTGCCTCGCCGAGCGGGTCTGGAGCGAGGTCCAGGTGACCACCGACAGCTCCGTCCCGTGGCCGGATCAGCTGCGCGGCGGCCTGGAGTCCCTCATCGGGGTGCTGCGCGCCCATCCGGCCGCGCCCCAGCTCTTGCTGGAGCACGAGAAGCGGAACGAAGCGGCGCTCGCCGCCGCCGAGGCCGCGCTGGAGATCCTTCGTGGTGCCGGGTTCGACCCCTGGCAGGCCGCCGAAATCGCCCGGAGCACGCTATGGACCGCGATCATGCTGGTGATGAGCGAACCGGGGAACAAGGCCGGCCTGTCCGCCGAGGAAAACGCCGAGGAGATGCGGCGGGCCCGGATCGAGTTGTCCATGCTGCCGGAACGAAAGTTCCCCCGGCTGATCGAGTGCGCCGTACCGATGACGTCATGCGACGATCCGGAATTCCATTACCGGGTGGGTGTCGACCTGTTCCTGGCCGGCGTAGAGTCGCTGGCCGAGCGAGGGACCACCAGTCCCGACTCGTAGGCCATCACCACGGCCTGGGTGCGGTCGCGCAGCCCGAGCTTGCCCAGTATGCGGCTGACGTGCGTCTTCACCGTCTCCTCGGTGACCACCAGCCGGGCGGCGATCTCGGGATTGGACAAGCCTTCGGCGACCAGCTTGAGCACCTCGGTCTCGCGCGGGGTCAGCGAGGCCAGCGCCGCCGCGTCCGTCGCCGATGGCGGACTGGGCTTCAGGCGGGTGAACTCGCCGATGAGACGCCGCGTGACGGCCGGGGCGAGCAGCGCGTCGCCCGCCGCGACCACGCGGACGGCGTCGAAGAGCCGCTCGGCGGTGACGTCCTTGAGCAGGAAGCCGCTCGCACCGGCCCGCAGCGCGTCGAAGACGTACTCGTCCAGGTCGAACGTCGTCAGGATCAGCACCCGCGGCCCATGGCCGCCCGAGCCCGAGCCCGAACCCGAACCGGACAACCGCCGCGTGGCCTCGATCCCATCCATGCCCGGCATCCGGACATCCATCAGCACGACATCCGGCTCGACCACCCCGCATACCTGTACCGCCTCGACCCCGCCCGCGGCGGTGCCCACCACGGCGAAGTCCGGCTGGGTGCCGAGCAGCGCCGCGAAACCGCTGCGAACCACCTCATGATCGTCGGCGACGACAACGCTGATCATGCGGCGGTCCCGGCTGAAACCGGCTGACCGGCCGCGGGAAGGGTGGCCTCCACCAGGAAGCCGCCGCCCGCCGCGGGTCCGGCGCGCAACTCGCCGCCGACCGCCTGGGCGCGCTCGCGCATGCCGATCAGCCCGTGACCGCTACCGGCCGACGCACCGCCTGGCCCGTTGTCCCGGACGCGCAGCAGCAGCGCGTCGGGTCCGTACCGCAACTCGACGTCGACCGCGGCGCCTGGCGCGTGCCGCCGTGAGTTGGTCAGCGCCTCCTGCACGATCCGGTACACGGCCAGTTCCACTCCCGGGTCCAGCCTGGTCACCTGCCCGGAGACGATTAGCCGGACCCCCGCGCCTGACGCCTTCCTTGCTTCGTCGATCAGGTCGTTGAGCTGCGGCAGCCCTGGCTGGGGCTGGCGCGCGGCGGGCTGACGCGCAGGTTGCTGGCCGGCCGCGTCCTCGCGCAGCACGCCGAGCAGGCGGCGCATCTCGGTCAGGCTGGCCCGGGCGGTGTCGCCGATCTCCCGCAGCCGGCGTTCGCCGAGTTCGGGCATCCCCGGCGTGGTGAGCCGGGCCGTCTCCGCCTGGACGGACACCATCGAGATGTGATGGGCGACCACATCGTGCAGCTCACGAGCGATCCGCGCGCGTTCGCCGCGGGCCATGTGCTCGAATGAGATACCCGCCACCGCTTGCTCCACCGCCCCGCGCGCGGTCGCTTCCCGGTGCGACGCGACCCCAGCCACGACGGCGGCAGGCCCAAGCGACGCCATCAGCATCACTATGACCCGCGTCTCGCCGCCGAAGGCCCCAGCCAGCGCGAGTCCGGTGAACGGCAGCACCAGTGCCCCGCCGAGGCCGACCGACCACACCGGCCCTCGGCCGAGACGGTAAGCCGCCAGCAGCAGCGCGACCAGCCCCGCTCCGGTGAGCAGGCTAAAGGACCCGAGCGACGCGAACGCGGCGGCAAAGGTGACCACAGCCGCCACGGCCGACCGCGAGAACCAGAGCGGCACGGTGGTGAGCAGGCACAGCACCGCGAGCGCCAGGACTCCCTGGGGGGGTCATCAGGGTGCCCGGGCCCATCAGGCGGATGCTCGACGTCCCCGGCAGCGGCGACCCGGCCCGGACATGCTCTCCGATGTCCAGCCGCCCGGCCAGCTCGACCAGCGCCGCCACGCTCAGCGCGGGCGCCGCCCATCGAGCCGGCCGTCGGTCCAGGTCCAGGTCCACCTACCCATTGTCGCCGCAGGCAGACAGACTAGCGTCGCCCTGGCGAGGAATTCCGCCGTCCCTCGCGCGGGGGACAAGCACCGGCGCTAAGACGGCTCGGCAGCGGGACGACCGCCCCGGTCCCGGATCCCTACTGTTGCGAACCATGGAAGCAACCATTGAGGTCGCCGGGCTGTCCAAGCGGTTCGGATCGACGCTTGCCCTGGACGGCATGACGTTCACCGTCGAGCCGGGCCAGGTCACCGGCTTCGTCGGTCCCAACGGAGCCGGGAAGTCCACCACGATGCGGGTGATCCTCGGCCTGGACGCGGCCGACAAAGGCACCGCGCTGATCGGCGGCCGCCCCTACTGGACCTTGAAGCAGCCGCTGAGCCACGTCGGATCGCTGCTCGACGCGGGGGCGCTGCAGCCGAGCCGCTCCGCCCGCAACCACCTGCTGTGGCTGGCTTACTCGCAGGGCCTGACCGCGAAGCGGGTCGACGAGGTCATCGAGGCGGCCGGCCTGCGAGCCGCGATCCGGCGCAAGGCCGGCGGGTACTCCCTCGGCATGCGGCAGCGGCTGGGCCTGGCCGCCGCGATGCTCGGCGACCCGCCAGTGCTCCTGCTGGACGAACCGTTCAACGGCCTGGATCCCGAAGGCATCGTCTGGATGCGCCGCTTCCTGCGCTCGCTCGCCGATCAGGGCCGCGCCATCCTGGTATCCAGCCACCTGATGAGCGAACTCGAAGCTCTATCTACCGAAGATGGCGCCGACCACCTGATCGTAGTGGGCCAGGGCAGGGTCCTCGCCGACACTACCGTCGCGGACCTGATCTCAGCCGCCTCGGCCGACCGGATCACGCTGCGCACCGCCGCGCGGAACGAGGCGACGGCCGTGCTGGCCCATGCCGGGGCTACTGTCGCCGCCACTGGTTCCGACGTGCTCACCATTTCTGGCATTTCGACCGAACGGACGGTGGCGCTCCTATCCGGGAACGCTGTCCCGTTCAGCGAGATATCGGCCCACCGCGCCTCACTCGAGGAGGCCTACATGGAGCTGACCAGGGACGCGGTCGAATTCAAGGCGGCACCATGACGGCCTTGCTGCACGCGGAGTGGACCAAGCTCCGCACCGTCCGCGGCTGGGTCATCGCCATGTTGTTCGTGCCGATCATGACCGTGGGGCTGAGCGCGCTGATCTCGTCGGGCAGCGAGTGCGGTTACCAGTTTCCCGGCCCTAACGGGCAGATGCTGTCTGGCGGCTGCTCGGCGCCGACTGGCCCCGGGGGCGAACTGGTGCAGGACAAGTTCTACTTCGTGCACCAGGCGCTGGCTGGTAATGGCAGCATCACCGCCCGGATCACGGCGCTGACCAGCTCCAACCTGCAGCCGTGGGCGAAAGCCGGGATCATCATCAAGGCAAATACCGTACCGGGGTCGGCATATGCCGCGATGATGGTCACCGGCGCCCGCGGCGTGCGGATGCAGTGGAACTTCACCCAGGACACGGCGGGTATGCCAGGGGCGCATTGGCTGCGGCTGGTCCGCTCCGGCGACACGATTACCGGCTACGACTCCGCCGATGGCGCGCGATGGACCAAGGTCGGCGCCGTCACGCTCGGCGGATTGCGCTCGACCGCGCAGGTGGGGCTGTTCGCCACCACACCGCAGCCGCAAAGCGGAGCGGCCGCGGTGTCGGTCGGCCAGACCGTGAACGCCACCGGGACCTTCGATCAGATCATCGTCGCCGGAGCCACCCGCGGATCGTGGGCCGGCACCAGTATCGGAGAGGGACCGGACGGACTGCCGACCGGGGCATACCAGCAGACCGGGGCTGGTTTGTCGGTCAGCGGACATGGTGACATCGCGCCGGATACCGGCGAGGGAGCGGGCGGCACCGCCACGCCGATCTCGCACACCCTCGACGGGCTGTTCGCCGGGATGATCGTGGCGATCGTGCTGGGGACGTCGTTCATAACCGCCGAATACCGGCGCGGCATGATCCGCACCACGCTGGCCGCCTGCCCGCGGCGCGGCCGTGTGCTCGCGGCCAAGGCGGTCGTGGCCGGAGCGGCCACGTTCGCGGCCGGGTTCATCGGCTGCGCGATCGCGGAGCCGCTCGGCTCGCATCTGCTGCGCTCCCACGGCAACGTCCTGGAGCCGGTCACCAGCCTGACCTTGCTGCGGGTGGAAGCCGGCACCGCCGCCGTGTTCGCCGCGACAGCGGTGCTGGGCGTCGCCCTCGGAGCGGTATTCCGGCGCGGCGCCGACGCGGTGACAACCGCCATCGTGGTTGTCATCGTGCCGTGGTTCCTGGCCGTCTCGTCACCGGCGTTGCCGACAACCGTCGCGGACTGGCTGCTGCGAGTCTCTCCGTCGGCGGCGCTGGCCATCCAGCAGACGATCCCCAGGTATCCGCAGGTGATCAGTGATTACGCCCCGCACGACGGGTTCTTCCCCCTTGCGCCGCTGGCCGGGTTCGCGGTGCTGTGCGCCTGGACCGCCGCCGCGCTGTGGCTGGCCGCGCGCCTGCTGCGCCGCAGGGACGCGTGACCAGCATGGGCGCCACGCTGCACGCGGAGTGGACCAAGGCACGGACCGTGCCTACCACCATGTGGCTGCTGGGCGGCGTGGTCACGCTGACCGTCATGCTGAGCGCGCTGGTCACGGCGTCGACCAAATGCGGGTCCGCGGCCACCTGCGCCGCGGACCCGGCCAAGATCAGCCTGACCGGCATCTACCTCGGCCAGGCGGTGGTCGGGGTGCTGGCCGTGCTGGCGATCAGCGACGAGTACAGCACGGGCATGATCCGGGTCACGCTCGCCGCGATGCCGCGGAGGGGGATGGTCCTGACCGCCAAGGCGGCCGTCGTCACCGGGATGGTGCTGGTGGCGGGGGTGATCGCGGTGCTGCCTTCGGTGCTGATGGGGCGGATGATCCTGCCCGGCAACGGGCTGGTCTTCCCGGCGGCCGGCCCGATGCTGCGCGTGACGGTAGGGTCGATCCTCTACCTGGGCCTCATCGGGCTGCTCAGCCTGGGCGTGGCCACCATGGTGCGCGACTCCGCGGTGGCCATCGGTATCGTGCTCAGCCTGTTGTTCGTGTTCCCGATCGTCGCGCACTTCGTCAGCGATCCGATCTGGCAGCGGCACCTGGAGCAGATCGGGCCGATGACGGCCGGGCTGGCCATCCAGGACACCGTCGACCTCTCGAACCAGCCCATCAGCCCGTGGACGGGGCTGGGCGTGCTGGCCGCCTGGGCCGCCGGCGCGCTGCTGCTCGGCCGGCTGGTGCTGGCCATGCGCGACGCCTGACCCGTTGAAAACGGCTGTGGTGCCCAGAGGGGGCACCACAGCCGTTCAGTGTGACTAGGCTTTCAAGCATGAGGGTCACGATGATGCTTGCCGATCATGCTCAGGTCGCGGATGGCAAGCTTTTCATCTCGGGCGGTGGATGGTCCTCATGCGGCCCGGGGCCGACTCCGTGCGCGGTGGCGGTGCTGTTCCACGTGCCATGGCAGCACACCAACGAGAAGGTGAGCTTCCTGCTGCGACTGGTTGACGAGGATGGTCACGCGGTGGTCCAGCCCGGACCGCAGGGGCCGCAGCCGGTCCAGGTCAACGGGCAGTTCGAGGCGGGCCGGCCGCCCGGCATAACTCCCGGCAGCGAGATCGGCGTGCCGATGACGTTCGGCAGCGTGCTCAACCTGCCGCCCGGTCACCGCTACACCTGGATACTCGAGCTCGACGGCCAGACCGACGATGACTGGCACCTGTCGTTCGCCACCCGAGCCGCTCAGGCCGCCCCCGGACCCGAACCCGCCGAGTGATCAGGCGTTCCGGACGGCGCTGATCTCGAACTCCAGGGTCACCTTGTCGCTGACCAGCACGCCGCCGCCCTCGAGCGCCGCGTTCCAGGTCACGCCGTAGTCCTTGCGGTTGATGGTGACCGAGCCTTCGAAGCCGACCCTGAAGTTACCGAACGGGTCGGTCGCCGCGCCCTCGAAGGTGAACGGGATCGTGACCGGCCGGGTGACGCCGCGGATGGTCAGGTCGCCGGTGAGCTCGAACTCGTCGCTGCCGGTCTGGCGGGCGGCGGTGGAGACGAAGGTGATCTCCGGGTACTCGTCCATGGCCAGGAAGTCATTGCCGCGGAGGTGCTCGTCACGCTGGGCGTTGCGGGTGTCGATGCTCTTGGCCTGGATCGTCACGGTGGCCGTTGAGCTCGCCGGGTTGTCGCCGTCCAGCACGGCCGCGCCGGTGAAGTCGTTGAACGCGCCGCGCACCTTGGTGACCATCGCGTGCCGGGCCACGAACCCGATGCGGCTGTGCGCCGGGTCGAGCGTGTATGTGCCGGACAGGGCGCTCAGGGTGCTGTTCTCGGTGGTCGTGCTCATAACGTCTGCCTCCTGGTAGATGACGTGTCATGTACGCTCTCAGGGCTGCCAACATACATGACGCGTCATTCATTCCCCGGGATACCCTTGAATCATGACGGTTCGGTGGCTGAACCCCGAGGAACAGCGGGTGTGGCGCAGCTACCTTCAGGTGGAACGGCTGCTGCCCGCTCTGCTCGGCCGGGACCTGCAAGCAAGCTCCGGCCTGTCCGGACCCGAATACGAAGTGCTGGTCAACCTGAGCGAAGCACCCGACGGCCGGTTGCGCCCGTTCCAGCTCGGTCAGGCCATGCAATGGGAACAGAGCCGGCTCTCCCACCAGCTCAGCCGGATGGAGCGGCGCGGACTCGTCGCCCGCGAGGACTGCCCGAACGACGGGCGCGGCGCGTTCGTCCTGCTGACCCCGGCCGGACGGCGCGCGATCGAGTCGGCCGCGCCCGCCCACGTGGCGGCCGTGCGGAACCTGGTGTTCGACCGGCTGACCGAAGAAGATGTGGCGGCCCTGGGGCAGGTCTGCGCGAAGATCATCGAGGCGCTCGAGGAGCGCTCGGTTTAGCTCACCGCTCGCCTGAGCCGCTGCCGGAGCGGAACGTGCAGGGGCGGCGCGTCGAGCCCGCAGTGCAGCCCGCTGGGCGTGGCGGCCTCGCAGTCCTCGGGGGCCGGGTTCTTGATGGTCAGCGCGGCCAGCACGCCGCCGGCCGCGCAGAACACCGCCGATATCACCGCCGCGACCCGGAAACCGTGCGCGAGCATCGCCGGATGGAGGTAGCTGTCGCCGGTGATACCGGCCGCGACCGGCAGGACGGCCACCGCGATCAGCCCGGCCGCCCGCGCCACGTCGTTGTTCACCGCCGAGGCGATTCCCGCGTGTTCGGCCGGCGCGGCCGCCAGCGCGGTGGCGGTCAGCGGCGCCACGTTGATCGCCAGCCCGAACCCGAACACCAGCACCGCGGGAAGCACGGTGGTCGCGTAATTGCCGCTGTTGCCGATCATGGTGAACAGCAACAGCCCGGCCGCGATGACCAGCGGGCCGACCGACATCTGCAGCCGCGGCCCGATCCGTGCCGCCAGCGCACCCGAGCGGGACGACAGCGCCAGCATGATCACGGTGACCGGCAGCAGCGCGATGCCTGATTCCAGCGGACTGTAACCGCGTACCTCCTGAAGCACCACAGGCACCAGGAACAACGCGCCGCTCAACGCCGCGTAGACCACGAACGTCACCGCGTTGGCCGCGGAGAACTGCGCGGACCGGAACACGTTCAGCGGCAGCATCGGCTGTGGCTCCTTGGCCTCCGCCCATATGAACAGCCCGAGCAGGACCAGGCCGCCAAGCAACGGACCCAGCACCGGCGCCGACGTCCAGCCGGAAGCGGAGGCGCCGATGAGCCCGTAGGTGATCCCGGCCAGCGCGCCGCTGATCGCCAGCGCGCCGCGCACATCCAGTTTCGGCACCGGCCCCGGCGCCTTCGACTCGGGCACGTGCCTGGCCGAGATGGCCAGCACCACCGCCGCCAGCGGCAGGTTGATGAAGAACACCAGCCGCCACGACACCGCGCTGATCAGCCATCCACCGAGAAACGGCCCGCCCGCGGTGGCGAGCCCGCCCAGCCCGGACCACGCGCCGATCGCCTTCGACCGGTCGTCGGGCGCGAACGACGCCTGCAAAATGGCCAGGCTGCCCGGCATGAGCAGCGCTCCGCC